>Ga0209725_1000025_pt1 | contig 84944 bp, 73 predicted proteins | sample I18A1metaG_FD_184145 | JGI IMG/M metagenome (GOLD analysis project Ga0209725, IMG submission 184145) | Lake sediment bacterial and archeal communities from Gulf of Boni, Indonesia to study Microbial Dark Matter (Phase II) - ​I18A1 metaG... | ecosystem: Environmental > Aquatic > Freshwater > Lake...
TGGCCAGGCCGACTGATCCCGCCCCCCTCAACCCGCTCTGCGGCAAGTGCCTGCGGCCGTGCAGGCAGCCGGCGACCGTGGTGCTCCTCGAATGCCCCCGCTTCTGTCCCCTGCCGTTCAAAATCGAACGGCACCGTTTCGACCAGCTTGACCTGTTCGGCAAAGAGTCCCTGGAAAAAAATCGCGAGGAGTGAGGAGCCGCCTGCTCCCTTGAAAAGAATCAGCTTTGTGCGCAGAGGCGGTTCAGAAAATCGACGACCCTGGGGGTGAACTTTTCCGGTTCGATCAGGAACGAATCGTGGCCGTAGTCGGAGTCGATCAGGTGGTATTCAACCGGGTGCCCGAGCCGCTTGAGGATGGCGACCAGTTCTTCCGTCTGGGCGGGGGGGTAGAGCCAGTCGGAGGTGAAGGCGAACCACAGTGACGGGCAGGTCAGCCGGGAAAGGGCTTCCTCCATGCTGTCGAACCCCCAGGCGATGTCGTACAGGTCGAGGGCTTTGGCGAGGTAGAGGAAGCTGTTGGTGTCGAAACGGTCGACGAAGTTGCGGCCGTTGTACTCGAGATAGCGCTCGACTTCGAAGCGGCCGAAGAAATCGAAGACCCCGTCGCGCGCGGAGAAGCGGCGGCCGAACTTGAGATGCATCGAGGCGTCGGAGAGAAACGAGATGTGACCGATCGCCCGGGCCAGGGCCAGGCCGTCGGCCGGGGGGTGCTCCGGGCGATAGTTCCCCTTTTTCCACATCGGATCGTTGAAGATGGCCTGGCGTGCCAGGGCGTTGAGAGCGATGGCCATCGGCGACGGCCGGCCGCTGCCGGCAATGGGGATGACGGCGCCGGTATGCTCCGGGTAGTGTATCCCCCATTCGAGCGCCTGCATCGCCCCCATGCTGCCGCCGATCACGGCCAGCACCCGCCCGATGCCGAGTCTTTCGCGCAGCAGCTGCTGCGCGCGCACCATGTCGCGCACCATGACGACCGGGAACGTCAGATTGTAGGGTTTGCCGGTGCGGGGGTTGATGCTGGTCGGGCCGGTGGAGCCATAGCAGGAGCCGATGACGTTGGAGCAGACGACAAAGTAGCGATCGGTGTCGATGACCTTGCCGGGACCGATCATGTCGTCCCACCAGCCGGGCTTGCGATCCTCCTGGGAGCGGCGTCCGGCCGCGTGGGCGTCGCCGGTCCAGGCATGGGCCACCCAGATGGCGTTGGTGCGCGCGGCATTGAGCGTGCCGTAGGTCTCGAAGGCGATCGACAGGGGACCGAGAACGCGCCCGCTCTCCAGCGGCAGTTCGGTATCGAACTCCGCGATCTGGGTGCTGACGATGCCGACGCTATCGCTCACGTGCGCAACTCCCCGTGGGAAAGGGGTCAAAACCCGGATTTGCCATGCAAAACGGCCCCTTCCCGAGGATGAGAAGGGGCCGCGCGGAGACGAGTGAAGTCGGCTGTCGCGGGCACCGTCCTCATCTCCCCCACCGTCGCCCTTGCGGTCTCCGGCAGGCGGGAATTAGCACCTGGCATCCGCTGTAGCCTTGCGGCGGCGGACCGGTTGCTGTGGCTTCACAGGGCCTGTCCCTCCGCCACTCTCGATAAAGACGTGCTGCTGTCGTGTTAACGACGCGAAAACTGTAGCGAAATCATGGGCAGAAGTCAAATGTTCGCCGCTTCGCCCTGCCGGGAGGGCGGTAAAATCCGCCTCCGCAGCCGTTTTGTTACAGGATTTCGCGCAGGGTGATGGTGAAGGTCAGGTCCTCTCCGGCCAGGGGGTGATTCGAGTCGAAGGTGATGCTCTCGGCATTGACCTCCACCACGGTGACGCCGAAATGCTCGTCGTCATCACCGGTCAGCACCAGCTCTTCACCAACTTCGGGATCGAGGTCCGCCGGGAGTTGCGCCCGCGGGATGGTGACCACGTTTTCCTCGTCGTATTCGCCGAAGGCCTCGGCCGCGGCGATGGTGACGCTGCGCGATTCCCCCAGCGTCATGCCGAGCAGCGCCTGCTCGATCTGCGGGAAGATTTCCCCTGCACCGAGATGAATGTCAAGCGGGCCGCTGGCGCAGCCGCATCCTTCGTCGGCGCCGTGGGTGTCGCCGCAACCACAGCTGTCGTCTTCACACCCCTCGTCGTCGCACTCCACGCTCTCCAGGGTGCTCTGGAAAATCGAGCCATCGTCGAGGGTGCCGACCAGATCGATGCGGACTTTATCGTCTTGTTTTACCTGCGTCATGTCGTTTGTCCTTTCGTTGAACGTGGCGGCCTTCCGTCCGCCAATTATTGATTGGGCCTTGTAGGGGCAAGGCATGCCTTGCCCTGGGCGACGCGTGCGTCGCCCCTCCATCGGAGATAATTAGCGGGTCTGGCCCGTCCGTGCGCCGTTGCGCTTGAAACGCCTCCGGCGCTGCGTCGCTTTGGAGGTCTCCCCTTCGGCACCTGACGGCGCCGCCGGTTTGGCGCGGCGCGCCACCGGTTGCCGCGGCGGCCGGGCGAACTCGGTGTCCTTGGCCGGTGCCGGCACCTGATAGTCGAACTCTGCGAGCTGGCGCCGCGCCAGCGGTTTGCCGAGGCACTTTTCGATGGCCCGGACCATGGCGGCATCCTCCCCGGTCACCAGGGTAAAGGCGTCGCCGGTGCGTGCCGCGCGGCCGGTCCGGCCGATGCGATGGATGTAGGCTTCGGCCGTATCGGGGATGTCGTAGTTGATGACGTGGGAGATCTGGCTCACATCGATGCCGCGGGCGGCAATGTCGGTCGCCACCAGGATCTGGAACGTGCCGTCGCGAAAGCCGTCAAGCGCTTCCTGGCGACGATTCTGCGACAGGTTCCCCTGCAGCGAGGCGCTGCGGTAGCCGGCTTGCTGCAACTGCTCGCCAAGACGCCGGGCACGGTGCTTGGTACGGGTGAAAACCAGCACCGATTCGGTATCGGTGTGGTGCAGCAGACCGAGCAGCAGAGGGGTTTTGAGATGCTGCGCGACCGGGTAGAGGGCGTGACTGACGGTGACTGCCGGGGCCACCCGGTCGACCTGCACGGTCACCGGTTTGCGCAGCGTTTCCCCGGCCAGGCCGCGGATCGCTTCCGGCATGGTCGCCGAAAAGAGCAGCGTCTGGCGCTTCGGCGGCAGGGCCTTGAGGATGCGGCGCAGGTCCGGGAGAAAGCCCATGTCGAACATCTGGTCGGCCTCGTCGAGAACCAGAACCTCCAGGCTGCTCAGATCAATGGTCTTCTGGTTGATATGGTCAAGAAGCCGCCCCGGGCAGGCCACCACGATATCGACGCCGCGGCGTAGCGTCGCGATTTGCGGGTTGATGCCGACCCCGCCGTAAATGGTCGTGCTGGTCAGCCGTGTGCGCTGACCGAGCAGGAGAAAGGCGTCGTTGATCTGTTCGGCCAGTTCCCGGGTCGGGGCCACCACCAGGGCACGCACCTTGCCGCGCGCCCCGGGCTGCAGGCGATGGAGGATCGGCAGGGCGAAGGCCGCGGTCTTGCCGGTTCCGGTCTGGGCCAGGCCCATCACGTCCTGTCCGGCCATGACCGCGGGAATCGCCTGTACCTGGATCGGTGTCGGCTCGACATAACCGGCTGCATCGATACCGGCGGCTACGTCAGAGTGAAACCGGAATTCCTGAAAGGTCATTTCTCTGTAATCTTTCCGTAGGTTCGAGGTGCGGGGTTCGCTGCCCGGAGTTCAAAGTCCCGGACCTTGCAACCCGCCCCTGTGGTCCTGGTTTATCGCCCCGCCGGCCGGTTACCCGGCTTGCGGCGGCGCATTTCGACCACCGGCTCGCGCCGCTCGCGCGGAGCGCTCTTTTGCCAGCGGTTGCCGGCTTCGCGGCGCTCCCCCTGACGGCTGTTGCCGGGCCGTCCGCTGCGCGGGGCGCGCAGCGGACGAGTCGGCTCCAGGCCGTCAATCACCGCCTGCGGCAGCGGCTGGGCAATGAAGCGCTCGATCCGTTCCAGGCGCGGGACATCCGAGCGGCTGACGAAGGAGATGGCGACTCCGGACGCTCCGGCCCGGCCGGTGCGGCCGATGCGGTGCACGTAATCTTCGGCAGCCATCGGCAGGTCGAAGTTGATCACGTGGCTGATGCCGTTGACATCGAGCCCGCGCGCGGCGACGTCGGTCGCCACCAGCAGGCGCACCCGGCCCTGGCGCAGGTCGCGGACCGTGCGGTTGCGCGCGCCCTGCGTCATGTCTCCGTGCAGGGCGGCGGCACGGTGTCCCAGTCCGGAGAGCTCCACGGCGAGGGCATCGGCATCGCGCTTGGTGGCGGAGAAGACGATGGCCCTGGTGACGGCCGGGTCGGCGGCGAAGTGATGGAGCAGGCGCTTCTTGTGCTCGAGGCAGTCGGCCACGTGCAGGCGCTGTTCGATCTGTTCCAGGGTGACCTTCTTGCCGGCGATGTCAATGCGCACCGGTTCGTGCAGCATGCCGGCGGCCAGCGCTTCCATGGTCCGGTCGAGGGTGGCAGTGAAGAGCAGCGTCTGGCGATTTGCCGGGGCGGCGGCCACCAGTTTTTCCATGTCCTCCTTGAAGCCCATGTCGAGCATGCGGTCGGCTTCGTCGAGGATCAGCACTTCGAGGCGGGAAAGGTTGAGGCTGCGCCGCTCGAGGTGATCGATCAGACGCCCCGGGGTACCGACCACCAGGTCGAGGGGGCCGCCAAGATCACGGTACTGGTTGACATAAGGGGTGCCGCCGAGGATGACCGCGCTGCGCAGGTTGAGAAAGCGTCCGTAGTTGCGGGTGGCTTCGGTCACCTGGGCGGCCAATTCCCGGGTCGGGGTGACGACCAGCACGCGTGGCGCCCCTTTCGGCCCGCGACGGACATCCGCAAGGCGCTGCAGCACCGGCAGCATGAACGCCGCAGTCTTGCCGGTACCGGTCTGGGCGGTTGCCAGCAGGTCGCGACCGGCGAGGATCTCGGGGATGGCCTTTTCCTGGATGGGGGTCGGCGTGCTGTAGCCGCAGTTGGCGATGGCACGCAGGATTTCGGGGTTGAGTTGCAAGCTTTCGAACGACATGCAGAATCCTTCCGTTACCGCGCGCAAGGCGGCAACTGATCGCAGGGGGGTGCGCGCCGCCGGGGCAGACGTCTGCCACGGACAGGTGCCGGCGCAACACAAACAGACTGGCAGAAAAACATCGTCGCCAACCTGAAGTGCAGCCGCGATTCGAACGGGAGATTCGCAGGGGGGGTCAGGAACGATGAAGCTACGACAGTGGGCAAATGGTCGAAGCCTGTTACAGTCAACTCGGCAATTTACCCGGTGTCTAATGAAAAAGCAAGCCTTTTCTTTGCTTGCCGGTGCGCCCAAAGAAAGCTGGCCTACAAAGGCGGTCTTGTCTCACCAAGGGTCTCCGGGCAAGGGCTTTGCGCCCGAGTGTCCTTGCAAGCCCCGCCTGGCTGCGCTTCCCCCTTGCCGGAAGCAGGCCATAAGCACCCGTTATCCCCTGCAAAGTTGACATTCCTCCGGCTCTCCACCTATGATTTAAAATTAGCTGATCAGAGCGTCGGCCGGTTCCAGCCGGCTGTTTTTATCAAAAGAAGGCAAACGATGTCCCTGCTTAAAATTCATCATTATCCCGATCCGGTTCTCAAGCAGAAAGCCGCACCGGTGACGACCTTCGATGTCGGTTTGCGCCAGTTGGCAGGCGACATGCTCGAGACCATGTATGCCGCCCCCGGGGTCGGCCTGGCCGCTCCTCAGGTCGGCATCTCCCGTCGCCTGATCGTGCTCGACTGTTCCGCCAAGGACGGCGAGCGGCAGCCGCTGGTCGCCGTCAACCCCGAAATCGTGGCCCGTGAAGGGGAGTGCTGCGAAGAGGAAGGGTGCCTGTCGGTTCCCGAGTACTACGCCCGGGTGCCGCGCAGCGAAGCGGTCCGCGTGCGTTTCCAGGATCTCGACGGGGTGTCCCGGGAGATTGAGGCCAACGGCCTGTGGGCCATCTGTTTCCAGCATGAGATCGACCATCTCGATGGCATTCTCTTTGTCGATCGCCTCTCGCCGCTCAAGCGCGGCATGTTCCGCAAGAAGTACCAGAAGATCATCGAGCAGCGCCAGGAGCAGTTGTGATCGATCCCCGCACCATCCGCACCGTGTTCATGGGCACCCCGGAGTTCGCCCTGGCGACCCTGGAGGGGCTCATTGCCGCCGGCCTGAACCTGGTCGGTGCCTACACCCAGCCGGATCGGCCGAGCGGTCGCGGCAAGCAGCTCAGCGCTCCGCCGGTCAAACAGCTGGCGCTTGCGCACGGCATTCCGGTCTACCAGCCGCTCAAGCTGCGTCTCCCCGAGGTGGTCAGCGAACTGCAGGCCCTGGCTCCCGATCTGATCGTGGTGGTGGCCTACGGGCAGATTCTTCCCAAGAGCGTGCTCGACATCCCCCGCCACGGCTGCATCAACGTGCATGCTTCGCTGCTGCCGAAATACCGGGGGGCAGCCCCGATCAACCAGGCGATCCTCGATGGCGAGACGGAAACCGGTGTGACCACCATGTACATGGATGTCGGCCTCGACACCGGCGACATGCTGGTCAAGCGCACGATCCCGATCGGCCCGTTCGAAACTGCCGGCCAGTTGCACGACCGGCTGGCCCTGCTCGGCCGCACGGCCATGGAGGAGACGCTGGCCCGGCTGTGTGCCGGCACGCTGGTGCGCGAAAAGCAGGACGATGCCTTAAGCTGCTACGCGCCGATGCTCAAGAAGGAGCAGGGGCGGATCGACTGGACCCGCCCGGCCCTGGAGGTGCACAACCGGGTGCGCGGCCTCGACCCCTGGCCGGGAGCCTACGCCCATCTCGGCGGGGAGCCGCTCAAACTGGCCCGGACCCGCCCCGCTGACGATGTGCATGCCCAGCCCCCCGGAACCGTTCTGGCGGCTGATCGCGACGGCGTACGGATCGCCTGCGGTCAAGGGGTTCTGACTGTCGGCGAACTGCAATTGCCGGGACGCAAACGGCTGCCGGCCGCCGAGTTCCTGCGCGGCTGCGCCCTCCCCCCCGGCACGCGCCTGGAGTAGCCGGTGACCGCAGCGGAAGCTTTGTCCCGGCCGCGCAAACGGCTGTTCATCGCGGTGTTATGCGGAGCCTGCGCCGGCGTCCTGCTGCTGGCCTTCCTGCTGTGGTGGGTGCCGAGCGTCGGCCTGGTCAACATCCATCCGCTGTTGCCGGTGCTGTTCGGCACCCTGCTCGGGCTGGTCGTTATCCTGCTGGTGGGCGGGCTTGGCCTGCTGATCCTGACCCTGCTCACCGGGCGCGACCTGTTCTTCTCCGATCGCCTGCGCGGCGTGGTCATCAAGTACCTCTTCCCGGCGATCATCGGTCTGGGGCGGCGCTGCGGTCTTGACCGCGACACGTTGCAGCAGTCGTTCATCGCCCTCAACAATCAGCTGGTGCGCGCCCGGCACCTGCGCGTGAGCGCGGCCAAAACGCTGATCCTGCTGCCGCACTGCATCCAACAGTTCGATTGCGAGATCAAGATCACCGGTGACGTCAAGAAGTGCATACGCTGCGGGCGCTGCGACATCAGCGGCCTGTCGGAACTGGCCGACCGGTTCGGCATCCCGATGGCGGTGGCCACCGGCGGTACCCTGGCGCGCAAGATCATCGTCGAGCGCCGGCCGCACTTCATCCTTGCCGTCGCCTGCGAGCGCGACCTCACCTCCGGCATCCGCGACGCCTATCCGCTGCCGGTCATCGGTGTCCTCAACCGCCGTCCCAACGGCCCGTGTTTCAACACCGAGATCATTCTCGACGAAGTCGAAGCGGCCCTGCGCGAACACGTCATTCCGGGAACCCCTTGATTTCGCGAGGGGGCGTGTCTATATTCCCTAATGTGAGGAGTGAGGAGTGAGGCGTTCGTCTGGCTCATCCCTTGCCGCTTCCGGTCACCCTCTCCCCTCGCTCCCGACCCCTCACGGGGTCAACCCTCCGGCGCGCCATGGCGCGCCCTTTCTGGTTGAGGATTGAAACCGATGAATACCCTGCGGACATTTTTCCTGCTGACCGTGCTGACATTGGGGCTGGTGGCTGTTGGCGGCATGATCGGCGGCCAGGGCGGTGCCCTGATCGCCCTGATTCTGGCCGGCGTGATGAACCTGGGTTCCTACTGGTTTTCGGACAAAATCGTCATTGCCATGTACCGCGGCGAACAGGTGACCAGCGGTCCGCTCTATGATGTGGTCGCCGAGATCTGCCAGCGCAACCAGCTGCCGATGCCGCGCGTCTACATGCTGCCGCAGGCGACCCCCAACGCCTTCGCCACCGGGCGCAACCCGCAGCACGCGGTCGTAGCCGCCACCGAGGGGATTCTCAATATCCTCTCCCGCGAGGAGCTGTCCGGGGTGATGGCCCACGAGATGAGCCACGTCATGAACCGTGACATCCTGATCGGCTCGATTGCCGCCACCATCGCCGGGGCGATCTCCTACCTGGCCCATATGGCGCAGTGGGCGGCGATCTTCGGCGGCGGACGTGACGATGACGAGGGGAGCAACCCGATCGCCCTGATCGCCCTGGCGATCATCGCGCCGCTCGCCGCCATGCTGGTGCAGATGGCGATCTCGCGTTCACGCGAGTATCTGGCCGATGAGCGTGGCGCCCGACTGTGCGGCAACCCGCACTACCTGGCGAACGCCCTGCGCAAGCTGGAGATGGCCAACCAGGTGCGACCGATGCACCACGTCAACGAAGCCACCGCCCATATGTTCATCGTCAGCCCCCTGCGCGGTGGCGGCATCGCCTCGCTCTTCTCCACGCATCCGCCGATGGCCGAGCGCATCCGGCGCCTGGAGGAGATGCGCGCCTTCTAGCCAGCGCTGTCGTTCAGAGGAAACAAGAAGGGCGGGGCCGATTATCGGCCCCGCCCTTGTCATTGTGGTTTTGGCTAGCCGGCGGCTAGCTGAGCACATCCATCGCCCAGATTCCGCACGGGCAGATCCCCGAGCAGACGCCGCAGCCAATGCAGACGTGGTCATCGGAGACATACTCGAACGAGCCGTCCACCTTCTCAAGGCGGCGGATCGCCCCTTCCGGGCAGGCCTCAAGGCACATGGAGCAGTCGCGGCAGGTGCCGCAGGAGAGACAGCGGCCGGTTTCGGCCAGGGCGTCGGTCGAGCAGAAGCGCCCGCGATTCTGCGGCCGGAATAATTCCTTCGACAGGCAGCTGACCGGAATGACTTCCGGGTGTTTGATCGGCTTGACCGGCTGCCCGGCCAGGAACGCGTCGATCTGCAGGGCCACATCCGCCCCCTGACCGATGGCGTGGGTCAGAAGTCCCGGCTGGATGGTGTCGCCGATGGCGAAGACGTCCGGTGCGCTGGGCGACTGCAGGCAGGCGTTGACGTCCATCATGCCGCGTTCGGTCAGCCAGGCGCGCGGTACGAAGGAGAGGTCCGGACGCTCGCCGATGGCGATGATCACGGTGTCGGCCTCGAGCAGTTCGCCGTGCTTGCCGTGGACCCCCTTCTCGTCGATTTTCGCGGTGAAGAACGGCCAGAGGATCCGGCCGCCGAGTTTCTCGACATGCTCGATCTCGTTCTTGTAGGCCGCCGGACGCTGGATGTCGATGGCCGTCACCTGCTTCGCTCCCATGGCATAGGCGCCGAGACACACGTCCATGCCGGCGTTGCCGGCGCCGAGCACCACGACGCGCCCGCCGACGGGCGGGCGCTCACCGCGATTGATCGCCTTGAGGAAATCCAGCCCCTTGACCAGCCGCTCGTGTCCCGGGAAGGGGATCACCACCGGGTTGTGGGCGCCGCTGGCAATGGCGACCGCGTCATATTCGCTGCGGATCTTTTCGAAGAGAGGGGCGTCGACCCGGGTGTTGGCGCGCATCTCGATCCCCAGCGCCTTGATCCGCGCGATCTCGCTGTTGAGAGCGTCCGCGGGGAGACGCTCGCTGGGGATGACCTGGCGCAACTTGCCGCCGACCTCCGCATCCGCCTCGAACACCGTGACCGCGTGCCCTTTGAGGCGCAGTTGCCAGGCGGCGGAGAGACCGCCGGGACCGCCGCCGATGACTGCGACCCGCTTGCCGGAATCAGCCGCCGGCTGCGGCGACGGCGTGTTCACCGAGAGCCGGCCGAGTTCCTTCATGCGCACCGGATGATCGAGGAAGCGGCGGGTGCACGAATCCATGCACAGGTTCGGGCAGACCTCGCCGCAGACACTCCCCGGAAAAGGGGAGTAGTTAAGGACCAGCTCCAGGGCCTCTTCGACCTTCCCCTGGCGCAGCAGCTTGATGCGCTCCTGGGTGGGGATGTGGCTCGGGCAGGAAACCTGGCACGGGGCCCCAAAACGCTTGTCCTGCCAGCGCGGGATTTTCAGGCGGTCGTCGCCGCTGTTCACCAGGCCGGCCACCTTGGCATAGTCGTCCCGGATCAGGTCGCCGAAGATGCCGCCATCGCCGACCCACTTGTTGAGGCGGAACTCGCGCATGGTGATGTGGGTCTGGACGTGGCGCTCCGCATAGCTCTTGGCCACGATCTTGCGCCACGCGCCCATGGCACCGAGTTCGGCCAACAGTTGCGGCCGTTCGATCTTGCCGAGGAAGACCGGCAGGTTTTCACTCAGGAATGCCCGGTCGGCATCGTCGAGGTCGAGCAGCCAGACCTCGTCGGAGAGTCCCGCCACCGGACCGCGCACATAGACGGTGCCGCCGACCATGCCGGCGCAAGCGCGATCGCCGAGGATCGAGTCGAGGTCGTCGCAGCCAAAGCCGCACACCACGGCGATCCCCCCGCCCATGAACTCGAAGGAGAAGGAGCCGGTGTTTTTGAGGACCCAGAATTGCGGCGGCTCGAAGGCCGGGTCGTGTTTCATCAGCGAGCCGGAACGGGTGCCGACCCGCCCGCCGACGAAGATCTTGCCGCTGGCCGCGCAATGGGCGGTGGTGTCGCCGCCGTCGCCGAGAACGGTGACCTCGCCGCCGGCGCAGAGCCAGCCGGCGTCGGCCGGGGCCGAGCCCTCGACGACGATCTCGGTGCCATCGAGAGCGAAGGAACCGACCCGCTGCCCCGGGTTCTTCACCCGGAACTTCAGGGGGGAGCCGTCCTGAGTCCATAAGGGCCCGCCGATGTCGTGGTGCCCCGAGGAGAGGATCTCGAACTCGGTCTGCCCGTTCTCCAACTCCGCGTAGATCTGCTGGAGCAGTTGCTGGGTGGAGATGCGCTGATTGTTCTGGTCGAAACCGATGATTTTTGCACTCATGATTACCTCAATACTTCGAAAATCATTTTAGTAATTCCTCCGGTTATCGGCTGATCAAAAATGCCCAGGTGCAAGGCGGCCGAAATCGGAGGAGTGCGGCGTACCCGTTGGTACGCCGCAGCGACGACGATGAGGACAACGCCGCAAATGGGCGTTTTCCATCAGCCGTCAGCATACGTATTGAATCTGCAGCTTCTCCGCTACACCGCGGTCGATGGCGGCGAGGGCGTCGGCGCGGCCGACCGGCAGCGACGAGTTGCCGATCGGCGCCATCAACTTCTTCAGTTCCTGGTCCATGGCCAAGAAGTAGTTGACGATGTTCTGTGCCACCCGTTCGACGTCGAGGCGGTGGACCAGCGCCGGCTCCTGGGTGGTGATCCCCACCGGGCACATGCCGGTGTTGCAGGCGTTGCAGCGCCCCATCTCGTTGCCGACGCAGCCGGCCATCTGCAGGATCAGCTTGCCGGTGAAGACGCCGTTGGCGCCGAGGCAGATCATCTTGAAGGCATCGGCGGCCAAATCGCCGGTCTTGCCGAGGCCCCCGGCGGCCCACAGCGGGATCTGTCCCTGTCTTCCTTGCGCCACGGCGGCCAGATAGCAGTCGCGCAGCTTGGAGACGATCGGGTGGCCGGTGTGGTCGAGGGAGACTTCGTGGGCCGCGCCGGTGCCGCCGTCGATGCCGTCGAGGAAGAAGCCGCCGACGATGTTGTAGGGGTCGCGCACCAGGTTGTTGAAGACCGAGACCGACGTGGCGCTCGCCGCCACCTTGATCGCCACCGGCACGCGGAACTTGAAGGCGGCGTTGAAGGAGAGGAACATCTTCTGCACGCTCTCCTCGATGGAGTACAAGCCCTGGTGGTTCGGCGGGCTGAGCAGGTCGGCCTTGGGCACCCCGCGGATCGCCTGGATGTGCTCGGCCACTTTGGCCGCCATCAGCAGGCCGCCGTCACCGGGCTTGGCCCCCTGGCCGATCTTGATGAGGATGCCGGCCGGATCCTCGACCATGTGCGGCATCGCCTTGGCGATGCGGTTCCAGCCGAAGTGCCCGGAGGCGATCTGCAGGATCATGTATTTGAGGTATTTGCTCTTGAGCAGGCGCACCGGCACCCCGCCCTCCCCCGAGCACATGCGCACCGGCAGGCCGCACTCCTCGTTGAGGTAGGCGGTGGCCATCGCCACGGCTTCCCACATCCGCCAGGAGAGGGCGCCGATCGACATGTCGCCGATGATCACCGGGTACATCCAGCGCACCGGCGGAGCCTGCTTGTTCATCTCCAGCAGCCCGTCCGGCGAGATGCCAAGCGGCAGTTTCTTCGGCGGCAGGATGCGGCCGAAGGGGGCCAAAAGATCGAAGGTGTGGCGCTGGGCATCGAGGGACGGGTCGGTCATCTGCGAGATGCGCGCCACGCGGATCTTGTCGAGGGTGCGCATCACCGCTTCCAGATTCTTGCGCCCGCCGCGCTTGATCGCCTCGCCGTGCAGGCAGCGGATCAGGATCGGGTGGCGGGTGTCGATGTTGCGTTCGGGGCGGATCGCCTCGTTGGGGCAGACCTTCTCGCAGATGCCGCAGCCGCGGCAGTAGTGCTTGATGCTGTTGACCTGGCGGATGACCGGCACCGCCGAGAAGCGCTGCTTCGGCTCGGGGAGTTCGGTCTCGGAAAAGACCATGCGCCGGCGCTCGACCTTGCACTCGATGGCGCGGAACGAGCAGGCCGCCACGCACGAGCCGCACAGCGTGCAGCGGCTGGCGTCGTAGCGGATCTTCCACGGCATGTCATTGGGAGTGACGTTCTGTACTTTCATTGTTTCCATCTCTGCACCCCCAACCCGTTGTCAACGGTGACGATTTCACGTTCGTTCGGATAGATGTCGCTCTCCCAGTCGCGGTCGGGGAGCACTTCGTTGATGCCGCACACCTCCGAGGAGAAGACCACCGTGTCCTCGGTGCGGCCGATCACGATCGGACGCAGCTTCTTGGCATCGCAGCAGGTAAAGAGGGTCGAGTCGGGGAGGACGCCGATGATGGTGTTCGGCCCGTTGATCTCCAGGTGCGCCAGCGACTGGCGGATGGCCAGCAGCGTGTCGCGGTCATCGCGCCTCTCCAGTTCCTCGAAAGGGAGCGGGGTGATGACATGCTTGTAGTAGGAGAGCGGCCAGCCCAGTTCGCGATGGACGTAGTGCAGGGTATAGAGGAAGCACTGCGAGTCGGACTCGAAGCCGATGTAGCCGGGGTGCAGCTTGCGCTGGAACTCGACGTTCTTCAGATAGAAGGTGTTCTCGCCGTTGGCCAGTGCCGTATACCCCTGCAGGAAGAAGGGGTGGGCGGCGTAGCGCACGATGTCGTAGTTGGTGTTCTGCCGGCACTGGGCGGTGATCACCCTGGCGGTGAACTTGCCGTCCGGCTCCCACAGGTTGAAGTAGGTGCCGATGTCGCGCGGATCGCCGATCTCCTTGAGCGTCACCACGTCCGGCCAGAAAGAGTAGACGAAGCCCTGCTCGTCCTTCTCCAGGGCGGCGCGCAGCTTCAGGCGCATGTCGAGGAGCAGGTCCTCCTTCTCTTTCTGCGTGCCGCTGGCCTTGACATACTTGGGGTAATCGAAGGTCTCGAACACGTAGTTGGGCATGGCATTGATGTCCAGCCCGGGGCGCGGGTTGGTTTCGGGGACCCATTGCAGCACGCGCTGGAAACCGGCCTGGTGAAGCATGTCCTCGGCCAGCTTCAGCCCCTCGTCGGTGCAGGCCATCGACAGGGTCGGCAGGTGCTTGTGGTGGGCGAAGATGCCGCCGAGGTCGTGCATGACCATGGCGAACCCGGAGTTGTCGTGCCCCTTCTGCTGCGACTGCATGAGCAGCAGGGCGGTGCTTGGGTGCACAAAATTTTTGCTCTTGATGGCGCCGATCCGGCACATGGTGTTCTCCTCTGGTGCAGACTCGTGACGCCTTGTCGGGGCCTCCCCGGCGCGGCGCAACAGAGTTGTTCAGCAACGAGCATGCCACCCTTTGTGAGGTTTTCCTCAAGTTCGCCGACTCAAAGGCAAGGTCATCGGTTTTAAAGGTTTTTTTTGGCGGCCTGTGGGCCGGGAAGACTCCTTGCCGCATTTTCCTGTCCTACCCATAGGGACGGGACAGGGGGTTAAAGATACTCTGTGTGAGTTGATTTGATACCCAGATAAGCGCTTGACCCTCTCTGTCGCTAAACTTCTCGTCTGCTCTCGGCGTGAACGTGACGCCAGGGCTCTTGCACGCCGTGCCCAAGAAACGTTCAGTCGCTGCCTAAAAAACAGGCCCGGCGATAGCCCTTGACCGCAACGACCGCCGCCGGTAGAAACATATGATCACCTAAACAGTTTGCGGAGGCTCGATCATGGCCAGTTGCGACTTTTTTCCCGATGCCGGCGGCATCCGCCCCTACCGCTACCAGGACGGGGTGTTGCAGCTTCTCGACCAGCGCCTGCTGCCGACCGAAGAGGTCTGGCTCCCCTATCGGGAGTATCTGGGGGTCGCCGAGGCCATTCGGACCATGGTGGTGCGCGGTGCGCCGGCCATCGGCATCGCCGCCGCCTTCGGGGCCTGGTTTGCCGCCCGCGACATCCAGGTCGAGAGCTTCCAGCCTTTCTGGGACGAGTTCGAACGGCGCTGCGCGGTCCTGGCCGCGACCCGGCCGACGGCGGTCAACCTGTGCTGGGCTCTGGAACGGATGAAGAGCCTGGTGCGGGCCAACAGCCTGCAACCGGTCGTCAACCTGAAGATCGCCCTCGAGTACGAGGCGCTGGCCATTGCCGAAGAGGATTTGCGCATCAACCGGGCCATGGGCCGCCACGGTGAGGCGCTCTTTGCCGACGGGGCACGCATTCTCACCCACTGCAACGCCGGGGCTCTCGCCACCGGCGGCTTCGGAACCGCGCTCGGGGTGATCCGCGCCGCCGTTGCCGCCGGCAAGCAGATCCGGGTTTACGCCGACGAAACCCGCCCGTGGCTGCAGGGCGCCCGGCTGACCGCCTGGGAGCTGCAGCGCGACAACATCCCGGTCACTCTGATCTGCGACAACATGGCCGGCTACCTGATGAGCAAGGGGGAGATCGATGGCGTGATCGTCGGCGCCGACCGCATTGCTGCCAACGGCGATACCGCCAACAAGATCGGCACCTACAGCGTGGCCGTTCTGGCCAGGGAACACGGCATCCCCTTCTATGTGGCCGCCCCGATCTCGACCATCGACCTGACCTTGAGCGACGGAGCCCTGATCCCGATCGAGGAGCGTGGCGAGCGCGAGGTGACCCACATCGGCGAGTGCCGCCTGGCCCCGGAGGGGGTGGCGGTGCGCAACCCGGCCTTCGATGTGACGCCGGCACGCCTGATCACGGCGATCATCACCGAGCACGGCGTGGCCAATGGCGATTACGTCACGCGCCTGCGCGACCTGGTGGCGAAGGGGCGCTGAATGTCGCCCCCACTGGCAGGACTGATTTCGCTGCTGCGTGCCCGCGACCAGGCGGCCCTGACCAGGGAGGCCAGCGGGGCAGGTTTCGCCGATGCGGCCAAGACCGCCGCCAACCTGCTGCTCCTTGACGAGCAGCTGGGTGCTTCCGAATTGGTCGGCACCCTCGCGGCGGAAGCGCTCGCCAGCGCCGATCCCGACCTGGCGCTCAACGGCCTCGAGAGGCTGTTCTGGAATGTCCCCGCCGCAAAGCTCAAGGCCCTGCTGGAGCAGCCCCGACCGCGGGGGCAGCTGCTCACCGTCCTCGGCGCCTCGCCCTTTCTGACCGGTCTGCTCTGCCGTTGCCCTGAGCAGATCGACACCCTGTTTGGTGCCAACGAACTGGAGACGGCCAGGGATGAGGTGCAGATGCTGGCCGACCTGCGCCGGGAACTCCCTCCCGATCCCGATCTTGCCGCTTTGCAGCGCACCCTGCGCCGTTACAAGGCCCGCGAGATTCTGCGGATCGGCAGTCGCGATCTGTGCGGCCTGGCCACGCTGGAGGAGGTTACCGCCGAACTCTCGGCGCTGGCCGCCGCCACCCTGCAGCTGGCCTGTGAAACCGGCGAGGTTCTGCTGCGCCGCGAATACGGAGCGCCGCGGCTCGATGCCAGCGCCGACGAAGCCGCCGCGGAAGCCGAATTCACCGTGTTCGGCATGGGCAAGTTCGGTGGCTGCGAACTCAATTTTTCCTCCGATATCGACCTGATCTATTTCTACAGCTCCGATCGCGGCGAAACGACCGGTGTCCCCGGCCCCACCGGCGAAGTGCGCAACCGCATCTCCTTGCATCGTTATTTTGTCAAGCTTGCCGATCTGGTGACCAAGGCGATCAGCCAGGTCACCGAGGACGGTTTCGTCTTCCGCGTCGATTTGCGCCTGCGCCCGGAAGGGGACAGCGGCGAGATGGCCAATTCCCTGGCTGCCGCTGAGATTTACTATGAAAGCTGGGGACAAAGCTGGGAACGCTCGGCGATGCTCAAGGCCCGCCCGGTGGCCGGCTCCCTGCGGCTGGGCGAGCGTTTGCTGGGGCGGCTCGAACCGTTCATCTACCGGCGCCACCTCGATTACGCCATGATCGAGGATATCAAGGTGATGAAGCAGAAGATCGACCGCAGCCTGACGCGCGAGCGCGAAGGCGAACGCAACCTCAAACTAGGCAAGGGGGGCATACGCGAGATCGAGTTCTTTATCCAGGCGCTGCAGTTGATTTATGCCGGCAAGAGCCCCCGCCTGCGCGAGCGCAACTCCCTCAAGGCGCTCGATCTGCTCTGTGGCGAGGGGCTGGTCAAGCCACTGGAACGTGACCAGCTGGCCGCCGCCTACCGCTTCCTGCGCACCGTCGAGCACCGCATCCAGGTGGTTCAGGAACGCCAGACCCATAATCTGCCGACCGAAGCCGGAGAACTGCGCGGTCTCGCGCGCCGCTGCGGATTTGCCGACGCCGCCGCCTTCCACCAGGCCCTGCAGGAGCACCGGCAGAGGGTGAGCGCCACCTTCCGCGATCTGTTTTACACCAGCGAGGAGGAACTGCCGGCCCAGGTGAGCCCCGAGGTGGCGTTCCTCCTCGACCGGGGTGCCGATCCCGACCTGTGCAAGGATATCCTCGAGGAGAAGGGGTTCCGCAACCCGGATGCCGCCTACGAGAGTCTGCTGGTGGTCCGCGAGGGCGGAGCCAGCGGCCACCTGACCGAGCGCGCCCGGCGCCTGCTCGACCGCATCGCTCCGCTGATGCTCCAGGAAGTCTTGCGGACACCCGATCCGAGCATGGCGCTCAACAATCTGGAGCGGTTTCTCGGGGCCTGCCGGAGGGGACGCGGCACCCTTTACGCGCTGCTCGCCGAGAACCCGGAAATCATCAAGCTGATCGTCTCGCTCTTCGCCACCAGCCAGTTTCTGTCCCGCATCTTCATCCAGCATCCCGAAATCCTCGACGCCCTGGTGTCGCGGGCCCATGCCGGCGAAACGCGTGATTTCGCCGCGACCAGTGCACGTCTGGCGGGGCTCTTGGCCGAGGCCCGCGATTACGAGGAGAAGCTCGAAATTCTCCGGCGCTTCCGCAACGAGGAGTTCCTGCGCCTGGCTCTCGACGATCTTTACGGGCATTCCCCCCAGGGGAGTACCACCCGCCAGCTGTCGATTCTCGCCGACGCCTGCCTGACCCAGGCGCTGGCCGTGGCCAGAGCCGAACTGGTCCCCCGTTTCGGCCTCCCCTTCTGCCGGGATGCGACGGGACTCGAGCACGAAGCTGCTTTTGCCATCATCGGCATGGGGAAGCTTGGGGGGATGGAGCTCAACTATCACTCCGATCTCGACATCATCTTCATTTACGAGGGAGACGGGGAAACCCGCCCGGTCGAGGGGACCGATCCGGAACGGTTTCGCAGCCAAAGCAACCAGGAGTACTTCGCCAGGCTGGCGCAGCGCATCATTTCGGTGCTGACCCTGATCACCCGCGAGGGGTACGTCTACCAGATCGACGCCCGTCTCCGCCCCTCCGGAAACAAGGGCCCGCTGGTCACCTCGCTGCCGGCCTACGAAGCCTACCATCGCGAAGACGCGGCACCGTGGGAGCGGCAGGCCTTGATCAAGGCCCGGGTGGTGACCGGCACGCCTTCTTTACAGGAGCGGGTTGCGGCGCTGAACACGTGCATCGTCTACGAGCGGCCGCTCCCCGGGAACCTGGCTGGCGAGATTTACCGGCTGCGCCAGCGCATGGAGAAGGAAATCGCCCGGGAAGGGGAAGGGCATCTCAATATCAAGACCGGTCGGGGGGGGATGGTCGACGTCGAATTTCTGGTGCAGTATCTGCAACTGCGGGATGGCGGCGCCCATCCGCAGCTGCGCGTCCCCAACACGCTGGAGGCGCTCCACGCCCTGCAGCGCGAGAGGCTGCTTGCCGACAGCGACTACGAACAGCTGCTCAGGGGCTATAAATTCTTGCGCCGGCTGGAAAACAAGCTGCGCCTGGTCCACGATCAGTCGGTCAGCGAGCTTTCCGCCGATCCGGCCTACCTGAGCAAACTCGCCCGCCATCTTGGCTATCCGGAGAAGCCCCGCCGGCCCGGCGAGGCCTTTCTTGCCGAGTACCACCAGGTCACCCTGGGGATTCGCGACGTGTTCGACCGCCACCTGGCCCCGGAGCACCCCGAGGGGGAGGAGAACTGACGGCGATCGCCGGGGATCCGCTTGAACCGTCTGCTTTATCTGGTGAGATGAGACCAGGGGCTGTCGACACGTTCGAACCAGCTCAGGGCGGGGTCCTGTGGCGAGATGCCGGTGACAGCGCAGGCCCGCTGAAGGCAGCAGTTCTCGATGTAAGAGCGCAGGGCCTGGCGCAGCTCCGGGTCAAGCGATTTAAACAGCAGACCTGCCTGGGGTTCCTTGTTGTGTTCGGTGTCGCCGGGGGGGATGTCGTAGAGAACTTCGCCATGGAGGCGCAGCGGGAAGTGGTCGAGCTTGAAGTCGAGGGCAAGCACTTCCCCTTTGGGCAGGATCGCCGGGCAGGCGATGCGTGCCCCGTGATCGGAGAGGGAAATCAGGCGGCCCACCAGCCAGACGCTGCGCACGTTGAGATCGACCGGAACCACCGTCGTCATGCGGATATGCCGGCGCGGCAAGGGGAAGAAGAACTGCTCCAGGCAGTGGTAGAGCTCGGTCAGGCTTAGCGGCAGTTCGAGGTACGGTGGCTTGCTCAAGGGCATCGGCGTCAGCCAGATCACGTCCACTCCGGCGGGTGCCGTAAGGCCGCGCTCCACCAGGACCACCTTGGCCTCGCCCGGGTCGCGGGTTCCCAGCTGCCACTCGGCCAGCACGGCTTCAAGCAGGCGCGTCACCGTCGGGTTGCGCGTCTGCACGGCCACCAGGCCGGCATGGCGGCGCGGCCGGTCAAGCAGCATCGCGGAATCTCCCCCGGGGGAATCGATCACTTCTTTCTATCCTCTTCGAGCGTTCGGCAAAGATGCGGATCGAGCAAATGGCGTGGCTGGACATTCCCCATGGCGCGCAACAGGCTGCTTCTGATATGCGGGATCTCCGTTTCCAGCTCGCGCACCAGCTGCTTCATCCGCTGACGGTTCAGGTCAAAACGGCCGCTGGCCGGGCAGGCGCAGCTGATCACCGGAAACTCCTGCCGCCTGGCGAATTCAATGATATCCGATTCCGCGACATATACCAGAGGCCGGATGACCGTGTGCCGACCGTTGTCGGCAAGAAGCCTGGGGCTCATCGCCTTGAGGGTGCCGACGTAAAACTGGTTGAGCAGCAGCGTCTCGATAAAGTCGTCACGATGGTGACCGAGGGCGAGCTTGTTGCAGCCGAGCCGGTCGGCAACCGAGTACAGGACCCCGCGCCGCAGGCGGGCGCAGAAGGCACAGTAGGACGATCCCGGGCGGAGCTTGGCCTCGATGATGCGGTAACAGTCGGTCGTTTCCAGGTGATGAGGGAAGCCGTGCGCGGCGAGATGCGCGGCCAGCAGATCCTGGCGGTAATCGGGGAAGCCGGCATCGACGTTGACCGCGACCAGTTCATAGTGTACTGGCGAACGCTTGCGCAGGGCATCGAGGATGTGCAGCAGGGTATAGGAATCTTTCCCGCCCGAAACCGCCACGGCGATGCGGTCGCCCTGCTCGATCAGGTTGAAGTCGCCGATCGCCTGGCCAACCTGCTTCTTGATCTTCCGGTACAACGTATCGTGCAGCAGCAATTCTGACCTCCCGGCTCTCCTTTGCGCGCGGCCATTAAATCGGATTCCTGGCCAAAAGGCAAGCTTGGCAGCCTGCCCCGGGAGAGGTTTTCGCTGGCAAGAAAGGAAGCCGCTCGTGTAAAATGACTTTTAAAAATATTATATAAATAAAAAAATTTACTAAAAGTAAAAAGGTGCCTCATGGACAAGCTGTTCCGCGGGATCATGAAATTCCGTCGTGATGAATTCGAGCGCCACCGCGCGCTCTTCGAGGAATTGGGGCGCAAGCAGAAACCCCACACGCTCTTTATCGGCTGCTCGGATTCACGCGTGGTGCCGAACCTGATCACCGGTAGCGCTCCCGGCGAACTGTTCATCGTGCGGAATGTGGCCAACATCGTCCCCCCCTACAGCCACACGGAGAACTACGCTGGGACGACCAGCGCGGTGGAGTATGCCGTGCAGGTTCTCGGCGTCGACACCATCGTGGTCTGCGGGCATTCCAACTGCGGCGGCTGCGCGGCCCTCAACAAGCCGATGGACGCCTTAGCCCACTTGCCGCATGTGCGCAGGTGGCTGGATGTCTCGAGGGAGGTCAAGGGCCGCGTCGACCGCCTGATGACCGGCAATACCGCGGAGGAGCGCGAGTGGCTGACCGAGCAGGTCAACGTGCTGGTGCAGTTGAAAAACCTGCTGACCTATCCCTATGTGCGGGAAAAGTACGAGCGGGACGAGCTGAAGATTCTCGGTTGGCACTACATCATCGAGACCGGCGAGATCTACAACTTCAACGACGAAACCCAGCTGTTCGAGCTGATCGCCGACTCCGGCATAGCTCACCCCTGACTAAGGCCCCTCCTTTTTCCCTTCTCGTGTCCGGTCCACGCCAGCGCCCTGGCCCGGACGCAGCCGAGCATCGGCCGCTCGCGCGGCATGCATGGCGATTGCTTCGCTCACCCTTTCCGACTATCATCCTGGCGATGGCAGGGAGGCCTCGGTATGGATCCGGTTCGGCGTTTGCGCATTTCGCTGTTGTTCCTGGCGGTCGTGATCTGCGCCGGGATGCTCGGCTATACGGTGATCGAGGGCTGGCCCCTGTTCGACGCCCTGTACATGACGGTCATCACTCTGGCGACCGTCGGTTTCAAGGAAGTCCATGAGCTGTCCCATGCCGGCAAAGTCTTCACCATCACCCTGATCATCGGCGGCACCGGGGTGATCGCCTATTCGCTCGGCAGTCTCATCCAGTTCATGGTCGAAGGCCAGTTCCAGCAGGTGGTGGGGAGGCGCAAGATGCAACAGACGATCGGCAAGCTCAGGGATCACTACATCATCTGTGGTTTTGGCCGGATCGGCCAGATGATCTGCAAGGAGTTCGAGACCCGGCCGGTCACTTTCGTGGTGGTGGAGAAGAATCCCCACCTGTGCGAGCGTCTGAGCCGCGAAGGCTATCTGTTCGTGCAGGGGAACGCCACCGACGATGAAACGCTGGTCGCCGCCGGCATCGACCGGGCCCGCGGCCTGATCACCGCGGTGACGTCGGATACCGACAACGTCTACATTACCCTGACCGCCCGCGGGCTCAACCCGGAGCTGTTCATCCTGGCCCGGGCCGGCGAAGAGGGGGCGGAGGTCAAGCTGATGCGGGCCGGCGCCTCCAAGGTCATCTCCCCCTATACCATCGGCGCGGTGCGCATGGCCCACGCCATTCTGCGCCCCTCGGTGGTCGACTTCATCGAACTGGCCACCGCCAGCGAGAACCTGGCCCTGCAGATCGAGGAGATCGAAGTCTCCGAGAAGTCCCTTCTGGTCGGCAAAAGCCTGGTCACGGCCGAGATCCGCCAAAGCATGGGGATCATCATCGTGGCGATCAAGCAGCCCGACGGCCACATGCTGTTCAACCCGCCGTCACACACGGTGATCAATCCCCACAGCGTCCTGATCATCCTCGGCGAGCGGCCGGCCATCACCCGGCTCGAACAAGTCGCCCAGAGCTAATCCCCGGCCGGGCCGCCCCATACCGGATCCCAGCCGAACTGGCGGCGCAGGCGCTCCTGTGGCACCTGCTCGAGAAACTCGGCTTCGCTGAAGCTGAAGCGGTAGTTTTCGCAGTAGGCCAGCAGGATGTTATGGGCGGCATTGACCCGCTGCATTGCCCCGGCATCGCCTGCCGTCCCCTGGTCGGGGTGGTGGGTTTTGACCAGGGCCCGATGCCGGGCCTTGATCTGCTTCAGGGTGGCGCGTTCGCCCAGGCCGAACAGGGCCAGGGCGTCCTGCAGTTCGCGATAGGTCATGAGCGCTTCTCCTGCCGCCCGAACCCCGACGCCTTCGGTTGCGCGGGCGGGCGCCTCTGTGGTAAGAGAAATTTCACGCTGCCGGCTCCCCGCCAGGCAGCGACGCCACCGGGAGTTTCTGCCATGGATCTGAAGGTTCTGCCGCTGACCAACCCCAAACCCCGCCCCAGCGACGAGAGCCAGCTCGGTTTCGGCAAGCAGTTCACCGACCGCATGCTGGTGATGGAGTACACCGCCGGACGGGGCTGGCATTCCGCCCGCATCCAGCCCTACGCCCCCTTTGCCCTCGACCCGGCCTGCGCCGTGCTGCACTACGCCCAGGAGATTTTCGAGGGGCTCAAGGCCTTCCGCCGCAGTGACGGGCGCATCGCCCTGTTCCGCGCCATGGACAACGTACGCCGCTTCAACCGCAGCGCGGCCCGTATGTGCATGCCCGAGGTCGACGAGGCCTTCTTCCTCGATGCCATCCGTGAGCTGGTGCGCCTTGAGGCCGACTGGGTTCCGCACTCCCCGGGCACGGCCCTCTATATCCGGCCGACGATGATTGCCACCGACCCCTATCTCGGCGTCAAGCCTTCGGACAGCTACCTGTGCTACGTGATCCTCTCGCCGGTCGGCGCCTACTACAAGGGGGGCTTCAGCCCGGTCAAGATCTGGATCTCCGACGAATACGTGCGCGCCGCGCTCGGCGGCACCGGCGAAGCCAAGACCGGCGGCAACTACGCCGCCAGCCTCAAGGCCTCCATGGAGGCGGCGGCGCGCGGCTACGACCAGGTGCTGTGGCTCGATGCCGAGCAGCGCAGGTATGTCGAGGAGGTCGGCAGCATGAACATGTGTTTCGTCCTCGACGGCAAGGTGGTCACCTCGCCGCTGCGCGGCACCATCCTCGACGGCGTCACCCGCCGTTCCATCCTGACCCTGGTGCGCGATCTCGGGGTGGAGGTCGAGGAGCGCGCGCTCTCTGTCGAGGAAATCTTCGACAGCATCGCCAGCGGCCGGATGACCGAAGCCTTCGGCACCGGCACCGCCGCCGTGGTCTCGCCGGTGGGGCAGTTCACCTACCGCGAGCGCACCGCCACTTTGGGCAACGGCCAGATCGGCGACTTCACCATGAAGCTCTACGAGACGCTGACCGGCATCCAGTACGGGCGACTGCCTGACCCCCACGCCTGGACAGAACTGCTCTGAGCCGGTCCTGGCCGTGCTTCAACCCCGACCCTGGCGCGCCTTGAGCAGCGCCAGGGTTTTCTTTGCCGCCAGCGGGAAGATCCCGAGCAGGGCAAAGGCCAGCAACAGCCCCGGGGAGACGATGCCGGCGGCACTCTCCAACTGCCCCAGCCGGGTCCCGGCGTTGACGTAGACCGCCGTGCCGGGGAGCATCCCCACCTGGCTGACCCAGTAAAAAGCCGTGGCCCGCAGCGGCGTCAACCCCATCGCCAGATTGATCAGGAAGAACGGGAAGATCGGCACCAGGCGCAGGGAGAACAGGTAAAAGGTCCCCTCCTTCTCGATCCCGGCGTTGATGGCCGAGAGCTTGTCAGCGAGCTTCCCCTGAACCCAGTCGCGCAGCACGAAGCGCGCCACCAGCATGGCCAGGGTGGCGCCGATGGTGCTGGCGAAGGAGACCACCAGCAGCGCCGGCCAGAAACCGAACAGGGCGCCGCCGGCCAGCGTCATCACCGTGGCCCCGGGGAGCGACAGGGCGGTCACCGCCACATACATCAGGAAATAAAGCAGCAGTGTTTCCAGGCGGTGGCTCTGATAGTAAGCGGCGAACAGCTGCTGTTGCGCCTTCAGGTAGCCGAAGGAGATGAAGCGGTCGAGATCGAGCAGGACGAAGGCGGCCAAGCCGCTGCCCAGCACCGCGAGCAAAAGCAGCCTGCCGTGGAAGGTTTTCATGGTCGGCCGTCCGCGCTCACGCCGCTATTTCTCCGCCACAGGTGAAGCCCGCCCCGGCGGTACAGGCGAAACAGTGCACGCCGGTGGCGATCGCCGTCCCCGCCGCCGGCGGGCCGGCCAGTTCGCTGACGTGACGGCGTTCCCCGCCGAGGGGGAGACCGGCCGCCAGGTTGAAGTCGCAGTCGTAAAGATAGCCGTCCCAGGCCACCGACACCAGCGAGCGGCACATGACCCCGGCAACGGCCTGCGGGTTGAAGGCCGCCGTCAACCGGGCGAGATAGCCGGCCTCGTTTCCGGAGGCCTGCAGCCAGGTGCGGAAGCGTCCCAGCGGCATGTTGGCGAAGATGAACAGGTGGTTGAAGGAGAGCCCGAGTTGCTGTGCCAGGGCCCGCTTGAACTGCCGTTCCGCGGCGGCCTGCCCCGGAGGGAGAAAGGCTCCGGCCGGGTTGGCGGCCAAATGCAGCTCCAGCGGGCTCTCCGCCGTGCCGAAGCCTAGGGCGTTCAACTGGCGCAGCCGTTCCACGCTGCGCTGCCAGACGCCCTCTCCGCGCTGGGCTTCCAGTTGAGCGGCAGAGACCGCCGGGAAGGAGGCCACCAGGGTGACACGCAGCTCCCGGCACAACTCAAGCAACGGGGCCCGCTGTTCATCGGTCAGTGCGGTCAGATTGGTACGCAGCATCACCTGCGGTACGACCTGCGTCAGTCCGCGCAGCAGATGGTCGAGCTCCGCAACCAGTTCCGGAGCCCCGCCGGTAATGTCGGCGACCTGGAAGCGGCCGCGCCGGGCATAGGCGATCACCTCGTCCATCGTCGCCCGGGACATCGTTTCCGTCCGCTGCGGGCTGGCCTCAAGATGACAGTGACGGCAGGCCAGGTCGCAGCGGTAACCGACGTTCACCTGCAGGGTGCGGGCGGCATTGCGGCGCAACTCCAAGCCGTGGCGCTCAAGTGTCGCCGCGAATTCGGCGTCCATCGACAAGGTATCAGCGCTTTTCATGGAAAACCGGGTTCCTCAAAGCGACAGCTGTTCGGCGCGGCGGCGCATTTGCAGCCCGTGTATCAGCGAGGCTCCGCCGCGGATCGCCGTGACGACATGCACCGCCTCGGTCATTTCCTCAAGATTTGAGCCCTTTTCCAGGCAGGCCACCGTGTAGGCATCGATGCAGTAGGGACACTGCACCGTGTGGGCCACGGCCAGGGCGATCAGGGCCTTTTCCCTCTCGCTCAGGGCCCCCTCGGCAAACACCTCGCCGTAGTAGGCGAAAAACTTGCGGGCCAAATCAGGCGCATCCTTGCCGATATCGGCAAACTTGGCCAGGTCCCTGGGATCGTAATAACCGGACATGGTGTGTTTCTCCAGCAGAAGGGATGGCGCGGCGCGCGAGGGCCGACGCCGGTCTATTGTGTCACGACTCGGACGGCTTTTTCCAGCATGACCTGCACAAAGCCCATGGCGCTCGGCGCCTCTGCTCAAGGCGGCGGCCCGCTGTCGCAAACAGCCTGATTCTACTTGCTTTCTGCGGGACTTCATGCGAAAAACCACGCTGAGACCGTTATGGACACCGCGTTTTTTCTCGCCGTTCTACTTCTGCTCTACCTGATCGCCGCCATTCCGACCGGCGTCGTCGTCACCCGCCTGCTCGGCCTGGAGGATGTGCGCTCCAAGGGGAGTGGCAACATCGGGGCCACCAACGTCTATCGCGTGGCCGGCAAACTCCCCGGCATCCTTACCCTGATCGGCGACATTCTCAAGGGGCTATTGCCGTTGCTGGCGGTCAAGCTTTGGCTCGCTCCCACTCCGTTGCAACTGGGGCTGGCCGGCGTGATGGCCATCGTCGGCCACTGTTATCCCGTCTACCTGCGCTTCAAGGGGGGGAAAGGGGTGGCCACCGCCCTGGGGATCTTCCTGGTCCTCGATCCGCTGGCGGTGCTCGGCGGCTGCGTGGTCTTTTTGCTCGCCGTGCTCCTTACGCGTTTCATCTCTCTCGGCTCGGTGCTGGCGGCGGTGGCCGTGCCGCTGTTGATTCTGCTGCGCCAACAACCGCCGGCTCTGGTCTGGTGTGCCGTGGCCATCGGCGGCCTGATCATCTGGCGCCACCGCGGGAATCTGCAGCGCCTTTGCGCCGGAACCGAAAACCGCTTCGGTAGCAAGCCGCCGGCTTGACATTTCCCCTCCCCCCTTCAAGAATACAGCTTATGTCGAAGACCTCTCATCGCGCTGGCCCCGCCAGGGTGCAACGCCGCAAGCTCTGGCCATGGCTGGCGCTGCTCCTGGTCGCGGCAGCGCTCGTGGCCGGCTCTCTCGGCGTGCGCCAGTGGCTGTTCCAGCGCTGGCCGGTTACCCCGCCCGGGAGTCAGCGGGTGCTGATCGCGCCCGGAGCCTCGCTTCCCCAGATCGCCCAGCAACTGGAGCAGGCCGGGGTAGTCAGCGATGCCGACCGTTTCAGCAAGCTGGCACGCTGGCGCGAGGTGGCCCAGAAAATCAAGGCCGGCGAGTACGAGTTCATCAAGGCGGCCACCCCTGATGAAGTTCTCGACCGCCTGGTGAGCGGCGACGTTCTCAAGGTTCGCATCACCATCCCCGAAGGGTTTGCCCTGCGGGAGATCGCGGCGCGGGTGGCGGCGGCCGGTCTCGGCACCGCCGAACAGTTTCTCAGGATGGCAAGCGAGCCGGCCCGCCTGCGAAAGCTCGGCATTCCCGGCCCGTCCCTGGAAGGGTATCTCTTTCCGGAGACCTATATCGTGACGACCACGACAAGCCCTGCCGAACTGGTCCGGGCGATGTTCGCACAACTGGAGCGGCAGCTGACTCCGGATCTGCTGGCGGCGGCCCGGCAGCGCGGCCTTGACCGTCACCAGCTGATCACCCTGGCCTCAATCGTCCAGAAGGAGGCCGGCAACGATGCCGAGATGCCGTTGATAGCCGGCGTATTCCACAACCGCCTGCGCAAGGGGATGCCGCTGCAGGCCGATCCCACGGTGATCTACGGGGTGGCCGACTTTGACGGCAACCTGACCCGCCGGCACCTGACCACGCCGACGCCCTACAACACCTATACGCGCAAGGGGTTGCCGCCGGGGCCGATCGCCAGCCCGGGGCTGGTGGCCCTGCGCGCCGCGGCCTTCCCGGCTTCGACCACGGCTCTTTACTTCGTGGGCCGTGGCGATGGCCGCCATGAATTCAACGCCACCTTGGAAGCCCATAACCGGGCGGTGAACCGCTATCAGCGGGGGGGACGATGAAAAACGCCCATCTGCGGTGTTGCCCTTGATTTCGTCGCTGCGACGTACCATTAAGGTACGCCTCGCTCCTCGATCTGCGGGCGCCGTGCACCTGGGCATTTTTGATCGTCCCTGATACTCTTCTTTAAATCGGCCAAATCCACGACGAGGGATTGATGGCGGCTCAACGTATTTTGATCGCCGAAGACCATCAGCCGCTGGCGGAGAGTCTGGTTGCGCTGCTCAAGGGCCGCGGCTATCAGGCCGAGCATGCCGGCGACGGCATTGCCGCCTTGCGCACCATCGCCTCTGCCCCCCCCGACCTGCTCCTTCTCGACCTTCACCTCCCCGGGCTGCACGGAGTCGAACTGCTCAAAAAACTGCGCCAGAGCCCGCGCACGAAGCAGTTGCCGGTGATCATCGTCACCGGGGTCTACAAGGGGGAGGCGTATCGTCAGGCTGCCACCGCCCTTGGCGTCAAGCACTACCTGGAAAAGCCTTTCAAGGCCGGAACTTTGCTCGAAGCGGTCGCTCACTCCCTGCCGGCCGCGCAGGTGGATGCCGTCCCGCCGCCGCGACCCTTCGCCCAGCATCTGCAACAGGCCTTTCAGCAGCGCTTTTCCGGGCAACTCCTGTTGACCTGGGCAGACAGTAAGCGCCTGCTGGCCTTTGCCGACGGCAGTCCGGTGGCCCTCAGTCCCGGCTTCCGATATCGCGACATCGGTGACTGCCTGCGTGCGCGGGGATTCATTTCCGCGGCCGAGTATGCCTATTATGCCGGCCCCGGCGGCAACCGTCCGGAAACCCTGGTGCAGTTGGGGTGCCTGACCTGGCCGCAGCTGTTCAACGCCCGGCTGGACTACCTCGACAGCGAACTGGAATACGCCTTCGCCGCCCCCCCGGCCCACGCTTCCTGGCAGCCACGGTCGGCGCCAGAACCGCTGCCGTTCCCCTTGATCAACGTGCCGCAGCTTTTCTACCGCGGCTTCCAGAGCCACCCCGGGCGGGCAGCCGACCAGTTGCTGGCCACCTGTCTCAACAAGTACCCGGTGCCGACCGCCGCCTATTACCGGCACATCAACCTGCTCAATCTCGATGAGCCGTCATGCCGCTACCTGCACCGGCTGGACGGCCGGCATCGCCTGCTCGAGTGTGCCGAAGAGCCGCGCCAGGCGGCCCCCCTGCTGTTGACGCTCGCCATTCTGGACATGCTGCGCTTCGCCGATCAACCCGCCGAGCCCACCCGGCCCGGCGACCTGCCGCTACGCACCCTGTTCAATGCCGTCGAGGAAGAGGCTGAGACGGTTGTCGAACTGCCGCTGGAGAGTTTCGATGATCTGGTGGAGGTCGAGGCGGAGACGGCCGCCGCCCTGGCGGCGACTGCGCCGGCTCCGGTCGAAGCCGGGGCTGGCGGCGACGATCTCGGCACGGCCGTGCGGCTGATGGCCAAAAGTTTCGAAGGTAAGAACCACTACGAGGTTTTCGGCATCAAGCCGGGGAAGTTTGCCATCGACCTGCTCAAGGAGCGCTACTTCGCCATTACCCGCCAGTATGGACCGGAAATCCTCATGCAGCTCTCCGGCACCGACGCGGTCCTGGTGGAGGAAATCCTCTCCACGGTGGCCAACGCCTACAACACCCTCTCCGATGTGGTCAAAAAGGAGCGCTACGACGAATTGCTCGGTGCCGACAAAATCGGTCTGGGGCATAAAGGGGACGACCGCTTCCAGGCCCAGGTTCAGGCCGAATCGGGGAAGGTCTTCATCGAGATGGAAGAGTGGGACAACGCCGAAAAGGCCCTGCAGGAGGCGGTCAACTTCGATGCCGGCAACGGTGATTACCTGGCCCACCTGGCCTGGGCGATCTACCGCAACCCGAAAAATGCCGCCAGCCGGGCGATGCAGGAGAAGGCCAGGCAGATGCTCAATCGCGCCCTCACCCTGGAGCGCACCCCGGCGGGCTTCGCCTTCAAGGGCTGGATGCTGCTGGACGGCAGCCAGGATGCCTTGGCCGAGGCCGAGTTCAACAAGGCCCTCAAGCTCGATGCCCGTTCGCTTTTGGCCCGCCGCGGCCTGCGTACCCTGCGGGAAAAGCAGGAACAGCAGAAGAAGGGACTGTTCGGGCGGATGTTCAAATAGTGAAAGCCCCGCACACTCTCTTGGTGCGGGGCTTCGTCGTCTCGATCAGCTGACCCTGATCACGGGTAGTTCCGGCCCGGATTGCAGCCGGATGGTCTGACCACTATTCAATTGTCCGGGCGTTTCATCGATAGGCAGACCTCCTTGGTTGGGGGCTAACCTACTCTTGCAGCGCTGCAATTCAACTATAACACATCCCGTAAAATTTTCATCCTTCACTTCGACAGAAAGCCCGCGCCGCGACCGCAGTTCCCTCTGGCGAAGAGTGCGTCTTCACGCTAAGATGGCCGCCTGCCGTCAACCCACTCCACCGAGAGACCCGTCATGACCCCGAAAAATCCCGATCAGTTTTCCGACGACGATGATTTTGCCGCCCTGCTCGAACAGAGCCTCCTGGATAGCGCCCCGCTCAAGCCCGGCGAGAAGCTGACGGCCACCGTTCTGCAGGTTGGCGGCGAGTGGATCTTCCTCGACGTTGGCCAGAAGGGGGAAGGGGTGCTCGACGTCAAGGAGCTGCTCGATGCCGACGGCCAGCCGACGGTCGCCGCCGGTGCGCAGCTGGCGGTTTACTACCTGGGGCGCAGCGGCGACGAACTGCGCTTCACCACCCGCATCGGCGGGCGGGCGGGAGCAGGCACCGCCCATCTCGAGGAAGCCTGGCGCGGCGGCATTCCGGTGGAGGGGCGGATCGAAAAAGAGGTCAAGGGCGGCTACGAAGTCAAGCTTCCCGGCGGCGTACGCGCCTTCTGCCCCTTCTCCCAGCTCGGCCGCGGCCGGGCCGACAGCGGCGAGTCCCTGCTTGGCCAGAGCCTTCCGTTTCGCATCACCCAGTTCGGCGAGCAGGGGCGCAACATCGTGGTCTCGCGCCGGGAGCTGCTCGAGGAGGAGCGTCGTCAGCAGCGCGAAGCCCTGCGCGAGACGCTGCGGGAAGGGGCGGTGGTCCGCGGCACGGTCACATCCCTCCGCGACTTCGGCGCCTTTGTCGATATCGGCGGCATCGAGGGGTTGATTCCGATCGGCGAGATCGCCTGGGGGAGGGTCGGCAAGATCGAAGAGGTCCTGGCGGTCGGCCAGCAGCTTGAGGTGGCGGTGAAGAGCTGCGATTGGGAGAAAGAGCGCTTCTCCTTCAGCCTGCGCGAAACGCTGACCGATCCCTGGCAGCAGAAGGTCGGTTCCCTCTACCGCGAAGGGATGACCGTGACCGGCACCGTGGCCCGGCTTGCCCAGTTCGGCGCCTTTGTCACCATCGACGCCGGCATCGACGGGCTGCTGCCGATCGGCAAGCTCGGCGGCGGCAAGCGCATCAAGCACCCCCGCGAAGTCCTGCAGGAAGGGCAGCAGCTCCTGGTGGTCATCGAAAGCATCGACCGCGAGCAGCGCCGCATTGCCCTGGGGCTGGCCGGCGAGGGGAGCCGCGACGAGGGACCAACCAGCTACACCGCCCCGGCCGCCTCCATGGGGACCTTCGGCGACCTGCTCAGAAAGAAGCTGGAGCAGGGGCAGAAGAAGTAACCTGACCCCGCCTGAAAAAAGCACCCCCGGCCGGTTTACTCCCCGACCAGTCTGGCTTTCTCCCGATAGCGTTCGGGGATCTCGGAAAGCGTTCCGGCAAAGTGCAGGTTCCCCTGCTCGTCGGCGTAAAGGTAGCGCCGGGTCGGCTCGCCCGGCCCCGGACGGGGCGATGACGTTCTCTCCTTGACCGGCACGCTCCCCATCTCAGGCTGATTGCGGTCGATCACGGCTTCGATGCTGTCAGCGGACGGTGCCGGGACGTGCGGTTTTGCCGCCGCAGGGGCCGGCAGGGTGGTTTTTGGCCTGGTCGCCGGTGCTGACGCGGCGACCGGCTTGGGGGGCAGACGCTGTTCAATCACCGCCTCGATGTTGGTGGGCGATGTTTTGGCCGGCTCCGGGGCTTTCTTCGCAGGCGCCGGCTTTGCCGGGGTGGCGGGCGGCGACGGTGGAACAACGGCAAGGCCTGTGGCGAGACCGGTCAGGCGATCGCGCAACTCCCGGTAGAAGGTGGTCACAGCGGTATGCGTCGGGCCGGAGGCTGGCACCCGCACCAGGAACTGATCGATCGCCAGCAGGATGAGCAGAAAAACGCCGGTCCACAGAAGGAAAGAGAAAAAACGGGCCATAAGTCAGGAAGGGTGTCCGTGTTTGTGGGTGCAGGTTTTTGGTCGATGGTGCAGTTGCTGGATCACCGGGCCGGCCAGGCAACTGGCGCAATCGGCCTGCAGCGTGGTGTGGGTGATATGGAAATCGTGGGCAAGCAGGTGCTCAAGGGCGCCGACGATCTCGCCCTGACGACCGCGATGCTCCGGGGCAACGTCGATATGTGCCGACAGGGCGGTGATGTGTGAGCAGATCGACCAGACGTGCAGATGGTGAATGTCGTTGACCCCCTCGACCGCCAGCATCCTTGCCAGCACCTGGTTCAGGTCGAGGCGTGCCGGCACCCCTTCCAGCAGGATGTGCCCGGCCTCGTGCAGCAGGCGCAGGGCACCGAAGCTGATGATCAGCACGATGACCATGGAGATCACCGCATCGAGCGTGTACCAGCGGGTATACAGCATGACGATGCCGCCGGCGATGACGCCCAGCGAGGCGATGGCGTCGCCGAGGACATGCAGGAAGGCGCTGCGCACGTTGAGGTCGTCGTGGCTGTGGCGGTGCAGGCGCGCGGCCGCCAGCAGGTTGGCGACCAGGCCGATCAGGGCGATGAGGAACATCTCCCAGCTCTTCACCTCCTGCGGGTGCAGCAGCCGCTGCCATGCCTCGCTGAGGATGCCGATGGCGATCAGCAGCAGGGTCAGAGCATTGATCAGCGACGCCAGGATCTCGGCACGGTGCCAGCCGTAGGTGCGCCGGTCGGTGGCCGGGAAGCGGGCGAGGCGGATCGCCACCAGCGACAGGACCAGGGCAAACAGGTCCATGAATACGTGGGCGGCATCGGAGAGCAGGGCCAGCGAATTGGTCCAGATCCCGCCGGCGACTTCGGCGATCAAGGTTACCGCGGTCAGGCCGATGGCCAGGTAGAAACCGCGATTCAGGCTCTCATCCAGATCCGTGGCCGTATGGGTATGCTGATCGTGGCCGCAAGGGGTGCTCATGGAGCCATTCTAGGCGGGGTGCCGGGGTAAAGCAACCCTGCCGCCGCCGAAAAAATGGACTTGGCTTGCGGGGGGCTTTTGTGGGATTATAACCCCATGCTACGGCTCGTCTCCCTGCTTCTGACCGCGCTGGTCCTGCTCTTCCCCGTCTCCGTCCTTGCCGCCGCCAATCCGTTTCCCAAGTCTGCCCGGTCCTACCTGGCGCAGGTCGGGGGAACCACGGTCTGGTCGTATCAGGCCGAGGAGCGGCTCCCCCCGGCCAGCCTGACCAAGATCATGACGGCGCTGATCGTTCTGGAGCGCGCCAATCTGAACGCGACGGTCACGGTCAGCCCGACCGTCGCCGCCGAGACCGGGCATCGCCTGCGCCTGCGGGTTGGCGAGAAGTACCAGGTTCGCGACCTTCTGGCGGCCATGCTGATCGAGTCGGCCAATGATGCGGCCCGCGCCCTTGCCGAGCACATCGGCGGTTCCGAAGAGCGCTTTGCCGGGATCATGAACGCACGGGCGGCCAAAATGGGGCTCAAAAACACGCATTTTACCAATGCCGCCGGCCATCACGACCCGGATCACTACACCACGGCCAGGGACCTGGTGGTCATGACCGAAGCGGCTTTGCAGCGGCCGTTGTTCCGCGAGCTGGTTTCTACGGTTCGTTACAACATGCAGACCGTCAACGGCAAGCGGCGCTTCAAGCTGGAGAACAGCAATAAACTCCTCCCCAAGTACGAGGGGATGGTCGGGGTCAAAACCGGCTACACACCCGAGGCCGGCCGCTGCCTGGTCGCCCTGGCCGAGCGCGACGGCGTCGAGGTGCTGATCGTCCTGTTACGCGCCAAGAATCGCTGGCAACTCGCCGAACGCATGCTCGACAAGGCTTTCGAGCAATACGCCTACCTGGGCAAGCAACCGAAGCTGGTCGTGGCCAAGCGTTGATGCTTTTTTTGACGCAGAAACGCAGAGGAAAATTTAAATAAGAACGGCGGCCCCGAAAGGCCGCCGTTCTTCGTTTGGTGCGTCTCCGTGCCTCTGCGTAAAGGCTATTTCAGTAACTCCCGCACCTTCTGCGCCACGTTTTCGGCGGTGAAGCCGAAGTGCTCGAACAGCTTGCCGGCCGGACCGCTGGCGCCGAAGCCGGTCATCCCCACCACCTTGCCGCAGCGGCCGACGTAGCGTTCCCAACCGAAGGTCGAGGCGGCTTCCACCGCCACGCGCTTGCCGCAGGCCGGCGGCAGCACTTCGTCGCGGTAGGCCTGGCTCTGCTGCTCGAACAGCTCCCAGCATGGCAACGAGACGACGCGCACGCCGATCCCCTCCTGCTGCAGCTGCTCGCGGGCCGCCAGGGCCAGAGGGACTTCCGAGCCGCTGGCGATGATCAGCGCCTGCAGTTCCCCCTCTTCTCTGGCCAGAACATAGCCGCCCTTGTGGACGCCGGCCACCGCGCCGTAGACGGTGCGGTCCAAGGTGGGCAGGGCCTGGCGGGAGAGGATCAGGGCGGTCGGACCTCGGCGGTTGAGGATCGCCGCCTTCCAGGCTTCGGCGGTCTCGCTGGCGTCGCACGGGCGAATCACGGTGAGGTTCGGCACGGCGCGCAGGTTCGGCAGCTGCTCGATCGGCTGGTGGGTCGGGCCATCCTCGCCGAGGCCGATGGAGTCATGGGTCAGTACGTAGATGGTGCCGAGCCCCATCATCGCCGCCAGACGCATCGGCGGGCGCATGTAGTCGGCGAAGATCATGAAGGTGCCGCCGAAGGGGATCAGCCCGGGGGTGTGGGCGAGCCCGTTCATGATCGCGCCCATGCCGTGTTCGCGTACCCCGAAGTGGATGTTGCGGCCGGCAGTGCAGCCGGTGAAGGACTTCTCGTCTTTGAGCGTGGTGTTGTTCGACGGGCCAAGGTCGGCCGAGCCGCCGAGGAAGAGCGGCAGCTTGTCGGCGATGGTGTTGAGGACCTTGCCGCTGGCCTGGCGGGTCGCCAGCTTTTCACCGGGGGTGAACTCCGGCAGGGCGTCCCAGCCGGCCGGCAGCTTGCCGTCGGCAATCAGCTGCCATTCGGCGAGGGCCTGGCTCTGGGCCAACTCCTTCTTGAAGGCAGACTGCCATTGCTTCTCCAGTTCGGCGCCACGGGTTTTGGCCGCACCCATGTGCGCGGCGACCTCGGCGGGAATGGCGAAGCTTTTCTCCGGGTCGCGGCCGAAGGCGCGCTTGGTGGCCTTGAGTTCGTCGCTCCCCAGCGGGGCGCCGTGGGCGTCGTGAGTGTCCTGCTTGGTCGGGGCGCCGAAGCCGATGTGCGAGCGGGCGATGATCAGGGAGGGGCGCGGCGAGTGCTTGGCTTTTCGGATGGCGGCATCGATTTCGGCGACGTTTTCCCCTTCGACGCGCAGCACCTGCCAGCCGTAGCTCAGGAAACGGGTGCCGACATCCTCGGTGAAGGCCAGGTCGGTGTCACCTTCGATGGTGATCTTGTTGTCGAGATAGAGGCAGATCAGGTTGCCGAGGCGCAGGTGGCCGGCCAGGGAGGCGGCCTCACTGGCCACCCCTTCCATCAGGTCGCCGTCGGAACAGAGGGCATAGACGTTGTAGTCGAACAGCTCCTTGCTGACGCGTTTCTGCAGGAAGCGCGCGCCCATGGCCATGCCGGCGGCGACCGCGATCCCCTGCCCCAGCGGGCCGGTGGTGGTCTCGATGCCGGGGGCATGGCCGAACTCGGGATGGCCGGCAGTGGGGCTGCCGAGCTGGCGGAAGTTCTTCAGGTCGTCCAGCGACAGGCCGTAGCCGGTCAGGTGCAGCATGCTGTAAAGCAGCGCCGAGGCGTGCCCGCAGGAGAGCACGAAGCGGTCGCGACCGGGCCACTCCGGGTTGGCCGGGTTGTAGCGCATATGCCGGCTGTAGAGCAGGTAGGCGATCGGCGCCGCCTCCATCGGCGTGCCCGGATGGCCGGAGTTGGCCTTCTCCACCATGTCGGCGGCAAGCAGGCGGATGGTGTCGATGCTGGCCGTGGCCAGTTCGCGATCGAAGTCGGGTTGCTGCATGGGTTTTTCTCCTGCGGGTAGGGTGCGGCTACTATACGAAGGGGGCTGTTGTGAGGCAAGGGTAAAAGCGGAGGCCGGGGACGCGGGGTCGGGGGCTGGAAAAAGCCGTTGCCGGCCCCCAGCCCCCAGCTCCTGTCTGTCACGAATTCAGATACGCCGTGACGCTGTCGGCAATGGTCCGGAAAATCCGGTCCAACTCCTCCATGTCGCGCTCCAGCAGGGTGATGCGGAAGCCGTTCTGGTTGGTGCAGAACGAGGTCAGCGGCACCGTGCAAATTCCGGTCGAGGCCAGCAGGTAGTAGACAAAGCGCTTGTCGAGGGAACACCCCGGCGCGCTGACCAGCTTCTCCACCAGTTCGCGCACCTCGGCGTTGGCGATCGGCAGAGTCTGGCTGCCGTTGAGCAGGCCGTCGTCGAAGGCGACCGCCATGTAGAAGGCGCCGTTGGTGCGGTTGACCTTCAGCCCCGGGACGCCGCTGAGGGTGTCGAAGGCGATGTTCGACGCCTGCTCGTAGCGCCGCTTGCGCTCTTCGAGGTAGACCGGGTACTCGGGGTGGGTCATCATCTTCGAGATCGCCATCTGCGGCAGGGTGGTGGCGCAGACCTCGACCAGCTTGGCGTTGAGGATGCAGGCCACGTACTTGGCGAAGATCGGGTCCTTGTCGGCGTTGTAGACCTCGATCCAGCCGCTGCGCCCGCCCGGCCACGGAAACTCCTTGCTGATCCCCTTCATGGCGATGGCCGGCACGTCGCCGATCAGATCGGAAATCGGCAGGGTGCTCTCGCCGTTGTAAGTGATGTTGTGATAAATCTCGTCGCTGACGAGGAACAGGTCGTACTCCCTGGCAATGGCCACGATCTCGCGCAGCGCCTCTTCCGGGTAGACCACGCCGGTCGGGTTGTCCGGGTTGATCAGCAGGATGCCGGCGATCGCCGAGTTGTACTTCACCTTGTTGCGCAGCTCGGCCAGGTCGGGGAGCCAGTGGTTGTCCGGGTCGAGGCGGTAGGTCACCGGCGGCTGGCCGGCGTTGGCGGCTTCGGCCGAGGAGTGGGTCGAGTAGGTCGGCGAGGGGACGATGATGCGGCTCTGCGGGCGCAGCGAGCCGTAGACCTTCTGGATGGCATCGCCCAGGCCGTTGAAGAAGAGGATGTCCTCGGGGCTGATCTGGTACTTGCCGCGGCGATTGGTCAGTTCGCAGATGAACTCGCGCGCTTCCAGCACGCCGCGGGTCGGGCAGTAGCCGTAGCTGGCGTTGTCCATCGCCAGGTCGGCGACGATCCGCTTCATCCACTCCGGGATCTGCTCCCCCTTGGCGACCGGGTCGCCGATGTTCTCCATGTTGGTCTTCAGGCCGAGCTTCTTGAGCTTGTCGGCAATGTCGACGATGGCGCGAATCTCGTAGGTCATCTCCCCGCCGCCGACCGGCACGATGTTATGGCGCATGATTCACCTTCCTTGGCAGTGTTGGTTAAATGAAAAGGCCATGGGCGTCTGCCCATGGCCTTGGTCTTCCGGATGCGGATGCGCCGTCAGGCGCCGGAGCCAGGGACACGGGCACGGACAGCGGCCGCCGCGGCGGCCGCGCTGTTAGCTCGGGCAGCCTGGCAGAACAACTTGTCGGTGAGGGTCGGTTTCATGCTGGCTCGCGATGCTGGCAAATTAGGAACGAGAGTTCGCGAGAGTTAACATGGTGCCGCCGTCCATGTCAACCGCGAACCGGCGGAATTTTTCATCGGCCGCACCCTCCGCTTGGCACCCGCGCGTTGCAAGGGGTTGCGCTTCACGATGGCGGGGATTACATTGACACAGCCATGAATCATCTTCCCGCGATCATTGCCGCCAAGCAGCTGCCGGCGACGACCGACCAGCCGACCGGGCGCTTCGGACTGGTCGGTGCCAGCGCGGCGATGCGCGAGGTCTACCGCAAGATCGAATTGTATGCACCGAGCGATGCGGCGGTGATTGTCACCGGCGAGACCGGTACCGGCAAGGAGCTGGTGGCCAGGGCCCTGCACGATCAGGGGCCGCGGCGCGCGGGGGCGTTCGTGGCCGTCAACTGCTCGGCGATCGCCGCCGAACTGCTTGAATCCGAGTTGTTCGGCCATGAGAAGGGCTCCTTCACCGGGGCCCAGCGTACCCACCGCGGCCGCTTCGAGCGGGCCCACGGCGGGACGATCTTCCTCGACGAAGTCGGGGACATGCCGCTTGCCGCCCAGGCCAAGCTGCTGCGGGTCCTGGAGGAGGGGATGGTCGAGCGCGTCGGCGCCGAACGCCCGGTGCCGGTTGACGTGCGCGTGGTCGGTGCCACCAATGTACCGCTGGAACGGGCTGTTCACGACGGTCGTTTCCGCGCCGACCTCTATCATCGCCTTGCCGTGCTGCGCATCGCCCTGCCGCCTTTGCGTCAGCGCCCCGAGGATATCCCGCTCCTGGTCGAATATTTCCTGCATGAGTTTCGGCGCAAATACGCACGAGTTGTGGAGCGCCTGACCCCCGAGGCCATGGCCCTGCTCGACGCCTACCTGTGGCCCGGCAACGTGCGTGAGCTGCGCAATGTGCTGGAGCGGGTCTTCGTCGAGACCCACAGCGAGGTGATCGGCGCGCGCGCCTTCCGCGAGTGGGTGCGCGAGCGCCAGGATTTCTCCCCGGGCGAGTGGGGGCCCGAGCCGGCTCCCCGCCACGCAACGGTTGTTCCTCCCTGGCCACTCCCCGGGGCGCCCTCCGAGGCCGGCGCTGTACGCTCCCGCCGCTCGACCCGACCTGCCAATCTGCAGCCCGCTGCGATCCGCCGTGCCTGGCAGATGACGGGCGGCAACCTCACCGCCGCCGCCCGTCATCTTGGCGTGCACCGCGCCACCCTCTATCGCTATCTTGATCGTCTCGGCCTGACCCGGACCGATTTCGGCTGACCCCCCCCATCGTCCTTTCGGCTCTGTCTGCGACACTCTCACCTATTTGCGGCGTCGCAAATCGACTTATGCGACTTCTTGCGACGTTGCAAGTTGTCGCAGGTTTCCCGCCTGTCCATGAAAAGCCCTTTGTATTCGGTATGTTATCTTTCTCTTCCAGCTGGCACGCCCCTTGAAATACCCTTTGAGCAGATAACGCAACCAACGGGGGTCTCCCCCCGAATCGACACAGCAGGAGGTGAACAGCTATGAGGAACTGGGATCTGTTGAGGGAGATGAGCCGGATGCAGCGCGATCTCGATGCGATCTTTCGCGGTTTCGGCACGGGCTCCGGCGCCGGTTTTGCCCTGCGCGACTGGCCGCGCATCAACCTGCGCGAGGATACCGACCACATTTACGTCGAGGCGCTGCTGCCGGGGGGCGACCCGGAGAAGCTCGAAATGAACGTGCTCGGCAACACCCTGACCATCGCCGGTGAGCGGGCGGGGGGCGAGAGCGAGAAGAACGGCCGCACCTGGCATCGCCGCGAGCGCGGCGCCGGCAGGTTCCTGCGCAGCATCGAACTGCCGGTCGAGATCAAGCCGGACCGGGTCAAGGCCGAGTACAAGAACGGCCTGCTGCTGGTGACGCTACCCAAGGTTGAAGAAGCCAAGCCGAAGCGGATCAGCATCAAGGTGCGCTAGCCATGGACAGAACCAGAGACGAGAGGAGGCGAGAAGCCATGACCGACAAGAGCATGACAGTAAGCGATGACCGGACCGTCAGCCGCGAAGCGACCCGCGCGCAAGCGCGTTACGTCACCCCGCCGGTCGATATCGTCGAAACCGACGAGGGGCTGACTCTGGTCGCCGATGTCCCCGGGCTGGATGAAAAGAGCCTGGAAATCAGCGTCGACCAGGGGGTGCTGACCATCGAAGGGAAGGCGGTGTTCGGCACCGGCGACCTGCTCTGGCGTGAATACGCCATGGATGGCTACTGGCGGCAGTTCCAGCTGCCGGAGAGCTTCGACGCAAGCAGGGCCCGGGCGGAAGTGAAGAACGGTGTGCTGACCCTGCACCTGCCCAAGGCGGAAGCCGCCAAGCCGCGCAAGATCGCGATCGAGACGCATTGAATCGCCGTTAGTCATTGATAACATGGTAGGGGCGGTTCGCGAACCGCCCCTACGTTATGAAAACCGAGGATGTCATGGATATCAACCGCTTCACCCAGAAATCCCAGGAAGCCCTGCAGGCCGCTCAGAGTCTGGCGGTGCGCTTCGGCCATGTCGAGGTCGATGGCGAGCATCTGCTGTACGCCCTCGTCGAGCAGGACGGCGGGCTGGTGCCGCGCCTGGTGGCGCGCCTCGGCCTCGAGCCGGCGGCCCTGCTGCAGGCGTTGCGCGAGGAGGTGCAGAAGCGCCCGGCGGTCTCCGGCCCCGGTGCCGAGCCGGGGAAGGTCTTTGTTACCCAGCGCTTCAGTGCGCTGCTGGTCAGGGCCGAGGACGAGGCGAAGCGCCTTAAGGACGAGTACATCAGCGTCGAGCACCTGCTGCTGGCCCTGATCGAGGAAGGCGGGAAGAGCGGGGCCGGGCGGATTCTCCGGCAGTTCAACGTCACCCGCGAGCGGCTGCTGCAGGTTCTCACCGAAGTGCGCGGGCACCAGCGGGTGACGAGCAGCGATCCCGAAGCCACTTACGAGGCACTGGAAAAATACGGGCGCGACCTGGTGAGGGAGGCGCAAAAGGGAAAGCTCGATCCGGTGATCGGTCGTGACGCCGAAATCCGCCGGGTGATCCGCATCCTCTCGCGCAAGACCAAGAACAACCCGGTGCTGATCGGCGAGCCGGGGGTCGGCAAGACCGCCATCGCCGAGGGGCTGGCCCAGCGCATCGTGCGCGGCGACGTCCCCGAGGGGCTCAAGGAGAAGACCGTCTTCGCCCTCGACATGGGGACCCTGGTGGCCGGCGCCAAGTACCGCGGCGAATTCGAGGAGCGCCTCAAGGCGGTGCTCACCGAGATCCGCCAGAGCGAGGGGCGCATCCTCCTCTTTATCGACGAACTGCACACCATCGTCGGTGCCGGCAAGGCCGAAGGCTCGCTGGATGCCGGCAACATGCTCAAGCCGCTGCTGGCGCGCGGGGAGCTGCACTGCATCGGCGCCACGACCCTCGACGAGTACCGCCAGCACCTGGAGAAGGACGCCGCCCTGGAGCGGCGCTTCCAGCCGGTGCTGGTGGAGCCGCCCAGTGTCGAGGACACGGTCAGCATCCTGCGCGGGCTGAAGGAACGCTTCGAGGTTCATCATGGCGTACGCATCCAGGACAATGCCCTGGTCGCCGCCGCAACCCTCTCCAACCGCTACATCAGCGACCGTTTCCTCCCCGACAAGGCCATTGACTTGGTCGACGAGGCCTGTGCCACCATCCGCACCGAGATCGACTCGCTGCCGGGGGAACTGGATGAAGTGACCCGCCGGGTCATGCAGCTGGAGATCGAGGAGGCGGCGCTGAAGAAAGAGAAGGACAAGGCCAGCCAGACCCGGCTTGAGGCGCTGCGCCGGGAACTGGCCGACCTCAAGGGAGAGGCCGACACCCTGCGTGCCCGGTGGGCGGCGGAGAAGGAGGCGATCAAAAAGCTGCAAACCCTGCGCGAGCAGATCGAGCAGGTGCGCCAGGATATCACCCTTGCCGAGCGCAACTACGACCTGAACAAGGCTGCCGAACTCAAACATGGCCGCCTGCCGCAGCTGGAGCGGGAACGGGAGGAGGCAGAAGCCAAAACGGCCGTTGCCGGTCCGCGCCTGCTGCGCGAGGAGGTGACCGAAGAGGAGATTGCCGCCATCGTCGCGCGCTGGACCGGCATCCCGGTGACCCGCCTGGTCGAGGGGGAGCGCGAGAAGCTGCTCAAGCTCGAGGAGATTCTCCACCGTCGGGTGGTCGGCCAGGACGAGGCGGTGCTGTTGGTCACGGACGCAGTGCTGCGCGCCCGCGCCGGGGTCAAGGATCCGAAGCGCCCCATCGGCTCGTTCATTTTTCTCGGCCCCACCGGGGTCGGCAAGACCGAGCTGGCGCGCACCCTGGCCGAGGCGCTGTTCGATTCCGAGCAGAACCTGGTGCGCATCGACATGTCCGAGTACATGGAGAAGCACGCGGTCAGCCGGCTGATCGGTGCCCCCCCCGGCTACGTCGGCTTCGAGGAGGGGGGGCAGCTGACCGAGGCGGTGCATCGCCGTCCCTACAGCGTGGTGCTCTTCGACGAGATCGAGAAGGCCCACTCCGAGGTGTTCAATATCCTGTTGCAACTCCTCGATGATGGCCGCATTACCGACAGCCACGGTCGTACGGTCGATTTCAAGAACACCGTGGTCATCATGACCTCGAATCTCGGCTCGCCCCACCTGCTCGACGGTGTCACCACCGAAGGGGTTCTGCGCGAAGGGGCGCGCGAGCGGGTGCTGGAGGAGCTGCGTGACGCCTTCCGCCCCGAGTTTCTCAACCGGGTCGACGACATTGTCATCTTCAAGCCGCTGACTCGCAAGGAGATCGAGCGCATTGTCGACCTGCAGGTGGCTGAGCTGCGCCGGCGCCTGGCGGAGCGCGAGCTCGGCCTGGAGCTCACTGATGCGGCACGCGTGTTCGTCGCCAACGCCGCCTACGATCCGGTTTACGGGGCCAGGCCGCTCAAGCGCTATCTGCAGCACCAGCTGGAGACGCGTATCGCCCGGGCCCTGATCGCCGAAAGTGCCGTTCCCGGCCAGGTCGTGCGCGTCGATGCCTGGCAGGGGGGGCTCAAGATCAGCTTCGAGCCCGCCGCCGGGGTGTCCGCATCCTGATCAACAGGCTTTGCATTTTGCCGAAAAGTTGTTAGGCTCTGTGCGCAGGAGTACGGCGCAAAGCCGTCCTGGTGGAGGATCGATGCAGCGGCGCAAGCGCTTCGGCGAAATTCTGGTGGAGGCCAAGGTCGTCAGCGCTGACGTTCTGGAGCGTGCGCTCGAACGCCAGCGGATCTCCAAGCGCCGCCTCGGTCAGGTTCTCGAAGACATGGGGGTGGTGACCGAGCGCGATATTGCCGCGGCCCTGGCCCGCCAGTTCGGCTTCAAGACCGTCGCCAACATCGCCCGCGCGACCTTTCCGGCGCAGTTGCTTGCGCTGATCGGTCCGGAAGCGGCCATGAGCAAGCTGATCTTTCCGTTGAAGGTGGAGGCCGGTGCCCTCTCCCTGGCGATGGTCAACCCCCTTGACATGGACGTTATCGACAGCATCGCCTTCAAGACCGGGTTGAGAATAACCCCTTACGTGACCACCCCCAGCGAGATCCAGTCGGCCATCAAGAGCCATTACTACGAGCCCCACGTTGAAGGGCGAAAAGCCAGGGTCCGGTGGTGCATCCTGGTGATCGACAACCAGGACGCGGTGCGCAATACCGTGGTGACCGCGCTGGCGCAGCTCGGCTTCGAGCTGCTCGAAGCGGCGCATCCCCATGAGGGGGTCAGGATTGCTCTGCAAAAGCAACCGCACCTGATCATCACCGACACGATCCTGCCGCGCATGGACGGCGACGAGCTGTTTCGCGTCCTGCAGGGGAATGCCCAGACCAGGCAGATCCCCATCATTGCCCTCTGCTCCAAGGCCAGTGCCGAAGAGGAGGGCCGCCTCCTCGATCTGGGTTTCCACGATTTCATCCACAAGCCGGTCAAGCCCGTGCGTCTGGTCGCCCGTGTCAAGCGCCTCCTGCGCCTGATTTACGGCGTCAATCCCCCGTCCCGCTAATACCCGACTAGTTTCGTCGATTTTTCTTGCTTTTTCGAATTGTGCTCCTATAATTTAGTTGACAGGTCGGATATTGGGTGGAAAGGAGAGTGTCATGCGCATCGATATCCTCTGCAAACCGGAAAGTGAGTCGCGCGGCGAGCGGACCCTGGATAATGTCCGTCAGGCGCTCGCCGAACTGGGGGTTAATGCCGAGGTTCACCTGTATCGGGATCGGCGCAAGATGATCGATCACCGGGTTTACGTCGCGCCGGCGATCATGGTCGACGATGTGGTCAGGGTTGCCGGTCGGGTCCCCGAGGTACGAGAAATCAAGGCCCTGATTGTGGAGCGTCCGCGCTACGTGCAGCGCCTGGCCAAGGTTGCCTGACGTCGGACTGAAGGACAAACGGACCAAAAAGGGGGGAGGTTGCCTGGTGCAATCTCCCCCCCCCTTTTTGTCTTTGGGTTGTACCTGTCTCCGCCAAGCCTCAACTCTTGGGGCGGACCTTGATTTTCGGTTTGCCGGCTTCAACCACCACGGTCATTTCCACTGCCTGGTTGCCGAAACGCTGGCGGATGGCGTCTGCCTGGCGGTGGAGAAAATCAGCCACCTGTTCCCTGCTGGGAGGGGCGGTCTGGCCGAAGGTATGAGCCTTTACCAACTCCTGGTAGATCTTGTCGACCGGATCGACGTGTTGAGGCAACGGCTCCGCAGCCTTGCCGACGCTGGCGGCCTTGCCGTTTGGCTGGACCTGCCGGGCCGCCAGTTTCATGTGGGAAAGGTGCCGCTGATAGCGGCCTTCCTCGATCTCGCGCAGAATCCGGTCCCAATAGGTGGTCAGGCTTTGCAGACGACCGTTGAGGTTCTGCAGACGAAAACGTACATCCGTCTGGGGGATATGGGTTGACACCAGGCGGCGCAGGCGCAGCGCCAGGATCTGTCGCTCCTTGCTCGGTTCGAAGCGCTCAATCCCCATGAAATACTGCTCATAGGTGATCTCCAGGGCCTTCAGATCGGACTCGGCCCTGTGTAGCGACTCCTCGATGTCCGCCCGCCCGGTCAGGGGCAGGTGCGCCTGCTTGCGCAGTTGCATCTCGATGGCGTTGAGCTCTTTGAGTTTCTGACTTTGACTGGTCATCGCTTCTCTGCCTGCGGAAATGGCGCAAATATACTGCACCTGTGGCGGAAAGGCAAAGTCGGGGACCGCTCAAAACGAGTTGAGTCGCCGCAGAAAAGCTTCGAGCAAGCCGTAGTTGCGCCGGTTGAACTCGAAGGCCAATCTGGGCAGATCGAGCAGGTCGGGTTGATCGGCTTCGACCGGCAGGGGGCTGACCATGGCCAGTCGGCTCCCCGGTTCGATGATTTCGGGGAACTCCTCCTGGAGCGTGGCGATCTGCTCGGCATGCAGTGGCTTGTTCAGGCGAATCACCATGGTTTTGCCGACAAAGCGCGACGAGTGGTAGACCCGGTAGAAATCGTTGATCACCTGGGCCGCCTCGAACGGGTCGCGGGTGATGGTGAACAGCCCGAAATCCTCACCGGAGATCAAACCCCGCGTCAGCAGGGTATCACGGATGAATTCAAACCACGGCTCCCAGTAGCCGCCGTCGTCGTCATCGATCAGGACCAGCGGGATCGGCGGGTTCTTGCCGGTCTGTACCAGGGTCAGCGTCTCCATCGCCTCGTCAAGGGTGCCAAACCCGCCGGGGAAAAGCGCCACGGCATGAGCCTCCTTGAGGAAGGCCACCTTACGGTTGAAGAAGTACTTGTAAAAGATGACGTTGCGGCTCTTCTCCATGACCGGATTGGTGTCCTGCTCGAAGGGGAGCCGGATATTGACGGCGAAGGAGTTGTCCGGCCCCGCACCTTCGTTGCCGGCCTGCATGATGCCGGGGCCGCCGCCGGTAATCACCATGTAGCCGAGCCGGTTAAGCTGGCGGGCAAAGGTCACGCACTTCTGGTAGATCGGCTCATGAGGTTCCGTGCGCGCCGAGCCGAAGATGGTCACCTTCTTGCGCCCGCGGTAGGCACCGAACAGCCGGGTCGTGGTGCGCATCTCCCGCAGGGTGGTGCGCATCATCTTCAGGTCGGCCAGGTAATCGACCTCCTGGCCGGCCTTGAGCGCATTCAGGAGGATCTCGCGCACCATGTCTGGGTGATGCACCTCGGCCAGTCGCATGACTTCATCGAGCAGATCGTCGATGGGGCCGTTGGTGCGGGTGAAGTTGACGTCCATGCCGGGCTCCTTACACCAGGGGGAGAAATCTTCCCCCGGCTATGAATTTGTCAGCAACGAGCGATGACCGACCCGCTCGGCGGCGATCAGCACTCCGCGCAGGCTGGCGCCCGGGCAGCGCTCGGCGACCGCGAGGTAAGTCTGGCGCAGTTCGGTCTCGATCCGGGCGTAAGCCTGGCGCTGCTCGGCATTAAGGGCCTGGTCGATCGCGTCGCAGAGAAAAATGACGCAGTTGAACGGCCGGCGCGCTACCGGCAGTCGGCAGCCGGTGGCGCCAAGGAGTGGGCAGGGGAGGGAAAAGTCCGGCCGCGGCGGTTCCTCGCCGGCCAGCAGGAAGGCCAGCACGTTGCTCAGGGTCGGGTGGTGCTTGGCCCGGCTGCAGCAGCCCCCCAGGCAGTCCCTGCAGACAGTTGCGCCGTCGACGGCCAGGAATATCCGGTCGAGTTCCTCCTGCAGCCGGCCGATGCGGGCGATCTGCTCGCTCAGCCAGGCGCGCTGCTGCGCCGGCAGACGCGCCAGTTCCTGCTGCGTCCGGGTCAGGGTCTGCGTCCACAGGGTGCTATCTAAGGCGGTTTGATCGTCCATGCTCGATAGTGAGGCACCCGGACACAATCTGCCCGGGTGCGGAAAAAGTGGTCGGAGAGACCGATAAGCCGGGTTCTGTCCCCTGCCGCGGTTGCCCTCGGCAGGGTGGCGACCATTCCTCTAGGACCGCCGTTGCCGGCGGCCTCAAGCAACCAACCCGGGAGCTTCGGGCGGGCCGCCCTCGAACGCTCCCCTATGCGGTCTTGCTCCGGATGGGGTTTACCGAGCTGCCGGCGTCGCCGCCGGCACTGGTGAGCTCTTACCTCACCCTTTCACCCTTACCCGCCGTCGCCGGAGCGCTGGCGGGCGGTCTCCTCTCTGTGGCACTTTCCCTGGGGTCACCCCCGGTCCCCGTTAGGGACCATCCTGCCCTGTGGAGCCCGGACTTTCCTCCCCCCGCTTTCGCCAGAGGCTACGGCGGGCAGCGATCGCCTGGTTCTCTCCGACCACTCTATTTTCAAGCCCGTGAGGGGCGAGGCGAGAGGGAAAAAAATACTTCCCCCTCAAGACTGCGCCTCACCCCTTACGCTTCACCCAGAAAGAGCAAGCGGTTGCAGTGCGGGCAATTCTGCACTTCCTTGGCCACGAACAGACGGTTGAACAACTGCGGCGGCAGGTGCATGTGACAGCCCAGGCAGGCTCCGGCACGCGCTTCGACCACGGCCAGGCCATTGCGCCGCTCGATCAGCATGTCGTAGCGCTTGCGCAGGGCGACCGGCAGCAGCGTGGTCAGGTTGTCCCGCTGCCGGTTCTGCTCCGCCAGAGCGGTATCGATGCCGGCCAGGGAAGCGTCGACCTCCTGGCGTCGGGCTCCGGTTTGTTCAGACAAGGCCGCCAGTTCCGCGTCCTTCTCCGCCTTGTCCGCCAGCAGCCCTTCCAGTTCCCGGTCTTTGCCGGCAATCTGGTCGTTGAGCTCCTTGGTCTGCTTTTTGGCGAGATCGACCTCCTTGAGCACGGCCAGATACTCACGCTGGGTCTTGATTTGCGGCAGACGGCTCTCGGCCCGCGCCGCCAAGCCCCGCTCGTGTTCGAGCTTGCCGGTCAGTTCCTTGCGCTCCTCCTGGCGTCCGCCGATGGCTGCCGCCAGGCTGTCGACCATTTCCTGAATCCGCTCGACCGCATTGAGCAGCTGTCCGGTCTCGGCCTCCAGTTCCTGGCGCTGCTGAGCCAGCTTGCGCCGCTCCTGGTCTAGCTCCTGAAGTTCTCTCAATACCTGCAATTGTTCCTGCACGGTCTGCCTCCCTGTTCTGTTCTCGGCAAAGCCGGAAAATCTGGTGGATCAGCGCACCGCAAAGGGGTCGCGCTCGTCCTCGTAGGTGGTTACATCCAGCGGCCACTGGTTGGCCACGGCCATCTGGCTGATTGCGGCGGCCAATCCCGCCACGGCCAGAATTTCGGTGGCGAAGTGCCCGGCATCGATCAGGGAGAGTCCCAAATCCTCGGCCAGCCGCGCTTCGTGATACTTTACGTCTCCGGTAACCAGGACGTCGGCACCGCTTCTTTTGGCCTCCTGGATCAGCCCGGCGCCGCTGCCGCCGCAAACGGCCACCTTGGAAACCGGCTGTTCGAGGAGACCGACCAGGCGCACGCTCTGGCAGCCGAGGGCGGTCTTGACCTGGTCGCCCAGCGCTGCCAGAGGCAGCGGTCCGGCCAGACGTCCGATCCGTCCGAGGCCGGTATCCGCAAGGGTGTTGGCCAGAGGGATCAGGTCGTAGGCGACCTCCTCGTACGGGTGGGCCTTGCGCAGCCTGTCGAGAACCTTGTGCAGGCGCCGCTGCGGGACGATGGTCTCGAGGCGCGCCTCGGCCACGGCTTCGCGCACCCCGCTGGTACCGATGAATGGCGCGGTCCCTGGGCCGGGGCGGAAGGTGCCGATGCCCGTGGAGCGGAACGAGCACTGGTCATAGGCGCCGATCTGCCCGGCACCGGCGGCGAACAGGGCGTCGGCCACCGTTTCCTCGTGCCCGGCCGGCACGTACACCACCAGCTTGAGCAGGCGCCCGGTCATGCGCTGCAGCGGCTCGCTCGTCTGCAACCCGAGTTTTTCGGCAAGCCAGCAATTCAGCCCGCCGGGAGCCGCATCGAGATTGGTGTGAGCGCTGATAATCGCCACCCCTCCTTGCACGGCCTGCCAGATCGCCTCGCCGACCGGATCCTCCGGCGTCAGGCGCCGCAGCGGCTTGAACAGCAGCGGGTGATGGGTCACCAGAAGTTGCGCGCCGCGCCCCCGGGCGGCGGAGATGGCCGCGGCGCTCGGATCGAGAGCGATCAGGACCCGGTTGACGACGGCATTCGGGTCGCCGACCTGCAGGCCGACATTGTCCCACTCTTCGGCCAGATCCGCGGGATAGCTGGCGTGCAGGGCGCCGAGCAGATCCTGAACACGGGGTGGTCTGGAGGTCATCGCTGCTCCCGGAAAGACGAAGAGTGCAACTCTCGGGTCGAGCTGCACTCCTCAATGCGGCGGATGATGATCGCGTGATAACTCTGTCGCACGTGGTGTCCCGGCAAGGTGGTGGGCCCACCAGGGATCGAACCTGGGACCTACCGGTTATGAGCCGGCGGCTCTGCCAGCTGAGCTATGGGCCCGAAACAAGTTGAAAAAACAGTTTATGCCCGCGGAAATCGGGCTGTCAAACGAAATTCTGGTGCGAGGGACAAGGTTCGTGGTGCGGGGCACAAATCCACCGCCCTGCTTTTCCCCGCGCCCCGCGCCCTGAACCTCGTACCATCAATTGGTTTCGATAAAACTTTTCAGCCGTTTGGCGCGGCTCGGGTGGCGCAGTTTGCGCAGCGCCTTGGCCTCGATCTGGCGGATGCGCTCGCGGGTCACGGCAAAATCCTGGCCGACCTCTTCAAGAGTATGGTCGGACTTCTCGCCGATGCCGAAACGCATGCGCAGGACCTTCTCCTCGCGAGGGGTGAGGGTCGACAGAACCCGCGCGGTCTGGTCGGAGAGGTTGCTCTTGATCACCGCTTCGAGGGGCGAAACCACCCCCTTGTCTTCGATGAAGTCGCCAAGGGAGGAATCCTCCTCCTCGCCGATCGGGGTTTCCAGGGAGATCGGTTCCTTGGCGATCTTCAGCACCCGCCGCACCTTTTCCAGGGGCAGTTCCATGCGCTCGGCGATCTCCTCCGGCGTCGGCTCGCGACCGATCTCCTGAACCAGCTGGCGGCTGGTACGGATCAGCTTGTTGATCGTCTCGATCATGTGCACCGGGATGCGGATGGTGCGCGCCTGGTCGGCAATGGCCCGGGTGATGGCCTGGCGGATCCACCAAGTGGCGTAGGTCGAGAACTTGTAGCCGCGCTGGTATTCGAATTTGTCGACCGCCTTCATCAGGCCGATGTTCCCCTCCTGGATCAGGTCGAGGAACTGCAGGCCGCGGTTGGTGTATTTCTTGGCGATGGAGACGACCAGCCGCAGGTTGGCCTCGACCAGTTCGGTCTTGGCCTGTTTGGCCTTCCACTCTCCCTGGCTGACCTCCTTGAGCGATTCGAGCAACTCCTCGGGGGCGAAGCCGGACTCCTCCTCGACCTTGGCGAATTTGCGCTCGGCGCTCTTCAAACGCTTTTCGACCACCAGCAGAGTGTCCATTGGCTTGCCGAGTTCGGTCGCCACCTTGCGCGCCTCGTCCTCGCTTTTGCGCATCTTTTTCAATTGTTTGCGCAAGTCGACGAAGGGGCAGCCGGCCTCGTTTTCGCAGGTTCTAACCTCGACCTTGGCCTTCCTGACCTGCTCGGCCAGTTCCTTGAGGCGATCGAGGATTTTGGCGATCTGGTGATCCTTGAGGCGCACCTGGGCCATCAGGTCGCCGATTTCGCTGTTGAGTGTCTTCAGTTCGCGTTCCAGGGGCCGGCGGCTCTTGACCGGCAGCGCCGCACACTCCTCGCGCAGGGTCATGAAGCGCTCGTAGCGCTCACGGATCTGCTGGATCAACTCGACAACGCGCAGGCGGTGACGCTCTTCGGCTTCGGCGCCCTCTTCTTCGTCATAGTCGCGGGTGATTTCGGCGACGCTGATCTGCCCTTTGTTGAGCCGGTCACCGAGAGAGACCACTTCCTTGAAGGCGATCGGAGTCTTGACGATAACCCGGGCGACCAGCGCTTCGCCTTCCTCGATGCGTTTGGCAATCTCGACTTCCCCCTCGCGGGTCAAAAGCGAGACCTGTCCCATTTCGCGCAGGTACATGCGTACCGGGTCGCTGGTGCGGCCCATGACGTCCGTGTCGAATTCGGCCTCTTCCTCGGCCTCCTCCCCCAGCGCGTCGGCATCGCGTTCCTGCTGCAGGGATATCTTCTGGTCGGCATCGACCACTTCGATGTCCATGTCGCCGAACATCCCCATCACGTCGTCAAGCTGCTCGGACGAGATCATGTCGGGCGGCAGGATGTCGTTGACTTCATCGAAAGTGAGGAAGCCTTTCTCCTTGCCGAGCTGCATCAGCTGCTGGACTTCGTCGCCACCGTTCTTCTTGCTCATGCGTCAATCCCCAGAAAAACCCGGCTGTGCCGAGAGAGCTGTCCCTGAAAACTATTCATTATAATGATAAGGAGAGATAACTCAAAGGTTTTTTTTGACATCGACCAGTTCCCGGGCATGCCGGGCCAGCGCTGCCGTGTCGCCGCTCCGTTCCGCCTCGTCGATCAGTCGCTGCAACTCCACCAGGCGCCGGCGTTGGGATCCGGCGGCTACGGCGCGACGGCAGTCGGCAAAAATCCGTTCGGGATCGGCTGCCCAGTGGGTCTGGTCATCGGCGGCCATCAGCAGGCCGCTCAGCAAAGCCTGCGCCTCCCCGGGGGGGAGGCTGTCGAGAAGTTCTCCGGGCAACTGGCCATCGAGGGCGGGGAGGGCCAGCAGGTGGTTGGCGACTTCACGGTGGGTTTCCGTCGCGAACAGGCCGGCCGTCCCTTCCTGGCGCACTTTGCTGCGCAGCGGCTCGCTGACCAGCATCAGGCGCAGCAGATAGGTCTGGGTGCGCACCGCACCGTCCAGTTCCCCGCGCCGCGGTTCGATGCCGGCCACCGCGGATGGGCGTCGGGGTGGGGGGGCGGCCTGTCCCTTGCCGGCCAGCAGCTGCTTGTCGAGCCCGGTCCGGGCGGCCAGTTGCTGGAGGGAGAGGTCCCGCTCCAGTTCACTGGGGAGGCGGCGAATTCTGGCCAGCACTTCTTCGGCGGCCCGGGCCCGGCCGGCAATGCTGTCGCCATGCAGCTGCAACTGCTCCTCGATGAACAGGTCGAGAATCGGGCGGGCTGCGGCCAGGCGCATTTGGAAGGCCTCGGGCCCCTGTCCGGCCAGAAACGAGTCGGGATCCTCCCCGGCCGCCAGGCTGACCGCCTTGATTTCGAAGCCCTCCGGGATCAGCGCGTCCATGGCACGGAACGTCGCCTGCCGTCCGGCCTTGTCGGCATCGAAGACCAACAACACCTGTTCGGCATAGCGTTTGAGCAGGCGGGCGTGGTCGCCGGTCAGTGCCGTGCCGCAGGCAGCCACGGCATGCTGGATCCCGGCCCGGTGCAAGGCCAACAGGTCGAAGTAACCTTCGACCACCAGAACCGTGCGGGTCTGACGGATGGCATCGCGTCCCTGGTAAAGGCCGTAGAGGGTGCGCCCTTTGTGGTACACCGGCGATTCCGGCGAGTTCAGGTACTTGGGGAGGCCGTCGTCGAGGACCCGGCCGCCGAAGGCGACCACCTTCCCCTCGGCATCGAAAATCGGGAAGAGCAGACGGTTGTGGAACAGGTCGCGATCCCCGCGGCCGGTGTTCCCCTCGCGGACCAGTCCGGCGGCACGCAGCTCGTCCCGGCTGAAACCCTGTGCCGTCAGGTGACCGGTCAGCGCCTCCCATTGCTCCGGGGCGAAGCCAAGCCGGAAACTGCGGACAATTTCGGCCTCGAAGCCGCGCTGGCGCAGGTAGCGGCGGCCGGGGGCGCCGGCGCTGTCCTCGAGCAGCAACCGATGATAAAAGGCACAGGCCGCCTCGTTGATGCGCAGCAACTTCTCGCGCTGGTCGCGGCGCTGGCGGTCGGCGGGGGTCACCGGTGTCTCCTCGACGGTGATGCCGACCCGTTCGCCGAGGCGCTTCACCGCCTCGGGAAAGCTCAGCCCTTCCATGCGCATGACGAAGGAGAAGACGTTGCCGCCGACCCCGCAGCCGAAACAGTGGAAGATCTGGCGCGGCGCGTTGACGTTGAAAGAAGGGGATTTCTCCTGGTGGAAGGGGCAGAGCCCCTGGTAGTTGGCGCCGGAGCGTTTGAGCGGCAGATAGCTGGAGATCACCTCGACGATGTCACAGCGTTCGCGGATCTCGCGGACCGTTTCTTCGTTGATGCGGCTCATGGTTTACCCCAACTCCACCACGGTGACATTCTCACCCCCATCGTTGACCTCCGCGGCACCGAAACGGGCGATATCACGCCGCCCGCTGAGAAACTCGCGGATCGCCCGCCGGAGGATCCCCTCGCCGGACCCGTGAACGATTTCCAGACGATTCTCGCCGTGAAGCAGCGCGTCGTCAAGAAACGCCGCGGTCAATTCCAGGGCTTCATCGACCCGCTTGCCGACCAGCAGCAGCCGTGGGCGGAAGGCTTTGCGCGTCACCCGGTCGCGGATTTTCGCTCCCGCGGGAGGGGGTGCAGCCAGGCGTGGCGGCTGGTATTGACGCAAGGCGCTGAGCGGCTGGCGCAGGCGTTTGCCGCCGAATTCGAGCTCCACCTGGCCGGAGCTGATGGCGACCACCCGGGCATCGGCCCCCAGGGCCGTGACGTAGAGCAGCTCGTTGACCGTCACCGCCTGCGGCTCGACCCCCGGTGGAGGCGGCTGCGGTTTCGGCAGCTTGCGCCGCAGTCCGCGCACCTCGCCGGTCAGGCGGGCCCGTTCGCGCGCCGGCAGACGTCCGCTCGTCTCCCCGGCTTCGCGAAAGAGCGCCTTGAGCTGATCCTCGGCCTCGCTGAGCAGGCGGCTGCCGCGCTGACGGACCTCTTCGAGAATCACCCGCTGGCGATGTTCCAATTCCTCCCGCAACTGGCGCTGGCGGGCCTGTTCATGCTCGGCCTGGCGGCGCAGGGTTCCGGCGGCCTGCAACTCCTCGTCGAGAGCGGCCCGCAGAGCCTGCAGGCGCTCGAGGACAGCCAGACCGCTGCGTTCGCCGTGGCCAAGGTAGCTTTCCGCCTGCATCAGCAGCGCCTCGGGGAGGCCGAGCCGGCGGGCGATGGTGAAGGCATGGCTCGCCCCGGGGATGCCGTAGTGCAGGCGGTAGCTCGGCTGCAGGGTGGCGGCGTCGAATTCCACGGCCGCGTTTTCGACGCCGTCCTCAAGATGAGCATACCCCTTGATCAGATGCAGATGCGTCGTGGCGATCACCCGCGCTTCGGTCTGGTGCAGGTGGTCGAGCACGGCCAGCGCCAGCGCGCCCCCCTCGCCGGGGTCGGTTCCGGTCCCGAGTTCGTCGAGCAGGACCAGGGCCCGGGGTCCGGCGCCGGCCAGAATATCGCGCACTCTGGCCAGATGCCCGGAAAAGGTCGACAGGCTCTGTTCGAGGCTCTGCTCGTCGCCGATGTCGGCCATCACCGGGGCGAAGGGGTAGAGGCGACTTCCCGACGCGCACGGCACCGGCAGTCCGGCGCGTGCCATCAGCACCAGCAGGCCGGCGGTTTTCAGCGCCACGGTCTTGCCGCCGGTGTTGGGGCCGCTGATGATCAGGGCCCGGTCCGCTGCGCGCAGGCGCAAGTCGATCGGTATCACCGCGGCGCCGTGTTGCAGGACCAGCAAGGGGTGCCGGGCCGCGGCAAGCTCCAGCCCCGGGGCTTCGGCCAGTTGCGGGATGAACGCGTCGATCTCGCCGGCGAAGCGGGCCACGGCCTGACGCAGATCGAGATGGGCCAGGATGGCCTGGTTGCTCAGCAGTTCCGAGCGGGTGCCGCGGACCAGGGTGGTCAGCTCCTGCAGGATCCGCTCTTCCTCGCGCTGCGCCTCGCGCAGCAGGGTCTGCAGGCGGTTGTTGTTGTCCAGCGTCACCGCCGGTTCGACGTAAAGGGTTTGTCCGCTGGCGGAAACGTCGTGGACGAAGCCGCGCAAGCGCCCGGAGCAGTCGGTGCGCACCGGCAGGACATAGCGGCCATTGCGGTCGGTGATCAGCGCTTCCTGAAAAACGCCAGCATAGCGCTCATCCAGCAGCAGCCCCTCCAGTTGGCGCTTGAGCCGGGTCCGGAGCGTTTGGGCTTCGCGCCTCAGGCTCGCCAGTTCGGTCGAGGCGCCGTCGAGAATCTCGCCGCGCGAGCCGATGGCCCGGCGGATCGCCGCCACCAGCTGAGGCAGCGGCACCAGCCCGGCGGCATGGGCTGCGAGCAGCGGCCAGCGCGCGTTGCCGGCCAAGGCCGATCGGCAGGCCCCAGCGGCCTCCAGCGCCGCTCTCACGACGGGGAACACATCGATCGACAGCCGGCTCCCCTCGATGCGTAACGGCTCGAGGAGCGGGAGCAGGTCTTCTCCGCTTCCGACCGGCAACAGGCCCTGCTCTTCCAGCAGCCGCTGCGCTTCCGCCGCTTCGGCCAGGGCGCGTTCGGTCTCTGCCCGATCCGAAAGCGGCTGCAACGCCAGGGCCAGGTTGTGCCCGGGTGCCGTACGGGTCAGCCCTGCCAGATGGCCGACGATTTTTGGAAATTCCAACAGTCTCAGGCTGTCTGGACAGGAGGGACCGGGCGTTGCCGGAGCGGCTCGGCTCATGGGGTTGTGATCAACCTTTGCCGATGAGTTGTTCGCCGAGGGTAATGAACGGCGGTGCCAGCCGGGAACCCTGCAGCGACTCGCGCAGCCAGTTGGTTCGGCTCGTTCCGTAGAGGATGAAGGTTAACAGCAGCACCCCTTGAATCAGACCGAACAGCCCGCCCAGAACGCGGTTGAAACCGCCAAGGAAGAGCAGTTTGACGCAGCGGGAGAGAACCAGGCCGAGGAGCACGCAGGTGACCAGGGTGGCGAGAAACAGCAGGGCGGCAGCAAGCTTGTTGAGCAATTCCGGGGAAAGTTTGAGCCATTCCGCGAAGATCTGACCCAGCGGCGCGCGGTAGTGCATGGCCAGGTAGGCGCCCCCGGCCAGCCCGGTCAGAGTGCACACCTCATGGATCAGCCCCAGCCACAGCCCCTTGGCCAGAAGCACGGCGAGCACGAGCAGAATGACAATGTCGATCCAGTTCATGTCGGCCTGGCGGTGGCTTACCCGGCCAGGCGGGCCTTGACCAGGTCGCTGACCAGTCGGCCGTCGGCGCGGCCGGTGGTCTTCGGGGTGACCAGCTTCATCACTGCGCCCATGTCACGCGGTCCGCTGGCTCCGGTTTCGGCAACGGCGGCCTCGATCACGGCCTGGATTTCCGCCTCACTCATTTGGCTGGGGAGGAACTCCTGGAGGATGGCCAGTTCCTGCTCCTCCTTGACCGCCAGTTCCGGGCGGGCGTCGCGGTAGGCGTCGGCCGCCTCCCGGCGCTGCTTGACCAGGGTGGAGAGGACCTTGATCACGCCGGCATCGTCCAGCGGGCCGCGCGCTTCGATCTCGGCGTTCTTGATGGCGGTGCGGGCCATGCGGATGGCATTCAGGCGCAGGCTGTCCTGGGCCTTCATGGCGGCCTTCATGGCATCGGTGAGGCGTTCCTGGATGGTCATGGACTGCTCCTTTTATCGTGAGGAGTAAGGAGCGAGGGGTGAGGAGCCAAGGCTTTCGGTTTCACGCCTCACTCCCAACCCTTCACCCCTTACGATGGGCCTTTTCCGCCAGCCCCGAGGTGCCGAAGCGGCGGCGCAATTCGGCATAGACCCGCTCCGGCGGGATTTCGTAATGGCCGAGCAGGACCAGCAGGTGGAAGAGCAGATCGGCAGTCTCATAGACCACCTGCTCCGGGTCGCCCCCCTTGCCGGCGACGGCCACTTCGGTGGCCTCCTCGCCGATCTTGCCGAGGATCTTGTCGAGCCCCTTGGCATAGAGCGAGGCGACGTAGGACTCCCCGGTCGGGTTGTGCTTGCGGTCAAGGATGATCTGGTAAACGGCTTCGAGAATGTCATCATTGGTGTGCATAACCATTTCCTCCCAGACCTCACAACCGCACTGGCACACCGTGCGCGTGCAGATATTCCTTGCACTCCCGGATCGTATACTCCCGGAAATGAAAAATGCTCGCCGCCAGGGCCGCGCTGGCACCGCCCCCGACCAGCCCCTCGCGGATATGCTCGAGGTTGCCGACGCCGCCGGAGGCGATCACCGGGATGCCGACCCGGTCGCTGATCGCCCGGGTCAGCGGGATGTCGTAGCCGTCCTTGGTGCCGTCCTGGTCCATGGAGGTCAGCAGAATCTCGCCGGCGCCGTAGCCTTCCATGCGCGCCGCCCACTCGACCGCATCGATGCCGGTACCGTTGCGCCCGCCGTGGGTGTAGACCTCCCACCTGAGCGGGTCGCTCCCCGGCACCCGGCGGGCGTCGATGGCCACCACGATGCACTGCGAGCCGAAGCGTTCGGCGGCCTCGCGCACGAATTCGGGGCGATGCACGGCGGCAGTGTTGATCGAGACCTTGTCGGCGCCGGCGTTGAGCATGCGGCGGATGTCGTCGCAGGTGCGGATGCCGCCGCCGACGGTCAGCGGCATGAAGACCCGTTCGGCGGTGCGGCGCACCACGTCGACGATGGTGTCGCGGTTCTCGTGGCTGGCGGTGATGTCGAGGAAGGTCAGCTCGTCGGCGCCCTGCCGGTCGTAAGCCTCGGCCGCCTCCACCGGATCGCCGGCGTCGCGCAGCTCCAGGAACTGCACCCCCTTGACCACCCGGCCGTCCTTGACGTCGAGGCAGGGGATGATGCGCCGGGTCAGCACCTTGCCCCCTTCGCCACCCGCACCGCTTCGTGCAAATTCAGAGCCCCCGAGTAGATCGCCTTGCCGGTGATCACCCCGGTGACGCCGTACGCTTCGATGGCCAGCAGGTTCTCGATGTCTTTCAGGCTGGAAACGCCGCCCGAGGCGATGACCGGAATGCCCGCCGCTTCGGCCAGGGCACGGGTGGCTTCGAGGTTCGGCCCCTGCAGCATGCCGTCGCGGGCGATGTCGGTGTAGATGATGGCGGCCACGCCGTCGCCGGCAAAGCGCTTCGCCAGTTCCACGGCGGTGACACCGGTGACCTCGGCCCACCCCTGTACCGCGACCATGCCGTTCTTGGCGTCGATGCCGACCACGATCCGCCCCGGGAAGCGCCGGCAGGCTTCGGTGACCAACTGCGGGTTGCGTTGGGCGGCGGTGCCGATGATGACCCGCGACAGGCCCAGGGCCAGGTAGGCTTCGATCGTCTCCAGGTCGCGGATGCCCCCGCCAAGCTGGGCGGGGATGTCGATCGCCTTGATGATGGCTTCGATGGCGGCACGGTTTTTCGGTACGCCGGCAAAGGCGCCGTCGAGATCGACGATGTGCAGCAGTTCGCCCCCCTCCTCCTGCCAGCGGCGGGCGGTGGCGGCGGGGTCGTCGGAATAGACGGTGTCGCGCTCCATCAGCCCCTGTTCGAGGCGCACGCACTTGCCGTCTTTCAAGTCTATGGCAGGAATAACGATCATTTAAAAACCTCTTTAACTGCGAATTCAGAATTCAGGAGTCAGAATTCAGAATGAAACCAAGCAAGCTCACCCGAAGGCTTCGGACTTCTGTATACGGACTTCTGTATTCCCGACTACAACTCCCCAAAATTTCGCAGCATCCGCAAACCCACCGCCTGGCTCTTCTCGGGGTGGAACTGGGTGGCCATGACGTTGTCGCGCCAGACGGCGGCGCAGAACTCGATGCCGTAGTCGGAGGTGGCGGCGACGGCGGCCGGGTCGTCGGGTTGCTCATAGTAGGAGTGGACAAAGTAGACGTAGCTGCCGTCGTCGATCCCTTTGAAGAGCGGACAAGGGCGCCGGATATGCAGGCGGTTCCACCCCATGTGCGGCACCTTGAGGCGTTCGCCGGCCACTGTCATGTCGTCGGCGAAGCGCACGACATGGCCGGGGATGATGTCCAGCCCCCGGTAGAGACCGAACTCGACGCTATCGCTCATCAATAGCTGCATGCCGACGCAGATGCCGAGAAACGGCTTGCCGGCGTCGATATGCGCGCGGATCGGGTCGACGAAGCCGCCCTGCTCGAGATTGCGCATGCAGTCGCGGAAGGCACCGACACCGGGGAGGACCAGCTTTTCGGCTTTGGCGGCAAGCGCCGGGTCGGCGGTCACCAAAGCGTTGCAGCCGACCTGTTCGAAGGCCTTCTCTACGCTGCGCAGGTTGCCCATGCCGTAGTCGATGATGGTTATGGAAGTCATAGTTAAGCCTGTTGGAATTCAGGAGTCAGAATACAGAATTCAGAAGAAAGTGCTATTAACCCTTTACCCTAAGGCTCCTGAATTCTGACTTCTGTATTCTGTATTCGCCTTTGCCGTTACTCCAGCGCCCCCTTCGACGACAACACTCCCTGCACGCGCGGGTCGATCTGCGTGGCCTCGTCCAGGGCCCTGGCCAGGGCCTTGAAGATCGCCTCGACGATGTGGTGCAGATTGTCGCCGTAGGCCAGGTTGACGTGGAGGTTGGCGCCGGAGTGGTTGCAGAAGGCGGTGAAAAACTCCTGGACCAGTTCCAGGTCGAAGTTGCCGACCTGGGCCTTGGGGAGGTCGACGTGCCAGACCAGGAACGGCCGCCCGGAAAAATCGAGGACCACCGCGGCCAAAGCTTCGTGCATCGGCATGGTCCCCCGTCCGTAGCGACGGATGCCGGCTTTGTCGCCGAGCGCCTGTTTGAACGCCTCGCCCAGGCAGATGCCGACATCCTCCACGGTGTGGTGGGCATCGACGTCGAGATCACCTTGTGCCTGGATGGCCAGGTCGAAAAAGCCGTGGCGGGCGATCTGGGTCAGCATGTGGTCGAAGAAGGCCACCCCGGTGGCGATCTCGTGCTGGCCGCTGCCATCCAGCGTCAGGCTGATTTGTATGGAGGTCTCTTTGGTGGTGCGATCGATCTGTGCGGTGCGGGGCATAATCCCTCCCATGCGCATGTAGGGGCGGGGTCTCCCCGCCCAGGGCGCGGCAAGCGCGCCCCTACCAAGCCCGATTTATTGTCTCAACCGGATACTCACCGACTTCGCATGGGCCTCGAGCCCTTCGGTTTCGGCGATGCGCACGATCGCCGGCCCCAGGCGCTCGAGACCCTCCTTGCTGAAGCTGACCAGGCTTGACTTCTTGACGAAGTCGTCAAGCGACAGCGGCGAGAAGAAGCGCGCTGTGCCGCCGGTCGGCAGCGTGTGGTTCGGGCCGGCCAGATAGTCGCCGGCCGCCTCGGGGGTGTGGTGACCGAGAAAGACCGCGCCGGCGTGACGAATCCGCGGCAGCAGTCCGAAGGGGTCGGCCACGGCCAGTTCCAGATGTTCGGGAGCCAGCCGGTTGGAAAAGGCCGCGGCCTCCTCTAGGGTGCGGGCAACGATGATTGCCCCGAAACTGGTCAGTGACTGGCGGGCAATCGCTGCGCGCTTCAGTTGCGCGACCTGCTCGACCAGGGCCGCCTCGACTTTCCGGCCGAATGCCTCGCTGGTCGTGATCAGGATCGATGAGGCCAGTTCGTCGTGTTCGGCCTGGGAAAGCAGGTCGGCGGCGATGTGCGCCGGGTCGCCGCTACCGTCATTGATCACCAAGATCTCGCTCGGTCCGGCGATCATGTCGATGTCGACCTGGCCGAAAACCAGGCGCTTCGCGGTCGCCACATAGATATTGCCGGGGCCGGTGATCTTGTCGACCTTTGGGATGGTGGCCGTGCCGAAGGCCAAGGCCGCCACTGCCTGCGCGCCGCCCACCTTGAAGATCCGGTCGACGCCGGCGATGCGCGCCGCAGCCAGAACAAACGGATTGGCCTCGCCTCCGGGCATCGGCACCACCATGATGACTTCGCCGACCCCCGCCACCTTGGCCGGTACCGCGTTCATCAGCACCGAAGACGGATAGGCGGCCTTGCCCCCGGGAACGTAGATGCCGACCCGGTCCAGCGGGCGAACCATCTGCCCGATCAGCACATCGTTTTCGTCGGTGGAGAGCCAGGTTTCCTGCTTCTGTTTGGCATGGAAGGCCGCGATGCGTGCAGCGGCCAGCCTGAGGTCGGCAAGCGCCTGTGCATCGACGACGGCCATGGCCGCATCGATCTCCGCCGCCGTCACCTCCAGGGTCGCCGCCGTCATCTCCAAGCGGTCGAAGCGCGTCGTGTGGTCACACACCGCTTCATCACCGCGCATGCGCACGTCGGCGATGATCGCCTTGACAGTCTCCTCGACCCCCGCCGGGACCTCTTCGCCGCGAGCCACGATTTCGGCGAACACCTGGTCGAATGCAGGATCGTTGAAGTGCAGGAAACGGATCATTCTCTTCTCCTCTCGCCCCGACTCATACCGAAATCCTGGCCTCCTTGTCGACCACCCCTTCCAGCCCGGCGATGATGGCCGCGACCCGCCGCTGCTTGGTTTTGAGGCTGGCCCGGTTGACAATCAGCCGGCTGGTGACATCGCAAATCGTCTCCACCTCGACCAGTCCGTTGTCGCGCAGCGTGCCGCCGGTCGAGACCAGGTCGACGATGCGCTCGGCCAGGCCGACCAGCGGTGCCAGTTCGATCGAGCCGTACAGTTTGATAACCTCGACCTGCACCCCCTTGGCGGCAAAGTAGCGCTCGGTGATGTTGGGATATTTGGTCGCCACGCGGATGTGCGACCAGCCGGCCGGGTCGTCGCCGTCGCTTAACACCTTCGGTTCGGCCACCACCAGCCGGCAATAGCCGAAGCGCAGGTCGAGCGGTTCGTAAAGATCGCACCCCTGTTCGAGCAGGGTGTCCTTGCCGACCACGCCGATATCGGCACAGCCGTGTTCGACATAGGTGGGCACGTCCTGGGCGCGCACCGCCATGAAGCGGGTGCGGTCGGCGGCGTTCTCGAACACCAGCTTGCGGCTTTCCCCGTCCATCTCCGGGCAGGTGATGCCGATCTTCGCGAAGAGCGCCATGGAATCCTGCATGATGCGCCCCTTGGGGAGGGCGAAGGTGATCCAGTCGGACATAAATTGATCCCTGTAGCGGCGGTTCGCGAACCGCCCTACTGCAATCACATCGGCTCGTGAACCCGCTCGATATCTGCACCCAAACCTTTGAGCTTCTCCTCGATTCGCTCGTAGCCGCGGTCGAGATGGTAAATGCGCGAGATCTCGGTGGTGTTGTCGGCGGCCAACCCGGCAAGGACCAGCGAGGCGCTGGCACGCAGATCGGTGGCCATTACCGGCGCCCCGGAGAGTTGCCTGACCCCCTTGACCGTCGCCGAGTTCCCCTCGATGACGATATCGGCGCCGAAGCGCAGCAACTCGGCCACATGCATGAAGCGGTTCTCGAAGATGTTCTCGCTGATTACGCTGGCCCCGTCGGCCAGGCACATCAGCGTCATGAACTGCGCCTGCATGTCGGTCGGGAATCCCGGGTAGGGGCGGGTCTTGATGTTGACCGGGCGGATTCGCTCCGGTCCGCGCACCTCCACGGCATTGTCGCGGCTGGCGACGTCAACGCCGGCGTCCTGCAGCTTGAAGGTCAGGGCGTCGAGATGCTCCAGGCGCATGTTGCGGATGCGCACCTGGCCGCCGGTCATCGCCGCGGCAATCATGAACGTACCGGCCTCGATGCGATCGGGCATCACCGTATGGTTCATCGGCGCCAGCTGCTCGACCCCCAGGATGCGGATGGTGTCGGTGCCGGCCCCCTCGATGCGCGCCCCCATACCGTTGAGCACCTCGGCCAGTTCAGTGATCTCCGGTTCGCGGGCGGCGTTTTCGAGGATTGTTTCCCCCTTGGCGAGGGCTGCCGTCATCAGCAGGTGCTCGGTGCCGCCGACTGTGGAGATGTCGAAGTAGATTTTTGCCCCGCGCAACTGCTTGCACTCGGCCTCGACGTAACCGTGGGAGAGGCGGATCTCCGCGCCCAGGGCCGCCAGCCCCTTGAGATGCTGGTCGATGGGGCGGGCGCCGATGGCACAGCCGCCGGGCAGAGACACCCGCGAGCGGCCGAAGCGGGCCAGCAAGGGGCCGAGCACCAGGACCGAGGCGCGCATGGTCTTGACCAGATCGTAAGTGGCCTCGACCTGGTCGATACCGGTAGCGTCGACCCTGACCGTGCCGCTGCGCCCGTCGACCTTGGCCCCCAGCGTTTCGAGCAGGCGGATGGTGGTGTTGATGTCGCGCAGTGCCGGGACGTTGCGGATTTCGTGCCCGCCCGGGGCCAGAATGGTGGCGAAGAAGATCGGCAGAGCGGCGTTCTTCGAGCCGCTTACCGCCACCTCGCCGCACAGCTTCCGTCCGCCCTTGATAATCAGCTTGTCCAAGAAAAATCCTCGTAGATGAAGGGGCCGCCAAACAGACCCCCTGGTTCGCTCTGCTCACCATCCCCCCTGTTCTACAGGGGGGAACCATGTTGTGTCCTCCCCTGCAAAGTAGGGGAGGTGCCCGCAGGGCGGAGGGGTCAAATCAGTGGCCGCCGTCCTCCGACCACCCGTTCGATCCCGGCCAGGTCGAGGGCATTATACAACTCCGTCAGCCCGGCGGTGGCAAATAGTGCCTGCACCGCCGGGGCCTGTCCCATCCCGACCTCGACCAGCAGCCAGCCGCCCGGTGCCAGCACGCTGGTCGCCTGGCCGGCCAGGGCCCGGTAGGCGTCCAGCCCGCAGGCTCCGCCGTCGAGAGCCAGGTGCGGTTCGTAGTCGCAGACCTCGGGCATCAATTCCGCCAGCTCCCCCGTTGGGATATAGGGCGGATTGGCCACGATCAGCTCGAAAGGCCCCGATGGCAGCGCGATCAGGTTGCCTTCGACCAGAGTGATCCGTTCCGCCACCCCGTTGTCACGGGCGTTGCCGGCAGCCACCTTGAGTGCCTGCGGCGAAAGATCGACGGCCGTGACCGTCCAGTCCGGACGCTCATGGGCCAGGGCGATCGCCAGGGCGCCGCTACCGGTGCCGACATCGAGAACCCGCGCCGTGCCGTCAACCCGCGCCAGGGCCTGCTCGACCAGCAACTCCGTGTCCGGGCGCGGGATCAAAACGTCCGGCGTCACCCGCAAGGGGAGCGACCAGAACTCGGTGCGACCGAGGATGTAGGCCAGCGGCTCACGCCCGGCGCGGCGCCGCACCTTTTCCCGGTAGACTGTCAGTTCGTCGGCCTGCAGCGGCCGTTCGAAGTTCAGGTACAGCCCGACCCGGTCGAGCTTCAGGGTCTCGGCCAGCAACAGCTCGGCGTCGAGCCGCGGGCTGTCGATGCCACGGCCGGCAAAATAGTCGGCGGTCCAGCGCAGCAGCTTCAGGACCGTCCAGCTTTCCGCCAAGCTACTCCTCCTGGCCGGCCAGCAGCTCGGCCTGGGCGTGGGTCGCCAGCGCCTCGACGATCTCGTCGATCTCCCCCTCCATGATCGCTTCCAGGCGGTAGAGGGTCAGGTTGATGCGATGGTCGGTACAGCGCCCCTGCGGGAAATTGTAGGTGCGAATGCGTTCGGAGCGGTCGCCGCTGCCGACCTGGCTCTTGCGGTCAGCCGCGGTTTTCGCATCCTGCTCGGCACGCCGCGCATCAAGCAGGCGCGCCTGCAAAACCTTCATCGCCTTGGCGCGGTTTTTGTGCTGTGACTTCTCGTCCTGGCAGGAGACCACCACGCCGGTCGGAATATGGGTGATGCGCACCGCCGACTCGGTTTTGTTGACGTGCTGGCCACCGGCGCCCGAGGCGCGGTACACGTCGATGCGCAGTTCCGACGGGTCGATCTGGATCTCCACGTCCTCGGCTTCGGGGAGGACTGCCACGGTGCAGGCCGAGGTGTGAATCCTCCCCTGCGCCTCGGTTTCCGGGACGCGCTGCACCCGGTGGGTGCCGCTCTCGTACTTGAAGCGTGAGAAGGCGCCCTGGCCGCTGATCAGGGCGATGACCTCCTTGAAGCCGCCGATCTCCGCTTCCGCCGCCGAGAGCAGTTCGACCCGCCACCCCTGGCGTTCGGCGTAGCGCGTGTACATGCGGAACAGATCGCCGGCAAACAGGGCCGCCTCATTGCCGCCGGTGCCGGCCCGGACTTCGAGGATGACGTTCTTGGCGTCGTTCGGATCCTTGGGGAGCAGGAGCAGTTTGATCTGCTGCTCCAGCTGTTCCTGTGCCACCTCCAGTTCCAGGAGCTCGGTGCGCGCCATCTCGCGCACCTCCTGGTCGGGATCCTTGAGCAGTTCCTGGCTGCCGGCCGCGTCTTCGCGGACCTTGCAGAGCTGGTGATAAGTGCTGACGACGGCACTCAGGTCGGCGTGTTCCTTGGACAGGGCCCGGAACCGGGTCTGGTCGGCCAGCGTCTTCGGGTCGGCGAGGAGCCCTTCCACTTCGCGGAAGCGGTCGGCGACTTCTTCGAGCTTATGCAGCATTGACATAATATTCCATTCGTAGGGGCAAGGCATGCCTTGCCCGGGCGACGCATGCGTCGCCCCTACGCCAATTCCTTGTATTCCTTCCGGACGTCCGCCGCCGCACCGCAGGTCATCGCCCCTTCGGGGCAGGCGCCGCGCAGGCAGCCGGGACCAGCCTCGGCAAAGAGCAGCGGTGCGGCATGCTTCGCCAGTCGCAGCATCTCCTTGGCCATGGCGCGGATTTCCCACTGGGCGCGCCGGCAGCAGCGCAGGGCGAAGAAGTGGTGCAGTTCACGGGCGTTCATGGTCAGGACCAGTTTGGTCGCCGCTGCGTTGGGGAGGACGAAACGGGCATCTTCGGCCGGAATCCCGGCCCCCAGCAGTTCCCGGTACAGCTCGTGGGTGGCGGCCAGGTGTCTTGCGAGACGCGCCGCCAGCTCCGGTCGGTCGGCGACGCTCTCCGGGATCACCGCCTCGAAGGGCGACTCATGGGAGACGTAGCGCTGGCTCTGCTGGGAAAAGGAGGCGATGCGGTGGCGAACCAGCTGGTGCGAACAGGCCCGGCTGATCCCTTCGATGCCGAAGGTGAAACTGGCATGCTCGAGAACCGACAGGTGTCCCATGTCGAGAATCTTGCGCAACAGCTTCGGGGCCTGCTCGGGAGCACGCTCCAGCAGCTGGCTGATGCTGGCATCCGAGTAGCACAGCCGCGCCGCGGCCGCTACCACCTGTTCGGGATCGGGAGTGTGGGTTAGGAGTTGGACAAGCATGGCCCTTCGCCATCGAGCTGGACCGCGCCGTCCGGAACCCGGGCCGAGTCCCAGGGGGGGGGGACGCGGAAATCAAATGAGGGGCGCGGCTCAACCCGCCGCAAAGCGAAAGACGACCCCGCTGGGCCGTCCCCGGAACCAGGTCTTTACTACTTCTGCTCGTACTTCTTGCGGAACCGCTCGATGCGTCCGGCGGTATCGATCAGCTTCTGCTTGCCGGTGAAGAACGGGTGGCAGTTGGAGCAGATTTCCGTCGTGATTTCGTCTTTCTTGGTGGACCGGGTCTCGAAGGTGTTGCCGCAGTGGCACTTCACCGTGACCGGGTTGTATTTTGGATGGATTCCTTCTTTCATGCCGTTCGCTCCTGGCGGCCTGGCTTGGTACAGGCCTGAAAATGCGGCGACAATGCGCCGAAGAGATGATCTATTAACACTTGCTCCGGTGAAATGCAAGTTCTATCAAGGGTGCTGGCGCCGGCAAAAAACAACGAAAAACGTCGCGAGGAAGGCCGGATGCAGTCGTTTTTCTACTGATTCATCGAGTTAAAGAAGTCCTGATTGCTCTTGGTCTCGCCGAGTTTGTCGAGCAGGAACTCCATCGCGTCGACCACGTTCATGGTGCTGAGAACCTTGCGCAGCAGCCAGATGCGCTGCAGGGTGGTCTGGTCGATGAGCAGTTCCTCGCGGCGGGTCCCCGATTTGTTGATGTCGATCGCCGGGAAGGTGCGCTTGTCCACCAGGCGCCGGTCGAGGATCAGCTCCATGTTGCCGGTTCCCTTGAACTCTTCGAAGATGACCTCGTCCATTTTGCTGCCGGTGTCGATCAGCGCCGTGGCGATGATGGTCAGCGAGCCGCCTTCCTCGATATTGCGGGCCGCCCCGAAAAAGCGCTTCGGCTTGTGCAGGGCATTGGAATCGACGCCGCCGGAGAGGATCTTGCCGGAGGGGGGCACCACGGTGTTGTAGGCCCGGGCCAGGCGGGTGATCGAATCGAGCAGGATGACCACGTCGCGCTTGTGCTCGACCAGGCGCTTGGCCTTCTCGATGACCATCTCGGCGACCTGGACGTGGCGGGTGGCCGGCTCGTCGAAGGTCGAGGAGATGACCTCGCCATTCACCGAGCGCTGCATGTCGGTCACCTCTTCGGGGCGCTCGTCGATCAGCAGGACGATCAGGTAGACCTCCGGGTGATTGGTGGTGATCGAGTTGGCGATGTTCTGCAGCAGCATGGTCTTGCCGGTGCGCGGCGGGGCGACGATCAGGGCGCGCTGCCCCTTGCCGACCGGTGTGGCGATGTCAACCACGCGCATCGGTAGGTTGTTGTGGCTGGTTTCCAGCACCAGGCGCTCGTTCGGATAGAGCGGGGTGAGGTTGTCGAACAGGGTCTTTTCGCGAGCCACTGCAGGATCTTCGAAATTGACCTCGGAGACCTTGAGCAGGGCAAAGTAACGCTCCCCTTCCTTGGGCGGGCGGATCTGCCCGGACACCGTGTCTCCGGTGCGCAGGTTGAAGCGGCGAATCTGCGAGGGGGAGACGTAGATGTCGTCGGGACCGGGGAGGTAGTTGGCATCCGGAGCGCGCAGGAAGCCGAATCCGTCGGGGAGAATCTCCAGGACCCCCTCGCCGAAGATCGCCCCGTTCTTCTCCGAGGTGGCGTTGAGGACGGCAAAAATCAGGTCCTGCTTGCGCATCCCGGCGGCGCCCTCGACGCCAAGCTCCTTGGCCAGGCCGGCCAGATCGGTGATTTTTTTCTCTTTCAGTTCCTTCAGGTTCATCGGTACTCCTGGGACAGCTCCGCACGGAAGGGGTGATTGGCCATGAACAGTTGCGCCATCTCCGGCAGGCGGAGAGGCGACCTCAGGCGCGGGGGATTTTGAAGATTTTCTTTTCAGGGTTCAGTTCGGGTGCTGGCAGCGCGCGTCAAGAAGTTAATTGGCAAAGGGTCGTGGCGAACAGTCTGAGCTAAGTGTGGTTTTTATAGAAAATTCGCTAGGTTCGAAAGGGGATTGGTCAGTTTGGATATAGTGCCGGGGAGGTGAAATATGCAAACGCATTCTCCTTGTAGCCGTTTTCCCTGCCGCTGTCAACCGGGCACGGCAAAAAAATCCGCGCTGCCCGTCCCCTGTGCGGCCAGCCCGTCCCGGCGGGGCGGGATCAGCGACGGGTCGAAATGGCTTGTTCCCCAGGCGAGGATTTCCGGCGGTGGCGCCTGTTCCAACTCGCGCGGCACTGGCTGCCCCAGCCAGTGCAGCGCGGCGGTCAACAGGGGGCCGCCGTCCGGGGTGCCGGGGACAAGCCCGTGGCGTTTGCTGATCTTGCTGCCGTCCTCGGCCAGAACCAGGGGGAGATGCAGATAGTCCGGGACCGGCAGGCCGAGGCTGCGCAGCAGGAAGATCTGCCTGGGGGTGGAGCCGAGCAGGTCGGCGCCGCGGACCACCTGGTTGACGCCACTGTCGGCATCGTCGACCACCACCGCCAGCTGATAGGCGTACAGCCCGTCGGCCCGGCGCAGCACGAAGTCGCCGACCTCCCTGCCCAGATACTGCACCTGCCGGCCGTAGACGCCGTCGGTGAAGGTGACCGGTTCTTCCGGCACCCTGACGCGCAGGGATCTTGCCGTGCGTCCGGCCGGGAGCCCGGCGCGGCAGATTCCCGGATAGACCGGCCCCTCCTCCCCGGGGTGAGGGGCACTGGCCAGGATCTCCCGGCGCGAGCAGGCGCAGGGATAGGTCAGGCCGCGCTCGGCGAGGGTGGCGAGGGCGGCGGCATAAGCGTCCTGGCGCCGGCTCTGCCAGAGGATTTCGCCGTCCCAGGCAAAGCCCAGGGCTTCCAGGGTCGACAGGATCTGGTCGGCGGCACCGGGAACCACCCGGGGGGTGTCGAGATCCTCCATGCGCAGCAGCCAGCGGCCGCCCCCGTGCCGCGCCACGCAGTAGCTCCCTGTCGCGGCGACCAGCGAGCCGAAATGCAGCGCGCCGGTCGGGCTCGGGGCAAAGCGCCCGACGATTGCGGACGCTGCTTGCGTTGGGTGGGGTTGCTCAGCGACGGTGCGCATCGTAGCGGAAGGAACAGGCCATCATGATCGTGCGGTCAAGGGTGGTGGTTAGCGCTTGACAGTCGGATGAAAAAATCTTATTAGCATCGAGGATGTTTGACCAGTCAACTCGGAAATTTTCTGGGGAGAAGGCCTGTGATCATCACGCGCGCTACTGAATACTCCATTCGGGCAATTCTGTACATGGCCTGCCAGCCGCAAGGCGAGATCATCTTCAAGAAAGATATCTGCCGCGCCCAGGAAATCACCCCCGCCTTCCTCACCAAGATCCTGCAGCCGTTGATCAAGGCCGGCATCGTCGCTTCGCAGCGCGGCGTCGGCGGCGGTTTCTACCTGGCCCGCCCCGCGGCCGAGATCACCCTCTTCGACGTGATCAAGACCCAGGAGGGACCGGTCTACCTGAACCAGTGCCTGATGAGCGAAGGCAGCTGTGCCCGCGAGTTCTTCTGCCCGGTGCACGGCACCTGGGAGGAAATTCGCAGGGAGTTCATGGCTACCCTCTCCCGCTACGATTTCGCCACGCTGGCCACCCGCCAGGCGGCCCTCCCCATCCCGCCGGCGACCCCCGCCAAGCGCGGGCCGAAACCGAAAGCCAAGGGCAAGCGATAAAAAACACCCTGGAGACCAGGAGGGTAAGTCGTCCAGGGCGAAGCGGGGAGCCGCGTCCGGGTCCCCGTGATAGGTTCTCTTTCCATTTACATTATACCCCTTCCCACGTTTTTTTCCACCTCCCTTTGGCAGCGGTCGAACTCCGGCGTTGGCTGTTTGCAAGATTTTCTTGCAATTGTCCTTAAGATTCGGATAATTGGAAAAATTTCTAATTCTTTACGGACCTGTTCCGGTCCGCATATCCATATAGGTTGTTGTTAATATTGAAACTGTGCTCCGGTTACCATCGGCCCGGGGCAGAATCGGGAGGTATGGAGTGTATTCGCGAAAACTTTTCCTGCTCGTTTTGACCGCGGCGCTGGCCACGGTCGTCGCCTGCACCGACCTGGCAACGCTGCGCAAAAGCCAGCCGATTGCCCCGGTCAAGGATTACGAGGCGTTTTTGGTCGGCAACCTCGACGCCAACTACATCGGTGACGAGAACTGCCTGGCCAAGTGCCACAAGCACGACAAGATCGGCAAGGACTTCAAGGCCTCGATCCACGGCGACCAGATCTCCGCCGAGACCGGGTTGCCGCTGGTCAATTGCGAATCGTGCCACGGTCCGGGGAGTCTGGCCGTCGAGAAGATCGACGAGAAGCAGATTTGCGACTTCAAGCAGCTGCTGCCGCTCCACGATTTCCCCGCCCAGGCCCAGGCGATGCTCTGCCTCAAGTGCCATTCGGCGGCCTCGACCCCCAACCTCACCAACTGGAACGGCAGCATCCACGCCATGAACGAAGTGAGTTGCTTCTCCTGCCACCAGTTGCACAAGGGGCCGCAGCAGAAAATGGGGCGCCATGAGCAGCAGGAAGTATGCGAAGGGTGCCACATCAAGGTCAAGATGGAGTTCGCCCAGTTCTCCCATCATCCGGTGCCGGAGCACAAGATTGCCTGCACCGACTGCCACGACCCGCACAATTCGTCGAATGAGTCGAATCTGCGCGGCATGCAGATCAAGTCAGTCTGTACCAAGTGCCACATGGAGTACCAGGGTCCCTTCGTCTACGAGCATGCCGATGTCACGGAAGACTGCACCAATTGTCACAATCCCCATGGGTCTCCCAACAACAACCTCCTGGCGGTCAACCAGCCGTTCCTGTGCATGCAGTGCCACGCCGGCCACCATGGCCAGCGTTCCGATCAGGGAGCCCTCGACAATCCGGCGATGAAGCAATCCTTCTTCAGCCGATGTACCGACTGTCATTCGTCCATCCATGGCAGCGACGTTCCCACGGTCCACGGGCGCGGCACCTTTATCGCGCGGTAAGTCGGTAAGTGTTTGAGCAGCCATTCAGTCATTCGATTGGAGCCAGGAGGCGACAGTGAACGGATATAGATTTTGGGTGACATTGCTGTGCGGAGTGTTTCTGGCCGGAGTCGCTCCGGCGCAGGCGGATGTGGACCCTGTCGGACAGGAAGGGCCGGCAGGGATCGCGGCCAGTGTTGCCGCCGGTTATCGCGGGCTCAGTGCGCATGGCGAGCCGGGGCGCGCCAGGGAATACGACAGTCTCAAGGCGAGTCCGTTGTTCGGCACCGAGATCTTCGTCGACCAGGGGGGGTACTATCTCGATTTTGAGGCCGACTATCTTAACGATAACGACTACTCGGCCAATGTCCAACTCGACACGAAGGGGCTGTTGCGGTTGAATCTGCGCACGGAGCGGTTTTTCCACAACCTCGACCACATCCCCTACGATAACGGTGCCCGGGGTGTTCCGGTCAACGACAGCACCCAGCGCCCCCAGCTGTTTCCCCCCGTTGAGGGGAGCCGGCCGGATGGGTGGTTTGCGACTTCAGCGGCAGGGCAGGAGCTGCGCACCTACTTCACGGATCAGGACCCGGGGGATGATTATGGCCTGCGCCTCGACCTGAACGAAGCGAAGCTCAAGATCAAATGCCCCGACTACCCGGCACACCTGAACCTTTCCTACTGGCGATACGAGAAGCAGGGGGAGAAACAACACCGTTTTCTCTCCGAGGGGGGAATTCAGGGGACCGGTGCGGTCAACAACGCCAATTGCGTGGGTTGCCACATGGAGAGCAAGTCTCGGGACATCGACCGGGTAACGGAAGAGTTCAAAGCCGGGGTCGATGCCCACGCCGGTGTTATCGACGTGGTTCTGGAAACCCTCTACCGTACCTTCCGTGATCGCGAGGAGGTCCCCGAGGATACCTTCGGGGTTCACCCCCGTGGTCGGAATTACGGGAATTATGAGCACAGCGAAGACCCTGACAGCACCCTCAAGGAGTTGACGCTGCGCCTGAATACGGCACCCTCGGGGGGGGTGGTCGGAAGTGCCAGTTTCACTGTCGGCGAGCGGGAAAATAACTCTGACCTGACCTCGGTTGCACCTGTCGATGCTGAAACCGACTATTACAAGACGACCGCGGACGTTACCTATACGCCGAGTCAGAACTGGACCGCCAGCCTGCGGTATCGTCTGGTGGATTTGGATAGCGATAATTCACGTAAAATCTACGATACCGTTCCAGGAATAAATGCATTCAAGTCCCCGGTCGACGTTCGGGAGAGCATGGATATCACTCGGGCCTGGTATGAAGCGATCGTCAACTATCGGCCTTCGAAACATCTGACTCTGAAGGGCGAGTTCCGCCGCGAGGAGATCGATCGCAGCAATACCGGCGAACCGACCACACACAGTTCTTCGCCAACCCCGATTACCATCAACCCCACCTGGCAGCTCCCCGACGAAGAGATCGTCACCCGGGTGAAGCTCGGCTTCAACAGCCGACTTCTGGAGAAGTCGGCGCTGAAGCTGAGCGGCTGGCTGGCGATCCAGAAAAACGACGATCCGGCCTACGGCACCTCCTACGGTGACGGCCAGGAGTTATTCCTTGGCGGTAGTTATGCTCCCTCGGGACTTTGGGGGATACAGGCCAATGTCAACCTGCTCAAACAGGAGAACAATGATTTCGAGATCGATGGTGAGTCAATTGACCGGGAAAAGGAGCAGCAGACCATCAGTATCGGTTCATGGGTGACGCCACGCGAAAATCTCAGTTTTGATCTTTATTACGGTTATTTCCGCACGGCCATCGACCAGAATCTATTTTATGGGGCGTCAGCAGCTTATGCGTTGCCGCGCCCCGGCGATGAAATCGTTTCCGACTACCAGCAGACGGTGCAGACGATTACTGCCGGCATGACCTGGCAGATGCTGGCCGACCTCTCCTGCCGTGTCGAGGGGTACCACATTCGTTCCAAGGCCAGCTACGATCCTGATTTTTCTTATGTTGGCGCCCCGTATTTTGCCAATGGAGCCAATGCCGACTCATCCTACCTCCACGACATCAGCAAGGTCGATATCGTCCAGAACGGCCTCAAGGGGCGGGTTGACTGGAAGGTCAGCGAGAACCTGACCTGCGGCCTGAAAGCGACCTTCGACGATTACGACGAGAAGGGCAACGACGTGTATGACGGCTCGGTGCAAAGCTACATGGCCAGCCTGGCCTACACGTTCTGAACCGGACCGGATATACTGGACGAATTATGCGACGGATATTAGCGATAGCCTTGACGTTCGGCTTGTTCCTGTTCGTGCCCCAATCGGCTTTGGCCGAGTTGATCCTGGCGGCGGTTATCCCCGCCGATCTGCCGCGCTACAAGGCGGCCCACAAGGCCATGGCCCAGATCCTCGAGGCCGGCGGTTTCGGCGCCGGCAAGCTCAAGGTCATGGTGCAGACCCCCAACGCCGACAAGATGTCGATCGTCAACAGCGCCCGCCGCGCCGATTCAGCCGGGGCCGCGGTCATTGTCGTCTACGGCAGTCGCGCCGCCCAGGCGGTGGCCGGCGAGAACTTCAGCGCCGCGTTGCTCTTTGCCGATGTCTACGACCCGGTGGCGCTCGGGGTGGTCAAAGACCTGACCACCACCGGTGCGGAAATCACCGGGGCCACCAGCAAGACCGATCTCGGCGCCCTGGCCGGGCAGATGGTCAAGGCCTCCGGCGCCAAGACCATCGGCGTCCTCTACACCAAAGGGGAGGGCGGCGCCGAGCTGCAACTCAAGGAACTCACCGCCAAGGGCGGCTTTGCCGTCAAGGCCGAGAATGTCGGCAGCGCCGGTGAGGCGGTGGCGGCGGCGCAGGGGTTGGCCGGGCAGTGCGATGCGCTGTATCTGGCCGAGAGTGTTGCTGTCATGCAAAAGGGGGCGGAGATCGTCAAGGCCGCCCTGGCCATGAAAAAGCCGTCCTTTACCCAGATCCCCGATCTGGCCAAGGCCGGGGCCCTGCTCGGCCTGGAGGCCGATCCCGATGAGCAGGGGAAACTGGTCGGCGTCCATGCCCTGCAGATCCTGCAGGGGCAGAAGGCTCACTCCCTGCCGGTGCGGACCGCCAAGAAAGTCACCCTGATGATCAATCAGGGCACTGCCTCTCAGCTCGGACTGACAGTTCCGGCTGATGTCATGAGCGCCGGTCAGGTCGTCAAGTAACCTGCCAGGAAGGGCTGCCTCAGTGTTCAGCAAATTCGACCTGCGTTGGAAGACCCTGATCGTCATGCTGCTGGTGGCCGTGGTGCCGCTGGTGATCAGCATGATGATCCTCTCCGGTGTCGCCCAGAACCAGCTGCGCTCCAGCCTGATCCAGGTCGCCGAGAAAGCCAGGAACTTCGTCGATCTCAGCGCTGCCAACACGCAGCGCGAGATGTCCAACAGCATCACCCTTCTCGGCACCACCGCCGACCTGATCAACGCCGTCTATTTCACCACCCTGACCCAGGATCCGGCCCAGTTGACCGAATACCTGGAATCCGCCCGTGACCAGAACAAGTTCAGCGCCATCGAAGTGGTCGACCCGCAGGGGAAGCAGCTGGCGCGGGCCCAGTCCAAGGAATCCGGGCTCCCCGAGCCCAAGCCGGGGGAGCCCCTCGATGCGGCTGTCGCCAAGCTGCTGCAGGGGAACACCAAGGCAGGGATGCTCCCCTATGCCGGCAAGATGGGCAACCTGGCGGTGACTCCCGTACAATTCCAGGGGCAGACCATCGGCTATCTCCTCGGCATCAAGCTGCTCGATAACGCCTATGCCAAGCAGCTGCGCGACATCAGCGGCGTGGAGGTCGCCTTCTTTGGCCCTCAGGCGGTGATTGGCGCCTCGCACCCGGATTTACTCAAGCTCAATGTCGACAACTCTTTTGACGGTGGTTCGACCATCGAGTTGGGCGATGCCGATTACTACCCGGTGGTCCGCGAACTGGCCGGCAAGGAGTACCGCCTGCTGGTGGCCATGGACCTCTCCATCGAGGCCACCGCTGTCAACTCCCTGCGCACGGCGAGCTTCTTCCTGACCATTGGCGCGGCGCTGGTGACGCTGCTGGTGGCCACCCTCTTCTCCCGTTTCCTGGTCAAGCCGCTGCGCGAGATGGTCACCAACCTTCGCGAAATCTCCCAGGGGGAGGCCGATCTGACCCATCGCCTGGAAGTGACCAGTGAGGACGAGCTCGGTCAGCTGGCCGGCAACTTCAACGGCTTCGTCGAGCGCCTGCGGGAAATGGTTGAGCGGGTGCGCAACGCCGCCAGCGACATCTTCAGTGCGACCGAACGCATCCGCCAGACCTCCCAGGAGGTCAGTTCCGGGACGGTTCGCCAGGCGGCTTCGCTGGAGGATTCCTTCGAAGCGGTGCAGGGGATCGACGAATCGGCCCTCGACGTGGCCAACGGCATCAGCTCGCTGCTCGATGCGGTGGAGATCAGTTCCTCGGCGACCCTGGAACTCGGGGCCACCATCGAGGAGATCGTCTCCCAGGCCGAGCGGCTCTTCGCCACCATCGAGGAAGTGACCAGCTCGATCGCCCAGATGTCGGTTTCCAGCCAGCAGGTTTCCGACAATATCGACAACCTCTCGTCGTCCACCGAGGTGACGGCTTCGTCGATCACCCAGATGGATGCATCGATCAAGGAGGTCGAGGAGACGGCGCTGCAGACCAACCAGCTTTCCGAGCAGGCCAGCCAGGATGCCGAGAAGGGAAAGGCCGCGGTGGCCGAGACGCTCGCCGGTATCCAGGCCATTCAGGCCACCGTCGAGGAGGCCAGCAGGGCCATTGAGGACCTCGGGCGCCAGTCCCGCGAGATCGGCAGCATCCTCACCGTTATCGACGAGGTGGCCGACCAGACCCGGCTGCTGTCTCTGAATGCCTCGATTATCGCGGCCCAGGCCGGGGAGCACGGCAAGGGCTTTGCGGTGGTGGCCGACGAGATCCGCGAGCTGGCGGAGCGCACCGCGGTCTCGACCCAGGAGATCGGCGCCATCATCAGCCGCCTCCAGGACGGCACGAGCAGTGCGGTCAAGGCGATGCAGGCCGGCAGTCGCCGGGTCAACGAGGAAGCCGAGCGCTCCAAGGTGGCCGAGCAGGCGCTGGAAAAGATTACCGCCAGCACCCTCAAATCGGCCCATCAGGTGAAGGGGATCGTGCGGGCCACCCAGGAGCAGGCCCGCGGCAGCCGGCAGATCACCGAGGCGGTCAATCAGGTTTCCTCCATGCTGCAGCAGATCGCCCAGTCGGTGCGCCAGCAGTCGAGCGGCATCCGGCAACTGGCCAAGGCCGCCGAGGCGATGCGCGACATTGCCTCCCAGGTCAAGCTCAGCACCGGCGAACAGGCCAAGGGGACGCACCAGATCAACGCCAACATGGAGCGGGTGCGCACCATGATGCAGCAGATCGACAAATCCTCGCAGGAGCAGTCGAGCCGCAGCCGGCAGATGGTCGAGGCGATTTCCGAGATCCGCAAGGTCGCCGAGAACAATGCCGCGCGCACGGCCGAACTCGACCAGGTGGTCGAGCGCCTGGCGACCCAGGCGACCGTGCTGGACAAGGAAATCGGTTCGTTCCGTTCCTAGTGGCGGCGGTTGTGAGAATTCGACCCCTTGCCGTAAGCGGCAAGGGGTTTTTTGTGTACGCCGGCATTTCTTTACAAGACTGATGTGGTAATAATTTTATTCTTGATTTTAATATGCAGGTATGGTTAAGTGATCAAAAGTTCGAAGCAAGTCCATCCCCGCACAATACGGAGGCTGCCATGGCACAGATTTTCACCGACAATTCCCTTTCGATCGGCCGTACCCCTTTGGTGCGCCTCAACCGGGTGGCCCCCGGCGCTGCGACCGTCCTTGCCAAGGTGGAGGGGCGTAACCCGGCCTATTCGGTCAAGTGCCGGATCGGGGCGGCGATGATCTGGGATGCGGAGCGCAAAGGGTTGCTCGGCCCCGGCAAGGAGATTATCGAGCCGACCAGTGGCAACACCGGTATCGCCCTGGCCTTTGTCGCCGCCGCGCGCGGTATCCCCATCACCCTGACCATGCCGGAGACGATGAGCCTGGAGCGGCGCAAGGTGCTCAAGGCCTTCGGTGCCAATCTGATTCTCACGCCGGGTGCCAAGGGGATGAGCGGTGCCGTGGCCGAGGCGGAAGGGTTGGCGGCGGCGGATCCCGGGCGCTATCTGCTCCTCCACCAGTTCAAGAATCCGGCGAACCCGGCGATTCACGAGCAGACCACCGGTCCGGAGATCTGGGAAGATACCGCCGGCCAGGTCGACGTGATCGTGGCCGGCGTCGGCACCGGCGGAACCATCAGCGGCATCTCCCGCTACCTGAAGAAGACCCGCGGCAGGCAGATCCTGTCGGTCGCCGTGGAACCGGCCGACTCCCCGGTGATCAGCCAGAAACTGGCCGGAGAAAACCTGCAGCCCGGTCCGCACAAGATTCAGGGGATCGGTGCCGGCTTCATCCCCGACACGCTCGATCTTTCCGTGGTCGACCGGGTCGAGCAGGTCGGTAACGACGAAGCGATCGAGTTCGCCCGGCGCCTAGCCAGGGAGGAAGGGATCCTTGCCGGCATCTCCTGCGGGGCGGCAACGGCCGTCGCGGCCCGTCTGGCGGCGCAGCCCGAGTTCGCGGGGAAGACGATCGTGGTCATCCTGCCTGATTCCGGGGAGCGTTATCTGAGCAGCGTTCTGTTCGAGGGGATTGTCTGAGCGTTTGATTGGTCTGTACTACATCACATTGATAAGGTATTGACAAGTAATTCATACTTGTACTATAAAGAATTTGTGCGGCAATTGCCGACCGACAGTAACACCCATATAACCTTTTCATCGAGAGTGGCTGAGGGACAGGCCCTGTGAAGCCACAGCAACCGATCCGCATAATTCGCGGGTGCCAGGTGCTAATTCCTGCCCGCTGCAGCCCTTCAGGGCGAAGGCGGGAAAGATGAGAACGGCGCTTTCACCAGCCACCGGAAACAGGTTGCCCGGTTATTGAAGCCCTTTCTCATCGCCAGAAGAGAAGGGGCTTTTCTTCGCCCCGCATTTTTCCCAAGGGGAGAACATATGACCGCCTGCAGCCAACAACTCACCCTGGAAAGCCGCCTGGTCAATTTCGGTGTCGGCCGCGACGAGCGGACCGGGGGGATCAGCTTCCCGATTTATCCGAGCGCCACCTACCGCCACCCCGGAGTCGGCGAAAGCACCGGCTACGATTACACCCGCTCGGGAAATCCGACCCGGCAGCTTCTGGAAGAGGCCTTCGCCCAGCTTGAGGGCGGTGCCCGCGGGCTGGCCTTTGCCTCGGGGATGGCGGCACTGACCACGCTCTTTCTGCACTTCTCCGCCGGCGACCACCTGGTCGTCTCCCAGGATCTTTACGGGGGTACCTACCGGGTCTTGGCCCAGGTCTTCGGCAAATTCGGCCTGACGGCCAGTTATGTCGATACCACGGATGTGGCGGCGGTTGCGGCGGCCATCCGCCCTGAAACCAAGGCACTATTGATCGAAACCCCCGGCAACCCGCTGCTCGGCGTCGCCGATCTGGCCGCCCTCGGCGCGCTCTGCCGGGAGCACGGACTGCTGTATCTGGTCGACAACACCTTCCTGACCCCGCTCTTGCAGCGTCCCTTCGCTTATGGCGCCGATGTCACCATCTATTCGGCCACCAAGTACTTCGGCGGTCACAATGACCTGTGTGCCGGGGCGCTGGTGGCAAGGACGCCGGAACTCGGCGAGCGGCTTTACTTCCTGCAAAATTCCACCGGCGGCATCCTCCCGCCGCAGGACTGCTGGCTGCTGCTGCGCAGTCTCAAGACCCTGGGGCTGCGCCTGGAACGGCACTGCGCCAACGCCGGGGAAGTGGCGCGTTGGCTGAAGGCCCACCCGAAGGTGACGGCGGTCTACTATCCGGGGTTGGAGGACCACCCGGGGCATGAGTTGTCGCAACGGCAGACCTCGGGTTTCGGCGGCATGCTCTCCTTCCGGGTCGATACGGCGGAGACAGCCAGAAAGGTGTTAAAAAAGCTGCAGTTGATCTCCTTTGCCGAGAGTCTCGGCGGTGTCGAATCGCTGATGACCCTGCCGGCGGTGCAGACCCATGCCGACATCCCGGTGCAGGAGCGTCTGCGCCTGGGGATCTGCGAGCGCCTGCTGCGGCTTTCTGTCGGCATCGAAAGCAGTTGTGATATTATTGCCGATCTGGAACAGGCCTTGGCCTAGAATCCCGTGAGGAGTGAGGCGAAAAGGGTAAGGTGTAAAGCCTTTCTCCTCACCCCTCACTCCTCACCCCTCACGAAAGGTTTGTCGATGTCTGCAAAAACCTACCGCCCCGCGACTCTGCTGGTCCACCAGGGGATGGACCGCGACCCGCACACCGGGGCCTCGGCCATCCCGATCTACCAGGCTTCGACCTATCACCATCCCGGTGGAGTGGGGGGGGAATACGATTATGCGCGCAGCGGTAACCCGAGCCGGCAGCAGGTCGAGGAGGCGATCGCCCTCCTCGAAGGCGGGGTGCGCGGCTTCGCCTATGCCTCGGGGATGGCGGCGATCGGCAGCGCTCTGGCCCTGCTCAGAAGCGGCGACCACCTGATCGCCCCGGAGGATCTCTACGGGGGTTCCTGGCGCTATCTCAACACCGTCCTGCCGCAGCAGGGGATATCCGCCACCTATGTCGACACGACCGATCTTGGCAAAGTGGCGGCGGCGATCACCCCGCAGACCCGGGCGCTCTTTCTGGAGACGCCGTCCAATCCGCTGTTCAAGATCACCGACCTGCGCGGAGTGGCGGCCCTGGCGAAAGAGCGTCAGTTGCTCACCTTTCTCGACAACACCTTCATGACGCCGCTGTTGCAACGCCCTCTGGAACTCGGCATCGACGTGGTCATCCACAGCGCCACCAAATTCCTTGGCGGCCACTCCGACCTGCTGGCCGGGCTCGTGACCACCGCCGACCCGGAACTGGGCAAACGGCTCAAGCATTTCCAGAATGCCTTCGGTGCGGTCCTCGCTCCCTTCGACAGTTTCCTGCTGGCCCGGGGGCTGAAAACGCTCAAGCTGCGCCTGGAGGCCGGTCAGGCCAATGCACAGGTGTTGGCCGAGCGTCTTGCGGCCCATCCGGCAGTGGCCCGGGTCTACTATCCCGGGCTTGACGATTTCGCTGCCCGCGACCTGCACTTTGCCCAGGCCGCCGGGGCCGGCGCCGTGCTCTCCTTCGCCCTGCGCGATGCCGGCGCGGTCCCCGGGCTCCTGCAGCGGGTCCGGTTGCCGATCATCGCGCCGAGTCTCGGCGGGGTGGAGACGATTCTCACCCACTGCTGGTCGATGTCGCATGCGGCGATCCCGGCCGAGGTCAAGCAGTCCCTGGGGATCGGTCCGGAACTGCTGCGCCTGGCTGCCGGGATCGAGGATGTCGAGGATCTCTGGGCTGATCTGGAACAGGCGCTGGCCGGCTGACAGTCGCACAGTTGCCAGGGTAAAAAGGGGACAGAATCGCATTCTGTCCCCTTTTTGCATCCATTTTCCATTTGGGGTTGCTATAATCTCAAGATTACGGTTGGCAGGAGTGCGTCATGTCCAGTTCCTTCGGGACTCTTTTTCGCGTCGCGACCTTCGGTGAATCACATGGCGTCGGTGTCGGCGCGGTGGTCGACGGCTGTCCGGCGAATCTCGCCCTGAGCGAAGCCGATATACAGCTTCAGCTCGATCGGCGCCGGCCGGGGCAGTCGGACCTGACCACGCCGCGCCAGGAAGCCGATCGGGTGACGATCCTCTCCGGGGTCGAGAACGGGCGCACGCTCGGTACGCCGATCGGTTTGCTGGTGCGCAACCAGGACCAGCGCCCCGGCGATTATCAGGAGATGGACCTGGTGCCGCGCCCCTCCCATGCCGACTACACCTACCAGATCAAGTACGGTGTCGCCGCCCGCAGCGGCGGCGGCCGTGCCAGTGCCCGCGAGACCATCGGCCGGGTGGCAGCCGGGGCGATTGCCGAAAAAATCCTGCGCGAGCGCTGGGGGGTGGAGATTGTGGCCTGGGTCAGTGGCGTCGGCGCCATCGAAGCGCCAGCGGTTGACGTCGAGACCCTCAGCCGCGCTCAGGTCGACGCCAGTGCCGTGCGTTGCCCGGATGCGGACGCCGCCGCGCGGATGACCGCACAGATCCGCGAGGTTCGCGATGCCAGTGATTCCATCGGCGGTGTGGTCAGCTGCCTGTGTCGCAACGTGCCTGTCGGCTGGGGGGAGCCGGTTTTCGACAAGCTTGAGGCCAAGCTGGCCCAGGCGATGCTTTCTCTGCCGGCCACCAAGGGCTTCGAGGTCGGTTCCGGCTTTGCCGGCACCAGGCTGCGCGGCTCGCAACACAATGATCCGTTTGTCCGCAAGGGCGAGCGGCTTGGCACCGTAACCAACCATGCCGGCGGCGTCCTTGGCGGAATCTCCAGCGGCGAGCCGCTGCTGTTCAGGGTCGCGTTCAAGCCGGTGGCAACCATCGGCCAGCCGCAGCAGACGGTCGATCTCGACGGCAAGCCGGTCGAACTGGCCGCCAGAGGGCGGCATGACCCGTGCGTGGTGCCGCGCGCGGTGCCGATCGTCGAGACCATGGCCGCCCTGGTCCTGGTGGACCTGGCCCTGCGGCAGCAGGCGCGCGGCTAGAATCACATCAGCCGATGGACGGTGCGCCCGATCTGGTCATCCTCGGTGGCGGTAGTTCGGCTTTGGCTGCGGCCCAGCGGGCCGTGGAACTTGGTGCCCGCATTACCCTGATCGAGCAGGGAACCCCCGGCGGCACCTGCATCAACTGGGGATGCATCCCGAGCAAGACGCTGATTCACAAGGCCGCTCTCTACCAGGCGGCCCGGCGCGGGGCCGGGGCGGGACTCAACCTGTCACAGGGGGTGGTCGACTGCGCCGCCTTGATGGCGGCGAAGCAGCAGGCCATCGACCGGGTACGCTGCGAGCGCTGCGACCACCTCCTCGGTGGCCATCCGGCCGTACGCCTGGTGCGCGGTCACGGGCGCTTCCTTGGCCCGGGGGAGATCCGGGTCGGCCCGGAGATCATCCGCTGTGACAAGTTCCTGATCGCCTGCGGCGGCCTGCCGCGCCATCTCGACCTCCCCGGTCTGCGCCAGGTACCGGTTCTCAACAGCTACTCGATCCTCAACTTAAGTGCCATTCCCCGCTCGCTGCTGATCATCGGCGGCGGCGTGATCGCCCTGGAGATCGGCCAGATGCTGCAGCGCTTCGGCTGCCAGGTGACCATCCTCGAGCGCGGCGAGCGTCCGCTGGCCGAGTTCGATCCGCGTCTGACCGGCCCCTTGTGCGGACTGCTGGCCAGCGAAGGGCTGCGACAGCATTTCGGGGTCGAAGTTCGCGACATTGAACCGGATGCCGACGGGGTGGCGGTGCGGGCCATGATTCATGAGCGGCCGGCGCGGTTGACAGCCGAGCGGCTGATGCTCGCGGTCGGGACGGTGCCGGCGACCGCTGATCTTGGGCTGGAGACGATCGGGGTCGCCCTCGACCGCCAGGGCTTCGTGATCATCGACGCGGAATGTCGCACCAGTGTGCCGGGGGTCTGGGCCGCCGGCGATGTCACCGGCCCGCCGCTGCTGGCCCCGGCCGGAGAACTCGAGGCGCGGGTTGCCGTGGAGAACATGTTTGCCGGCCGGCACTGCACCGTCGATCACCACGGTACGCCGATGGCGGTTTTCATCGATCCGGAGATTGCCATGGTCGGGCAGAACGCCGATCAGGCCCGGGCGAATGGCCATGATGTGGTCGAGGTCTGGCTCGATCTGACGGCAGTGGCCAAGGCGCATGTGATCGGGGTACAGACCGGTGGGGTGCTGCTCTGGGCCGATCGTGCCGACGGGCGGATTCTCGGCGCGCAAATCCTCTCCCACCGGGCGGCGGATCTGATCCACGAGATGGCCCTGGCGGTGCGGGCCTGCCTGACCGTCGCCGATATCGCCGACCTGGTCCACGTCTACCCGACGCTCAGCGACGGTTGGCGGCTGGCCGCCCGCCGGATGCTGCTTGCGTATCCGGAGTTGGTTGGTCGCAGCGGTTTGGGGAAATGAGAAGGGCCGGTTTGCACCGGCCCTGGCAGATGAAAATCCTGTCGAATCCCGGGATCAGCGGCGGCCGAGGTGCTTGGCCAGTTCCTTCACCGAAGCGGGGACGGCCTCCTGGAACATCTCCTGTACCGAAATCTCGATACTGACGGTCTGCCCGCTGGCCAGCTCGAGGAAATCCAGGCGGTAGCCGACCTTCATGATCACCCCCTGGGCCGGCGCCGCCACCATCTCGCGGTGCAGGATGGTGGCGCTCATCAGCAGGTCGGGGGAGTTGGCCAACCCCATCGCCTGTTGCACCGCCGCCGGCTTTTGCCCCTGCCAGTCAGCGCTGCGCGGCGTCGGTTTGGCGAGCCGGTTGGTCATGGCCAACTCCGCCGGGAACAGGCCGGTCTGGTTGAAACTGGCCGTGAACGAGGCCGCCTCTTCCCCGCGGCAGACCTCGAAAGAGGACGGGGTGGTGGCGAACGGGCCGAGTACGGCCACGCGCGCACCGGGGCGCAAGACCGAGAGGTTGCCGCTGACCACACGGAACTCCTTGATGCCGTTGCTGGAAACCATCATGCTGCCGATGATCGGCCCGCAGGCACTGAGCAGTAGCACGAGGAGGAGGACCAAGAAAGCTTTTGTTCTCATCATAAGTCTCCGTGTAGAATGCGGTGGCACTGGAGGCAGTTGTCAGAAACCTGGTGTCCTCCGCGAAGAGAGGCGACTTCGTGACAGCCAAGACAGGCCTGGTTGGTGGTGGCGCTCCTGTGGAAATCGCTGTCCGGCCGGTGCGGGGCGAAGGGTGCCATGCGCCGTGCACCGCATCCCCACGAGGTGGCGATGACCAGGGTGACGAGGATGAGCGGGAGCAGTCGATACATGGTGTTAGACCCCTGTCAGGTTGGTATGATGAATGAGTCTATCACCGGCATAGTGCTTCGCAAGAGTGCTACGCGCAAACCGAAAGTGTGCGGAAAGACGGGGACCGTTCGCCAGATTGCGCAACCTCTGGCCTGGGCAGTGGCCGGTTTGCTGGTCGCTGTGCTGTCGGTCGGTTGTCGGGGGCCCGCCCTCCCTTCGGCGTTTCCTGCCGGGCAAGGGGATTTGCTGGTCAGGCTCGGTGGTTTGCGCAACGAGCAGGGGGTTGTGGTCGTCTCCCTGTTTGCCGGCGCCCGGGGGTTTCCCGACAACGTGCCCGCCTCGCTGGCGACCGTTGCCGTACCGATTCGCTCCGGGCAGGCCGAGGTGAGATTCTCTGCCATCCCCTACGGGGAGTATGCGCTCAGTGTCCTTCACGATGAGGATGGCGATGGCCGGATGGCGACCGGTCTGTTCGGTGCCCCGCGCGAGGGCTTCGGTTTTTCCGGGCACCCGGACTATCGCTTCGGCCACCCCGATTTTGCGGCTGCCAGCTTTCTGCTGCTTTCGCCGCAGCGCGAAATCGAAATAGGCATGCGTTACGAAACCGGTCGCCGTCAGCATCAGGAAGAAGGGCGCGGCGGTGAACTCCGTCGCCCGCAGGAGTAGAGTCTTCCCATGGGTTATCGCAACCTGCAGCAGACGGTCGACGCTCTCGAGCGTACCGGCCAGCTCCGGAGGGTCGAGGTCGAACTCGACCCCTGCCTGGAAATCGGGGCCATTCAGCGCCGCGTCTACCAGCGCGGGGGGCCTGCCCTGCTCTTTACGCGCGTCAAGGGAACCGCCTTCCCCCTCCTCGGCAACCTGTTCGGTACGCTGGAACGGGCCCGCTACCTGTTTCGCGACACCCTCGATGCCATTCAGCTTCTGGCGGCGGCCAAGGGTGATCCGGCGGCTTTGCTGCGGCGCCCCGGCGCGGCGTGCAAGCTTCTCCCCCACTTGAGCCACCTGTTGCCGCGCCGGGTGAGGGACGGTGCGGTCCTTGCCCGGGCTGTGCCCCTGGCCGAGTTGCCGGCACTGGTGTCCTGGCCGCAGGATGGCGGTCCGTTCATCACGCTGCCCCAGGTTTACAGCGAAGCCCCGCAGCGTCGCGGCTGGCGGCACTCCAATCTCGGCATGTACCGGGTACAACTCGCCGGCAACCGCTACGCCCCGGGGGCCGAGGTTGGCCTGCACTACCAGATTCACCGTGGCATCGGTGTCCACCATGCCGCTGCCATTGCGGCCGGTGGCCCGCTGCCGGTCAACGTTTTTGTCGG
>Ga0209725_1000026_pt1 | contig 84206 bp, 69 predicted proteins | sample I18A1metaG_FD_184145 | JGI IMG/M metagenome (GOLD analysis project Ga0209725, IMG submission 184145) | Lake sediment bacterial and archeal communities from Gulf of Boni, Indonesia to study Microbial Dark Matter (Phase II) - ​I18A1 metaG... | ecosystem: Environmental > Aquatic > Freshwater > Lake...
CATATTTATGAGAAGCCTACGAGACATCCTGGTTTGAAGTACGTTGTCTGAATCTTATGTCCTCATCTCGGACCCTGAGATTTGCGGAGGCAAACCCGTCGCGAGGGGCACTCGCGTGCCCGTTCAATATATCTTAGAGCTGTGGGCAAAGGGGTACGATGTGGACAAGATCCACGAACATTACCCTACGGTTCCGAGGGAATTAATCGCAGAAATTATCAGGGTTCTGAGCGAAAACAAGATCTTGAAAGTCGCAGGCTGAACATGCTGAAATTCGTCGCCGATGAGAACATTCCTAGCCCAGTAGTCAAGAGAATTCGCGAAGCTGGATATGATCTCGCAACGGTTCCCGAAGTCGCATCGGCAGGAAGAAGGAACTTCGAACTTGCAGAGCTGTCCGTGGAGATCGACCGAGTTGTGTTTTTCCGTTACGCCCGCTTTTTACCCAGCGTCGCTCGCTCTCTAAGCTCGAGAGGCCAACAGCATTGTAGAAAATCTTTCAGATTGGCGATATCTGTGATTCGTTGAGAAACAATGAAAGGTGTCGCAACAGCGGCAGCAACCAAGAGAGCAATCCGCGTGAAACGTCATAAGGCTAGAAAATCTTACTATGTGTACATCCTTCTCTGTGATGATGGAAGCTATTACACGGGCTACACTAACAACATGGCCTCGAGGCTTGAAAAGCACAAGAGAGGCAGTGGGGCACGGTATACAAGGACGCGCAGACCGAAGGCGGTTGTCTACGTAGAGAAATTCAAGGCGCGCCGCGCTGCGATCAAGAGGGAACGGGAGATAAAGGCACTAAGTCATAGAGAGAAACATGAGCTAGTATCGATTGGGTCTGATGCGCATCGTTCGCCGAATGAATACCTGCCATGATTTGAGAACATACACCTGTGCGCGCACCACTCCAGCCACTTACACCGAAAAGCAATCGGAGCGTTTGTCGAACCATCGACGAACAGCTCTCAGTCGAGCCACTGGTGTGTTCAGCGTCATTATCTAGTTCCTTGTCTAATCTTCTGAATTTCAAGAACACGTTGCTCAATGCTTCGATCCAAGGGTTCGGGTCTGTGCTGCTCAATTATCTGTTTCGCGCGTTCTCTCGCCGCATCAGCCAAGCTCTTCGCCCCAGATTGCAGCCAGCTCTTTCTGTCCAGCCTGTCGGAGATCTTGGGGAGCCAATCTTCGGCAAAGAAGAAATCTCTTGTATGCTTCTTTCCGAGATAGCTTCCTCCGATCCCGACTTCCTCGACTAATGACTCGGCGAGCGTTTCCTTGTCTACCCGAACTCTGCGGAGCATTCTGAGTAGGCTTGACGCTATCTCGTCATCAATTACTGTTTGTATGAAGTCGAAGGTGTTTGCATATTCCAACAGGCCTACGCCGAAGATGACGTTCACCCCAGCCAGCAACGGCATGACTGTAGTCAGTGTCTTCTCGAAGCAGGCTTGGTCTCCGGGAATCTTGGCGACGGTTGAGAGTCCTCTGGCGAGAGACGGAAGCCCATAGAACCGGCCTAGGGAAGCGGTTCCAGCACTCATGAGGGCGTTCTCAGGCGCTCCGTGTGCGGGTATCCCAGTCTTCATATCTAGGATAACGGGGATCCCCCCATACAGGACCGGTAGCCCCGGATGAATCATCTGCAGCAAGGTGATGCCGCTCAAGATTTCGGCGTTCGCCGTGAGGAGATTGCCGGCTAATGTGATGGGGCCGGTTGCACCAGCCATTGGCAGGCTAAGAATGTTGCACGGTATTCCCATCTTGGCGCTTTCAATCAAGCCCTCAGTGTTTCCTTTGTCGTGCTGAAGGGGGCTGACAGGGCAGGCTGAGTAAGCAACAAGCGGCCATTTCCTGAGTTCCTCCTCACCTCCAGCAACGGCTTTGATGACTTCCAAATCATCCAGAACTACCTGTCTTCCCACATCACTCCACAGAACCGGCTTCTCTGTATTTCTAAATTCGGCTGCAGTCTCAGCAATGTGGCGGATATTCTCGGGAACATCTAGGGCGCAGACCATTCTGCTTGGGAGGTGAACATTCTCAAGGCCATCACTCAGCCGAACGAAGCGTTCAACATCCTGCAGAGTGGAATGTCTGAACCTACCGGTTTCGAGATCGTTCACATACATCCCTTGACCCGAGGGCGTGAAGTAGACTCGGCCGCTCTCCAGATGCACACGGTTCTTCCTTGTTCGGCCGTACAACGTGAAGCTCTTGGCGGTCTTCTTTAACGCCTCCTCCACAAGATGTCGGGGCAGACGGACGACTTTCGACTTGAAGTCAACCTCGGCCCCTGCGTCGTCCAGAATTGTCAGGCCCTCCTCAGCCCTAACCGCAACCCCCGCATTCTCAAGCACCTGCAAGGTTGCTTGGTGGATTTGATCGAGATCTCTTCGATCAAAGAAATCGTAGAAAATGCGATTGGACGAATTCAGATCGGCCCACATCGAAATCCCGACAAGTCTAGAAGCTACCTGCAATTGATAACTTGTCCTGAGGGAGATTCATGATTCGCCAGAACCCAAAGGAATCGCCTAAGCCGGGCGGGCAATCTACAGATGCGATTCAACGGTATCTCAACAATATGTGAATCAAGATCGTGGTAACAAAAGGAGAAGGGATCGCAGAATACAAGTCGCGCGTCTACACCAAAAGAGAATTCATAGTTAAGGCTCACCAAAATGACCGTTTGCTGTAATGTCTCATAATCAGCATCCCTCTCCAGGGCGAACGATTCTTCACTGATCTTGGAAAATCTTGGGGACGACAGACTCAAGGCTCGACTGATGGTTCGTAGTGGCAAGTAACGCGTCTCCAATTGGTATTGGGATAACCAGACAAACGACGATGGCCGAATGTTCAGTCTGTTCTAGAATTTCCAAGCAAACTAGGGATGGGCGAACACCTTCCAAATCGAAGAGACGAAAGGCTCGTGGGTATGCTCTGCTCCGTTTGGGTTGCGAAGACTTTCCGGAATCGATATGTCAGCTTCCGAGTTATCCTCTTAAAAGGTGTCTAGGCAGACTCGGGACCGTATGCGTATCCTGAGACGGGGTATGCATAATAAGAGTTAGGGAGAATAAAGGAAAAATTGCATAAGAAACTAGTCGCAGCGCTGACGATCGCTCTATTCGCGTTAAGCTCTGTAGCAATTTTGACCCCAGCATCCGCCCACTTCACATTGGGCGACTACACGTCGACGTATAGATTTCACGAGAACGACTTCGATCCTCATGTGCCAGGTCCGTTGGCCTATGTGTGGCCGGGTGGCGGCTTAGCCTCATACTCGGGTACACCTTGGGGCTTCCCTCCAGGCTATCAGACACCTTACCCGGGAGGTAATCCTGAAGGCCAACCAAGCAGCATCTATCAGCTAGAAGGAAACGCGTACGCACCCTTCGGTGCCATCCTAACCTCAACCGAGGATCATGCCAATAGAGGACCATTGATCTTCGCACTCAACTTCTCGCAGCCATGCGAATTCGCAGAGCTTGCAGACTTCTTCCCATGCGATCCGAATTTCCTATTGGAATATGGCCCATTCCTGAACTACACGGGTATCACGATCTACATTCCACCTGAGTTTGATCTCAGCTCGGCTATGAGCAACTTTGGACTTATCGAATCAACGTTCGCCGTTACAGCCAGCGACTTCTGGCTGAGTCAATCATCGATGCAGGACCCGATAGGTCCAGGTTGGTGGGTGCTTAACTTCGAAGCAAACATACGCTGGTGGCCTGATCACCAGTACCAGGAATGGTACTATCTGAGAATCAATGATGTTGTCGCACCAACAGTAGCTGGCAAATACTTCTTCAAGATCTTCCTATGGGACCTCAACACGTATAGCTACTATTTCCAGATGAACGTTCCAGGTGCTTGGAGCACTGACTCAGCACTCGCTGGAGGAACGGTCCTCGTTCCACCATCCGGTCCAACATTCCTGACGGTGCCGGTCGAGAACTGGCCGGTATTGCTCGTCAAGGGTGAGCTCGACCCTGGCATAGTGACCGGAACAATCCGATATGGAACATTCAACCAGAGCCTCTACGGTCAACCGATCAACTTCCCAGGTCGCGTTCGCCTTGTAGGCGTCGCTAATGACCCGTACACGGGCCAATCGACTGGGAGACCGGTTGAGGCACAAGGCTACTTCAACGCAAGCGCCGCTGGACACTATGAGGTTGAAGGCGTCGCTCCAGGGGTCTATGATGTCTACGGGTCGGCTGCAGGATATCCTGAGCAGCTGATCGCGTCGGGCATAACGATCCTTCCGGGTCAGTCATTCCACTTGGATGCGTACCTGAATCCAGGCGCAGTGGTTCATGGCCAAGTATTCAGCAAGCACCTGTTCGGTGAACAACCTTGGCCAAGTGAGCCACGGCCGATCTCGATAAACATCTACAACTCGAACGACTACGCTGAAGAGAGCATAGTCGCATGGTCGCCTTGGAACAAGACGCATGCACCTTACATGTCATATGACTGGGGTAAAGGCTACAGTCTACCTACGCCACTACCTGTGGCTTATCCATGGGATACGAATCCACCGTTCGAACTATCCTACTACTTCAAGACCTTCGATCCGCCAGAGACCGACCCAGATGGAGATGGAATCGACGATGTCTATGCCCATGATATCCTAGACTGCGGTGACGTTAAGGATGTTTGCGGCAAGCCTGATGGTGTCGGACCAGCTCAGTACTGGTGGGTTGACGAGGCTGGAAGGTTCACAAACGGTGGAGGATCGAACAGCTTCATCTTCCAGTTCGGCGTGAAGGGCACCTTCGGTGCGCCAACGGACATCGATGGACATGTCCCGCAGACCTACGCCACGTGGGTCAACGGATTGACCCCAGGACGCTACTGGATACGCGTCTGGCTGAACGGATATGTTCAAACATTGCAGGATGGCATAACGCTAGACGAATCCTACTTCGACATCAGCAAGGACGAGTGGGCTGGAGACATCTTCCAACCCCTCGACGTCCGCGTGAGCAGCACCATCGTTAAGACCGTGCACTTCCACGATCAGCCAGGCACACTGCAGGTATGCCCAATCAGCGGATGCCCGAACAATGCAGCACAGGGCGACTCCAGAGGCAACCGCTACCTAATCGCTGAAGTCCGCGATGCTGAAGGAAACCTGATGGGCATGAACTTCACCTACGTCGATGAGGACGAGTCATCCGCAACAATTCAGGTCAACGGATTCGGCATGATGGGACCAGACCCGAACAGCGCCGTCTTCGACGGAAGCTACATTGATCCATCTGATCCATCCGTATGCGACGGACCATTGACAGTGGCTCCATTCTGTGGAATGAAGTTCTCACTATACCGATACTTCGTCACCAACGTCGGTGAAGCATACCACGACTACGGCCTGCCATCCGGAACCTACAAGGTCTACGTATACATGCGAGGCTACGTGCAACAAGTGTACGAGTCAGTCTCGATCACGCTGAGCGGTAGCCCAGCGTTGATCAGTAACCACCTCTACCGAGGCGCCCGATTCAATATCACAGTGTACAGTATCGACTGGGAGCACCCGCGAATCCAGAGACCGTGGTCATTCCCAGGAGCAAGGATACGGGTCTACGTCTACGACCAGGACGGAAACTCCTTCAGACATGTTGGCACCAGGAAACAGCCTGCTGTGGGACCGACTGGCGGTATCATCTCTGGAGCCTGCAACCTCAACCTGCCCGACGAAGTCGCCGATCATTGCAAGATAGTTGAGTGGGACGGCTATAGCACCGGTGGTATTGGGTACACCAGACGATTCTACGATACACCCCCAGACCTTTACACCACAACAGCTGGCTTTGTAGGCTTCCTGCCAGTCGACCAGCAATTCTGGGCGGGCCTTGATTTCCTAAGTAATCCCGGCTTCTACCGATTCGGTGCGGCGCTGAACTTCAAGCCACGAAATGCTATAGAGTCCGGGACATACACGTTCTATGGTTACGCGTACGGCTACGTACACCACAAACAGTACAGTGTGTCAGTCCTGAAGGGTGGGTTCGGCGACATCAAGCTGAACCTGCTACAAGGCGTCAACCTGACCCTTAACATACAATTCAAAACTGAAGGCGTCTACACACCAACCCAATTCAACATGAGTATGCGTGTCAGAGTCTTTGATGATGAAGGCCGATTGATCGGCACAGCATCAACCAAGAATCCTGACGTCGTCTCGTACGACAACACCGAAGAGCTTGGAATTGCACGGAACGCCCCGAACGGCTACGCATGGACCTACTACGTTGACCCCTACGCCACATCACCCTCAGTTGCCAACCTAGAAAAGAGCATAGACGCAAGCAGGAACACTGCTGACACGTTCCTATGGTACGGTGACTACTACCCAGAGGACTTCCCAGGAAGGTCATGGCAGGCGTTCGATAGCGATGTAGACGAGAGCGGTGCACCCGACTTCAGCTACTACAATAGCGCGTACTTCTCATACACGACTTGGATTCCTGCCAAGACGGAGCAGGTCCGGGTCTTCATAGCGGGCACGTACGATGCCTACGGTGATCCACTGAACAGCCTCTACGCGGGCATCTTGTCGGGTAGGACGCTGGATGGAAAGAACGACTGGCAGCATGTCGGTCTGCCAGGCTCCTCAGCAACCATACCCGAGGGCGTACCAGTAGGCTACTCAGGCTCGTACACTGTTGAAGTTGACACATGGAACGAGTATCCAACCCCAACCTTCGATGAAGACGGGTTCGCTAACCCAACCAACTGGTACCCACCAGTCGAAGGTCTACTGGAAGGCGACAGCTTCCACACGATACCTGGACATCCAGCCGGACCGTTTGGATATGTCGGTGACAGCCTAGCAGCGAACGGCCTCGGCCCATACGCCCAGCGTGGTGTCTGGACGATACCGAACGCACACCTAGGCTCCGAGATATCTGCAGTCTTCGAGCTTGACAAACGTGGATACATCAGCGGCAACGTCTATGGCTTCACATGGAGTGACGAACTCCGCCCGCAATCCTGGGTCACTGTGGAGGCAGTTTCCGCAGCAGGAGACCTGACCTTCACACAGTGGTCTTGGGATTCGCACTTCCAGATGTACCTCGATGCAGGTGGATACACGCTCAACGTCATCTCTTGGACTCCAACCGGTAACCAAGGCTACAACACAATCAGCAGCTCAATCAGCATAAGTACCGGACAGGCCGCGTCAGGCTTGACGTTCCAGATGGAACGGAGCAACATACCTATCCCAGAATTCAGCGGACTGGCGATCGTAGCGTTCTCAGCGCTAGCAGGCTCACTGTACGTACTACGGCGCAGACGCCGCTAGGCGCAAGCGCACGTAGAACTCCCTTTCCCCTTTTTATTCTCAGGTCAAGCAAACCTGAACCCTATCGACCTCTTCATTCTTCTTCACGTCCCTCCTACGACCATATGCGAGGGGGATCAAGCAGGAACAATGCCCAATCGGGGCCCGTGCCTTGAGCTGAGATGATGGCTTCGCCTCGACTTCTGTCCTAAGGCTTCTACAATTGAATCTTCGGGCAAAACTATAAAGTAACGATACGAATGGGAGAGAGGTTCCCGAACGCCACCACAATGCCGGCAGATTCAATGTCCAAGAGAGTCTTACTACTAATTTTCTTCTTAGCAGCGACGTTCTCTCAGAGCCTAGGACCGAAATCTTTCGCGATAGATGAGCGAGCCACGTTGCTTACTCTCTATGCTCATGCTCCGCCGCCGGAGGACGCAGCGAAGGGGCCCATTCTAAACGCGCTCCGACAATGGGGCTCTCAGCAAGCAGCGAACCTGCATGATGAGGCAATTTTCACTTTGGATCCTCCGTTTGGTGGGAACTTTGTTCTGAGTGGGACGACGACGTTGCGGCTATGGGTTAGAGCCGACCACAGAACCTTCGGGAATCTGTCGGTCTTTGTGACTGAGAATATGTCGAATGGAACGAGCATACTCCTGCTTCCACCTTACAGCGATCCAAACACGATCCTCGATGCTCGCCCGCACGATGTGAACGTCGGACTGGTCACATTGACGAATCTCACATTAGTCGCAGGCTCTACATTGCAGCTTCATGTCAGGTTTAGCTCGACGGACACATTTACCAATGCATACTTGCTCTATGACAGTCCAACAACCCCCACTCAGATAACCATTCCAACACGCGGCTCGATCAACAGCAAGATTGAACTAGAGTCGAGCAAAGGCGAAACGGGCCCGATCTTTGAAGCCCTAACCGAATCAGCAAACGTCTCGGTTCTAGCTCGAATTACGATCGAAGATTTCTTCGGTCTATACGCACTGAGCAACGCGAGGCTGACGCTTTCAGATTCAGGAGGAGCGATAGTGGCTGCCTACCCAAACATCTTCCCCTCAGCGAATAACCTAACACTCTACACCGCAACTCTGGACACCAACTTCAGTGCGCCAGTTGGCGTTTACACGCTCTCGCTCATCATCACCGACCGGGCGGGGAATTCGCATATCACCGCAGAACAGTTCTATGTTGCAGTCTTCTATTTTGCGAACATCAGGACCATAGATTCCACAAACCGAGCGATCGAGGGCGCCCATGTTCTTCTCAGTTCGCCAATCTCAGAATACACTGCAAGTACGAATGAAACTGGTTGGGCTAGCTTACGTGTACCTTCCTCAAGGATTGTTGGAACCTATGAGGCTTCGGTTTCATGGAAGAACCTGACGCTCATCGTTGCGTTGGCTCTGAGCGTTGAAGGGCACACAATCTACCCGGTCGTATTCCAAGCGTTTGACGTCACCATCAACACGAGTCTGCTCGGGTTCGACTTTGCCGGGGCCTTCGTTAATCTAGTCAACAATTCCAACACCGTAGCAACGGGATCAACGAATAGTTCTGGTACCGTTGTCTTTACACAAATCCCCTCGGGAGACTATCGCGCTGTAATACACTACCTCGGTGTTGAGCACGAGATATCACTCGGCGTATCTGAACCGACATCCATCACGGTGCAGCTGCCTTTTCCATACCAACAGCAATTGCCGTATGCAGGTCTTCTAGTAATAGTCGTCGCGGCAGTCGCGGTTGTCACCAGACGAAGACGAAGAATCTACGAGTCCCCATTCAGTTACTTGGATGTGTTAACGAAGGGTGGTTTGCCAGATTCATGTACGGCGACGATAATTGGCGGTAGTGGCTCGGGGAAGACTGTAATCATGGAGTCGCTCGCTAATGAAGGTCTCAAGTCAGGGCGCGGCTGCGTCTACGTGACCAACGTAGAGTTGCCATCAGACCTCCGTGCTGGAATGGCTACAATAGGGATCGATCTGAGCGAATATGAAGCAAAGGGCAAGTTGCTCTATGTTGACTGCTATTCGGCGCTTTCAGGAACTCCCTCAAAAGAGAAGAGAGCTCTGAGTTCCTTCACGGATCTAACAAGCCTTGGGATCCTAATCACTTCAGCTATCGAGGATGTAGGGGGTGTTGTTGACGTCTACCTTGATTCCCTCACATCCCTCTTTACAACATTGAAATCGGATTACGTGATATCCTTCCTGCAATCAGTAGGGGCTAAAGTCAAGAGTTACAATGGTCGCCTATGTACATCTATGGGGACAAGTGTCGACAATGAAACCGTCACGAAGGTTGAGGAAATCTCAGACTGCGTAATCGAAACGCATCTCTCGGAGGGGAGACCGGGACAGATTCGAAGGCTCAGAATAAAGAAGATGCGGGGTCGATCATACAACGCCGGGTGGACCAAGTTCAACATTACAGAGGCTGGCATCATGTTCCTCACGCCGAAAGCCTTCGACAAGATGCGATAGAGAAGGTTGAGGAGCACGCTTTGTCTGCGCAGAGCTCTGCTTGCAGAATGCCTCAGATATATAACTCACATTTGGTAACTTTCGGGGAATGATTTCAATCCGAGAGTGCGGGTGAAATGGAACGAGTTTCCACGGGTATTAAGGGCTTGGACGAGGTTCTAAGGGGAGGGCTCCCCAAGGGGAGAACAATACTGGTTGTGGGAAGCCCCGGGTCCGGTAAGACTACGTTCGCGCTGCAATTTCTTGTCGGAGGATCTAAGGCGGGCGAGCCAGGTTTGTATGTAACCCTAGACGAGAAGCCCGAGAGAGTGAAATCAGATCTCGCATCCTTCAACTGGGATATGGATTCGCTGGAACGCGACGGCAGACTTACCTTCATTGATGCAACTCAACTTAGAAGACCGCGAGAGAGGGTCATCCAGTCAGGTATCGATGTAGAGAGCCCCGTTAACTTGATACTGCCCGAATTGACGCTGAGATCTCTAGCCGCCACGATTAGACGTGTGGCAGCCGAAGAGAGCGTCCAGAGAATTGCCATAGATCCCGTCACCTCTCTCATGCTCCGATATCCTGAAGAATCGAAGCGAAGAAGAGCGTTTCTCCTGTTCTTTGACGCATTGGAATCAACTGGATGTTCATGCATCGTAACCAGCGAGCTTCGCACCTCCATGCTGGCCAGAAGATTTCAACTTGAAGAGTTCCTGTCGCACGGCGTAGTACTTCTTCACACGATCGTTCACGAAGGAAACGTGATCAGGGCAATTCAAGTGGAGAAGATGCGCGGGATAAGTCACGATGCGCAACTCCGCCCATACCAAATCGGTGCATCGGGGATCGAAGTGTTCCCCAAGGACAGAGTCTTCTAACAACCGAGGAGGTGCAGAGCAGCCTTCGCTCTCCCCCCACACAGTAAGCGCATGCCACCCTAATCTCCGACTACCGGCTGATTGAGATGACGAAAGGCGAGGGTCTTCTCAAACACCAGATAACGATTGCTAAAGCAGTGTTCGTCATCTCTCTAATCGTCCTAATAGTATTGGGCTCCACGATAATGTTCGTCCGCTGGTTGCGGACCACACCGCAGAGCAACGGAATGCGAGGGCAGGGGTGGCAGCGTACACCGGAAATTCGCATTGTTATGGATTCGACGGCGGACTGGGCCCGTATGATGTTCAACGACTTCTACGGAAGCCACGATAACGGTATTCGAATCATAGAATTCAGATCACAAGGCTGGCTTGTAGGAAATGACAGCGATGACAGGATTGACGCAGGATTCCACCTGACTTTCGTGGACATTATCTACAATGCAACCGTTGTCAAGACGGGGGATATCATAGGGTTCTTCAAGGGCAACAACGACTTTCGCCACACGCGGATGTATACCGATGTCGTATTAGAGGTCAACACAGACCTCATGCAGATATGGGTTTACGAAATGCTTGCCGGCGCAGGAACAACTACCTTTCAGCTCACGAACAAACAAACAGGAGCTGCCCTTTGGCAGGACACAGAGACTGGTAACAGCTTCACGCAATATCTGAGACGCACAATGTCGCCAGGAATATTCTTCGCCACGGAACAACTTGGCTACGGTCTCATCTTCGTCCTAGTGGCCGGAACGGTTTTGATCATTGTAGCACTCAACTTGGTTCCTCTTCGTCGCAAGCCAGAACCTCCACTTCGCCAGGAAGATGGGCGAGGAATCCTGGCTTGCAGGTAAACTCGCCAACCTCCGGGGATACGCTGGAAAGAAGCACATCCTACCTCTTACTAGCTGCCTTGGCGATCTCAGTGGGAATTACTCTGCCACGTTTTGGACCAGGTATTCCAATGAGCGTGGACACCACAAGTCATCTCTACAAGATACTGTTTCTTGACAATTGGCTCGAACAAGGGATCCTTCCCTTCTGGAGCCCAGATTGGTATGGTGGGTCACCTGCTCTGCTGCTCTACCCTCCCCTAGGATACTATCTTGTTGTCGGGGTAGCGATCTTGGGTGTGGATCCGCTTCTCGCCTACAAGATTGTCGACGCTGCATTCTATGGCATCGCTCCAATCATGGTTTACTTCCTCGGAAAAGAGATCGGTTTCACCAAAGGGGAGAGCGCGTTAGGGGCTCTGCTTTTCAGCGTAGTCCCCGAAGTCATCGAAAATTACCTTTTCTTCGATCGTTTTCCTACGGTAATTTCGATTCCAATCTTTTGCAGTTTTCTCATAACCTTCCATCGCGCGTTACTCGGGCAGAAGCGTCTCACGAATATCGTGGTCTCGATCTTGATGATGTCAGCACTAATCCTGACTCACCATCTATCCGCACTGATAGCAGGAATGGTCGCGGTCATAATGATCTTGCTAAGTGTGGGAAGAGTAGGGTTCAAGATACCTGTATTCACATCAATCATTGTGGGTGTCGGAACCTTTGCTGTAGCATCTTTCTGGCTCGTTCCATTCCTTCTTTCAATCAACCTCTTCTCAGCAAACCAGTTCTTCAACCGGAATGTCGTATTCCCCTTTCTCAGATTCGTCTACTTCGGATTCGATGTGACATCGTATCTGCTCGGGATAGCTCAATTTGTCCTAGCAGCCATTGCAGTTCACTCAATCTTACGCCGAACATTAGCGAAAGGGACGCCTCTCAGCGTAGCCGTATTCTTTGCGACCCTGCTTAGTGGCATGGCACTTTACCAAGTGGGAGAAGTAGCTCACTTGAGCGCGGTCAATTCTCTAGGACAATGGATCGTGGTACTCTCATTCGTCGTCTTCTTGGGTCAGTTTCTAGTATTACGTCATGCTCGGGATGCTGTCTCTCAAAGAAACGGTGGATTCCTCGCCCTCTTTTGGTTCACAGCTTTCCTATGGATAGGCCTGGGCTACCATGCTCTCCCAATTCTATGGTTCTCTTATCTAAGTGAGATGTGGATTAAAACAATGGACGTCTATCGAATCTGGTTGTATCTTGCACTGCCAATGAGCGTTCTCGCCGCTCGAGGACTCCTACGTTCATTCACAAGGCTCTGGAACCGTACACGCTTCTTGGGATGGATACTTGTCGTGCTTTCAGTCACTTCGATCACAATTGGGGTTGCCTTGAAAACCAATTATGCCTTTAGCGCGAACGTGAACAATGTTCTGCCTTACTCAACGGCAAACGCTGAGATCCCATCCAGAGTAATCGACTACTTCAGGAACGATCCATCACCGGGAAGAATCCTCGGCATCTACGTTCCATTCTGGATATATGTTCTGCCGAATTACGTGGATAAGCCGATTGTTGATGGCTGGTATCCGCAAACGAAACTGGTCACCTACCTTGTGGGCATAAACGACTATCGTTTGGACGACTTGGAAACGGCGCCAAATCGAACTGCACGCATCGGCACATGGAGAACCCTCATCGCTCAAGCAGAGCCGCTCGGTATAACGTGGATAATGATCGGCAATCGTACCCTCGCCAATGCGCTCATGATGATGAAGAGCGACTTCACTGAAGAGCTTTCAGTTCCGTACGCGATTCCATCAGGTACAATCGAGCTTATCATCTACAAGGCAAAGAGAATACCTTCCTTCATACTGACTGATCCGCCCACGACGGACTTGCCCACTGTCTCGCGAACTAATCCGGACAGGATCGTACTCAAATTCAGTCCGATAACCCAGGCTACTACAGTCCTAGTCAAGGAAGCTTATTTCCCAACCTGGAAAGCAGTGGCAGATGGTGAATCCATAGCCGTTAAGAGGGACAGTACTTCGGGTTACATCCTCCTGAATGTTCCAGCCGGAACACATCAAGTGACCTTGTACCAAGAAAGGGAATCATGGCAATGGTATCTGGTGTCACTCATCAGCCTCGCGGCTTGCTTAGCAGCAGTATTCCTTATGATCGTGAGAAATTCGAGGCAATCTAAGGGCCATGTCTAAGACGAGTATCGCCGTACAAGAACCATTGCTTGTGAGAATCAGTTTCCTGTTCGCTGCGGGGTTCATGTTAGCCGAAGGCCTACAGAACTTCATCCGAGGCAAGATTGAAACGCATCCTGAAGTAGTCTTTCTGATCTTGGCAACTTATGCGATCGCCTTTGCCCTCTTCCTTCTTGCAACAATAAGTGGGAATTCAGTTCTGAGAGTTCGTCATCTGGCGTTAGTATCATTGCTCTTCGTTACAGCGGTCAGCTGGTACGTCAAGACGCAAGTCGAATTTCCAGGCTCCTATCAATCGGACGCCCTGGCCTTCGCACATTACTCCGCCGTACTAATCTCAAGGGGATTGAATCCCTACACGCAGGACCTACAATCAGCGCTCAGCGTCTTTGCTGTGGATCCAGAGTTCATCACGCTCACGCCGAACGGTGACTTGGTTAGCACACTCAACTATCCAGCTCTTCAGTTTCTACTCCTTCTGCCAGTTGTTTGGCTCGATATGCAGGACGCTCGTGCAGTCATATACGCATTCGAGATCGCAGCTATAGTCGTCATCTACTTCTGGACACCGAGAGAGATACGGCAGCTGACTTTGATCCCCCTTTTCGCGGGGGCAGATCTCGCGATAAACTTCAGTGCAGGAGCGATAGCAGACTTCCTGTGGGTGCTACCACTGGTGCTTATGGTCGTCTTCATGGATAATCCGAAGGTGGCAGGATTCTTCTTCGGATTAGCTGGGGCAATCAAGCAGACGCCGTGGCTGCTTGCACCTTTTCTCTTGGTCTGGTTTCTGCGAAGAAGAGAGGAGCTGGGCTTGTTGGAAGGATTGAGGCGCACAGGAATTTTCGTCCTCTTTGCGCTTGCAGCATTTCTTCTTCCGAATATTGGATTCATGTGGAATGATCTTGAAGCATGGTATTCCGGGGTTGTAACCCCGGCCTTCGGGAACCTCGTCGTTCTCAGCCAAGGTTTCTCCCTAATTACCTTGGCGGGTGGTATTCCGCTCCCGCCCGCATTCTACCTGACCGCAGCTATTGTGATCGCTGTGACGTTACTCGTCAACTACTTTGTGTATTTCGAAAAACTAGCATTAGCGATGTGGACGTTTCCCGCAATTGTCCTCTGGTTCTCATATCGTGGGCTTCAAAACTACTTCATATTCTGGGTCCCACTGCTTGTGATGTCCGCAGTACTAATTTACAAGAAGGCTATGCTCGATGCCAAAGACTAGGCCGTACGTGGCTCTGGTTTCCCTCTCCATATGCGTCCTTGCCGTTTCATTTGCCTTCATGAACTATTACGGCCAGATCTATGAACCTTCACCGCTTTTGAACACGAATATGAAGTTCTGGACCATCGACCCGACGAAGAATGTCACCAAACCATACCTGTGGGAAGTAGACATAATCAAAGGGAGTTCAGACAACGTAAGCATCTTCCAAACAAACGTTGATAACCGGGCCGCTATTGCGCTCCGAATATTTCGCAGCACGGAAAACATCTCCTCTATCTGGACCACAGTGCATGTGAGGCAGGACATGCGAGGTCCAGCACTAGACGCAGTCTTCCGTTCAACAATTTCACTCTGGGTTTTCCCAACTTTCCCGTACTGGTACAATCCAGATTCAAAGAATCCAGAGAATGCCTTCGGTATCGAGATTAACGATGGCACAAACCTGTTATGGTATATCTTCACAGATGCCCCCAGCCAAGTCTTTCAGCTTCCACATCACAGAATCGTCATCATGGAGACTCCGTTGAACTCTTGGTCTTTGAGAGAGGTAGATATTGGGAGAGAGCTTGAGGCGGCTGGTTGGAAGAGGCCAGATTCGGTTTCCTTCATTGTCCTGCTTGGTACGACCTGGGTTCATCCCGGGACATGGATAGGATATGTTTCTGGAATGAGCGTGGAGGTTCGCCCGCGTCAAGCCGGCACTCTACCTTCATCGTCACGATTAGCAATCTTGGTTGTTGATACGGTCATTATCACAACCATTACCGCAACCATGCTGCTTCTACAAAGAAATAAAGCGAAGACACCATCGAAGCATTAACAGGAGATGTTGGCTCTAAAGGTGAGCGGTAACGCCAGGCGAACCTCAAGACGATTTGAAGAGTGCGATGAGTGAGCCTCCTCAGGCGAGGATTTCGGCCTCAACCGTGATTAAATCCCACGCATTCTCAATTCTATCTCTTGGTTTTGGTATAGCCGCCTTGGCTATGATTCTCGGAGCGACTCTGGCACCAACCGGGCAGATCGGAGGGGAGAGCCTAGTTCTGATAGAGGTACAGATCCTTCCAGGATTCTACATGAAACCAGTAACTTTCTTCACCTTCGCGCTCTTCCTATCCTTTGGGTTCGGACTTTATACTCCTCAGACAAGGCAGAGGTTTCTAAATGCGAGACCAAGTATACTTCGAGCAGTCTACGTTCTGGCATGGCTCATCGCCATGGGCTCCGCCTTCGAAATCGTCTATCACATCGTCATCTGGTCAGCGGCCCTCGCCCTTCAGGGCGTTACCAATCCAGACATTATATACAGTCAGTTCCCGATCTCGGTTAACCCAACTCCCATGAACGTAGTATTTGCTTCGAAAATGGTAGTCACAATTTTCTTCATGTCACTCTTCCTCATGGACTATATACGCCGAATCGACAGGATCAGACAAGAACGGGAACTGATTCAACGAGCCGAGGTAGGTCGATTGTAGGATTCGCGTACCCAAACTACCGGGTGCGAACGTCGAACAGCAACTGAAAGGTAGCCCCTGAAAAATGAACGTAACAAAAGAACGGTTCGAAGTGTTACTAATCGGCCTGTACAATGAGTTCCGGACGCGCGATGCCTTTCCATTACTGGTAATTGTATTTCCAGTTATCTTCCTGATGATCGTTGATTCGGCGTCATTCTCCCTCGTTTGGTTTTGGGGCAGACAGATTGGAAGAGCAGGCTTCATCTTCCTGTTCTTTCTCGTTGCATGGGATTGGCATGACTCAAGGGGCAGATTTAAGGCGACTCAAGCAAAATGGCGCCACATGTTGGCAGGAATCGTGCTTGGCGCAATATCTGTCTATTATTATGAAAGGGCTGTCAACGTCGCTTGGACTGACTCCCTCAGAGTCTATGTAACAAGTCAGTTGGGTGTATCGCAAAAATCTCCCCTAAGCTTCTTGCTCGGAATGGACTTCTTTCTCTTCGCAGTCTACTGCGTCGTTGAGACGGCGATACTATACTCACCCAGAGTCATTCCGCTAATGGTCACACCAGTCATCTACGCCGCGGGCAGTGGGATACTAGACACCCTGGATGCTTACTTCCCCGAAGATTCTCTAGCCTTCCTGCAAGCCCAAGTCTACTTGATCTGGAACGTAGTCATCTTCCTACTGAGCCTGTTGGGCTTTCATACCAATGTCAACCCGCAAGTAGGTCTAATCCCAATACCGACGGTCACATTCGTTCCGCCGAATTCTCTCTTCCTTTGGGGAACGAAGGGCTTCATGACCCTCCGGATTTTCTGGCCCTCCTCAGGAGTGGTCAGCATGATTGTATACAGTCTGGTGATAATCGTCCTAATGGTAAAATTGGAAGCGCCGCGAAAGCGTAAACTCTTCTACGCCTTGGTCGGAGCCGCGGGTACTTACTTCGTCAACGTGATTCGTATAACACTCATAGTTCTATATGTAGCCTACATCAGCCTAGATGTCGAAGCATTCCACCAATCCATCGGTGAGGTTCTATTCATAACCTGGATTTTCATCTACCTGCTCTTCGTGATCCGAGTTGAAAATATGAGTTTACGGAGACCCTTGTCCGCGTCTATCCTGACGACGACCAAGCCTGAGCCGCCTTCCGTCCACGTCAGTCCCGCCGGGAAATAGACAACCGAACCGTAGGATTGGGGTAACAGATATGCTCGGGCCTTTTATTACCTTGTAGAGAGTCTCTAAATATGCATGGCGATATTGCATGCGCGTTTTGGGTAGCGCATTATGAGCATGTATGGCCTAAGAGGATTTCTGGATCTCATCCAACGCGATACTGAATTCCGTCTCATGTTTCTGGTTGCTTCGACGCTTTGGATATATACATCAATCTTGAAGTTTCCCTTTGTCGTTCCAAGCAACTATAGCGATGTTGGCTATCTTTGGATCAGAGACGTCTATCAAGGACATCATAATCTACAGATACCATACGTGCAGTATGAGCTTGAGTATCCGCATGTGATCGGAGGACTGCTCCTCCTTGATCAAGCTATCTCAACATATTTCCCGATAATTCTAGACCAGTACAATACGTTCGTAGTCGTAATGTCGGTGTTGGAGTATCCCTTCGTTGTCGGCACCGTCTACAATCTCTTCAAACTTTGCAGGAAACTGGGACTAGAGCAGAAGCGTATCTACCTGTACATGCTCTCCACCTTGACCTTCGTGGTTTATGGCTTCTACAACTGGGACTTCATTGTAGCCTACTTCGTCACGTTGTCGATCTGGATGTATCTGGACAAGAGATTCGACTGGAGTGCGTTGGTTCTTACGCTGGCAGTTCTTGCAAAATTCATTCCAGGCGTCATGTTGCCGGCCATGCTGGCAGGTCTCCCCCACAACAGAGCTAGACTCAGATTCTTCTTGATATCCGCATCAACTTGGATCGCAGTGAATGCTCCCTTCGCTCTAGCCAGCTTCAATACATGGCTCCTATTGTTCTTTGGATACAGCGGTCCGAATCATCAGCTCCAGAACACATGGATATCTATGGTCATCCAGACAGCGGGGTTGGGCGACATAATCTCGGGAGCCCGCTACGGGCACATTCTGAGTTTCGGAATAATTGGGTATCTCGTCCTCCGGGCTGTAACTAGTCAGCGCACACCGCTCGAGAAGATCCTTCTTTCCTGGTACGCATGGTACGGGGCGATCTACTTGTTCGACCCGCAGATGTTCATTCAATTATTCCCAATCGTAATTCTCACTCCAAGTTTCAATTTCCTGCTATACAGAGCTGCAGATTTGCTTAATGCATTCATAATTCTCTTCTACTTCATAGGTAGCAGCCATCCGGAGCTCCCCCGATACTTAACAGACCAGTTGACGCCCTTCGGCTTGATCAATACATCAGCAGCTCTCCGACAGCTGATCTTCTTGGGAGGATACTTCATCTGCTTCAACTCCAAGGCCCAAGAACGACTGAGACACTTCATAGTGTCCTTGGCATCCCCCCTTCAGCAGCCCCAGATAAAACCCGCATAGTTCCCGTCCGGAACTTCATTTCTCCTGAAATCCTCAGCTTACCTTCTCAGAGTCAAATCCAGCAACCCCCTGAGCATCGAGAACGACTGCGCAACAAGGTTGAGTTTCGACCTACCGATTCTCCTGTCTTTGAAGATGATCGGGACTTCGACAATTCTGTAACCTTTCCGATAGGCCTTGACAACGAACTCCATGAAAAACGAATTCCCACTGGATTCTGTCTGTATCTGTTGGGTTACTTCTCGGCGGATGGCGCGAAATGAAGTCGTAAAGTCATGTAATGGAACACGCGAGAGGATCCTGATGAGCATGTTACCAAGTCGACTTGCGACATTCTTTCTTAGAGTCTGGAACGAGCTCACCTCATATTGGCCCCCCTTGATATAGCGCGATGCGACGGCTAGGTCATACCCATCTTGGATCCTACTGATGAATTTCGGTATGTCGTAGGGATCGTGGGAGAAGTCAGTATCCAATCCCACTATTACATCGCCTTTAGCCGCTATGAAACCATCTGCGAACGCGGAGCCATGTCCCATCCTTCTCGGTCTCCACAGAAGTCGGACGTTCCCGTATCTCCTAGCAAACTCCTCCACCAGATCCGATGTCCCATCAGGTGAGTTGTCGTCGACAACGAGAATCTCCCCATCAATTCTATTGGTTTCCAGAATCGTTTCGATGACAGGAAGCAACTTCAATAAGTTCTCTCTCTCATTGTAGGTCCCGAGTACCACCGAGACCTTCGAATTCCCTGTCATCTCATTCACAGCTTTGCATACATAACGGTCTTTAGGCTATCTGCTAGCTTTATCGATTTGGCCGCGGGAATTGGCGTTGACCGAGAATTGACCTGGAGGTTCTCGAAGCGATTATGAGAATCCTCATTACTGGCGGTGCGGGCTTCATCGGCAGCCATCTCGTAGAGGCCTTGCTTGCTAAGAACAACGAGATTGTCGTCCTAGACAATCTGAGCAGCGGTCAGATAAACAATATCAAGCAATACTTTGGCGTCCCAAGTTTCAGATTCTTTGAAGGAGACGTAAAACGGTACCATGAGTGGAATACGCTTTTCGAAGGTGTCGGCTTGGTATATCACCTTGCCGCAAACCCCGAGGTTCGCTTGGGCGAGGTCGATCCTGAAATTCACTTTGACGAGAACCTCCTAGCCACCTTTAGGCTTCTCGAAGCAATGAGGAAAAGTCATGCCAAGATCATAGTCTTCTCCTCAACCTCCACGGTCTATGGAGAAGCATCCGTTCAACCAACCCCAGAAGAGTACGGCCCACACATGCCAATCTCTACGTATGGCGCAACGAAACTGGGCAGCGAAGCACTTGTCTCGTCATATTGCTATACCTTCAACTTACGTGGTCTGATTCTCCGTTTGGGCAATACCGTCGGATCTAGAGCCCGTCATGGGGTAGTTCCTGATTTCATCTCGAAGCTAAGGTCGAGCCCTAATGCGCTTGAAATATTGGGTGACGGAAACCAAAGGAAGTCTTACGTCCACATTAGCGACTGCGTCGAAGCAATGTTGCTCTTGACGGATAGGTTCCTGAGCTCATCCAAGAGATTTGACATTTACAATGTCAGTTCTCCCGATCAAGTTACTGTCCGCCGTATCGCCGAGATCGTGGTGGAAGAGATGGATAGACGGGGTACCCGCCTCGAGTTTACGGGCGGAGTTGAAGGTGGACGCGGGTGGCCTGGAGATGTGAAGACTATGTATCTATCGATAGAGAAGCTAGCGGACCTAGGCTGGAAGCCCAGGTACACAAGCGAGGAAGCAATACGCCTAGCCACGAGGGAGTTGCTCGCCGAAGCAAAGCTTTCCCGAAGGTAAGCGCACGAATATAGGGATAGTAAGTCATTGGAGCAACAGTCGGTTCGAGTAATTGTTACGCTTCCCGTCTACAAAGACACAAGATATCTGGTTCGAGCCACGGAGCTCCTCGAAGAACTTACGTCCACCATATCAAAGAACTTCACGCTCTTGATCGCCGAAGACGGGTCGAATTCATCGAACATAGTAAGCGAGCTGCGGTTACGCTATCCGAACATAGTGTATCTTCAACATGACAATAGACTCGGCAGGGGCAGGGCATTAAAGGAAGCCTGGAAAAAAGTTGAGGGCGACGTATACGTCTACCTTGATGTAGATCTCGCAACAGACCTCATGGAGTTCGACGCCTATCGTACTCTGATAGAAAGTCAGAGGGAATGCGACTTGGTGACCGGATCACGTTACATTCCAAGATCAACTACGGATCGACCCTTCTTGAGGTATTTTGCCTCGGTAGCATACAACTGGCTGATCAGGTCGCTCTTTAAGACCGGTGTACACGATCATCAATGCGGATTCAAGTCATTCTCAAGGAGACTGGTGGAGGTATTGTCGATTGAGGCCAAGAGTGACTCTTGGTTTTGGGACACGGAAGTAATAGTATTGGCTAAGAGACTGGGCTTCAAGCTACTTGAAATTCCAATCAAGTGGACTGAAAGGAGAGGTAGCAAGACACCACTGAAACGATTGGTCAAAGACATCTGCCTTCATGGAGCGGGATTACTGAAGCTCGTTTGGAGGGTTTATCTTCAATGACCTCCAGATCTCATCGGTCAATCCGGAAGATTTGATGACAGCATCTTCATTTCCATGATGTTTAAACTCAGCACTGCATCAGAACGCATCTAGTGAGCCGAACCAATGTTAGGGACGGAGCTAAAGGACCTAGCCTTGCAGAAAGTTAGGGAGCTTGCTCCGTCCGCATCGGAACTCGCGATATGCGAGTACGGTCCATCGGTATATGCAAAGCCTGGGAGTTATCGCGGCGAGGATGTACTCGTCGTCTGTGATGGATACGCGGAGGGCTTGAGAGCGCATCGGCATCTTACTAACCGAAAGGAAGTTCGCTTCCTAGTAGCGGATCGGAATCTCATCGAATCAGATGTCAAAGAGGGCACTCTAGGCGATTTCCTCACGGAAATCCTACTCTACCCGACCCAACCGATCGCGAATGACGAATATCTCGAGCGACTAGGAGTAGAAGCGCGAGCTCGCGTAATCAAGGAAGAGATACGAGACCTTGTCGTAGAATACGGAGAAATGTGCCGAGGACTGGTTGCGAAACCTGAATTTTTCGCCCTATCCAAACTACGCGAAAGGGCCAGAGTCTTTCTGGCGAGTATGGATGAATATAGAAGGCTCTTGGAGGCTCCGGTTCGCGAGCGTAACCTCTTCTTCCTGAGAGAATCTTTCAAGGTGGCTCTCCAGACCGTCAGAGGCAATCTGGTCGAGTTCGATGGTCATGATGCCACCATAACGGACAGTGCCGTTGACCGATGGCTAAAGAATAAAGCGTCCGAGCAAGTTGTCAATATTCTTCGACATAGCCAACGCGCCTTCTATTCATATCTCGCAAAAGGTCGCGCCGTATACCTAAACCTCGATCTCATCGCTCGCGAGCTATACACCCCGCTCCAGTTCGGCCTAGGCACAGAGTTTGCTGGTGTGGAGCCCGAGGATCCCAAGAATTTCCTGTATCTGCGAACCTCGGAAGGACTTGCTTCACTCAACGAGAGGGCTTCCTTAGAAGACATCATATTAAGACTTCGACCGGAACGTCCACTCACAATATCACCCCTTGCAGGTGTTCTTAACGAAGTATTCCTAGTCACCATTGGAAAGAAGCGATTCGTAGCAAAGAAATTCACTGACTGGCACGGCTTCAAATGGTTCACACTAAACTTGGTCTCGTTCGGAAGCAAATTCTTCGCAGTTTCGGGAAAAGCAAGGATGACGAGCGAGTATGGAATGAATCGATACTTGGCCAAGAAGGGATTGAAGGTGCCGCAGATCCTGCACGTAAGTGTCAAGCAACGCTTGTTGTTGGAGAACTACATCTCCGGCATTCCGCTAGACGAGTTCGTTGCAGATGGCGTAAGGAAAGGTATTCTTACAAAATCAGAATATGAGCTTGCGCAGGCTTTGGGCGAGACACTCGCCAGAATACACGAGGTGGGCGTCTCGGTTGGAGATTCGAAGCCCGAGAACTTTGTGGCCGCGGACGGCGAGATTTACACGGTAGATCTTGAGCAGGCTGGAAGGAAAGGAGATTACGCTTGGGACATTGCAGAGCTCCTGTTCTACGCTGGTCACTACAGCGAGACTCCCGTACCATCCCGTGGGCTGACACAAATAGTTGAGGCCTTCATACATGGGTATCTTCGGAGAGGAGACAGGACAGAGCTGAGACGCGCAGCTGGCGTCAGGTACGCGAAAGTGTTCTCTATCTGGACTCCAGCATTAATTATCTTAGAGATTTCTAAGATGCTACGTGAAGCGAGTTGAGGAGATGAGGATCATTGAACAGGAATATTCGATTAGTCATATTCGACTTGGATGGAACCTTGACCCATGTCGAAAGTCTTTGGCGCTACCTACACGAAGCATTTGGTACATGGAAACTAGGCAGAATCGCAGCCCACAGGTACCGGCGAGGAGAGATCAGTTACAAGGAATGGGCCGAGACCGACGCTCGGTGTTGGGCCGGCATCCCGCTCTCACAGGTAAGCACCGTACTTGAAAGGATACCCTACCGTCGCGGAGTCAGGGATGTCTTCGAGGCATTGAAGGAGAGAGGCCTGAAGACCGCAATACTGAGTGCAGGTCTATCAATGCTCGCGGACAGGGCTGCCCAAGAGCTTGGAGCCGATCTCGCGCTGTCAAACGAACTTCAAACGAACGATGGTCGCCTAACCGGTGAGATCAAAGTCAAAGTCGAGGTGAGCGAAAAGAAACGGGTCGTAGCACAAATCGCGGCGCAATTTGGTATTCCATTGAACCAAGTGGCGCTCGTAGGAGACCATGCCAACGACCTAGCTGAGCCCCAATGCTTGAAGATCGCCTTCATGCCTAAGGACAACATCGCAAGACAAGAAGCTGACCTCATCATCGAAGAGGACGACTTAAGTAACCTCCTTCAATACATCCTCTAACCAGCTCAGCAAGAATACTTTCTGCAACAACGAAGGCTCGAAGGGTGCGGCAATGATCAATGAGAAGAAATTGTTCACTTGCCGAGGAGGAAATCTGTCAATTAGACTTTACTCAGATAGGATGATGATCTACTCAGCACGTTGGATGAGTCCGAGGTCGTATGAGCTTCCCATAGATCGGATAAGAACAGTCGTTGTTGAACGCAAGAGCGTAATACCGTTCGCGACAGCCACTGTGCTGGCTGCAGTCTCAGCGGTCGTGGCAAAGTACAACGCGCTATGGTTCATCATCAACTTGACTCCTGAAAATATGACAAGAATAAGCACGATTGCATTTGGACTAATGGTCCTCTGCGCGATACCGGCCATGTCACGGGCACTCTTCGTGAGTGTGGCTATCTCTTGGGACGGGCAGCCAGCATCATTCCGTGCGAGGTTTGTTCCCGCGCGCCAGGGAAGAGGCCTCGCCGCGAAGTTTCAGGCTATTTCACTGGAGAGCTAGGTTTCGAGACTTGTCCAAGTTGATATCTGAGGGATCTCTAATCCTCCTCTGCTTCGATGTGAGACATCAGTGGCTTGTGCGCGTCGGTAAGGACAGGCAGTTTCACACGCACAAAGGCTTCATCAACCTCTCCGAACTCGTCGGTAAATCTTTCGGAAGCGAAATCAAGTCCTCCCTCGGAGAGTCCTTCTGGGTTCTAGTGCCCACGACGCATGACCTGATTATGCACAGCGCTCGAAAAACCCAAATCATTTACCCCAAGGACATTGGTCTCATCATCTTGAAATTGGCTCTATCATCGGGGTCTCAAGTTCTGGAGGTTGGAACGGGAAGCGGCGCAATGACTGCCGCTGCGGCCACAGCGGTTAAACCGCATGGTCACGTTCACACATATGAAGCCAGAAAAGAATTCGCCGAGATGGCTGAAAGAAATCTGAAGCGAGCCTCACTGTTGGAATACGTCACCATTCATCAAATGGACGCAACCCAAGGCATCGAAGGTTCAGATTTTGATGCAGCGATAGTAGACGTAGGTGATCCGTGGATGGTCATACCCCATGCGCATAAGGCTTTGTCGGGCGGATCTCCGCTTGTGTCTTTCAGCCCAACCACAAATCAGGTTGAGAAAACCACTGAAACATTGAGTGAAATTGGATTCTCCAATATCCATACACTCGAGTGTTTCGTACGTGAGATAAGAGCGGAGAAAGGGAGAACCCGACCGGCAACAGTCATGGTGGGACACACTGGCTACATGACATTCGCCCAGAAGATCCTTCGTCCAACAAAAGGATCATAACTGCGACAAACTAGGTGATAGTAGGGACTCTGCATCACTTCAGTGAATATGCGGCGACAGAGTCCGTTGCTAGTGCTGTGAATGGATGAGTTCGAGCCAGTTTCCGTCGGGGTCCTTTATGAACGCAATTCTCGATGTCGAGCCCTGAAGAGAAAAAGGCTCCATCGCGATTGTAACGCCTCTATTTCTAAGTTCCATGACAGTTGCATGGACATCCTCCACTTCGAAAGCGATGTGATCGAAATTGTCACCCTCAGCGATTGTTTTCTTATCGCGCCAATGGGTCAGCTCGACAGCACCGCCGTGTTCATCTTCTAGGAATGCTATCTCAGCATTGTTCTGCTTGACTTCGCGACGGCTGACGAATTTGAGGCCTAGGTTCTCTGAGTAGAACTTTATTGACCTATCAAGGTCCGAGACATTGAGGCACGTGTGGAGGATCCTCATCAGGTGCTCCCCCACGGACGGAGCTTGAGAAACGGACAGAATCAAAAGATGAGGCTTATACCCAGCCACGAATCTTCATGGCGGTTGCGACTTTGTTGATGGCGTAGGCGTAAGCTCCCAGTCGCATATCGACGTTGTGCTTGCGCGTTGTGTCCCAGACTTCGCCGAAGGCCTTTTGCATTACGCTTCTCAGCCTCTGGTCTACTTCCTCGGCGGTCCAGTAGAGGTTCTGCGAGTTCTGAACCCATTCGAGGTATGATACACTTACTCCGCCAGAATTAGCCAATACGTCTGGAATCACGGTCACGTTGTTCTTGAATAGGATATCATCCGCCTCGGGCGTTGTCGGTCCGTTCGCGGCCTCTGCGACTACTTTAGCCCGAATCTTGGATGCGTTCTTTGCGGTTATTTGGTTCTCCAAGGCTGCGGGAACTAAAATGTCAACATCACTCTCCAAGAGTTCCTCGTTTGTCATAGTCTTCGAACCGGGGAAGTTCAGAACCGTTCCCGTCTTCTTCTTGTGCGCGTCTGTTTCTTGGAATCTTAGACCGTTGCCGTTGCAGATTCCGCCCTTCGAGTCGCTGATTGCGACCACCTTGGCACCCAGCTCGTCTAGGAATTTGTGCGCATAGGAGCCGGCATTCCCATATCCTTGCACAGCCGCGGTTGCGCGGTGCAGGTCGATTTTCATTTTCTTGGCGGCTTCTTCCACCACAAAGGCAAGTCCACGTGCGGTGGCTGTATCGCGTCCCAAGGAGCCTCCAATAATCAGGGGCTTACCTGTGACAACACCAAAGGCATTGTGTCCGACCGTTCTGCTGTATTCATCCATGAACCATGCCATTACCTGTGAGTCCGTGTAGACGTCAGGTGCGGGGATGTCTCGGTCCGGGGCAACGATCTCTGCGATCAGACTGAAGTAAGCTCGCGAGAGCCTCTCTAGTTCTCCCCTGCTGAGCCTCTTAGGGTCAACTGTGACCCCTCCCTTTCCGCCCCCGAACGGGATGCCCACAATTGCACATTTCCAGGTCATCCACATCGACAATGCCTTGACCTCATCAAGGGTAACGTTTGGATGATATCGGATGCCGCCCTTGTATGGTCCTAAGGCATTATTGTGCTGGGATCTGAAACCTTGGAAGACCATGATTCGACCGTTGTCCATTCGGACCGGCAAGTTCACTGTGAGGACTCTGCGTGGCTTTCGTAAGATCTCAATGATGTTTTCATCGAGATCAATGACCTTAGCGGCCCGCTCAAGTTGTTCAACAGCGATATCGTAGGCAGTGCGGGCTTCTTTGCTGTAGGGAACTGCTTCATGCCTTGCAACTATTTCGGTCAAACTGAATTACCGAGCCGGCATTGCCTGAACGATTAGTTAAAGCCTTTGACAAGCTTTTATCCATGAAATCAATGAAAGGCGCTTCATCGTGGCGATACTTCTTGTCCCAGAAGACGCAACCCAAGAGGCGTGGAATGCGCGATGTCGCAGTCGCCCTTGCAGCCGCTATGCTGATGATGTCTCCAAGCTATCTCGCGAGTATTGCGATGCATCGCCTGAACATTGAGATCTCTGTCGTTGCGATCATGTCACTTGCTCTCTTCCTCGTCGGGGCTTTCCTCCTAGCGAGACTACTGAGGCGTTGAGCGGGCTTTTAGATGAAAGGTCGTAAAATGAAATACGTATAGATCGTAAGCGCTAGGGAGAGCGAGAACGACGCGGCCCAGTACCTCCTCTTCCAAGCATAGACTTTCTGTCCATCCAAGACCGCGAACGGAATCAGGTTGAAAAGAGCAAGGAAAGAGTTGATCGCGGCACCAGCAACAATCGCGCGATATATTCCAGTGCCAATGAGAGCCGGCAAGATCATCAGAAGCCCAATCGCAATTACGATGTTAACGAGAGGTCCGGCGAAGGCTGTTCGACCCATTCGATCTCGATCCGCAAAACCCGATATCATGACAGCTCCTGGTGCAATGAATTTTATCGGCGATACTATCGACATCGCAGTCAGTATCACTCCCATACTGTTCAGGCGGAACTCAGCCCATAACCCGTAGCCTTGAGCGACGTATTTGTGGGCGAGTTCATGGAGAATAAATCCTGTCGAGAAGAGCACCGTGGCAATGATTAGGGCAAGGGCGTTCAGGGGGCTTCCCAGAAAGAAAGATGCCCCTGCGGCCGTCACTAGCACCATCCCGACTATCAAATGTTGAGATTCTGTACGGCCAAACTTGACGGTCAGCTGTCGAGGTGGTAAGAGTATGCTCCGGGTTTCCGACGATAGCCTAACAGGACTCATGCTGGCGCGTGCATATCGAACTGCTTTCACACGCCATGTTTCGGCGCATTCGTGATTCTCGGGAAGTCTGTGTTCCGGACAGTAATAATGTTCGCAATAATTGCACCTGAAGGGAAGGTCTACTTCTACCCCGCACCTCTCGCATTTCAAGCGCTGGCGATCCCCGTCCTCTGGAGATACTTGTCGGCTCCTTACTTTTAATGTTGGTACCGCTTTATTCGCATGAGGGAAAAGGTTGCCAAAATGTGCAACATGTGGGAAGGAGTTCACGAAGTCAGAGAAATGCCTGTATTGCAACGAGCAGTTCTGCGAAGAAGATTATCTCAAACATATGGCTTGGGAGCGCCGTCACGCAGGAATCGCGGAGGAGGAAGGGAAATTCTGGCGTAAGAGACGTGAGGCACCTTCGTAAGACGGACCTCCAAAGCTTCAAACTCGAAACAGAATTCGAGAGGTTTTATTAACCAAGCCGTGAAGCTAGCTTCGACACGAATGTCAAAGTATTACAGGAAAGAAGAGAAAACCACGATTCCGAAGCACAGGCATTGTGGGGTCTGTTCAACCCCGACCCCAATCGATAAAGAGTTCTGTGGACCAAATTGTGAAGACAAATTCAAGCGAATGGAAAGAAGAAGAAAGTACACATTTATCGTGATCCTCTTGACGTTTCCTCTTCTCTTCTTGGTTTTGACATTGTTCCGCCGCTAAAGGGCTAAAATGGGTTATACATTTAACGCGCATATTGGTTGAGAACGCCTTTGTCCTGATCTATCTTGGCGGCCTCTTCGTGGATCGTCGGATCGGGAAGGTAACTGGGCTTCTGGATCTTCTTTTCATATTCGGGAAGAGAAGGCGCTTGTCATTGAAGATCTTTCTATGTCTCCCAAGCGCTCCAGTCAGCATTAGTGAGATGTGCCGTCCGTATCCCAAGTGATGAATAGTTACTTTGCGGATGGGCGAAACTCGCTGTAAGTGATGAAATTCATGTCGCGTTTTGGTATACGTTTGAGTCGTTCGTACAAAAAGGAGCATTTTCTTAATACATCCGAATCGCTTCGCCGCCCATGATACTAAGAGGATCTTCAGTTGGTCGGCAACCGAGACAATGCGACGGACTTCGCTGGTGAATTCGTCGAAAGTAGCAAACTCAACCAACCAATAACTCGACCTAGTGACGATTTTGTGATTGATGGATTCGATTTGTGTTTTCGCAGACCGACCTGAGGATTATTATTGTTCGCTATCAAGTTCATCTGCAGGCTGCAACGAACCCAAACTTGCCCGGAAAGCAAGGAACAGTCGTCTCTCGGTGCTCAGTTTTGTTAACATCCAACTGTAAATCATATCCTTGGAACCTAATCTTCACTGAACGATTCACGGTTGTATTGCGGATTTGAATCAGCGGAGGCTGTCTATTTTCAAGGTAAATCTCCGAAAGAAATGTTTCGAATCTTAATTTGACAGTTAGCATGACACCTAGTTGTTTACCGCTTCCTGAGGTCACGCGCAAGTGTCTGTTGAGAAGCAGAAGGCTCTGACACTATGTTTGACCGGTAGGATTGTATCAGGGAGAAAGTATGCCAACTACCTCTGGGTCATTCCACTTGCGGTTGGCTTCGCAGCTTGGGAACTTGTCACAAGATTCAATCTCATTCCAAGGTCGGATATGCCAACATTCTCAAACGTATTAGTCGTCTTCTTCCACTCAATTCAGGATCCACTCTTTCTGCTTCGCATTGTTCAGAGTTTTCTCAATGTCGCATCCGGCATCATACTGGCCTTCTCCGTTGCTCTGCCACTCGCCTTCGTTGCAGGCAGCAAGAATAGATTTGACCTGACGCTTACCCCGATAGTGATGCTGTTTGGAGCGCTTCCGGATCTTTCATTTCTACCTCTTCTGGTCCTATGGTTTGGACCGGGAAACATCGCAGCGATAGTAATGGCGTCGGTAGCCGCCTTCTTCCCAATCTTCTTCACTGTGAGAGAGGGGACAAAGAATATCCCGCGAGAGCTATACGACGTTACCGCTATTTTCAAGTCTGACCGGGTTTCCACATTCACGAAGATGGTTCTACCGGCGATTTCGCCTCACATGTTCAGCGGATTAAGGCTGGCCTATGATTTTGATTGGGAAATTATAATCGCCATTGAGATAGCCACTCATGTCGCGGGTATTGGCAGTTTTATTGAGGGTTCAGTGAGTACGGGCTCGCTAGCAACCGGATTCGCCGCGATCCTTGCGATAGCCACAGTGGCCATAGTTATTGACAGGTTGTTCTTCGGAACGCTTGAGTCTTGGGCTAGGAAGTGGGCCTGACGGATCCTCACGTTCAGCTGGACAGCATAACGAAATTCTACGATGCGCAGGAAAAGCAGCTTCATGCTCTCAATGATGTCAGTTTTGGCATAGAACAAGGCGAATTCGTCTGCATAGTTGGCCCAAGCGGTTGTGGGAAGTCTACTTTGCTCAAAATCATGGCAGGCTTGGATCGTCCGAGCTCAGGACAAATTCGTTTCCAAGGTGATCCTCTGTTTGGGCCTCACCCAAAGATCAGCATGATATTCCAGTCCTTTGGCCTCTTCCCTTGGAGAACTGTTCTCGAAAATGTTGAGTACGGATTGGAAATGAGAAAAGTCCCCCGGAATGAGCGTCGGGGTTTCTCAAGACAATACCTCGAGGTAGTCGGTCTCGCGGGTTACGAGCACATGTACCCGAAGCAACTCTCGGGTGGAATGAAGCAGAGAGTGGGGATCGCACGTGCACTCGTAGTCGAGCCGGAAGTTGTGCTGATGGATGAGGCTTTCAGTGCTATAGACGAAGTAACCGCCGATATTCTTCGAGAAGAAGTGGCTGAGATCCATAGGGAGACCGAAAAGACCTTCGTCCTCGTCACGCACAACCTATCGGAAGCCATCGAACTGGCAGACAAGGTCGTAGTTCTATCATCACGCCCAGCAAAGGTGAAGAAAATCTTCCCGGTGAAACTCGAGCGCCCTAGGGATCGGACTCATTCCTCCTTCCTGCACATTCATAAGGACATCTTACACCTTCTGAAAGAAGAGCTCGAAAACACAATCATTCGACATAAGTTAAGGGGGATTAAGGAACTTCAGAAGCTTCACGATATGGAAATTTCGGGGGAACCTGGCAAAGCGAAGTCTCAGTTTGTTACTTGAGTGATTTCCCGCACTTCGGACAGAACTTGGCGTGGCTTGGCGCGCTTGCTCCACAATTGGGGCAGATCAGTACAGCTTGGACAGTCGGCGGACCTCCTAGTGATGGGATAGTAGGTTGAGGAGCTAATGTTGACAGGTCCACTTCCTTCTTCAGCAGGACGACGTCCTCGACGGAGACGACATCGTCCCAGCTGAGGTCGATTTCCGCTTTCGTTTTGGTGCTAACACGAAAGGCCAGGCCTTTGTTTTGGAAGTCAACTGAAACGTCCTTAACGTTCCCTATCATGGAGCCCTTGCTATCGATTACTTGCATGCCGACAAACCGCTGAGTTGTCACATACTTTGGGCTATCTTTAGGCACCGAGTACACCCCAAGAGCGAAAAAGCACGTTCAAGTAAATTTGATTTTTGGTGAGGCCTATTCTTGGACGTAACAGCGTTCCATAACCACATAACGATGCTCGATCTCATTTTCTTAGCGATTGCAGAATGGTACTCTTGAAAACGAGTCTCTCCGGCGCCGCCTTGGTAATACTGGGGGTCCTCGTAGCAGCGGTTATTGGTCAATACGTAACTCTAGAAATTCAAGACGTTCAGCGGCATGAAGTTGAGCCGCATGCAGAGTTCTTGGTTGGGGACGTTGTAAATAGACCATACACTATTCCGTCAGGCGTTGCGGTCTTTGGCTCAGTCGATGTAACTCAGGCGCCTTCAAATAAGTCGGATGATATTCACCTCATAATCTTAGATGCTGAGAACTATCAAAGATGGAGTTCTGGAGGACAAGCAGATTCGGTCTACTTAGCTCAAAACCAAGGGAAGTTTAACTTCACATTTACAGCCGAGAAAGGCGGCATCTACTACTTGGTGTTTGATAACAGGGCCTCGCTTTACAAGAAATATGTCTCTCTGATGTTGGCATATGATGAGGTAACCAAGAGCCGAGTCCCAGACACGCGATTACCATACGCCGGCTGGGCAGTTTTCCTGCTAGGGGGACTTATACTGGCGTACGGACTGATCAGAAAACCGCCTACTCCTTGGGCCTGAAACCATTTAATAGCATGCAAGGACAAGCGATGTTCAGATCGAGATGAGCGGTCTTACCAAGAAGCAGATATACGTCGACAAAAATCTCTCCACAGTACTGGGTATTTCTGAGGGAGAACTCGTTAGTTACTCAGATATTCAGAAGCTCCTGCACAAGTACATCAAGGACAACGATTTGAGAAAACTAGGAAGCGAGCGTCGTCCCTCAACCCAGCCGGTCCCCCCCGAGACTAGGCCGGCAGGTGAGGCTGGCTTGAAACCATGCAGAGATTGCGGGGCAAACATACCGGCTGAGGCCATTTTCTGCGATCTCTGCGGAGTACGTCAGTGATCGGGCCAGAATCAACGTCGCACTCAAGTTGAACGTTCGTGGCTTCATTTTAAATATCGTCACTGAGCGCGTACCATACTTCTAGCCCTTGCAACCAGAGGAGGCCTTTATGGCACCTGACAAAGTGGGTATCATCGGCTACGGCGTGTACATCCCTCTACAGCGAATTAAGACTGAGCTAATCGTTAAGGCCCGGGAAAAGAAACGCAAGGACCTCTCTCAGTTTCTCCATAAGGTTCGCAACGGTTTACTCCTGCAGTATAAGTCGATAGCCAGCTTGACCGAAGACTCGACTACGATCGCCACGGAAGCGGCCTTAAATGCAGTGGAGATGGCCGGGATTGATCCCGTTAATATAGAAACGGTAGCGGTTGGATCTGAATCTAAGCCTTACGCTGTTGGAACCATCGCGCGACACGTAGCTTCCTTCTTGGGCCTAGGAAACCAAGTGTATGTTGCCGATCTGGAGGGAGCCTGCAATGCTGGTATGCAGTCCTTGGCCTTTGTTGAGAGTCAGATCCTGAGCGGCAGGATCGAGTATGGTTTGGCGATCGGAACAGATGTGGCTCAGGCCCCGATTGGAGACGCACTGGAGTACGCGTGCGGGGCAGGTGCCGGCGCCTTCGTCTTGGGGAGAGACGATCCGGTGGCCACCATTCAAGATACCGCTGCCTATTCAAGTCTGACCCTCGACTTTTGGAGAAGAGATGGTGCTCCAGTCCCAAGTCACTTCGGCAGAACGACTGTGGAGGCTTACATCAAACACGTGATTGGAGCTATTGAGGGTATGCTGCTTAAACACCCTGAAATCTCATTGATGGATTTTGATCACCTGACCTTCCATCAACCGTCAGGCTACATGCCAATAAAGACGTGCAAGACGCTCGCTCAAGACGAAATTCCTATTCTCGACAACCCTGAGATCGAAGACAGAATACGGCTAACGCCTGAGTTCATCGAGCAACGTGTAAAACCATGGTTGTGCGTCCTAGAGACCGGAAACACCTATGCGGCTGCAACACCCATAGCTACGAGCGATATCCTAGATCATGCTAAGCCGGGTGAGAATATTCTGGCTGTCTCATACGGTTCAGGTGCGTATACGATAGCGACGTGGCTACGCGTCGAAGAGGGAATTGTAGAGCGAAGAAGGACAGTCCCAACAGTTCGAGACTACATCGACAGAAGAAGGGAAATCAGACTGGACACATATGCGACTCTTATGAAATACAAGTTGGGTTCAGTGAGAACTAGGATTGCTGCACCCAGAATCGTGGGGAAAATCGAACCCTACAACGGTGTCATGATTACTTTTACACTCTGCAATGGATGCGAGCGAGTATTCTATCCTGCTCGTGACAGATGCCTAGAATTCGATTGCAAAGGCCCTGTAGAACAGCGCGCGCTACCGGCAAACGCTCGTCTACTGTCTGCCAAGAAACTAACTCTCCGAGATCGCCTTACCTCCAACTTCGAGATCCTAAAGCAAGGCAAAGTCCTGATTGTTGATGCGACAATTCAGGAGCTTGCCCCCGGGATGGAGCTCGAGAGTTTGATCAGGCGGATCGACGACGAAGGCAAACACGGCTTGATAATATATGGGCCCACCTACCGACCGGCTTTCAGAACGAAGGTACAAACCAAGAAATCTCAGGCGGCTGCAGTTCTAGCTGGCTGAAAAACTAACCCGCACTGCCCCACAGTTTCTACAGTAACGGGCATCATCGACTTCGTAGAAGTCCCCATCTTCCCGAATTACGACCGTAGCCTGGTACCTGTGGCCCAGTAGTCGGCAGACCATGCTCAATTCAATCACTAGGCTGATACGGGTTTCCGGAGTATATGAATGTTCCGCCAGTGAAACAGTAATGCCCCACAAAGCTATGTGCGGATACTCATAAGCCCGTATGTCTCTACGACGCACATATCCTGACGAGGGGGTTCCCGAATTCTGCGGCATAGCCGGCTACTCCGGCCACAACGACGAACAACTCCTACGACGAATGATTGATGTGGTGAGGCATCGGGGCCCAGATGACACAGGCTACTTTGCGGACGAGGGCATTGGACTGGCGAATGCTCGTCTGAGCATCATCGATATCGAAGGCGGACACCAACCCATACGAAATGAGGATGGCACGGTTCACGTCACGTATAACGGCGAAATCTACAATTTCAGCGAGCTACGCAAACAGCTAGAATCTGAAGGACATCAGTTCTACACAAAATCAGACACTGAGGTCATAGTCCATAGCTATGAGCAATACGGCGAAGGATTCGTAACGAGACTAAACGGCATGTTCGCCATTGCACTCTGGAATTCAAGGCAGAAGAAACTGATCCTTGCTCGCGACAGGATGGGGATCAAACCTCTCTATTACACAATCCAGAACAACGCCCTATTTTTCGCTTCGGAAATCAAGGCATTGCTCCAAGCCTCTCTTAGAAGAGCCTTGGACGAACAAGCATTATACATGAGTCTCAACTTGGGCTACATTCCAGGACACCAAACTCTGTTTGAAGGCGTACACAAACTCCAACCCTCAAGTCTGCTCCGCTTTTCGAGGGGTACTGTAAGAATCGCAAGCTACTGGCAAACTCCTAGTGTTCACTCGGATCTTGGCGAGGGATTGATAGTCGAACAACTTCGCTCACGGCTTGATCACTCGGTGCGAGATCACCTTGTCGCGGACGTACCCGTCGGATGTTTTCTCTCGGGCGGTCTGGATACAAGCACCATCGTCGCGTACGCTTCGAGAGTGGTCACGCAACCTGTGAAGACCTTTTGTATGGGCTTCGGCGAGCAGACTGATGAGTTTCGAGATGCTCGCCTTATAGCGGAACGTTTCGGAACGGATCACCATGAACTGGTCGTTGACAGCTCGCAAGGAGTGAAGCTATATCCGAAGATGATCTGGCACATGGAGGCTCCTAAGTACAATCTCTATCCTTGGTTTGTCTGCGAACTCGTACGTAGGCATGTGAAAGTGTGCTTAAGTGGAAACGGCGGGGACGAACTATTCGGGGGATATTACGCTAGGTATCAGAATGCCTTGCGTATCCAGCGGCTCTCCAACACGGTCTTCCGACCGCTACTTCAAGGAGCTGGAACGTTTCTTGAGCCCATCGTGAGCGACATTAGGATCAGGAATCGGATGCGTGCTCTTCGCTCCTTGGGAGATCACGTCACCGAGTACCTGATTCTATCAGGTGTACTTCCCGATTCGTTTAATCGCAAGCTCTTCAGGAATGGCCGCTTTTTGTTGGCCCAGCTGAAGGAGCACTATTCACCATTCTTTGAGAATGTCGACTTCCTTCAGGGTCTGATCTATGCCGAGCTTAGAACGAAACTTGTTGATGATTTGCTCTCTGTAGATGACTCCATGAGCATGGCGCATTCGCTGGAACTGAGAGTCCCGCTCCTAGACAACAGGTTGGTAGACTCGATGGTTTCTGTTCCGTGGGAGTTGAAGTACCGACCTGGGACACATGGCAAGCTTCTGCTCAGGAAGGCGGTTCAAGAGATCTTACCGGAGAAGAGCCTGTGCAAGCCGAAGTGGGGATTCAGCGTGAACGTTAACGCTTGGTATAAGGGGGAACTCGGTGAGCTCGTCAAGCAGGTACTTCCAGACTCCGAGGTAATTCGAAGGTACTTCTCTCAGGATTTCGTCGACAACCTAATTGCTCGCTCATTCTCCTCCCGAAACAGGAGATATCAACTCCTCCTCTGGCAATTACTTGGTTTCCACTTCTGGCACAGGATATTTGTGGACGGTGACCGAGTGGATGGTTCACGACTTGAGGTTGACGCCTTGGTGGCGTGATGTTTGAGTTATTGGGTTGCCGTGGTCGCAAGAAACGCCGCGCAACATTTACGTTGGACAATTGATTCTCTACTCAGCCAAACACTTCAGCCGCAGCGAATCATCGTGGTAGACGACGGCTCCACGGATGGAACGGGACGAATCCTATCTGATTATGCGGCGCGGCATCCCGCGCTAATCGAAGTGCTAACCCTGCCCAACCGTGGATATGACATAAGGCGGGTTCCATCAAACATTAACATGGCATGGAGGGTATTGGCGGGCACTGATTCGGGTAGCGACTATTTCATGATTAGTGGAGATGACTGCGGCTATCCTTCTGAGTACACCCGTCTACTTATCAAGAGAATGAGAGCCGAGCCGAGCGTTGTCGTCGCCAGTGGGAAGCCGTCTTCTGCAAGAATTGTTTCAGCTGAGCATTCGCCGTCCGGAAGCGGGCGAATGATCAGTTGCTCCTTCTGGCGTTCGGTAGGTTCAAGATATCCAGAGAAGGCCGGATGGGAGACCTGGGTTCTCTATAAGGCGCTAGAGAAAGGGTACATGATTAAGCTATACGAGGACCTCTGCTTCGAACATGTTCGGCCGCGGGGCGCTGGGCATCAGTTCGCGTACTGGGGGGCGGCCATGTACGGGCTGGGATATCATTCACTGTACGCGATTGGTAGAATCGGCAAGAATATGATGCACGTAACCCCCAAGGCTGCGCTGAATATGTTCCGAGGATACGTGCAAGCTCGCTTGGGCTCGGGGGATTCGTTCATATCACCCTTCGAACCCGCATTGCGACGATTCGTCCGAAGAGAACAATCCCGAAGGATCGGGAAAGTCGTCCGCGCGCTACTTTGAGGTTGATATGGTTATTCAATGAACTTGTTGACGATTGGCATCTTCCAACCCAAGCCGAATGCTTTCTTCGTAATCTTGATTGCGGGAGGAGCCTGCCGGCGCTTGTACTCAGCCCTTCTTATGCGTTGAACGGTGTCTTGCACGATGCGTTCATCGTATCCTTTCTGAATGAGTTCATCGGCGGACTGGCGGTTCTCTATTATTTCATCGACTAGCGGTGAGACTACAGGATAGTCGAATGGGTCGTACTGGTTCGGGCGTAATTCTGCCGACGGGATCTTACTGAAGCAGTTTTCAGGGATCACTGATCGTCCGACAATCTCGTTGTAGTATCGCGCGAGTGCGTAGACTTCCATCTTACTAACGTCTCCGATCACTTCAAGCCCGCCGCTCATGTCGCCATAGAGGGTGGCGTAGCCTAGGGCGAGTTCAGTCTTGTTTCCTGTAGCTAGGACTAGATGGCCGAACTTGTTGGATAGCGCCATGAGAACCGTGCCCCGTATTCTGGATTGCAAGTTCTCTTCCGCTACGTCCGCGGGCAGTCCTCTGAAGTGAGGTTCCAATTGCTGTTCTAAAGTCAGAAAGACTTGTTCGATCGGAATGATGAGAAATTGTATTCCCAGGTTCTTAGCCAACGTTTCAGCATCTCTTCTACTATGATCACTTGAATAGCGTGAAGGCATGGATACGCCTGTCACGTTCTCTTTACCCAAAGCCTCAGTTGCAATGGTCGCTACCAGAGACGAGTCGATTCCACCGCTAAGACCGACCAATGCACGTTTGAAACCAGTCTTTCCAAAGTAATCGCGTACGCCGAGAACCAGTGCGTTGAACATTTCTCTTTCGCGGTGGTACGCAGGCTCAGCAACCTCACATCCAAGTCGGGCCGGGAGGTCTACGTCCGCCAACACGAGGTCCTCCTCGAACTTCTTTCCTATTCCGATTAAGCACCCCCGAGCATCCACAGCTAGGCTTTCACCGTCAAAGACCAGCTCATCCTGCCCGCCAACCATGTTCACGTAGAAGATTGCGACTTGGAATCGCTGTGCTTTCCTTCTCAATATCCCGAGTCGGACATCCCGTATCTTATCATGGAAGGGAGACGCATTGACGTTGACTATCAACTGTGACCCGCGCTCGGCGAGCGCGTCAACAACTTTGAGCCCATACCCTATTTCCTCATCCCAGATATCTTCGCATATCGAAGTCCCAAGTTCTATCTGCCTTCCCTGCAGCGCAATCGTGACAGGATTGTTCGTTTGTGCCGGTGCGAAATATCGCTGCTCATCGAATACGTCATAAGTGGGGAGAAGTGTTTTCCAAACAGTTGCTACAATTCTACCGTCTTGAATGACGGCAGCTGCGTTGTATAGGTGAAACTCATCGTAATCAACGAAGCCGATAACAGCCGCAGTCTGGTCAATGTGCTCCGCAAGTTCTAGGACATATTGCTTGTTTAAGCGGACAAATTCTTCTTGGACTGGCCTCCGATTGCCGGCGGGCGGACGCACCTCGCGCGGTGGCAGAAGATCGAGGGGAGGATAGCCGGTCAATGCCATCTCAGGAAATATGACCAAATCGGCTTTCTCTTGGACAGCTCTGTCGACATATTCTCTCACGAGTCTTGCATTCCCTTTCAGATTACCGACGGTGGCATTGATCTGAGCCATCGCGATTCGGACTTTCAATTCAGGTCTGCGCGACTAACGAGCGTGAGGAACAAAAAGGCTTCCTTGCTGCCGCAAACCGATGCTCCATTCGGACATCCGTGTGGCGTTATAGCAGAAACAAATCACATAATAGTTCGACCAAAAATGTAGATGTTCTCGGTAAGAGATGACAAGCAGAATCGGTTACGCGGCGAGGCTCTGGTTCTATTTCAGGATAGGCTATGCTACCTACCTCACGTTCTTGCTAGGAGCAGTGAACACTCTAGTGGTTGTTTGGTATCTCGCTATTCGCGAAGTGCCGGCGATTCAGAGTCTCTTTGGACACTTCCTGCCTTTCGCGATCGTGGTTACATTGTTGGGTGTGCCGACCTCAATAGCGATCGGGTGGGTGCATCTCAAGAGAAGCCCCGCGTATAGCTCCGAGTTAGACATAGGGGTGGAAGCTAACCCATACTACTACAAGCTACCTCCCGGATATAACAGGGAGGTTTTCGCGCCTCTCTATCTAGAGTTGCTGACACAGCTTAAACGGCTTCTCGAAGCGCAAAAGCTTCTGGACAAAGAAGAGAGACTAAGAATTCAAGGTCTGGAGCAGAAGCTTCAGGTCCTGATAGAGGGCGGGTTGGTGGGAAGGCCGAAAAGAAAAATCTAAGGGGCACCAATACGCGGGTCGCATTATCGCTTTACCGCTCATAGTAGGACTTCAAAGCATAGTCTTATGGGAAATTGTAGCACTCACCTGGAGGAACAACATGGCATCGGCGCTTTCTGAGAAGCTGGATGTTTGCATCTGGACGAAGAACAGCGCGCGGCTATTGCCTCAAACGCTGCGTCGCCTTGAGGAGGTTGTTCCGAGTCAGGTAATCAACAATAAGATAATGGTCGATGATCATAGCGAAGATGACACCATAGCTATAGGTAGGAGCTATGGTTGGTCTGTATACACAAATCCGGGACGGGGAGTCGCCAGCGGAGCAAATGAAGCCCTCCGTCACGTCGTCACCAACTATTTCATTTCCGTTGAACATGATGTCTTGCTCGCGCTGAACTGGTGGCCGAGAGTCTTCGAGAATTTGCTACACGACGAACGTACCGCCATTTCACAGGGCGCGCGTGTGTCTTCCAACAAGACTTTGTACGCCTTGTATGAAGACCGTATCGGTCTTGATGACAGTCTAGATAACAACATCTACAGGACGGACGTTATCAAACGGCTCGGAGGATTTCCATCCACCTGCCTTGTCTGCACAGATGTCTGGCTCAGAAAAAAGGTGGAATCTGCGGGATACAAATGGATCATAGACCCATCAGTTGTCTCGGAACATATCAGGTCAGGAATCATGCATCACATCTCACATTCTGCTTATCTTCACCGTTTCTGTACATGCAAGCGAAGGCGTATCCCCATGGGGTACCTGCTGCGGCTGACCTTGACAAGCCCCCTCAGCGGTCTAAAAATGGCATTGAGAAGGAACGCGCCCCAGGCGGCCGTTACGTATCCATATCTCCGCCTGCGAATATTGCAGGCCTGCCTAACAAGCAAGAAGACCGAGAAAGGAGAGCAGGCGAGCGAGAGATCTTCCTCCTGAATGACTCGTGCATCATGCATTGACGTTCTCAGCGGAGTGTTCTGAGTACTCGCAAGATGTGACACGCGAATAGTTCCGGATCTCTTTCCCTCGGTATGTCTGACACTTCTTTGCCGTTAAAGACAACGGTGAGGCCGCAACGCAGTGCCTCATGCACCATTCTCGGCAGTCCGTCTTCGGTTGTCATTCGAATCAGTCGCTTGTGGCGTTTGTACAGAGACGGCATCTCGAAACGGTCAACATACGGGATAACTTTGACATTCGGCAGGTTTGTCTTATAGTGTGCTGGATGTGCGATGTTTCCTATTATAGTGATCTTCTCGTCCTGATGCATTCGTGCGTACTCAAGTATCCATGATAGGCGGTAGATCTTCTCATTGACTGAACCGCTAGGACAGTAGTACAGAACATCCCGATCCGGAACAATGTCAACTTTCGCTTCGGTGAAGTATTCGCCTGATATAGGAAACGGAAGAATGAATCCTTTGCGGCGAGTCAGCTGCTCAAGATGAGGCGATACATAGAGCACTGCATTTGAAAGCACCAGCACAAGAGACCAGTATGCTTGTCTCCAAAACGACCGTTCCCGCGCAAGCCAATATGCATCGCTTCCAACAAAGTGGAGGAGAGTCTTCCTGCCCAGAAGTCTTGCCACGAGAATGTATCGGCTGCATGTCTGAAGGTAAATGCCGTAGACTACATCAAATCTGCGTATTAGAAATGGATCTGGGAACTTGACGCGATCCGTCCACTCGGCATGAACACCCGTCTCTGCCAAGATCTCGGCAACCAAATCGGCATTCGGAGAACCAACCCCTACGACAAGAACACGCAAAGGTCTTCTCATCAACGACACGCCCCGCAGCCTCAGCCATACATGCGTTCAGCGCTATCTAGACGCATATGTTTATCCTGCCCGTGGAAGGTTTGATTCCTTATGGGAATTCGACAATGAGCATGGGTCCAGGGTCCTACGAAATATTATCCGAACCCAAAGTGAAGACAACGCATGTCTTAGCCAGCCTTAGGTAGCTTCGAGATGTCCTAAATTCCTGGAATGTGTCTGGGCATCGCAGTGAGAGCTCATAGCATCATTCACTTGAAGTCATTCGTTTCTTACGCAAAGGCACCCTTTTCTCGCGAAATTCAGGACGAACGCTTCGTAGCCGCAGTTGAAATAGTCGTTCTCGCTGTGAATCGAAGACCTTACTCCAACCAGTGGCTCTCTCCGGCTACGAGGTATTGAATCCCGATCGATTTCCAGTCGAAGCCTCGCCACACTTCTTCGACGTTATCAATTACCAACTTACAGTTCGCAAGGCTGCTCCTGAGCTGCCTCTCGGAGAGCGCACGATATAGTCTGTGACCGGCCACTATCAGGATGCATTCAAATTCTGAAAGTCCTTTCGGAAAATCGAACCAATCGGTACCCGTCAGGCGTTCGATTTCTTCGCGGGTGTAGTATGGATCATTGATCTTGACCTCAACTCTTCTCTCTTTGAGGCGCTTGGCGATGCGTATCGTTGGACTTAGAACGGGGACTCTCAAGTCCCCCTTGTAGGATAGTCCCAAGATGCCAACTTTATTGAAACCTCGGTCCGCCACACGGTCAGCTACGATGGTTGGCAGATTTGTGTCTGTAGCGATGCTTTCTTTCAGAATTGTGAGATGCTCAGATCGCTCAGCACCCGCCAGCACATACTGCGAACTTAGCGGAATGCAATATCCACCTGCTCCAAAGCTTGGATGATACACGCCAACGTTCCATTTGGTCCCGACCAATCTCAAAACCTCTGTCATGTTGAGCGACGGATAGGCGAGAGTTAACTGGTTGGCGAGGGTTATCTCAACATGTCTGTACGCATTCTCGATGCTCTTCACAATCTCCGCGTGCCTGTGGTCTGGAGCCGGAATCAATCTATCGCAGACAATGCTCAGTACTTCAATCATAATTTCAGTCGTCTCAGGAGTTGTTCCACCTACGATCCTTGGCAACGATCTCAAGTTCTTCTCTGGACTTATGAACCAGTCTCGTCGGGGAGCTACACCCACAAGCACGTCCTGCCCAACCCGTAAGCCATTTTCCTCAAAGATCGGGATTACTAGATTATCGGTCTTCCTCGGCGTCATGGTGGACTCAATAATCACTAGAGGAGATCCTTGTGGTTTCCTCCAATTGGTAGCAATCTTTGTGATGGCATCTTCAAGTGCTCCATCCCAAGGTTTGTCCTCCTTTTCTGTTGGAATCGCAATCATGTGGATAGCGAAGTCCGACGACAGAATTTTTCGCCAATCGGTCGTCGCGCTCATCATTCCTGATTCTACCAGATATTTCGTGTCAAACCCGAGCCAATACTCCATGTTCGGTACTGGGATCCCGCCCGTGTTGATGGCCGAGACAATCCGTTCAGAGACGTCAGTTCCAACGCAAGTCACACCTTGCGCCGCAAAATTGGCCATAGTCGAGAATCCAATGTAACCCGTTCCCCACACAGCTACTTTCTTTTCACCCTGGAGGAGCTGTTTTCGAAACTCATGCATCAGCTCGCACCTTCGATGCTGCATCAGCAGAACTGTTGCGGAATTAATTCTTTCTAGAATCAGTCGTTACTGAGCCGTTAATGATTCGATTAGCAGCCTCAGTCCGTGCTTCAGCTCCATTTTCGATTGAAAACCCAATTCGATGCGGGCCTTCGTTATGTCGGCACAGCTGTACTTGATGTCCGCTCTTCTTTGCGGCACATAGATAGGAGCGACTTTCTTTCTCATCAACTCAGCCATGAGTTGAGCGAGTCTGTTGATCGTCACTGCACGACCAGTACCTATGTTGTATGCTTCGCCTTTACCTCTTTTTGCAAGTGCTAACATGTTAGCCGTCACAACATCGGAGATGTGAATGAAATCTCGTGTCTGAGTTCCGGTCCCGTAGATTGTCGGTCTACGGTCGCTCAAGAGTTGCCGAGCAAATATCGCTATTACTCCGCTGTATGGATTGTATCTCTGTCTCTCTCCGTATACGTTGAAGTATCGCAGCGATATCGTGCTTAGACCGTATATTCTTTGGTAGACTGCACAATATCGTTCCGCTGCAAGTTTTGATACCCCGTATGGAGTAATAGGGTCAAGTGGCGCATTCTCAGGCGTAGGGATAGTTCTTGGGCGGCCGTAGAGAGAAGAGGATGATGCGAGTACAACTCGTTTCACCTGCTTTCGGACGGCTGCGCGCAAAACATTGAGGGTTCCGATTACATTGACTTTATTCGTAATCTCGGGCCTTCGAATGGAGACTGAGGGGCTTACGATCGCGCCAAGATGAACGACTGCATCCACCTTGCCGGTCAGTAGATATACAGCTTTGCAGTGAGTTACGCTTCCTGTTTTGATGTGGAGGTTTTGGTGATTCTTCCATCTCCGCAGATTGCTAATCAGTCCGTTTGATAAATCATCGAGAACCCAGACTTTAGCACCGTTCTCCAATAGCGCCTCCACTGTGTGGCTCCCGATAAAACCGGCTCCTCCGGTGACGAGGACCCTGTCCGTGCTCAACTTCATATGAAGTACTCTCCACTTTTGTTGACAGTAGCTCTATGGGATTCATGAATGAACATTTGCATTTCGAAAGTTACTAATGGCTGTTCAGCGAAGGTGCCTCTCATGTTACCAGGCATCAGGGTCCGGGAATTGAAGCGACTTCCGGACGAGCGAGGTATGTTCTGCGAGCTCTTCAGAGATGACTGGGGAGACCTTTTGGAGGGCGATACCATAGTTCAATCGAATCTTTCCCTAAGCTATCCTGGAATCATTCGCGCATGGCACAGGCATACGAGAGGCCAAGTCGATTACTTTGTTGTCCTGCAGGGCCTCATGAAGATATGTGCATATGACGATAGACCCGACTCTCACAGTCGGGGCCAGTTGACCGAGTTAGTGAGCAGGGGAGAGAGGCTGCAGGTTGTTCGTGTGCCCGGGTTGTACTGGCATGGGATAAAGGCCTTGGGAAACGAGCCTTCGGTCTTGTTGTACTTCGTCAACCGCCGCTATGATTATGAGAACCCCGATGAAGAGAGAAGACCATGGAATGATCCCAAGATAATCGATCCTCGCACAGCTGAACCCTTTGATTGGAACAAGCCGCCATTTCAGTAGGTTGTTCAGGCAATTAGAGTTGGAGCCTACTCCTCTCACCTAGGACGAAACGATAACCTTTGGGTAGAGCTTCCTCATGACCCACGATCTCGCTTTCTGGGCCGATGAGGCTATCGATGATCCTCTGCTTAGCCTCTATCTGACAACCATCCATAACTATGCTGTTCTCTATTTCGCAGAAGGACAATCGACAGCGGTTTCCAATGCTCGTATAAGGACCGATGTACGTTCCTCCTTCGATGACGCTTTCTCTTCCGATGTGGGCAGGACCTCGAATTGTTGTGCCCTTCTTGATCGATGCCCCATCCTGAATTCTCACTCTTCCTTGGATCAATACCCCATCCTCCACCCAGCCCTTAATGTCTGAGTCTGCGAGCTTCTCGTCGAGGACCAGCCGATTGGCTTCAAGAATATCCTCAGGAGTCCCGGTGTCCTTCCACCATCCCTCCACAAACCTATGCTCAACAAAATGACCTGAGTTGAGTAGCGACTGAATGGCGTCAGTTATTTCCAGCTCTCCCCTCCAGCTAGGTTTCAATTTCACAATTGCGTCGAAAATCAAAGATGTAAAGAAGTAGACACCGACAAGGGCATAGGGACTCGGTGGATGCTTAGGTTTCTCGATCAAAGCCTCAAGCCTTCCAGCGGCATCAAACTTGGCCACCCCAAACCGCTCTGGTTCTGAAACTTTGCTGAGCAAGACCATCGCGTCCAATTTGCCGGATTCAAACTTGGATGCATGTTCTGTCACACCACCTCTAAGGAGGTTGTCGCCCAAGCATACAACGAACTTGTCGTTTCTAACGAAGTCCCTAGCAAGTGCTACTGCGTGGGCGAGGCCCTTCGGGTCTCCCTGATAGATATACTGCAGCCTCATTCCGAGCGCGGAACCGTCCCCATAGTATTCGCGAACCTTCTCAGGCCAGACAGATCCTAAGATTATCGCGACATCCTTGACGCCGGCCTCGCGTAAATCCTCAAGCGAATACTGGCTGATCGGCTTGCCAGCGACAGGTATCAGCTGCTTTGGACCAGTGTGTGTAAGCGGGCGCAGTCGGGTTCCATAACCGCCGTGAAGTAGAACTCCTTTCATTTCGAACGACTCGCACGGAATTTGTCCAGCGCTTGGATTAGCTTAAGCGGTTTTCTATCAAGGACGCCTATCGCCTTATGTACATTGAGTGAAGAGTTTGCAGGTCTCTTCGCTACCCATTCAATTTCTGACGATGTCACGGGCTCTACCAAGATGGAGTCAAGATCGAAAGTCTTCGCGATTTGCAATGCAAAATTGTAGCGATCGATGGGAGTCGCACCTGCCAGATGCAGGATTCCTTCGTACCGCTTCCCAGCCAAATCTATGAGCATTTCAGCTAGGTTATTATTCAGCGTTGGGGAGGCGCATTGATCTGTCGCAGCCTTCAAAGGTTGACCAGACCGCAGTCTGTGGAGAACCAAGGTTGCGAAGTTTGGTCTGTGTTCTCTTCCCCAACCGAATAATACGCTAGTCCTTGCAACGCAATATCTCGCGCTGCTCTCTTTGATCAATTGCTCTCCAAGGAATTTCGATTCGGCGTAGCAATTGATGGGATGGGGTTGGTCCTCTTCTTTGTACTCACCTCTCTTGCCATCGAACACATAGTCTGTTGAGAGATAGATCACATAGGCTCCCAGTTGACTTGCTTTCTCCGCGATTTTTCCTGTCGCTTCGCCGTTAACGAGTTTCGCAAGGTGCGGATTTCTTTCGCACATGTCCACGTCGGTCATGGCAGCGGCGTGAAATATGAGCTCAGGTCTCGCCTTCTCTATCACGGCTTGGAGATGGCTCAGATTAGCAAGATCCAACCGGATCGGATTACCGGCGAGCGGTTTGTGTGTTCCGTATCCCGAGTGAACTTCGTGGCCCGATTCCGACAATAAATGAACTAGTTCCGCGCCCAATAATCCGCTGCTGCCCGTCACTAAGATTCGCAATTTGTGTTACCGTACGCGTGTTCTACCATTTTTCTTTCCAAGGTGTAGCCGAAAGTATTCTATCAGTTATGAGCGGTTTCCACCACCACTCGTTTTTGACATACCAGACTATGGTTTCGCGAAGTGCTTCATGGAAGGTGTGGCTAGGGGTCCATCCGAGGTCCCTCCTAATTCGACTTGAGTCGAGACTGTAACGATAGTCATGTCCAGGTCTCTCTTCTACAAATTCGATCAAATCTGGGGACTTATCCAAGGCTCTGAGTATCAACCTTGCAACATCAATGTTCGCGATCTCATTTCCGCCCGATACATTATATAGAGTTCCGCTCTCAGCCTTTTCGATTGCAAGCATGATAGCCTCACAGAAATCTTCCACGTAGATCCAGTCGCGGATTTGTCTTCCGTCACCATATATCGGGACTTTTCTCCTGAGGAGAGCGCTCACTATGCTTTTTGGGATGAACTTCTCGGGGAACTGACGTGGCCCAAAATTGTTTGTGCATCTTAGGATTACTGTTTCCAAGCCGTAAGTTCTCCGATAGGCTTGAACGAAGATGTCAGCTGCGCCCTTAGATGCGGCGTATGGACTGGAAGCCAGTAGTCTATCGTCTTCAGTGAAGCTTGTGACGTCCGGAGTGGGCCCATAGACTTCGTCGGTGGAGATGTGAATGAATTTTCTGAGTTTGTGTTTTCTTGCACTCTCGAGAAGAGTAAAAGTTCCAAGGACATTACTATGTAGAAAATCTGCGGGACTTGAGATGCTTCTGTCAACATGTGTTTCTGCGGCAAAGTGAATCACGACATCGCAGTCGCTGATAAGTTTCTCAACGGTTTTTGAATCGGTGATGTCTGCTTTCTGGAAGTGATACCTTTCGGTGCTCTCCACATTAGCAAGATTATGGGGATTAGCTCCATATGATATCGAGTCCAAGTTGACGACTCTGGCAGTGTCCCAAGTTCTGAGAACATAGTGGATAAAATTGCTGCCAATGAAACCCAAACCTCCGGTAATCAGTAGTTTTTCCAATCCAATGCTCCTGCCATCGCCAGTTCCAATGACTAAGTCACAAATCCCATTTAGCTTTGCTCAGGCTATCTAGGGGCGAGGCTTCTTGAATCTGGAATGGGAAGCTGGTTCACCGAACACATTAGCACTTCTGATTTTGGTAGAGTCGAGCTGTTTCGCAATGCTCCATCCTTGCCTGTAGTAGTCCGAGGAAGATGCTGAGACAATAGATGGTGAATCCGAAATGACATATGGAATCACCACAAACGTGAAGCCTCTGTAAAGAGACAGGTTCATGAGGTCGTCCGGGCGAGGAAGACGACTCTATCTGATCTTCAAGCTCTTGAATCGCCTTAAGTATGAGAAAGCTTTGTGGGTTTTTCGTTACGAGGCTGCTCAAGTCCAGAGAATCTGAATTTGGATGGTTGTCAACGCAAACTTGGAAAGCCCATTCTCCGTCGCAAGAGGCGCAACATCTCTCTACATAGCTAATGTGGTTGTGCTTCTTGCTAACACCCTCTATTTTCTTGTCCTGACGAACATTCTCCGATCGACCTTGGATGTGGGAATCGTTACTGCCCTGAACATAATGATTTGGCTCCTCGTGACGATCTGCATTCTTGCGCAACCTATCACTGTTCAGTCCCCAATACCTGCGCCCTTGGCAGTGTTGAAATTCATCCCGGAGATGCTGGCCAAAAATTCGCGAACAGCGAGCGTCAAGATCTTCAAGATCTCATTGGCCTTCGCGGGCATCGTAAGTGGAGGGCTTGCAGTGATTCTGGTTGTATCGCCAAATGTTGCTATTCTGTTGATGGGAGGAGAGGTCTTGCCCGAATTCGTCAGACTTTCCGCAGTGGATGTGTTTCTACTTTCACTGGGGCAGATTTGTCTCGGAACTCTCATCGCGTTAGGCGATATGAAGAGGGCGACTTCGTACATCATTCTTTGGAGTATTGCCCGCTACGCTTTGGCCTCTTTGCTGCTGGTTCCGTATTCCATCGTTGGCGTCCTATTGGGATGGATACTGGGAGACGCGCTCTTTCTAATCGCTGCTCTCCTGACATCGATCCGCGACATTCACGCATCATCTGACAATTCAGGGTTTTCTCTTTACCAGCTTTCGCGCTATTCGTTCTACACGCTCTTCAGCGCCTTGATGGGCTTCGGCATCAATCAGGCCGACAAGATCTTCGCGCTGGCACAGCGGGGACTACAGGAGCTCGCGATCTACAATGTGGCAATCGTTGCTGCTAGTTTCGTTGGCTTCGCACCATACGCCCTCTTAACAATTCTCTTACCTGCTCTTTCAGCTCTGTGTGCATCAAGGAAAGCCAAGGATATGCGTGAAATGATTCGCTCCTACACTCGCTATGTGTCGATTGTCGTGATTCCGATCGCTGTTGGATTCGCTTCAGTAACTGAGGTTGCATTGAGGATTTTCGGACCGGAATACACCAGTGGCTTCGTTCCGTCAGTCATAGTTTCGCTAGCTACGGGCTTGACTGCAATAAGCGCGATCTACGCTGCGGTACTTCTTGCGATAGGCGAGCTGAGATGGTACACCGCCGCCAACTTGCTCGGCCTCGCCGGACTATTCGCATTGTCAGCCTTACTGACTCCTGTCTTGGGACTACGCGGGCCTGCTATAGGAAGAGCTGGTCTTATGGTCCTCACGACCGCGGTGTACGGGATGGCAACAAAGAGGCATGACCTTCTTGAACTCGACTCGAGAGCGCTACTAAGTGCTGCAGGTAGTGCGGCGTTGATGGGTTTTGTCGTTTTCGAGGGTTTGTCCTTGATTCATTCTTTTTATCTGAAATTCCTCACTCTGCCCGTCTGGGTCACAGTCGGCGTCTTTGTCTACGTCGGTTTCCTGCGCGGCTTCCGACTATTGACGACTGGCGATCTTGAATTTGTACGCGGCATACTGCCAAACCGCTTTCGTCGACTCTTGCCAGTTATCGCAAAGCTAGCCGGTATCGATCTCTAGAACCAATGACTTTGACAAAAGGTCCGAATTTTGTGGAGAGAAAGTGTACATGTCACTCAGTCGAGAGCGGGAGTCCTCTGCATCCCACCTTGCCACGAATTCTGTGGTTGAAGTTGGGACATGTGAAACACTCCACGAATGAGACAACTTTGAGTTTGACGGGGCAGTCAACTGCTTCCTTCTTCATGCGGCCGAGCAGTTTGCCCTTGACGGCACGTTTGATGGCTTCGAGAGATTCTTTTGCGGCAGGGATTGTTTTCGTGGGCATCAAGATATCAACTAGGTACTTGTCATCTGGGCCCATTCGGACGGGCTTCGAGTCCTCAACCGATGGAGAAACTTCGCTCATAACGCATACAAGCTCTGAGATGGGGGCACATGCAACTCAATAAATGCCTTTCGAAGATGTATGCGAGGAGTAGAGCAAATGTCCGACGATAGGGTTGAGAAGCGAACACTGCAGCCTACAGGATTTTCCTAAATAGGTCCATTCGTCTTCCGAGAAGAAGTCCTCTCGACAAGCCACGTTCTTGACTGTGTCTGATTCGGGTGAGACCTCTGACTATTGCTACGGGTATCTGTTCTCTACCCTGCCCCATTACTAGCTCCGCAGCGGCGGCCACTTCATCCGCTAGCCCTACCAATTTGTACCTCAATTTGTAGCCGAAGATGTCCTCAGACCCTCTGTAGTCAAAGAGAGGTTCAAATCCTGAGATCCCGATCGCAAATTCAACCTGTCCGAAACGGAGCGGCCGACTGTAGGTATCAGCTACAATTACACCCAGTCTTCTTCCCGAAAGCTGTTCTAAACGAACTCTGATGTTATTCGCCGATAGGTCAGAATCATCAGGAAGCCTACAATAGATTAGCCGCCCATCTACATTCGACTTGTCGACGCCAGCATTCAAACATAGGAAGCCATCCTTTCGTCGAACCACCAATGCCTGTGGGCTTGCGCGCAAAACTTCGTTCGAATCGCGCAAAATCAGTTCAACAAGTCGTGGGTCTTTCCTAGTGCGTCTAGAAATTGATCGCGCTCTTTGACCGGGCGTCACGCAAGAGATGTCTACTAGAAGGCCCTCGGCCTTGGAAATGATCTTGTGTGAGACGACGACTACATCGCCGTCAGCTGGCTTGATTTTCTGAGACCTTGCAGCGTCGAAAATGAGCTGAGCAATGTCATCGCCTGGCTTGACGAGTGGGATTCTTTCCAAACCGAAGATTTCGACCTTACTTACCAAATTCCACCGGTCTCCTTAGTCGAATCTCAATGCTCGAGATCAAACGCTTCCGTGGCTTCCAACAGCGACTCATGTCCTTATCGATTAAAGAGTGTTGACGAAAAGTGCGGCCAGTATTCGTAAACCCAGCGGAGCGTGAGTGCAGCTCGATCCGGTAAATAGTAACATGGACAAACTATAGACTTCCCTTAAATAACAATCCCCAGTCGTTTGGCAAACCGTCATATCGATCTTCGAGAAGAAGGTTCAAGCTGAACTTTGATTAGTGGCACGCCCTTCGAGATTATGGCGATCTGGAGTATTCTTGGGATCGCCTTTCTAGGGCTGGCCTACGCGCTCTTTCTTCGCGCCCAGATACTGCGCAAGGACAAAGGCAATCCAAAGATGGTGGAGGTCTGGGATGCCATTCGCGTGGGTGCCGACACCTACCTTAACCGCCAGTTGCGTACTATAAGTCCGCTAATCGTTGCTCTGACCGTTGTTTTGTTCTTCTCCGTTTACATCGTTCCACCCAGCGAGGAGGCGGTGCAGACATTCTCGTGGGTGAGTTCCGAACAAGTGCGACTGATCGTGGGGGTCGGACGGTCCTTAGCGTTCATCATGGGCGCAATGTTCTCCGTTATGGTTGGACAATTCGGCATGCGTATGGCTGTGCAAGGAAATGTGCGGGTGGCCGCCGCCTCCCGGAAGAGTTTCTCCGAAGCATTGATGATCGCCTATCGTGCTGGCACAATTACAGGAATGCTTACGGACGGTCTTGGACTGCTAGGCGGAATCATTATCTTCATCATTTTTGGACTCGCTGCACCTGACGCTTTGCTGGGTTTCGGTTTCGGTGGTACACTGGTCGCTCTGTTTATGCGCGTTGGCGGCGGCATCTACACGAAAGCGGCTGATGTCGGCGCCGATTTGGTGGGAAAAGTTGAGGCTGGCATTCCCGAAGACGATCCACGTAATGCAGCTGTCGTTGCTGATTTGGTCGGAGATAACGTGGGTGACTGCGCTGGCATGGCGGCAGACATTTTCGAGTCATATGAGGTGACCATAGTTTCTGCGCTCATCCTAGGGCTGGCAGTCTACGGTATGACACAGGAGTTGAAGTGGATCATCTTCCCCCTTCTAGTCCGAGGCATAGGGGTGCTATCATCAATCGCCGGCACCTACCTTGTAAAAGGGCGTAAAGAAGAGAAGCGCGGTAATGCAATGGCCTATATTAATCGAGGTTTCTATACATCGGCTGCCATCTCAATTCTCTCATTCCTTGCGATTGCGCTTCTCTACATGAACGAGCTACGTGCTTTTCTTTCGGTGAGTGCCGGGATTGTCTTGGCTATCGTGATTGATGAGCTGACGAAGCTCTCTACGGATACACACTACAGACCCGTCAAAGATATCGCGTCGGCATCAAGGACCGGGTCCGCTACGTTGATTCTTCGTGGGCTTGCAGTGGGCTTTGAGGCCTCGACTTGGCAGATAATAGTGATAGCGGCTACAATTCTTGCCGCTGTATTGATTTATTGGGGGCAACCGGTTGCGTTCGTCCTCTATGGAGTTGCGATGACCGGTATCGGAATGCTCACCTTGACTGGAAACAATGTGGCTATGGACTCATACGGGCCGATCTCAGACAACGCAAATGGAATCGGTGAGATGGCAGATCTCGAACCGGAGGCTCGGCAGGTCATGGCTGATTTGGACGCGGTAGGCAACACGACGAAAGCTATCACAAAAGGCGTTGCCATAGGCTCCGCCGTAATAGCTGCGCTCTCGCTCTTTGGCTCATACTTAACTGATGTCACGAAGGTGCAGGCTCAGATGGGCATCCCCGAAGGCGTACGTCTTTTTTCGACAGGGATCCGAATCTCGGATCCCAGCGTCTTCATCGGTTTGCTGGTTGGCGGGTCAGTGCCGTGGCTCTTCTCTTCCTTGACCATCAACTCGGTGGCCAAAGCGGCATCGCTTATCGTCGAGGAGGTTAGACGTCAGTTCCGCATACCCGGCATAATGGAGGGAAAGGTGCAGCCCGAGTACAAGGAGGCGGTGGCCATTTGCACAATCGCCGCGCAAAAGGAGCTGATCGGGTTAGCGCTGATCGCGATCCTCACGCCATTGATCGTGGGAATGCTACTGGGGGTCGAGGCCTTGGGAGGTTTCCTAGGCGGTGCAATCTTGTCGGGACAGCTTCTGGCTGTCTTCATGGCCACGTCGGGCGGCGCTTGGGATAACGCGAAGAAGACTATTGAAGATGGCCTCTATGGGGGTAAAGGCTCAGAAGCCCACAAAGCCTCGGTGGTTGGTGACACCGTGGGCGATCCGCTTAAGGACACAGCTGGGCCTGCCTTGAATCCAATGATTAAGGTCATCAATCTAGTTTCCCTGATAGCTGCTCCCATTCTCATTCAATATCTTCTCCCTGACCCTAGAGTCGTCGTAACTGCGATAATCTTCATCCTAATAGTGGCCGGCGCTATCATCCAATACCACTACTACTACCCGCTGTCATCAATTATCCACTCAAAACTTCTCGGTCTCCGCGGGAAAGTGAACGAAGCCGAGATAAATCGAGAGAACTGAGTTACGATTCGAATGCTGAGCGCCCGCTGAACTTAAATCGCGGTTACCTAACGCCGTGCGGGAAGTCTCTTCACTCATTGGCGAGCAGGCATTGCTGATCGAATACGTGTTTGCAGTGAGTCTATTCTCCCTCGCCGCCGCGGCCTGCATCGTCCAGTGGATCGTCAAGCAGGATTCGGGGACCGAGCGGATGCGCGAACTTTCCAACACGATTAAGGATGGTGCCGAAGCCTATCTGAGGCGCCAGTACAAAACGATAAGCATAATCGCCATTGTCTTCACCGTCATTCTGGCTATCTCAATTCGTGATCCGAAGAATATCTGGCTTGGAGTCGATACAGCCGGGGGCTTCTTGTTCGGAGCTCTGTGTTCAAACCTTGCGGGCTATATTGCAATGTACATCTCGGTGCGATCAAACGTCCGAACGGCAAGGGGCGTGATGACTAGCCTCGACCGCGCGCTCAAGATAGCCTTCCGCGGGGGGGTCGTCTTCGGGCTCGCTGTCGTCTCCCTAAGCCTACTGGGCATAGCGACCCTATTCCTACTCTTCAACGGAGATCCTCGACTGACTGTCGGTTTTGCTTTTGGCGCGAGCTTCGCGGCGCTGTTTGCGCAGCTTGGCGGCGGCATCTACACGAAAGCGGCCGACATGAGCGCGGATTTGGTTGGGAAAGTGGAAGCAGGAATCCCGGAGGATGACGCCCGGAATCCAGCCGTTGTGGCGGACCTTGTTGGCGACAATGTCGGGGACATCGCAGGTCGCGGAGCTGACCTATTCGAATCAATCACCGGCGAGAATATCGGTGCGATGATCTTGGGTCTCGCGCCTGCGGTGTATGCCATATTCGGAATTAACGGACTCTTGTTTCCGCTCTTAGCGAGAGGGTTTGGCCTCATAGGGACTCTTATTGGCACATTCTTCGTCTACTCGCGCAAGAACGAGGATCCCTTCAAGTCCTTAACGCGGGGGCTCGTCGTGACAGGAGCCGTTTGCGCAATGGGATTCTATGTACTGACCGAGTTACTGTTGAACGGTGAATTGAACTTCTTTTTCGCAGCTCTTGTGGGTATCATAGGAGCTATCCTTGTTGCTTGGATCACAGACTATTACACGTCATATCGAAGGAGACCAACACTGGAGATCGCGAACGCCTCTGAGAGTGGACCCGCACCCAGCATCGCAACTGGACTTGCAGTCGGCATGGAGTCAACAGGTTTGTTCATCATAGTCATTGGAGCGGCTATATTGCTGGCTTTCGGCTTAGGTAACGATTTCAAATCTCTTGGAGCGCATCTAAGTGTTGCAGACCCAGCATTTCAGCTGGGCGTGTACGGGACCGCGGTCGCAACTATGGGCATGTTATCCGTCACACCAATGATCCTTGCGATGGATGGGTTCGGTCCCATAACCGATAACGCCGGGGGTATTATTGAAATGTCGGGCATCCCTGAGCAGGTCCGCGACATCTCTGACCGACTTGACTCGGTTGGAAATACGACCAAGGCTCTAACGAAAGGTTACGGTGTGGCATCCGCAGCGCTTTCTGCCTTCTTGCTTTTCAGCGCATTCTTGGAGGTTGCAGGACTCGACGGTGTAGATTTGGAAAAGCCGGGCGTTTTCATAGGAGCCCTGATAGGCGCCATGTTGATTTTCATGTTCAGTTCACTTGCAATAAGAGCGGTCGGAAAGACAGCAGCTGTGATGATACTTGAAATCAGGAGACAGTTCAAGGAGATCCCTGGTATACTTGAAGGAAGGACGAAACCCGACTACTCACGGTGCATCGACATTAGCACTAAGGCAGCTCTTAGGAACATGGTTCTGCCAAGTCTTCTGGTCGTCACAGGCCCAATTGCCGTCGGACTGGTTCTCGGCGCAGAGGCTGTGGGTGGCTTACTAATGGTGGGAACGGTAGTGGGAATATTGATGGCACTTTTCATGAATAATGTAGGGGCAGCTCTAGACAATGCCAAGAAGTACATAGAAGCGGGTTTCTTGGGTGGGAAGGGCTCGCAGGCTCATGCTGCAACCGTGATAGGAGACACTTTGGGCGATCCCCTCAAGGATACTGCAGGTCCCAGTTTGCATGTGGTGGTAAAGCTCCTGAACACCATAACTCTGGCTATGGCACCGCTCTTCATCATAGCGCTCCTAGTCTAGGGCTAGATAAGACACGCGCTCGGTCGTAGGTCAGAGAGTCTCTGAATCTGCAATTTCCTAGATTTCTGGACATCTACGTCTGCTAATATCACAGACTCACTCTTGGCGTGTGCAACGACTTTTGACGCAACATTGTCCTAGCTATGTCAGGTGCGAGGTAAGCTGAGAAGATGCTAGTAACCCCTAACACAACTTTCTTTCCAGCCAACACGCTTCCTTTGGTTCCCGTAATGTCGTTCAGAAGTTCGATCGATGAATCATTCCCTATGACATGCAAGGTTCGCGGTGTTAAGACTTCGTTTCATGGCAAGGGCAAGAACACTATTAAACACGCCTGCTCTATGGCGCGCCGGGTTGTCTGAGATGAATGTCCAAGCATCAAGGAGGGCGCATGAAGTCGAATACGCGATCCGTGATGTCATATTGAAAGCAGAAGAGCTGAGACGTAAAGGGAGGAAGGTCCTGTATCTGAACATTGGTGACCCCGTCAGATATGGGTTTGACACCCCACCCCATATCAAGCAGGCGGTTCTGAAAGCGATTGAGAGCGGGTCAAACTACTATTCACCGTCAGAAGGGCTGAAGGAGCTGAGGGAAGCAGTGGCTGAAAAGGAGAAGAAAGTCAACGGAGCTCACATTGAAGCGGACAATGTCGTAATCACCGCAGGAATCTCCGAAGCAATCCTACTGCTGATGGGCGCAATCGTGAACCCTGGTGACGAGGTTTTGATGCCGGGCCCTTGCTACCAGCCTTATCTGACTTACACGAAATTCTTTGAGGGAAAGCCAGTAACATATCGAACTCTGGAGGAGAGAGGCTGGTCTCCGGACATTGCTGATATACAAAATAAGATAACCGACCGAACTCGACTGATTGTGATAATCAATCCCAACAACCCAACCGGTTCTGTGTATTCCCGAAGTGAATTGGAGAAGATTATCGAGTTGGCGGCCTCCCACGACATCCCAATCGCCGCAGACGAGATTTACGACCGAATAATATTCGAGGGCGAGTTCACAGGAGTAGCCTCGATGGCCAGAGACGTACCGATGATCGGCTTGAATGGTTTCTCGAAGGCATATCTGATGACTGGTTGGCGCTTGGGTTACCTGTATCTTCAGGATCCGACTGGGAGCCTGGCATCTGTGTGGGACGGGATTCAAAGACTTTCGCGTGTAAGACTCTGTGCCAGTACACCTAGCCAAGTCGCCGCTGTCGAAGCACTACGAGGACCACAGGATCATATTATGCACATGGTTGCGAAACTGAAGGAGCGACGAGATTTCTCTTGGAAGCGAGTAAACGAGATATCAGGTCTCACAGCTTCGAAACCAGCGGGCGCGTTCTACGTCTTCCCAAAGATCAGGCTGATGGGCGCGATGTGGAAAAATGATGAGGAGTTCGTTAGCGAACTGTTGAAGGAAACGGGAGTACTCGTCGTCCACGGATCCGGCTTCGATCCAAACTACGGTTTGGATCATTTCAGGATGGTCTTCCTTCCTGATGAGAGCGTGCTACAACAAGCCTTTGATGCGATTCAAGATTTCATGAAGAGGCACACGTGAGTCTGCGAGGCTGCAAAGTTTAATTGTAGTGCGCCTCACTCGACCGCTGGTCCAGTCCATGTCTGAAGAGTCCGAACAGCGTCCCGCGGGCATAATGTATGAATGCATTAGCTGCGGGCAACGTCTAACAGCAGATCAATTGGCCATGACCCCTGAAATTAAGTGCCCTTTCTGTGGATATAGAGTCCTGCGGAAGGCGCGTCCTCCAATAGTGAAAAGGATCAAAGCACGCTAAACCTGGGATTTGCCGCACCTAGAGCAGAAACTTGAAGAGGGATCTAAGAGTCCTGCGCAGAACCTGCATTTCGAATGGAGAGGCTTGACATCTTGGGGAGTGTACGAGGTCGAACGGGTCTTCTCGTATCGTCTTCCAAAAAGAACTGCTAATTCAAGCAGTGCAACCATGGGAACGAATAGAGCTAGATCTGCAAGCGGACCCCCGTCCGGGGTGATCACGGCTGTGATGACATACATGGCGGCGTAGATGTATCGCCGTCTATCGGTTACGTAGCTGGTTTTGAGGACTCCGAATTTGACTAGAAGGACGAAGAAGACGGGTAATGTGAACGAGAAACCCGTCACTGCGGTCGTTACGAAGACGAGATTGTAGAAATCAATCACATAGATTATGGGTGTGGCGTTTGCAATTCTGAAGAAGGGAATCATAGCCCAGAGCATGAACGGCGCGAGTATCTTGTAGCCGAACACTGCTCCCATCATGAATAGCATTGTAAAGGATGTGACGAACGGATAGACTGCACTTCGTTCGTGTGGGTAGAGAGCTGGATCGATGTACCTATACACTTCGTAGGCAATGATCGGAGTGCTGACGCCAACCCCTAGGATGACCGATGCTATCAGGTAGATTTCAAGCGGTGCGGTGAATTCGCCAGCGATCAGTTGAATTTCGGGAGGCAGTACGTCGTTGACAACCTGTTTCAGCACCAACGCAACGGCAGGGTCATAGAAAGCCAGAGGATCTCGTATGAATGAGGCGTTAGCAGGAAAGACCATGAAGAAGATGGTTGCCACGATGACTGAGTAGAATACGAGCTTGAACCTAACTCTCAGCTCATTGATATGATCCCAAAATGTGCCAACTTTCTCTGTTATGCTGTTCAGCAATCGCGCGTTCACCAGGGACGCGGCTTGAATCGGCTGGAGACTGACTTTTCAGGCTCGTTGATTTGAGTTGTCCTTCCAGCATTGGTTTGCGGTTTTTCCAATTGTGGCTTAGTCGAGAGCGGAGGAAAGTTCACGCCTATGATTACCGTTGGTGTAATCCCCGAGCCAAGAAAGCCTTTCCTGCCGGCGAGTGAATTACTGCTTCTTGACGGATCTTTCGGCGATCTCCTTTGCTATCTCTTCCTTCGTCTTCCCTTCGGTACTTATCCCTAAGCTCTTCGCGGCTGTAATTAACGGATCGGGGGCTGGCTGAGTGCTCGTGGTAGAAGACACAGAAGCAGCAGATGAGGCTTCTTTGGCGGCTTTCTCGAATTCTTTCTTGGCAAGACCTATCGATCTAGCTAGTTCCGGAAGTTTCTGAGGGCCCCAAAGGAAAATGACGACGAGGATGGCCACTATGATAAGCCACTCGTAACCAACTACGGCCAACGATTTTTCACATCGAAAACCATGCATGGCGTTTAATATAAGGATTGAAATCGAACTCTGAGCTTAGCGCGCTTGCACAGTAACTTTCCTCTCCAAGCTACCGAATATGTCACATGTCTTCTCTACGTAGATGTCTCTCCCGTCACAATCTTGCTCCCCTTCTCAGCCGCCTTGAGCGATCAGACGGGTGGCGACCGTTTACTTAGAAGCTTGTACCCGTAATGGTACGCTGCAATGCCTGTTATAGGGAGATCTAGCCACGAGGTAACTATTCTGGAAAGGAGTGCTGCAGATGCAGCAACGGCTACGGGAACTGCAAATAGAGACAGAGATGTTGTTATTGCCGCCTCGTAGATTCCAAGCATACCGGGAACCGCGATTGGCGTCATTTGGATCATCTTTCCAATCGCCACAGTGATTACCACCACCCATGGAGAAACGCTGTACCCTAAGGCGAGAAGGACAACCACTAGAATCAAGACAGAACACGCCCAATCCCCTAGACTTGCAATAAATGATATCAGAACATGACTTCTAGCCGATAACATCCGACGGAAACCCGTTTGATAGTCACCTAGGAATTGATCGGCCTTTCCATTCATGTTCGTCTCTTTCCGAATGAGTCTGACAAGGGGTTGTGCAACCTTGAGAGCTCGATCCAAGAGGGGCTGCAATCTTTTCGGATCCGTAGACAGATAGAACAGAACGATGAGACCGCCGATCGCGATTAATGGCATGACCGCTAGTTCTAGGATTGTAGATGTTGTCATCTCGTCGCTCAGAATTAGGGCGAGCATTGCTATCGCGGTGCTCGCGAGGAAGCCTATGACGTATAGGATTCGGTGCAGGATTACAGTTGCCGTTGATTCGCCTAGTTTCATGCTCGCTTCTTTCGATCCTAAAACACACCTCATAGCCTCTAAGAAAACGCCGCTGGGCATAATGTAACTCGCGAATATGCTGGCGAAAGTGATGCCTTGACATGTGATGAAGGGCAACCTGTGACCTGCTGCTCGTATTAGCAGATACCACGCCGAAGCGTAGAACGTAAAGCCGAGGAGTTGAATACCCACCATTACGAGAACGATAGCAGGATTAACCTGAAGTAGGGTCTTCCCAATCGCGTCAATTCCAATGACATAGATGAAGCCGATAAGAACCGCTACCCCGAATAGTAGGCTACCGATTCGCGTTAGGTTCGTTTTGCTGATACGCAGTTCCTCCACTTGACTACGGTGCGTTTGAGAGAGGCGTCACCAATTTGCCAGTTGCCAATATCCCTTCGGTGCATGTTCATCCTTATATTCATGGGATGTCGCCGATGCGAAGGCAATCGTCAATCTCAAAGTGAGCCTGCATGACTGAAGTGCTGACGTACGATGTAGCTGTCGTCGGCTCCGGAATAGCTGGTCTCCGCGCTGCTATCGAGGCCGCGCGCGTATCGAAGGGTAAGTCCAGCATCGCGGTCATCACCAAGGTTCAGGCAATGCGTTCACACTCAGTCTCCGCTGAAGGCGGCACGGCAGCAGTCCTATATCCAGACAAGGGGGACAGCTTTGAGTCGCATATTTACGACACAATCAAAGGCAGTGATTTCCTAGCGGATCAGGACGCCGTGGAGTTCTTCGTTGAAGCGATGCCTTCTGAGATCTATCTTCTTGAGCATTGGGGAATGCCTTGGTCAAGGACGGAGGATGGGCGCATAGCGCAACGTAACTTTGGTGGCTACAGCTTCCCGAGAGCGACTTTTGCGGCTGACAGAGTAGGCTTCTTTGAGATGCAGACTCTCTACGACACGAGTCGCAAGTTTGATGACATTCACTTTTTCCAGGAATGGTATGTAACCTCACTCATCGTTGAACATGGGGTCTTCCGGGGCTTGACAGCGATCGACATCAAGACCGGAGGCTTCCATCTCTTCAAAGCAAGAGCCGGCGTGATGGCAACTGGAGGAGCAGGTAGACTCTATAGGTTCGCGACATACGGGTACTCGTCAACTCCCGATGGCCTCTCACTTGCGTACCGAGCGGGTGCTCCGATTGAGGATATGGAATTTGTGCAGTTTCATCCCACAGGCTTAATCCCGTCTGGAGTCCTCATTACGGAGGGAGCGCGGGGAGACGGTGCAGTTCTGGTCAACAGCAAAGGAGAGCGATTCATGAAGAAATACGCGCCTGAGAAATTGGACTTGGCATCTCGTGATGTTGTTTCTCGTGCGATGATCACGGAGATTCAAGAGGGGCGTGGGTTCAAAGATCCAGTCAGCGAAATGGAACATTTGCTCCTCGACCTTCGCCATCTTGGCGCAGAGAAGATCAAGGAGCGGCTCTCCGGAATCCGGGAGATTGCAATCAAATTCAAGGGTATCGACCCTATACACGAACCGTTGCCGGTACGCCCTGTGTGTCACTACACTATGGGCGGCATCAGGACGAACATGAAAGCTGAGACACCCATCATAGGGCTGTGGGCCGCGGGTGAAGCTGCCTGTCTAAGTATTAATGGAGCCAACCGCCTTGGTGCAAACTCAACGGGCGAATGCCTAGTCTTCGGTGCTCAAGCTGGAGCTGGCGCAGCTCAATATGCCCTTGAACAACTAGCACACAACATGAACATGCAGGCGGTTCATCAAGAGGAGAAAAGGCTCTTCGACGAGGTCTTCCATGGAAAGGGAACGGAAAACCCCTATGAAGTTCACACGCAAATTCAGGAAATAATGGACAAGTGCGCGTATGTCTATCGAACGGGCGAAGGTTTGGAAGCTGGTCTGAGGGAGCTTCGCGGATTACGCAATAGGGCCTACCGTCATGTGGACGATCAAGCCAAGGAATACAACACTAACTTCGTAAATGTCTTGGAACTGGAAGCGATGTTTCACGTAGCCGAAATCGTCCTAGCAGGCGGTTTTGCTAGAACAGAATCGAGAGGTGCCCACTCTAGGCTGGACTATCCGAGAAGGGATGATGAGAACTGGCTCAGACATACGTTGGCATATTACTCACCTGATGGGCCGCGCTTCGATTACGCGCCCGTAACGATTACTAGGTACACACCGACTGAACGTCGTTACTGAATCGGTGGAGAGAAACGCAGACCATTCAAGAAACAGGGCTTTCCACGAAAACGGTGACTGTCAAGGTTCTGCGGGTCAACCCAGCGCGAAATGTTCCCCGTCACTACCAAACGTTTCAGATTCCATTCGAACCGGGCATGACTGTACTGAGTAGCCTGCTGTACGCCAAAGAGAGATTTGATCACTCAATTGCGATCAGGTTCTCTTGCAGGATGGCAGCATGCGGTTCCTGCGGAATGAAGATCAATGGTGTGCCTAAGTTGGCCTGCTATACGCAGGTTACCGAATTTGATGAGAAACCGATAACTGTCGAGCCCTTGGACCATTACCCGATTGTACGTGACCTAGTTACTGATTTTGATGATTTCTTTTCGAAGCATGGATCGATACATCCATACATGATCAGACGGGACGAAACCGAGCAGGAAACCTCGGCGTCAGAATATGTTCAGAGCCCCCGTGAACTCGAGGACTTCCTGCAATTCTCTTATTGTATAAAGTGCGGGCTCTGCAATGCGGCCTGCCCGACGTTTACGAATGACCGGAACTTCATCGGACCACAAGCTCTTGGACAAGCCTATAGATACGTTGCGGATTCACGCGATGAAGGAGCCTTGCAGAGAATTCGGGTCATCGATAGTGAACATGGGATCTGGCGATGCCATTTCGCAGGGTCATGTACTTTTGTATGTCCGAAGGGTGTCGACCCGGCTCTCGCCATTCAGAAACTCAGAAGACTTACAATTTTCCCCTCATTCATGAAGAAGAAAGGCGCACCGCTCTTAGTCAAGCACACAGCCTGAGTCTGGATGCGCCATTTTATGGCAGAGAGATCGATAACGTATCCTCAGGGGGAGAGATCTGGTCCTTCTGTGAACAATGCGGTGCTTATGTTAACGTAGCTTTCTGGGGTGATTGATTCGAACGTGAATCACAGAACCTCTGCCACTTCAAACGTTGGCCGTCTCTATGCACTTTCAAGTAGAGAGACATAGCGCTTCTGATCCATTCGTCTGGTCTGTAGACTACAGCTGTGATGCGACATTTTTCGCAGCGCCACTTTACTTTATCGGGATACAATGAGGAGCTAGCCAAGAAGAAGTTATCATGCTGACATTTTGTGCAAATCCAACGCAGAACTCTCCCATCGGATGAAATGACAAAATTTTCCATAAAGTCACCTGTAAAAAACTGAGTATCTTTAAGGAAGAGTCGAGCAAGATGTGGGGACCGTTCTGAAAGTAATACTCAAAAGCTCGCTGGAATCCATGGAGCAGGTCGTTATATCATCTGGGCTCACTGACTCTTTCAATCCTTCTCTAGCTATTGACACTGAGGACAATGTGCATGTCGTTTGGGACAAAGGTGAAGCGAACCGCACTCAAATCTATTACGCAGTATACGGCAATGGGGTCTGGTCGCAGCAGACTCCACTGACCTCGGGTGAGACGGCTGCGGAAAATCCATCCGTAACTGTAGCCAGCGTGGGAACGGTTTACGTTCTATATGACAAGAATGATGGGCAGATCTACATGATCGAATATTCTAATGGCTGGTCACGAGAGAAGAAACTAACGGCGTCAGGTGAGAACACCTATCCCAGTGTCCGCTGGAGCTTCAGCAACAATCCGCTAAATGGACTTGGCGGACGGATCGACTATCTTTGGACATCGAGAGAGCGAGATCAGATTAGTGTGCGATACGGCAATATCCTAATACATCGTGGTCATGTCGAGAAAGCTGGGAGTCCTTTGACCTTGCTTGGTCTCGCAATCGCCGGGGTCGCCGTAGCGGCAGCATTATCTTTGATACTCTTACATCGTAAGCGCTCGACATGAACGAAACGTCGGAGTTCATCAAGTTTGGCGGGAATCGACAAATACGAGCTTCTATCGGACCTAGCTAAGCGTCGAGGTTTCTTTTGGCCCTCTTTTGAGATCTATGGTGGGGTTAGCGGGTACATAGATCTCGGGCCCTTAGGTTCAAAGCTGAAGCGTAACTTGGAGGAGCGATGGCTGAAGTTCTTCGTACATAGGCACGGGTTCGTGACGATAACAAGCCCCGTCATAAACCCGGAGAAGATATTCATCGCCTCGGGACATATTGAGCACTTCAAGGATCTGATTGTGAGTTGCAGGAACTGCAACAGGCACTTTAGAGCAGACCAAGTCATCACTGAAGCAATGCCTGGACGTGCTGACATTGCCACCGAGGCCATGACTGCGAAGGAGATTGACCAATTCGTAGAGGAGAATCATATTCGCTGTCCCGAATGTGGCGGCTCCCTAACTCAATCAGAGCACTTCTCGACCATGTTCAGAACAAACATCGGCCCATATGGCGATTTGCTTGGGTATGGAAGACCAGAAGCGGCTCAGGGGATCTTTGTCGACTTCAAGCGTGTTTATGAGGTCTGTCGAGAGAGATTACCAATCGGCATTGCTCAGATTGGCACGGTAATGCGGAATGAAATTTCGCCGAGGCAGGGTCCAATCCGACTCCGAGAATTCACCATAATGGAGTTGGAGTTCTTCTTCGATCCCGACGAGCCGGGATGCGAATTCATGGAACGAGTCGGGAATGTCGAATTGCCGCTACTACTGGGAGAGGAGCGAGAGCGAGGTAGTTCAAAGATAATCCGACTGTTGGCACCGGAGGCAGCAGCGCGAGGCTATGTTCGGAATGAATGGTCGGCCTATTTCATGGCCGTGTCAGTCGAATTCGCCAACTCTCTTGGAATCCCGTTTGAGAAACAGCGTTTTGAGGAAAAACTGGTAACTGAGCGTTCACACTATTCAACCCAAACTTTTGACCATCAAGTCTGGTTGGACCGATGGGGCTGGGTAGAGATTGCTGGACATGCCTATCGAACGAATTTCGATCTCTCCGCCCACATCAAATATTCTGGTGTTGACCTATCCATTTTCAAACCATACCCCACCCCTGTAGAGAAGAAAGTCACAGTCGTCATACCCAATGAAACAGCATTGGGCCCGCTCCTCCGCGAAAAGACTCAGAGCGTCGTCGAGTCCTTGGTTTCTGCCAAGCCAGAAGAGATAAGGAAGGCCTTCGCTGAGTCTGGGTACTTTGAGGTCCAAGGCTTCAGGGTCCTTCCGTCACACGTTCGCTTCGAGGAACGTCATGTGCGTGAGACAGGCAAACGAGTTGTTCCTCATGTCGTTGAGCCGAGTTTCGGAGCTGAGCGAATAGCATATGCGACGTTGGAACATGCCTACACACGGGTCAGTGATAGAGTTGTCCTTAGACTGCCGATTGATCTAGCCCCCGTACAAATGATGGTATTTCCTCTCATGACCAAGGATGGTCTAGCGGAAGTTGCGTCAGATGTGGCAAGTTTCCTTTTGGAACAAGATTTCGATGTCGAATACGATGCCTCGGGGACCATTGGGAGGCGGTATGCACGTGCCGACGAGATTGGTGTGCCCATATCGATTACCGTGGACTACCAGAGCCTCAAGGACGGAACAGTCACGCTGAGGGACAGGGATACATGGAGGCAGGTCAGGAATGAATGGAGAAACATTCCTGACTTGATGCGAGGATTTCTGCGGGGTAAACTAGCTTTCTCCGAGCTTGGCAAATCTGTGGAAGTAGCCTACGAATAGTACAAACGAAGCGATTGTCCGTTTTGCGTAAACTGGGCTATGATTTAAGTTCGGAATCATGCTAACTAGGGGCTTGCAAGCATGGGGGCAGGGCTGCTGACCTTCCCGATCGAAACGGAAGCCAACATACGGCGTAGAATGTTGGACCTCTGCCAAGTCCATGCGAGGAACGTCGTAGAGATAACGCGCCAAGTGGTAGTCCTCTTGGACAATGTTGCTGAGAGAAAGCCGAAATTCGCGAAGGAGAACTACGCCAATATCTTGAAAGCACTTGAGGAAAACGAGAAGAACAAGGCTACTTTCCTTAGCGAAGTGGCTTCCGTAGGCAGTCTCCTGATCAGCCGAGAGGATTTCCTTCGCCTCCTCTTTCGGCTTGGCGAAGTTGCAGAATATTGTGAAGCCATGGGATACAGACTCATGGGAGTCATCGAACTGAAATGGAAGCTAGATACTAAGAAACTCCAAGCCATATCCCACTTGATGAGCTCGGTTCTAAGAGAAATCTCAAAAGTCAGGGAGACGCTGCATTCGCTATCTTTCGATGCCGACAAAGCGATTGAAACCGCCAGAGCCGTGGAAGATCTGGAACGCCAAATAGATTCCGAGTCGAGGAAGCTTGATATGGAGCTGATCTCGAGCAAGATGCCTCTTCAAACCTTATTGTTTCTCCGAGACCTCGTTGAGAGAGCAGAGAGGATTGCGGACATTGGCGTAGATGTCGCCGACCACATCCGTGTGCTTGCTCTGACTTCTTAGAGAGGTATGAGATTGAAGAAACGCTCTACCGCTGAACTAATCGGAACTAGGCTCATCGTATGGGACTATCAAGACGGAATGAGCCTGTATAGACTGGGGTTCTTTGGAAAACCAGTCGGGATCCCCAAACCAAAACCCGATCAGGAGTTCAAGGCCCCACTGATGCTCGATCTTATGGAGGGACTATATCTCCTTGACAGGAATCTCATCAAAGTCATCGATTCCCAGACTTCAAAGCGTGTGTGCCGCTCAAAGCTGCTCCGTCTAGCTAACAGAAGCTACAAGGAGTTTGACCTCGGTTATCAGGCGTATGAGAACCTAAGGAACAAAGGACTGATCGTTACACCGGGGATCAGGTTTGGTTCCGATTTTGCGATATATGAACATGGCCCGGGTATCGATCACGCGCCCTTTATCGTTACCGTAAAGCAAGAGAAGGAGACGATGGGCCCCTTCGACGTGGTCTTAGCGGGCCGACTCGCGACAACAGTACGGAAGCAGTTCACGATCGCGGTACCTAGAGGGAAGAAGGTGGATTATTTGGTCTTCAGATGGTTCAAGGCATAGGCAGAGAAGACCGCCCATCTTGTCGAATTCGTGTGACCATTCGAGTCGGATTTCCTGTCCTGAATAAGACCTAAGCGCCTCTTCGCGATCTCATTGCTCTCACTCAAACTAACTGCGATTCCTTACGATCTAGTAGAGCGAAAAAGCCCATATTTCTGGTATTCAATGTTTTTCTGATCCGAATGTACAGAGGTTTGGTTGTTTCAGGTGCAATCTTGGGAATCTTTGGAGTCTTCCTAGTATTCACAGACCTCTACGTGCCAATTGGAGTCTCAGTGTTCGGTCTCCCCATCACTGTTGCCGGCAACATCATGTTCCTGCTAGGTTTCTTGCGGGGCGAACCGATGCCAGTCGAAACCTCGCCTAGCTTGAAGTTCTGCTGGTACTGCACGGAAAAAATTCCCGAAGACTTGGCCGAGTGCCCCAGCTGCAGCCTTCCTCAACATGACCGATTAGGAGAGTACTTGCTGGACAATACGGCACCCACTTGGAAGCGGGTTAACGTATTTCTCTCTCTTTGGCGCCATACTGCTGTCGAGATTGCGTTTCGTTCGATTGTTGCGGCAGTTGCATGTGGGCGTGTCCCTCCATTATCTTCGGGTTCCGGCCTGCTCACCCACAGCCCCTCCTCAAACATTAATCACACTCCCCCTGTAAAAGCGTCCATTGAACATAGTTCTGGTCACAAGTAAGGATGGATGAAAGTTACGAACGAAGATAGACGACACACTCTGCCTCATAGACACTGAAGCGTTAGGAGAGCAGGGTGTGGTAGCGGCCTACTTGGCGATCGGGAAAGAGAAAGCCCTGATTGACATGGGTTATCGTTCTTCTGCCCAGACTATCATCAGGGATCTATCTGATGAAGGAATCGGGCCAGATGATTTGGATTATCTGTTGCCAACTCATGTTCATCTAGATCACTGCGGATCATGCGGAACACTAGCATCAAATTTCCCTCGCGCCGCGGTTCTAGTGCATCCGTTAGGTGAACCGCACCTCGTTGATCCCTCGAGGCTATGGAAAACGGCAGGAGAGCTCTTTGGCGATGACCTAATGCAGAAGTACGGTTCCCCGGATCCGATCTCACCGCGGCGGGTTCGTGCCTTGCTTGATGGTGAGGTCGTTGATTTGGGTCGAGAAACGGTCTTGAGGGCTTTGTGGACACCGGGCCACGCCGCCCATCATCTGAGCTATCTTCTGGAGGGAAAAGGAATAGTGTTCACGGGGGACGCTTTTGGCCTTCATCATCCCAGTTTCCCGGTACTAGTACCCACAACGCCGCCAACGAGTTTCAACTTTGAGAAAGCCGTCAAGAGTCTTGAACAAATACGAAGTCTATCGCCTTCAGGATTCTTGACACCGCATTTTGGGGTCTTGAAGCTGACGGACGACTGGATTGCTCGCAACATAGGAGTCTTGCTGGATTGGAAAACTGCTCTTGAGGCAATGACCGCTAAGGGGCATTCTGTAGACGAAATGACACGAATCTTTGTCGAGGAAATTTGTCGGCGTACAGATCGATTCATTACCGACATGCCAGCCTATTTCAGAGCCTCGATCAGAGTCAGCGTGTTAGGTTTCCTTAGATACTTGAAGGATCGGCCACGAGGAATCCAAATGTTGTGAAAGAATCGACTTTTTGGCTATCGAAAAGTCTCAATTCGTTTCAGCAGAAACAGTCGCCGCAGTACCGGTCACTTTTCATACAAATAACACGATTCGCAGAGCATGAAATTGCGACGAACAAGTTGGGCTGTTCCATCCATGCACGGAAAGGAAAAAATCAGCTGTTAAATAGTCAACGTGGACTAAATGAACTCAAGTCTTAAGTAATGAACGGGTGGCTAAGCTAGTTGGCGGCCTGAAAAGCTGCAAATGCTCAATTATGAATCGAAACCGAGGCACTCGAATATGAATAGATTCCATCGCGTCATTGTATGCCTCGTTTTGATCCTGTTCCTATTATCACCCTTCTTGGATCTGGCATCGGCGCTGCCACCACTTCAGGCTGGAACTTTTCCAACAGGAACGATAGTAGTTCCGATGGATGGAAAACAGGCTGACAGAATACGTGTCTACGGATTCATTCACGAATTTCTCCGCGCTCGAACAGATGCTGAAGTCGCCAGAATAATTGAACCGCCCGACGTTACCATGCAAACTTCCTTGACGCCAACCGGCGCCACGTATCAGGGCGGGCCATTTCTTATCGATCAGAGATTCCTCGCAACGGTAAACAACCTTCTTTCAACGTCGGACTTCAATACGGTTACCATCACCCGCCTAACCGCGTCCTTTACTTCGAATCGCATTTTCTTCGTTAGACAACCGACCACTATTCTAGTCATCAGGGGGATCTGGGGTAGGACTGATTACACACTGGCGAGAATGCGTATCAACTACACGCTGGTTGATCCCTCGTATGTGGAGGATGATCCATCAATAATCAACAAGTACTCACTCGTAGTCTTTGACTGTCCTGGCTGGTTTGGAATACCGACGTCGTATTCCCCTGATCGAAGGGCGAAGGTTCAGGCGATCTACAACACGATTCGGACACACGTTCAGGCAGGAAACGAGGTCATCTTCACAGATATCGCACTGAGGGACCTGAACGCTACTTTCCCAGGATATGTCAATATCGCATCGGGAGGTGCGGGTACATGGGATGCGACCGTTTACAATCCACCAAACCCTTCAGGCAGATTCTCTCCGGAATTTCCCAGCCAATACTACAATCCAGCGCCCAACCCTAACAACGTCAAGGTAGTGACCGAGGGCGGCGGGTGGGTTGTTTCAAGCATAGAGCCCGCACACGCAAACGATGTGAGAATACTCATAGACAGCAACAAGTTCGGAGTCCCATTCCGCTACGCCATCCTAGGCTTCTATTTTGAATTTGGTTCTGGTATTGTGGAAGGACTGGCATTCCATCCCCAACAGCAAATCCCAGCCGCGGTGGGAGAGAAGGGGTTCTACGCCGTCCATGAGATTTACGGTAACAAGTTCGTTCACGGTCCACAAGTTGATTTCTTCGTATCAGCAACGCCGCCTACTGTTACGGTTTCGCAAGGTCAGGTGGCAAACTATACCGTTACGGTAACTTCCATCGGGAGTTTTAGCGCTCCGGTCAACCTGCAAGTTTCCGGTGTCCCTTCGAATGCGACATCCAGTATGCTTCAGAATATTGTGACCCCGGCCGCCGGAAGCTCCGTTTCGACAACACTAAGGATAGCTACAACCTATTCCACCAGAAATGGAACCTACTCGCTCACTATTACCGGCAGATCTACTCTCCCGGAAATCATACGTAGCACTAATGTTACGCTTATTGTTATTCTGACAGCACCGGATTTTGTCATAGATGCTAGTCCGAAGCTACTGATAATCAACGTTACCACGTGCAGAAACGCATCAGTATCAGTTCGGTCCGTAGGGACATTCAATTCACCTGTCAATCTCACTCTTTCGGGTCTTCCTGAGCGTACAACCTACGAGTACATACCGAACCCAGTGACTCCGCAAATCGGGGGCACGGTTTTCTCAACTCTGAAGATCTGCGCAGAAAGCGACGCGACGCCCGGAAACTACACCCTCACTGTGAAAGGAACGGCTGTAATTCCAACTGGCCAACAGCTTGTCCACACAGTCAACATCACGCTGAGAATACTAAGGCCCGTTGTGCCCTTTCTGATCTACCTGCTGGTCATACTTCTCCTCCTTCTTGCCCTATGCCTAGCCTTACTCGCGCTATATCTATCAAGAGAGCGAGCGCGTAGGCCTCCAACAGTTGTCGCGCCAATAAGACCCATGAGAGCACGACCGCGCGTCCAGTACGTGCTCCCGCTTCCCACTGTGCGCTGCAGAAATTGTGGCAGAATTATTCCTTTGCATGCAGTTTACTGCCCCTACTGTGGAAGGGCGCAAATTGCCTTTGCACGACCACCACCGAAAGTAGCTGCTCAACCACGGCCTCATCTCACGAGGAAAGGCCTTCTAGGATTTGTTCTGTCGCTACTGGCGGGAATTCTCGTTATCCTAAACAGCGCAGCACTCTTGGCACCGAGCTTCTATGGTCCACCTGTGAACTGGTCGACAATATTCTGGTGGTTACCAAGCATTGGGCAGAACTACGCGTTTGCCTTGGGTTTCATAATCGGCTTAGTGCTAATCATGGGATCCCTCATCTCCATTCTTGGCCACGGCGTCTTGGCAGACGTGATCATATTTCCCTTCGCTGTGTTCAGCTTGATAGTCGGCGGCGGCTTCATCGCTGGAATGATCCTAGGGATTGTCGGTGGGATCATTCTTGCGCTGAAACGTTAACGAAATATTTCGAGATCTTCCATTACGTTTCTAGTGCGTAAGCGCGTGCCGACACTTTCGGTAATGGGAATGTCTCTCTAGAACGAACCATTCCACAGAATTTACTGAAACGCCTCAAGGAATCTCCGCCGAATGAAATGTTTGAGTCTCCATTTTTAGCTTGGCACATCAAATCAAAACGATTTTCGGTCGCGGTATTGCAGAGAACGTGCAGTTCGCACTTACGATTTTGGAGGGTTGAGAACAGGGGAAGTCGCTTTCGTCATGATGAAATTCCTAAGTTGTCTGAGTCGCGCATATCCGTGGTAAGGTGCGGAAACAAATGGAAGTTATGGACTACTATCGTGATTCAAGCGGATTCTGGCGGATCAAGAATTTCCGCCGGCGACGGCGAGCCAGAATTTAAATACGAATAAGAACTGCGAAAGCAACTCGTCCTAGTGCCTACTCAGCATGGATTTCTACGATATCTCCGTCGCCCAGAACATGGTCTGGGCCCACACGCTCTCCAGCAAACTTGCTCGTAGGTCCCCAAATCCGCGAGTAGCGGTACTTGTTAGCGAGGTGACTGTGGATGTTGCGTGCGAGTTCTCTAACGGTTGTCCCCGCACGTACGACAAATGGGCGCTCTGAAGGTTTGGGTTCATTTGGTTCCTTCGTGTAAACGCGAATTATTCCAAGGCAGCCAAAAAGAGCACATGCAATCTTAGAGAGCCCTTCTCCTGTGAAACACGAGGTGAGAGTGATCGGAACAGACTGCAGGATCTGTGGTTTCATTTCCAGACCCGTTTGGCGCGCGCCCGGTAAGTCGATCTTGTTTGCCACCACCATAGTGGGTTTATAGAGCGCTACGTTTTCCAGAATAGCATCCTCAATGTCGTCGATAGTTGCATTACCGTATATCCTTACTAGTACATTCTTCATGTCGTAATTACGCAATAGTTGTCTGATCTGCTCGGGAGTGCACGAGATTTGCACTCCTGATGCCGCTATGCGAATTTCGCCGGAGCCCTTCTCTTTGACTATCTCGACTCTTGATGAAGGTCTTTGTATTGATACGCGAGCTTGTTCAAGGGCGGCTGTTAGGGAATAGTATTGTTGTACCGGGTTCGAAGACAGATCTAACACCAACATCAAACCGTCAGATATGCGGATCAGCTCTATCGCTTCTGGCTGGATTTCATACGTGTTGTCTTCACTCCTCTGAGGGGCTGGTAACTCCACGAGCTGGAACTGAATATCTTCATATGGGAGCATTCCTGGGATGGGCCTTTGGGTTGTATAGTCATAAGACGCCACAGTTGGCTGCGCGTTCGTAAGTGACTTGAGTAAACTACTACGGCCGGCGTTCGTTGGGCCCAGCATTACGATCTGAGCCGCTCCCTCTCGTTCGATAGACCAAGATGAGCGTGCTCCCGTCCGCTTGCCCCGTTCGGCTGCCATTTCTTCTTTCAGAGAAGCAATCTTGGTTTTGATCTGAGCTCTTAGGCGTTCGTTCCCTTTATGCTTCGGAATCGCCGACAAGAACTCTTGCAAGGCATGGAACTTTTCCTTGGGATTCTTCGCTGCTAAAGCAGCCTTCCATTTCACCTTGGCCTCTGGCGTTAGATTTGCGGGCATTCTCCTCTCACAGATCTACATCAATGGAGCAGGGAGCCGGAGGCGAGTTTATGTCCTTTTCTGGTGCGTGCGATACAACGGTTCCTGCAAATCTATCCCCGATTCGCTGCCTGTGAGGGGACTTGAGTGCCGAGATCGCGGCAAGAACATAAAGGAAAGGCAGCCAATCAACTGGTCGTAACAGGTTTCGTTTGAAGGATGCTGTGAGTGAACACAGGTTTCCATCCGTGTCAACAACTTGAACAGGTACTTTCCAATGGTTGCCCCAAAAAACCTTCGAGCGCAAAATAGTAACCAAAGCTGACAAATGCGAAAAAGAATAGTAGCCTCATATCGGACGACATCGCATACGCGTAGCCTATGGCTGTCGAATCAAGGGTGGCGAAGTTCTTCCACCTCTCTGCAAGGTGGAGCGCCGTAAGAAGAAGAACAAGAATAAGAGAGTCCACAAAGCCCGCTGCGATCCGGCTGAATTGAGGTGCTGGTCTGACGTGGATCGGAATGCTTGACAGTGTTTCTACTGTGATTTCCTTATCGCGGTGGTCGTGAAGGGCTTCACGAACTCGATCGTTCATTGTTCAAAGTGCCACTATATCCAAGTGGTCTTTTCTATTTGCCGAATCTTTTTGCCGGAGGAAAACCTTTGCATTCAGACATACGCTTAAATACTGTTCGGGCCGATATCCCGAATGCTAAACAGGAGTAATCGAACGACATAATGGCGGAAGTATGTCCCACCTGCGGGCTTCCAAAAGATCTCTGTGTCTGCGGAACTATCAGCATGGAACAACAACTTGTAAAGGTCCGCCTAGAGACTCGAAAATGGGGCAAACCAACCACAATCATTGAAGGCATCAACTCGAAGAGCGTCAACCTATCGGACTTGGGTGCTAAACTGAAGTCCTATTGTGCCTGTGGCGGGACCGCAAAAGGGGGGTTGATAATGCTACAAGGCGACCATCGTGACAAAGTCAAAAAGCTCCTAGTCCAGTTTGGCTTCCCCGAGAGTTCAATTGAGATACACTGATTCCTCAGGCACGGGATGTTGACACGAACCGCTTCTTGGAGACCGTCAAGAACCTGAAGAGGTCGAGTCCGGCTCCTCAGGTTTGCCCTTATTGTAGAAGTCTGAATATTCGTCCAAAAGGTTCGTTGACTGGTTGGCTGCTGCCGCCCATATATGCGTGCGAGGACTGTGGGTATGTTGGTACTCTCGTCTTGGAAATTGAGAAATTGAGCGGCAAAGATCGTTGAAACATCAGTGTTCCAACCAAGGAACATTAATATAATGGACCCCGAGAGAGCCACAGGACTCCCGGAGCGGCGAAGTAACTGTATCGCACATGCCGATGCCTGAGGCAGACAACATGGCTTGCGTTATTGGCCATTGTGATTCTCGCAATCAATGCCGAATCGGCAGCGTTTGCTGATCAATCTATTATCCGCAAACAAAGCATTCAATTGAGCGTAGGCGATTCACTCATTGTCCAGAGTGACCGAAGCAATCTTCAACGAGTCTTCTTGGAAGGAAATCTATCATCCGCTAACCTGACAAGACCTGTACAATATCCTACAAACAAGTTCGCCCTCACCGTCTTCAATCCCGGAACCTACGAAATCAGATTCCTCTTCGATGATTCAAACGACTACAAGGTAAACCTGCATGTGCAAACTGTGGACGGGGGTGTGACGAATTCCACGACGTACTATCTTTCAGGTGGGCCCTTCGAACTTGACGTAAACGCGGCATTTGTCTATCGTCCTAGTAGCCATCCGTCTATCGCATCATCTCTATCGCCATGGGACAATTTTGTCAACTGGGTGGGAAAATTCGGCCAAGCTTTCCCTTTCTGGGTCAAGCTACTCTACTTGGCATTGGCGGTTCAGTTCTTTGGAGTTGGAGGACTGTGGATTAGGCGGCAGACTTCGCGCAGGGAATCAAGCGCACAACGACTTGACCTGGGCGATAAGATCTTCCTCTGGCTAGATGTCACCTACAAGTATCTTCTGGTCTCCTTTCTAGCGATCATTATGATCATGGGAGGAGAATTACTGATTCTCTTCTTGCTTCGTTTTATGTTCTTAGCCTCAATAGAGCTTCTTTCACTCTGGGACCTTTTCGTCGCGGGTTTCGCTGTGGGAGTTGTCATAATCACGTATCTGGTGCGGTTCACATTGGAGAAGGTTTTCGATCTAAAGCCGATCGAGGACGACTAGAGTTGTCAGATCGACTTGATGATATTGAGCACTACATTCCAGAAGAGGCTGAGTCAAGTTGGAATACAGTCTGGTGGCGCAAATCAAGCACCCTACGGTGGATCAACTACATCCCTCTGCGCATTGTTGATAGGGACTTCGCGAAATGGCGCAGGTCTAGGATCTCGCCGAGGAAGTTCCGCAAGATACAACAAAGACTGGACAGACTCTATCCGCCAAACAAATTCTCAGCAGACAAGCTGATCGGGCGTGAAAGGGAATTCAACTTACTCCTCGATTCGTTTCGGCTGCATGTTTTGAAACATCCGATGCTAAGAAAATGGTTCGATAGGGATGAGCTACCCAAGGCAATTTGCCTGACTGGCGAGAGCGGTACGGGCAAGACTTTCCTCACAATGATTTCACTTAAGCAGATGTTGCTCGAAGCGCACAGGAACGGTGTGCTGGTCTCACCGATAATAATCAAGGGATCCGATGTATTCTCCGAATACTATGGAAGGAGCACGAAACAGATAGGGCGACTTCTGGAAAGGGCTTCGTCAACTCCTTCTGTTGTGTACATTGACGAGTTCCAAAGTTTCGGCCGGAAGGTCAGAGGAGAAACTGGCACGGAACTCGAAGATACGCGCGTTCAGGATGAGATAAACCGCTGGTTGGATAAGATAGTTAGCAGTGACACAAGGACTCTTGTCATAGTGGCGACCAATTCTTACGAAAACACCCGCGAAGACATCCGGAGACGTCTTGCCCGCGTCGATTTAGATTCCGGTGTAACGACGGACATGCTCTTGGCCATCGTCAAGGACAGGCTAGCTAGTGAGCGATGGCATGGAATATCTCCCACGCAAATCCTAGAAGTTCTGGAACGAGAAGCAACGATGCGTCGTCACAGCTCAATTACGCCAAACGATATCCTGAGCGTTTTCAGAGAGGTAAAACGCTCGAAAGAAGTCCCACTCTTGGAAACGATCAGGAGATCAATGCCAGGACCACTGTCGAAATTGACTAAGCCAATCTACAAAGTCAGTCTGGAGGATTTCGCTCAGTCCGCTCGTTCGATGAAATTCTACGCCGAGAGGGAGAAGTCACGTGAGATCATGGACGCGGTCTACATCGTGACGCCTAAAGTCTCTAGGGACGATATAGGCGGCTTGAACGATGTCAAAGACAAAATACTAAATCATATTTCTCTGGCATTCAATCGCAAGATGTCTGAGCTTGGTTACGCATCGAACTGCCGATTCTTGCTCTTCGGTCCCCCAGGTACAGGCAAGACGCTTCTTGCGCTGGTTGCAGCAGCCGAGAACAAGGTCGCTTTCATTAAGGTTAGAGGCGGAGAACTAATGAGCGGCGCCACTTACATTGGAGAGCCAGAGAAACGGGTCAAAGATCTCTTCGCGCTCGCGAGACAGCGGAGCCCCTGCATACTATTCTTGGACGAAGCTGATGCGATCTTTTGGGGGGCCGACCCGACTGGCAACAAGATACTTGCTCAGGTAAAGGCCGAACTGAGTGAAATCAAATCAGACGAAGGCATCGTGGTCATTGCCGCCTCAAACAAAGAACATCTAATAGATCAGGCAACTAGGGATCGATTTGAACCAAATGTGTTCTGCATCCACCCTCCGTTGAATGACCGAGAATGGAACGAAGTCGTGGAGATACACTTACGTAAGTTCCGAAGGTTCCTTCACCCGGAAATAGACGGCGCCAAAATCACCCGCCTATTCAGAATGCAAAGGGTATTGAGTCCTCGAGCTGCAGCTGAGACGATTTCAGAGGCGCATCGGCTGTGGGCCTCGGAGTTGAGTGCGCTTTACGAGTTGCGTTTGGCAAAGAGTTCGTCCGAGAGCTCTTCAGTAGGACGGCGTCACGAGGCGGATCTGCGCAGGCTGGAAGATGTTCTTGAAATAAACCGATCTGAAGGACATCCGCTCACCGTCGAGTCAGTTGACGAAATCTGTTATCCGATTCGCATGTACCACTTTGAGAAGGCGATCCAGGCGCTCGAATCAACCCAAGAGAGACATCGAAGAGAACTCGAAGAAGCACTCATTCCAACCACGCCGACAGTTGGAGCCTCATTTGGGTTGTACGCTGCACAGGATGGTACAGGCGGCATAATAACCGTGCAATGCTCCGTAAGACCCCTAATTCCCGGAGAAAGACAAGTCTCGGTCACGGGAAATTCAACCTCAGCAATAATGGGTCAATCTGTGGTTTCCGATGAATCAGTCCTCCAAAGCGCAGAGAACGCAGGAGAAGCCATTAGATCTTGGCTTTGGCGCGTCTGCTGCTTAGATCTCAGCCGCTTACATATTCACTTCCAGATAAGGAGCATCTTGGAAGGTGGTCCAGGTCAAGGTGTTTCAGGACCAAGCGCTGGCTTGGCTATGCTTCTGTCCCTCCTCTCCGAGCTCTCAGGTCTTCCGGTCTCTCCATCAGTAGTAGCCACAGGAACAATTGGGGTGAAACTTGATATCGGCCCTGTTGGCGGATTAGGTGGATATGGGGCTCAGGCAGGGAAGATAGTCGGTATTCTGAAGTCGCGTCGAATTCGCGTCACAGATTTTGTCTTACCTGCCGCAAACTTTGAAAGTGCACCAGATGAGATGCGTATCTTGGCAGAGGAGGGAGTGAGAATTCATCCCGTCCGCGACACCCAAGACTGTCACAGAATAGTCTTTGGTGTAGAAGAGCAACCCATAATCAACAAAATAAGAGAAAGATTTGAGCTAGCCCTCAAGTCGGCTCTGACATCTTAGATGTCGAGCTTGAGGGCTTCCTTAAGACCTTTGTATCTGTTCCGGACAGTGACTTCAGTAACGTTGGCCACTTCAGCTATCTCTTTCTGGGTTTTCTTTTCGCCTTCCAAGACACACGCAACGTAGAGTGCTGCGGCCGCGAGTCCCATCGGGTCTTTGCCGGCCACGATGCCCTTTCTCTTTGCTTCGTTGATGATCTTGATGGCTCGTTGTTGGGTCGGCATCGATATCTGAACCTTCGTCGCTATTTTCGAGATGCATTTAACCGGGTCTTCAACGGGCATCCGAAGGTCCAGTTCGCGCACAAGTAACCTGTAGCATCTTGCGACGTCTTTCTTTCGTATTCTGCTGGCTGCCGAAACATCTTTCAAGGTCCTCGGAGTTTCGGACACCCTGCATGCAGCGTATAGGGATGCAGCGGCAATCGCCGCTATGGATCGACCTCTAACCAAACCATTGTCTAGGGCTTTACGGTAGATCACTGCGGCTCGTTCTTTTATCGATGCAGGAATGTGGAGCATGTCGGTCAGCCGATCTAGCTCTGCCATTGCCTGTGCGAGGTTCCTGTCAGCTGAGGAGTGGACTCTTGTTCGAATCTGCCATTTCCTCAGTCTCAGCATTTCGAGCCTAGTGGCCAGAGGAAGCTGGCGACCGTAAGCATCTCTATTAACCCGATCAATTACGGTCGAGAGGCCTTTATCGTGTATCGAGAAGGAAGTCGGGATACCCACCCTTCCACGTTCATCTTTCTCTTCCTTCGTAAACGCTCTCCACTCAGGTCCCTGATTGAGGGCATGCTCGCTGATCACCAAGCCGCAATTCTGACATATTATCTCGCCCTGGTCGTAATCCTCAACAAGATTCGAACTACCGCATTCGGGGCAGTGCGTAAGCTTTCCAATCTTCTTCGTTGCTGCGCTCGTGCTCAATTTCTATCAACCTACTCCATGCTTTACGCTCGGACCCTCACTCCTCAAGTAGAACTACGGCGTTCTGCTGGGGAAACCAGTCATCCGGGCCGAAAGCTATAAGAACCTGAAGGCGACTCTATTTAAGCCTTGCGTTGAATTTTAGCATTTCCCCAGCAAGAACCGAGATCTTCCTTCTTCTCTTGTGATTCGATGGCATTAGTGGAAGATAAAGCCTTTTGCGCCTAGATTTGACACCAAACGGTAAGATCAGGAGCGATTAGAGTCCTTCAGGGACTATGATTCGATGGACCCCCCTAGAGGACGGTTTCTTTTCGGAAGTAGATGGTTCCTGCCTCTCGGCGAACAAACCTCGAATACCGTGCACACTCAGAAACCAGCATGGGCTGCTGGTCGTCTGGAGAGGTAATTACCTCGATATTGAGCACTCGGCATTTATCTGGATCAGGGTCTCTTCCGAACAGTTGTCTGAAGTCTTCGAGAGTGAGTTCTGGGGCCAACGGATCTGTTGTGTTAATTACTACAGGGATTCTCCGTATCGGAACTCTGATCACCGATTCAACTGGCAAGTGGTTCATCTCCGTCTCTTCCACGCCTAGAAAGAACATCAAGCCAGGGGTTGCTCTTGAAGAATGAGGGAAGGTTAACTCCGTTCCTGAGGAGGACTTGTTGCATAGGCGGTTCGGTTGTTTCCATGTGAGAACGTGAGACAAGGACGCGATTCTGTTGCAGAGTCTTCAATTGCTCCCGAAGTTCACTGATGTTGCGATCCATTTCCATGTACATCGACTTGATCGACGCTAGCTCGGAAAGAACTCGAGGGTCTGCACTGGTTGACATCAAAGGCGTGTCAAATGCTTGGAGGGCTTGAGGTCTGACCGTCTCATCGATTCGGCGCTCATCAAATAAGACTAGACCGATACCGTAACACCGGAAGACTTCAGAGTCCATGAGTGTCCCAAGCAACGTCGGGGCTGCTAAGTATACCCGACTAAACGAATTTCTGAGGGAACTCAGTCTCATAATGCAGTGAATGATCTTCGTCCTGTCTGTGAGCGCCTCACTTGGAAGAATAACCACCTGAACTCTCTGGCCATCGAGCTCTAATGATAATTCTTCCTGCTTCGCCTGATTCGTTTCGGTTTCACGCGCTCCCATGGCGAGGAAGTAGTGTAACAGCCGTTTCTCGATCGTTAAGCTAGCCACGAAGCTTCATCCATCCCTCAAGCCGCTGCCAATCCCATTCGTACTCATCGGGCACGGCGAAACCGTAGATTATGCAACCATGCCAGACTGAGAATTGTGGCGACTTCGTCATCTTGACTGAAACGTTCCTGATTCCCTTGTCGCGAAGAAGCATCTTGATTTTCGCGGGAGCATCAACTGCAATTCCCTCCAACCGTCCGGGAGGGGTCCAACTGAAGTTTCCTCCAGACAACAAGATTTCACTGTAAAGCATCGGTTGAAGTTCTACCGGGCATCTCTCGACAGAGGCGATGATGGCGTCGCCGAAGTCCAGCATTCCTTGGAATACCGCATCTCCCATCCTCACGTCCTTGGGTCTCGGCATGCCTCGGGCGAAATAGCTCTCGAAGATCTCATGATTTGGATTAAATACGTATTCGCCGATAAGGAATCGAGTCCACGAATCTTTCTCGAGCTCTATCTCGACGCGAGTTCGAGGGACCTTGTACCTTGCTCGAAACTTTTTGGGCAGTTTTCTCGCTTCAGCCACAGCGGAATCGAGATCGGCGGGAACTAGTCCAATGGCTTCCTTGACGTTGCGCACGAGAGCTTCCTCGCGAGCTAGATCGCCGTACCCCGCGTCCTTCAGAATCTCAGAGGTTATGGCGTTGGCGTCGCCGCCTCCGCGGTTCAGTGCAACTTGAGCTGAGCGTATGGGGTATTTAGAAATGGGGCAGACTTGGCTGTTACCGTGTCCAGACTCGATGACGACGCAGCTAGTCACGCCATGACCTATTGCAACGGCGAACGGTTGTGGAATGACCGTAACGGCTCTGACAAAGCCTTCGTTGTTGTTTTGTTCGAAGATCTGTAGTAGTCGTTCGTACATATAGCGAGGAGATACCGATGATAGGGAGGTAACGACATAGTAACCATTGAATCCGTTCGCGGATTGTGGCTTGAATGAGCTAAGGCCGAATTGGCAAAGGGCTCCAACTACTCTCCAAGCGTTTTCGTCTGCCTTGTCGATGATGCCGTTACGCATCGGGTAGACTAGACGAGCCGATAGATCCCCCGCTGATTGCAGGTACAGCGGCACTTCTTGACCGACAATGACGTCAGAGGTCGTTTGGAATGCTCGGTACATGACTGATTTCTTGTCTGGGAAGTAACCTCGATTGTTAACTACTCGCGGCGTTTCGCCACAAGCTATCGCTCCAAACTTGAAGTCGCTCGTTCCAAAGTCCATTCCGAAGGTGTAGTGGCTTCTGTAACTGTCGAGAGCCATTATGCCCTTGCTCCTTCAACGACTAAGCGCTTTCCATCTATTCGAATGAGCACTTCTTGGTCGGGCCGAAATGGGAATGATGAGTCCTTCACGATGTCTGCGGGGATGTACAGAACGCCCGTCTTGCTTCGATCGCCTCGCGTTGGCAGAATTATCTTGGCAAATCCTTCAAGCATCCGCCATTTCACCATGCAAAGAGCAATGCAAAACAACTGACGGACCTTCGCGATTTAACGAAAACAGGGTTCACTCTCCTAGGTGAGCCGGGTGAAAGTGTAGGTTTCTATCACACCCGGAGCTCATCTACTCGATCGGACCATGCCTGGCCAGCTAGTTTCCGCGCAGTCTTCGTTTGATCAGGTAGACGAGACTATGAAAGTCGACAGATATTCGGTTAAATATGCCACGACGTATGGCATAGCCGTTACATGCGGAACAATTCGATGCCTAAACAAGTCGAAAGCAAAGACGCATTGGCGGAACCTTACACACCTTCATCGACTGGAGAGAAGAGGAGACAGCTCAGATCCACGCCTTAAGTGAGGCTCTCAAAGAGTGGATTCGACGAGAAGCCCTGAGACCCAACATTGGCTAACATGGATACTCTGAGGGAAAGAGCTATTTTCGGCTCTATGCGAATGATACTTGCGTGATGAAAATGATCTTCATCACCTTGGCTAGATGGAAGAGAAAGCCAACAAAGGAATCGGTTGCTGAGTCGTGGAAGCTGTTCGAGCAGATGGTCAAAGAGGGCGCAAGGATCGTTGGCATCTATTGGACGCTGGGCAGGTACGATGCTGTTGTGATAACGGAGGGACCGGATGAGAAGACTGCCATGAAAGCTCTCTTGCGATGGGGCGACCTAGTCTCAACGGAAACCCTTGTCGCAGTGACCAGAGAAGAGGCTGTCAAGCTTATCGAGTAACCGTCAAAGTCAAAGAAGACGCAACATGTCCTATGAGCCCAGAGGGTTGGGCTCCCCTCTCTTTTTTCTAAAGTGAAAGTGTGGGTTCTTCGGCATCCATCGGTTAACGATCATCAGATTGGATAAGGATCAAAGCTTTGGAGGCCCCTTAGGCTTTGCGATTTCAATCGTCAACAGATAGCGGTCGAAAGGAATGGTATACCTCACAGAACTGGGTGGTAGCCGGCGGGTTATCGTTCCCAGATTGTAATTTGTACCGCCCCCTCTTTTTTCCCGCATGTGGTGACAGAACGTTCGATGCTCTTGGATCTGCACCGAGGAGAAGACATCTGAATGAGGTTCTTGGGGACCGGGTGGTGCTTGCCCCCAACTGGGGGCAGATACCGTCTTCCTGGAAGCATCCTGACGAACATATCAAGCCATTTTGGGGTCAGAATACGGCTTCGGATCCCTACGGATCGCGACCTCCTCTATGATTGTGCTCATACCGTTTGGCTCCGCAGTTCTCGCAGCGGAAGAGAGGCAGATCCAGCTCTCCCTCAGAGGTTGCGACCGTCTCAGGAAACTCGAAGATCTTACCCTTCTCTCCGCAGGAGTGGCAGAAGAGTCCGGGGCGAGCGATCTTCTGAGGCTCACCGATTGGCTCGCTGCTCATTCGAACCGCCTACTCTGTCGCCCTGAATCACGGGTCTGAAACTTGCATAGGGCCCAGAAGTCAGGTTCCTACTCCCCTACTGTCTATCGGCTGAGGTCTGTGGGTAGGGCATCGTAGGGCGAAGCGCATAGTAAGTATGATGTAGTTGCAACCCGCCATATGGTCCTGTCTCGTTTGGCGGTTTGGTTCGGATTATGCGGTCTGCTAGGTTGCTTGCGGTCGTGGTCCTAGCTGTTGTATTGGCGTTGTCTTCGGCGCAGAACGCGTTCGCCTCCGTCAAGTTGTACTATGATAGTGGGGTCCAGGGTGGGTATGGCGGGAGTTTCTCGTATGCTGGTGTTCGGTTCTCGCTCCCGAGTGGGGTGAACTCAGCCCACTTGCTGGACATCCAATATGGGTGGGGGACCCTTACAGACACAAATGCCTTGACGATTTACATAACGGGGTCGGATCACACCACCCCCCTTGCTGCACCCATACCAGTTGCGACGAGTACGTGGTTATGGAACACTGTGGATGTTTCTGGTTCAGGTGTAGTTGTGAGCGGAGACTTCTACGTTGTCGTTCAGAGAACAACGACGGTCATTGGTTCTAGTCTGGCATTTGACAACGCAGCCAATGTCGGCCGATCGTACTTTGGTAGTTCGTTGGCATCCTTGATCTACACGTATGGGCAGAATTGGATGATTCGGGTTGACATAGACCCGATAAGCGCACTTCCTGTCGGCGGCGTCGTGATACCCGCGAACATGTTCGCCGTGCTTTCGCCTTGGCTTGCAGTCATCGGCCTAGTCGGCTGCATCGGCACCGCGGTCGTGGTCGCCAAGAAGCTGCGCGCCTAGATTCGTGGACGGCCGGCAAGTGTACCAGCGTTGAAGCACGGCTAGGTACTTCTACCGGTCCTCTTTCCGTTCTTGCTGTCCTACGGGTTCATCTAACCCATCGTATCCTCGCTAGGCTAACTTGGTACAGAAGCTACCTGTCGAAGATGAGTCATCAACTGAAGAGGTCTTGGACGACTAGGGGCGGAGCCATGCGGCCAGCGGCATCCGCGATCAGCGCATAGATGAAGCCATCAAGCGCGTCATCGGGCTCGCCCTCGGGATGCGTGTAGTGGTGATACTTCTTGCCGCTGACGGTCTCCTGCTCTTCCATCTCGATGCAGGTGAATTGATCTATGATCCATTCGACATCGAGCGGTTCCTTCCAAGGCAGCACCAGCATCGGATTCGAGCGGCCAGCAGGATCCTTGTGCTTGATCGTCTCGATAGCGGTCTCAATCCAGAACGAGCGGTCTGCGAGTAGAATCATCTGGGCAACGCGCTTGCCGTATTCGTCTGTGGTTCCACGCTCTAGCGGGATCTCAGATCTCAAATGACCTAGCGTCCATTGCTCAAGGGAAGCCTGACCAGCTTCAAAAGAAGTGATCTGACCCTTCTTGAGCGCACTCAGCAATGGTGGACCAAGCGTATTGACCA
>Ga0209725_1000027_pt1 | contig 82974 bp, 72 predicted proteins | sample I18A1metaG_FD_184145 | JGI IMG/M metagenome (GOLD analysis project Ga0209725, IMG submission 184145) | Lake sediment bacterial and archeal communities from Gulf of Boni, Indonesia to study Microbial Dark Matter (Phase II) - ​I18A1 metaG... | ecosystem: Environmental > Aquatic > Freshwater > Lake...
TCGAGAAAATGATCGCAAAGAGTCTCTACAGCAAACTCGGCCTCACCTTCATGGAACGCAAAGGCTGGACATTAGTTGACTACGTTAGACACGCTACCAACCCATTTGGCATTACACGTTCTCACTCAAATGAGACCAATAGTCCTTCTGCCTCATCAAGAATCGTGCCGACGAATGCTGAAGACGACAACGAGACAATGCGTGCAACCTCGTTCTACGAAAGTCATGAGCTGCTTCAGACCGCTACCGCAACGGTCGTTTCACACTCGCCCCCGGAAGACCCTATGAAACAAACACCACGCATCAGCACATCTCACGACGCGGCTTCTTTGGTTCCGACAGTTCTCCACGACCTCGGGATTCCAACAAGGCCAACAACACCTCTCATAAATGAGGTGGCCCCGCTCGGATCGTGACTTCTAGAGTCCCCGGGAGTCACGATCCCAACCCCCCATTTCTTTGCTCAGACCCGACGCGATTGTTTGTCTCTGGATGCAGCCTAGGACAACCATCTTAAGTCTCCAGAGCCGCGTCCTAACTGGAGAGTTCGCGGGGTTCTTACATGTCTTCTGACGTTTGGCAGGCTCGAATTGATCTTTGTGTAGACAAGGATTCCAAAGCGTACTGGATTATGCTAAGGCTGCGGAACACGTCTGGCAATGACAAGAGGCACATGAGTATCCTGTTGCCCAAGTCTGCGCTGACTGAGGCGCTTGAGCATGCTTCACGTCTAGAAGAGAAGGGGCTCCACGAGAGGCAGGAAGAGCTGGTCGATTCTGCGGAACCAGATGACGACTGACTCTTTGATCACCGAGCCGGCCTAGGTCGACAAGCACAGACTCATATGGCTGACGATCATTCACGTCCTGACGATAGGGTTAGCGCGCATTGCTGATAGTGCACATATCTGACTTGCATTGCGGGCCAGAGTTTCAGCGATCCGTTTTCGAGAGAGCTGTGCGTGAGATCAATTCGCTTGATCCTAATGTGGTTGTCGTCACTGGAGACATCACAGATAATGGTCTTCTGAACCAGTACCGCGAAGCGAAAAAGAGACTTGCCGCTATCGAATGCGAGAACTTGGTCGTGGCGAGCGGAAATCACGACTATCGCTCGACAGGTTACCTGCTCTTCAAACAGGCGTTCGGGTCCGGGAGGACACAGGTCATCGACGATGCCGTCATGATCATCGTCGGTACGGCTAGACCAGAGAGGGACGAAGGAGAGATTGGCCACCGTCAAGTAGTATGGCTCCAGGAACAACTCAAGAGATACAAGCGAAAACGCCAGGTGGTAGTTATGCATCATCATCTCGTTCAAGTACCTGACACCGGCCCAGATACGATTCCAATAATAGACGCCGGAGATACGCTGCGAGCCCTGATTCGATCCGAGGCTGATCTCGTACTTGGTGGTCACAGACATAGGCCGTGGATGTGGAATGTTCAGAAGCTTCCAATACTCCACGCAGGGAGCGTGTCTTCCGAACGCCTTAGAGGATTCTTTCACAATTCGTACAACATAGTTGAGCTCCAGAAAGATCAAGTCAAGGCCAGACTCAAGATAGTCGGTGGAAGATCGATCAGCTTCAAAGACATCCTAGAGAAATCGTTAGGAATCAGAATCTAGGTCGGACAGCCCGCATCTCCGGTTCCATGTGAACAAAGACCCTTGAGACTCCATGAATCTGTTCGCGCAGGACCTCCTCAACGCGTGTCGAGATCTCGTGCGCCTCTGAGACCGCTAGGTTCGGATCGAGAATGCATGCAATAGTCAGGTGCAGTCCATCTTCTGCACTGTGAACTGTAATGTCGCGACAACTCTTGACCCCTGATATTCCTAACGTGGCCTGCCTTACGGCGCTCACAATCTGTTGAGACTCGCCTGTCACGTCTGCACTCGCAAGTGGCACCTCGTCGGCAGACTCTATGTGAGTTACGACGACAGCAACTTCATGAATGTTCGCCTTGATCTCGGACTCAAGCCTGCTGGCAATCTCATGCGCCTTTTCCAAGCTGGAATCAGGATCGGCTTCGAGATGCATCTCGATGTGGAGGCCATCATCTGCGTCGTGGACCTCAATGTTATGAAGACCCCTTACCCCGTGAATCTGAGAGGCCAGACCCCTCACCCTCTCCGCCAGTCCAAACTGGACCTTCGTGAGCGGCTGCGTTCTAACCACAATATCGGCGTTCGGCACTACTTCCCTAACGGCATGCTCAACGGAGACGGCAATCGCATTTACTCCTTCGAAACTTGTCGAAGAGTCAACGAACACTCCGAGGTCCACGAAGGTCTGCGCACCCGAAGGTCTCACGCGTACTTGACTGCAGGATCGAACTCCCGGAATCCTCAAGACTCGCCTAGCGATAGCGTCTGCAACACCTTCGGGAGCTCGATCGAGAAGAACGAATAGTGTTCGTCTTCCAAGCTGCAAGCTCACCCAAACCACGATCACGACGACTCCCAGCGCTGCGAGTGGGTCAGCTACATGGTAACCGAGAGCGAGAAAGATCAGCCCCACGATCACCACAATGGAACTCAGTACGTCGCTGCCGAAGTGAAGGGCATCTGCTTCAAGAGCTTGACTTTCATATTTCTTCGCAACCCGATAGAGAACGCGTGATCTTGAGACGTCGACCACGATAGACACTATCATGACCGCGAAGCCGGCGAGACTCGCCTCCACGGGCGATTCCTTGAAGAACAGACGCTGTATGGCTTCAAGCGTTATCCACGCACAGGTTGCGAGCAATAACAAGACCTCAATAAAGGCAGAGAAGCTTTCGTATTTCCCGTGGCCATACAGATGGTCTCTATCGGCAGGCCTGCTTGAGGTTCTTACCGCATAGACTGTCGTAGCGGCAGCCACCAGATCCAAACCCGAATGAAGCGCTTCGGAGATTATTCCAAGACTGTTTGTGAGGACACCCACCACGGCCTTGAGGATCGTGAGCACTACAGCCGCGATCAGGGAGGAAAGCGCAACGCTCTGCTTCTCCCTAGACGAATCCACGACAACGTCAGCCCTACTATTTCTAATGTGCTCAAACAATGCACGCTTGCACTGACGCAAGTCTGGTAAAGGGTTTTCGAGTCCGTTAATAAGCGACGAGGATGAGTCTCAATGGACATGAAACGTCCGCGCTCGAACTACAGCGAACGACGTATCAAAGACAGGGCTCTCCTGAAGCGGCTGATGCAGGCGCTTGACGAGGACGAAGGCATACGAATCGAAGGAATGCTACCGGACTTCAGCAATGGCGGATACATCTTCGTTGGATTCTACCGAGGCAGCTACTGCGTCAATCTCTGTGATCGGATTCGAAAGAAGCGATCCAAGGACTATACGGTCGGATCGAACGACCGATGGCTCTATTTCGACGAGTTCGAGGGTCTCTGGAGGTTCCTACGCCCACTCATTCGCGGACCCTTGAAGGCATGGCTCTACTAGATAGACCCTACTCCGACAGTACCAGCAAGAAGCGAGATCCTCTTCGCCACTGTTTCGCAGGTGCTAGCAGCAAGAGCCTTGCGAGTTCTCAACTGATACCCTATCGCGAGCAGAAAGCTCGACAAGACTCGAAGTGCCTTTGGAGTATCGAGATCGTCGTCCATGGCTGTCTCGAAGGCGGTCTCGGTTCTTGAGAGATCTCTCAAGAGACTCAGATCCGACCTGCCGGCCGCTCTGGTAGACTCGTGAGATCTTAGCACACGAATCGTGTCTCGCATGTGCTCCACTTCTCTCTTAGCATGCACAAGTCCCGTGTTTGAGAAGGTCGCGGTTCGCGTGTAGTGTGTTTTGGCAAAGAACCATCTCAGTTCTTCTGGACCACATATGGCAAGAGCATCCCTGATTCGTACGACATTGCCTAGGGACTTGCTCATCTTGACTCCGCCCACGTTCAGCATGCCTGTGTGGATCCAGTACCTCACGAAAGGTCTCTTGCCGGTCAAAGCTTCCCCCTGCGCCATCTCGGCTTCATGGTGTGGGAAGACGAGCTCGGCTCCGCCAGCATGAACGTCGTAGGATGAACCAAGGTACTTCATGGAGATAGCTGTGTCCTCAATGTGCCATCCCGGTCGGCCCTTGCCCCATGGGGAATCCCAGAGTGGGCCGTCTTCGAACTTCCTCCAAAGCGAGAAGTCCTCCGGATGAAGTTTCGTTGAACATAGCTCCAAACGCCTGAGTTTCAGATCCTCTTTGCTTTGATGGGAAAGCTCACCGTACGATGGGGACTTGGAGATATCGAAGTAGATTCCCGTCTCGGTCTCGTATGCGTATCCCGAAGTGATGAGCTGCTGGACCTGTCTGATCATGTCTGGGACGTGGTCAGAGGCGCGTTCGAACCTGTCGACAGTCTCAATCCCTAGGGCCTTCATGTCTTCCAAGAACAACTTCTCGAACTCGCTGGCCAGTTGCGCAGACTCTCTTCCCGTCTCTTCGGACTTCTTCACTATCCGCTCGTCGATGTCGGTGATATTCATCACAACATACGGTCGATACCCCCTGAACTTGAGGTACCTCACTATCGTATCAAGCGCTAAGTACGTTCGCGCATGACCAAGGTGCGCGTAGTCGTACACCGTGGGTCCGCAGGCGAATATCTTGATCTGCTGCCCGCTGGGTTCAGGTAGTTCTTCCTTGTGCATTGTGAGTGTGTTGAAGATTCGGGGCAAGGTCAGTTCCGCCAACGCGACCGTGAAATTTAACCTCCACGACTCCTCGGTCTCTTCTATCGTTTTCCATGAACACCGCGGAATGAGAAGCCGTTTCGACACAGAACCCGAATTCAAAGCTCGTTGGAGGGTGAGGTAAACTCAACTCGTCACATACTAGCACCGGGCTAGTCCGAATGGATGAAGCCCTTTGTCATGCCAAGTAACCTTGATCTGCTCGAGTAGTGAATTCCGGGTTCCAGGAGGGAGTGAGCGAGTCTGAAGGTGGTCTTCCACGAGAAATACTTCGATGTTTACAGTCATGATCCGGCTTCGGCCGAGGGAAGACTGGATCACGCCCGCAAAACCCTGAGACACGACTTCGAATTCGAGGAGCCAGAGACGGCGCGTGAAGACGACCTCAAGCTTGTGCACACACAATCACATGTCGAACAGATCAAGCGGGACATCCGACTTTACGAAGTCGCATCTCTTTCTGTCGGTGGCGCCATTCGGGCCTCGGAGATTGCTCTCAGGGGCGAACCAGCGTTCGGACTGATAAGGCCCCCCGGACATCACGCAAGCCCCGATTCGTGCTGGGGATTCTGCTACTTCAACAACATCGCCATAGCAATCAAGAGGCTGATCCAGACCCGACGAGTCAAGAATGTCCTGATCGTGGACTTCGACTTACACTTTGGGGATGGAACAAGAAACGCCTTCGCCGGGGATACGCATGTTGTGTATCATCACATGGGGTCGAAGATAGGGGACCTTGAGTCCTTCCTCTCGTCAGCTGCGGATTCCGACATCCTTGCTGTCTCAGCAGGATTCGACAGAGGCATCGCAGACTGGGGAGGCGCACTAACGGACAAAGACTTTGAGCAAATCGGGCAGGTGTTGAGGCGATACTCGTTGAGCAAGTCTCGAAGAAGGCGGTTCGCTGTCCTCGAGGGTGGATATAATCACGAGACTCTGGGGCAATCGATTCTTACATTTCTGCGAGGGTTCAAGTAAGCGTCGTAAACCGTCCCCCCACCCACCTTTCCCAGACATCCCACTCGAATCCCTCACGACTGGACTGTCTACTTTATATCGCATCCAAAAGAATAGTGTTGTTCCAAGGGAAATTACAAATGAAAATTCGATTGAGCAAGAGAGCAATCACACGAATGCAGGGCATCCTAATCGTCGTGATCCTAGTCGTCGTGGGCGCGGCAATAGCAGCCTACTACCTTACAGTTCCACCCCCAGTGAAATTCAAAGATACATTGATCGTAGGCACAACGGACTCTGTGCAGTCAAGCATCGATCCATCGGACGCATACGATTTCTTCGGATGGGCGGTCATTCAGACCCTAGGAGCGCCGCTCATCGACATCGTTCCCGGTTCCGCCGCCGGTCCTAAGGACCTAGCACCTGCTCTGGCAGAAAGCTGGTCCGTCAGCAGCGACGGGATCGCATGGACGTTCAATCTCAGACAGGGTCTCAAGTTCAGCGACGGCGTCGAGTTCACCGCTGAAGATGTCAAGTACAGCTTTGAAAGAGGCATGAAGATCGCGAACCCTGACGGTGCTTTTGTCGGGATAGGGTACGATTCAATAATCGGCAGCATCGAAGTTGTCGGCAAGTATCAAGTCAAGTTCAACCTGAAGTATGCTAACGCATTCTTCGGTCAACTGATGGCCGCCGCTCCCTCCTACATAGTGAATCCAAGATATGCCCCGATGGAGTACTTCAGGATCAACTATACGGAAGGAAACGCAAGGGCAAGCAGCCCGATGGACCTCGGACCGTACGTGCTGACATCTTGGACACGCGTTGGCGGAAAGGACCAAGAGATGAAGTGGGATGCAAATCCCAACTACTGGAACGCGGCCGCAGGGTATCCTAAGACCGCGCACATCGTAATCAGGTTCTACAGCGATGCGACAGCGCTCGCATTGGCGATGGAGGCAGGTGAGGTAGACCTAGCGTACCGCCACATAGCCCCGGTTGACATACAGAGATTCCAGCAGAAGCCGGAACTCAAGGTATGGCGAGGCCCCAGCCAATTCATTCAGTACCTTGTGATGCAAGAAGGCATCAAGCCACTGGATGATGCCAGAGTCCGGAAGGCGATTGCGGCAGCAATAGACAGAAAACCCATGACTGATGTCGTTCTCCTAGGACAGGCGACCCCGCTTTACAGCATGATACCAAATGGCATGGCCTTCCACTCAGATCCCTTCAAGAAACTAGGAGATGCAAACTATGAACTTGCGAAATCGTTGCTGGCCGAGGTCGGATACAGCGAGAGCAACAAACTGGTCCTTGATCTGTGGTACGAGTCCTCAGGACACTATCAATCCAGTCCAGAAATCGCCAACGTCATGAAGTCGTCGCTTGAGAAGAGCGGAGTCATGCAGGTCAATCTACACGGCGTTGACTGGCCCACATACAGAAGCAACATGAGAGCAGAAAGCATGGCACTCTTTGTCCTAGGCTGGTACCCTGACTACGTTGACTCTGACAACTATCTGTTCCCGTTTGTGCACTCAAGCGGGGCGTCATGGATCCACTACAACTACAAGAACCCACAGATGGACTCCTTGGTTGAGCAGCAAAGAGCGACAACTGATCCAGACAAGAGAACACAGCTGATGACGAGCATTCAAGATCTGCTCGCAGAAGATGCACCGCTCGTTCCACTATTTCAGGGCTCAAACTGGGCTGTCAGCAAACCGAATGTCGATGGCGTCGTCCTCGACATCTCGATGATCTTCAGATACTATCTACTGTTTGCTGCACAAGAAGAATAAGGCTTAACTTCACCCCTAGGAACCCCCTCTTTTTATGACCCTTCGTTCGTACGTCATCGGAAGAATTCTCCTCACAATTCCGATGATCCTGCTGCTGCTGACGCTCGTGTTTATTATTGTCCGGATTCTGCCCGGAGATCCGGTCCTCGTACACTTCGAAAAAAAGGCTACCCCAGCGATGATTGAAGAGTTCAGGCACCAGCTAGGTCTGGACAAACCCCTAGAGCAACAGTACGGCGACTACCTGCTGGGGCTATTGCGTGGCGATCTGGGAAAGTCGATGGCGGACTTCTCTTCAGTGGGTCAACAGATCTTCACCGCGTTCCCGGCGACCCTGGAGTTGAGCATATTCTCAATGATAATCGCCGTCTTGCTGGGAGTGTTCTTGGGTGCGAGAGCATCTCGCTCCTACAACTCGGTCGAAGATCATTCAATCAGAGTATTCGGAATAGTATCCTATGCCATCCCCGTTTTCTTTCTGGGAATGGTCTTCCAGCTGATCTTTGGAATAGGTCTCCACATACTTCCCACTGGAGGCAGGATCTCGCCAGGGATGGAACCACATGGTCTCGCTCTCGGAGATTTCCGATTCTCCACAGGTCTGTACACCGTTGATAGCGTACTCGAGGGAGATCCTTCAAAGCTGTTTGCGACACTTCGCTATCTTTTACTTCCCTCTTTGACCCTTGGGATCGTTCTTTCGGGAATATTCGTTAGGCTGACGAGAAGCAACATGCTGGAAACTCTCAGACTTGACTTTGTGACTGCGGCCAGAGCTAGAGGATTGAGCGAGCGAGCCGTACTGTACGGTTACGCCTTGAGGAACGCATTCCTCCCCATTTTGACGATGATGGGGCTCCAGTTCGCAGCCCTGCTGGCCGGCGCTATCTTGACCGAGACCACTTTTTCTTGGCCTGGATTGGGAAGGTATCTGGTGGACAGGATCGCTTTCAGAGACTACACGGCGATTCAAGGAGCAATAGTATTCTTTGGTCTACTTGTTGCCCTTGTGAGCTTGGTCGTCGATATTCTGTATGCATACCTTGACCCGAGAATAAGACTCTGAGTGTGTGAGATCATGACCGACACTCAAACACGTGGAAGAATCGTCGTCCAGCTTATCCCTGGCTTGGCGTCCCTCAGAAAGAGAGGATTGGCTGGGTGGTTTGCTGTCATCGGCCTGGCAATGGTCTTCGTGGTTGTATTGATGACTGCAACTGCACCTTGGATTTCTCCGCACGATCCGAACGAGATTGGCACAGGCCCAGTTCTAGGTCCTCCGAGCCTGAGCTTTCCTCTTGGGACTAACCATCTTGGACAAGACATGCTCAGCCGACTGATATGGGGAGGGTCAACGATGCTTCAGGTTGCTGCTCTGTCGGTTCTTGTGTGCTTCATTGTCGGTGTTCCAGTGGGCTTGCTTACCTCTTATGCGGGAGGTCTAGTAGACAGGTCAGCCTCTTTGGCTATGGATAGCATCTACGCTTTCCCGGGATTGGTACTTGCAATCGCCATAGCAGCCATGCTCGGACCGGGAGTCGTGAACATGTCCCTCTCCATCGCAGTCGTCTACGTGCCGTCCTACTACAGAATAGTAAGAAGCCAAGTGCTCAGCATCAAAGAGCTACCCTACGTAGAAGCTGCAAGAACGCTGGGAGCATCGGGAAGAAGTACATTACTGCGCTACATCCTACCCAACGTCTTGCCGTCAGTCGTGGCAGTGGCGACCGTGAACTTCGCCGACGCAATCCTCACGGCAGCTGGGCTCACGTTTGTGGGACTGGGCCTGCCAATCTCAACTCCGGACTGGGGGTGGGATCTCACTTACGGCAGAAGATTGCTGCCCAGCGGAGCGTGGTGGGTGATCACCTTTCCAGGCCTCATGATAGTAATACTTGCGTTGGGTTTCGCATTTGTCGGCGAAGGACTGAGTGAGCTGCTCAACCCGAAACTTGAACAATAGATCCAAGAAATCAAATGAAGAACACGGTGAAGAAACTCAATGCCGCTCCTCGACATTCAATCTCTGGTAGTAGAGTATCACACCCTCAAGGCAGTCGTGAGAGCAGTAGATCGAGTATCCCTATCCGTGGAAAAGGGAGAGACCCTCGGCTTGGTAGGAGAATCAGGGTGTGGCAAATCAACGCTCGGTCTATCTGCCATACGACTCGTACCCTCGCCGGGGAGAATCACCAATGGACGTGTCTCGCTCGATGGAACAGATGTGATCAACTGCTCTGATGAAGTGATCCGCCAGATAAGGGGCAAACGTGTTGGCTACATCTTCCAAGATCCGATGACCTCGCTCAATCCCGTTAAGAACATCAGTGCTCATTTCGTTGAAATGATCCAAACCCATGAACCCAAGGCTAGCAGCGAAGACGCGCTCAAGCGATCCCAAGATGTGTTGAAGCGTCTCGGAATTCTTCCTGAAAGGCTTCGGGACTTCCCACATCAATTCAGTGGTGGAATGAGGCAAAGGGTCATGATCGGATTAGCTCTTGCCCTCAACCCTGACCTTTTGATCGCAGACGAGCCCACTACATCTCTTGACGTAATAGTCGAAGCACAGATTGTCGAGCTCCTTAAGGAGCTGAAAGAAAGCCTCGGGCTGACATTGATTCTGATCACGCATAACATTGGTATCGTAGCAGAGACCGCTGACCGCGTGGTCGTCATGTACGCAGGTAGAGTCGCCGAGCTAGCCGATACTGACACGCTATTCGAGAAACCTAGGCATCCGTACACACAAGCTCTCTTGAACTCTGTCCCAAACATTACCAAGAAAGATCAGGTCTTGTCATGGATCCCCGGAGCACCTCCCGACCTAGCTGAACCGCCACTTGGCTGTCTCTACCATCCGCGCTGTCCCTTCGTATTCGACCGATGCAAGAGAGAGGAGCCACTACTGACGCAGCACAATAGCTCGATGGTCGCTTGCCACCTTTGCGATAAGAGGTAGAACTCATTGAGCAACATGCTTACTGCAACTGATCTCAAGAAGTACTTCCCAGTCGAGAGAGGTTTCCTGGACAAAATGCTGACGTCGCACAAGAGGTTTGTCCATGCAGTAGATGGTATCTCATTCTCGATGAGCCGTGGAGATATCCTCGGATTGGTCGGAGAGAGTGGCTCAGGAAAGAGCACAACAGCAAAGCTGTGTTTGAAACTTGTCGAGCCAACATCCGGCCAGATTGCGTTCGAAGGAACCGATCTTACTGCTTTGCACGGAGAGGAGCTTCGCAGATTCAGAAGGAACATACAGCTCATCTTCCAAGATCCGACAGCCTCGTTGAGTCCGCGTATCAGAGTTGGTGACGCGATAAGACATGCTCTCTCATTTCAAGGAGTGGGCACACCGGCTCAACAGGTACAGCGAACACGTGAGATGCTGGAACGAGTCGGTCTCACGCCTTGGAGCAACTTCTACGATCGCTATCCGCACCAGCTCAGTGGCGGCCAACGACAGCGAGTCGTCATCGCAAGAGCTCTAGTGCTGAATCCAAAGTTTGTCATCGCAGACGAACCTATCGCAATGGTAGATGTCTCGGTGAGGGCGCAGATCCTTGAATTGATGCTCGAGCTCAAGAAGGAATTCGATCTGACGTACCTCTTCATAACTCACGATCTTGCCATGGCAAACTACGTGTGTCGCAGCATCGCTATCATGTACTTGGGCAAGATCCTAGAGATGGGTCCAAAGGAAGAGGTTTTCGGAAACCCGCTGCACCCCTACACATTGGCTCTGCTTTCTTCAATTCCTGTCCCAGATCCCAAAGCAAAGCTAGAACGGATGATCCCCAAAGGTGAGATCCCAAGCCCAATCAAACCTCCTGAAGGCTGCAGATTTCACCCGAGATGCCCGTATGCACAGGAAATATGCTCGGAACATGAGCCCCAGCTTGAAGAAATCAGAACCGGCCATCGAGCTGCATGCTTCTTTCCCAGAATGTAGTCATAACGCTGAATCTCTCGCCTAACTGAGAAGGGCGCAGAACATACCTCGTGAGGAGCCGAGAATCTGAGGTGATGAAATACCTTCGGCTCTGTTAGGTTCATGGGGCAGGGTTGAAAGAAGCACTGTCCGTTTATTCACTGCTATTTCGTGCGGAGGTCCACGAACTTCCCTCTCTTTGTAAGTTCAACTTCGATTTCGTATGAGGTGCCCCCTTGCGTGCACTTGAGAGTCACGACGTTGTTTCCGTTCGGGAGAGCCTTCACAGGAGGAACGTGGTCTCCCTTGGCGGATTCAGAGACTCTAAGGTGCAACTCCTCTAGGGCTCGTTTGACGATGTCCTCTTCTGTCATGCTCATTTGTTTCGCGCCTTCGCTTGATCTGGCCGCCTCACGTAGAATGGTTTCATATTATAGTTTTGCGAACAGTTACCGACCCCATATGCAGGTGTGCGAGAGACCGTCATCTTCGTCCTCTGCTCTCTCCTTCCATGTTTTTCCTTGGTGTGGCGCATGAAGGAACCGACGAGTAGTACCATTGACCGGTTGATACAGGAGCACAAGATCAACACAGACCTGACCAAGCCTATCAAGGCAACGAAGCACAAAGTCGCAAGGAAGACGAGGATTTTCCATCTAGATCGCGCAGAGCCACTGACGTTCATCATCGACACACCAATGACACGTGACATCGCTTGCTATCCGCACCTAGTAGGTCAGCGCTTGGAACAGGCAGCTCGGAAGGCGGCGGCAGAGGCTCTGCCCGCAATTCTGGAGCTAGCACAGATAGGAACCGAACGCGCGGAATCGGAGATCGTCTTCGAGCAGATCCTGAGAGCTGCTCCCGGCTACAAGCTTCAGGATATTGCCCCGAGAGTGCTTGGAAGGTCGTACAGAACCGTATATCTTCGCCCACGATATACGCACAGATCATATCGTGACCACGACGGGACCATTCAGCGAGAGATAGAGATAATCCACCAAGAATTCTCAGAGTTCCCAAATGGTAAGAAGATCGCACTCATCATGCAAGATACAGTCGCGAGTGGACGGTCAGCCGAAGTCAGCATAAATGCCACACTGAATTGCTGCGAGCAATCCGGCTGCAAGATCACGAAATGGATCCTGTACGGCTTCATATCCGAATACGGCCTTGACGTACTCAATCGACTTGCGAAACAAAACGGCATTCAAATGATCGCATTTGCGATGGGGAACCTCACAGCCCTTTCGACTAACAACTACGACATGCCTCTCTATGGCGTTGACGAAGCTCACTGGCAGAAGACCCGTACGATCCGAAAGCTCGGAAGCATCATCGACAGGACGAGCCTCAAAGACTATGTCCCATACTTCGTTCCAGGATCTGATCAGCCCGGCGACTGGTCCGCAAGGCAAAGCAAGCTGTTTAACGGGACCTCGTACGAGCGAGGCGACATAGTCGGCCATCTCAACAACAGCATACGCCTTATCAGGAGTCTCTATGAGATCGGCGGCTTCGAACCATGGCAACAACACATTGCGGAGAGGGAACTCAATCTTCTCCAACGGACTTTGAAAAGAAGATCGTCGAAGAACACGGCGTAGTTCAAGACTAAAAGTCGTGATCGTCGTTTACGCTTCTGAACATCGGCCAGAACATCGTCAGAGAGCAGAGGATGGGACTTCGACACCGACGAATCGGAGCGCATTTATGATGTGCGCGTCTGTTAGTCGCCGGAGTCTTCCCAAGATGCCGAGACTGAACGCAATTGGCGTGATCGGAATTCCGTACAACGTCGGGTGGAAGGGGGAGGGCATAGACAAAGGCCCTTCTGCCCTCCGAAAGGCTGGCTTGCTGAAACAGCTTGGACAAGTTGCGGATCTAGTTGTGGATCTGGGCGACCTATGTGTTGAGATGCCGCCGAGAGATGACTCGAACCCCAAGCTTCTGAATCCGTACCAAGTAATTGCCGTCTGCCAGGCGATCGCTCCACGCGTGAAGGAAGCCTGTCTGGGTGGATACTTCCCCCTCGTACTGGGCTCTGAGGATAGCATCATCATGGGGATCGTGGAAGGACTCCAGCAGGGACTCAACAAGGAAGTTGGATTGATCTACCTTGATGCCCACGGCGATTTCAACACTCCAGAGACAACACCCTCTGGCCTGATTGGCGGAATGGATGTGGCCATGCTTGCCGGTCGAGGTCCAGAGCAACTGACGAACATCTTTGGGAACAAACCGCAACTACGTGAGGAACAGATCTCGATCTTCGGTGCTCGGGACCTTGACCCGCCCGAGATCAAGATGCTAGAAGTATCAAGGGTACATCTCTACACGATGGACCGAGTGAGGAAACTCGGCGCCGAGCAGACTATGAGAGAAGTGGTCGACAGACTCTCGGCAAACTGTGACAAGATCTACATCCACATGGACATTGACGTCTTGGAACCAACTGAAATGAAGGCCGTGCACATGAACGCGCCAAATGGTCTCGGACTAGGTGACTGTACAAAAGCCTTGCACATAGTTCGGGAAACTGGAAGGCTATGCGGCTTGGCTGTGATGGTGTTCAACGCGGACAAGGATCCGACAGGAGCAGAGGCACAGAAACTGAACCGTCTCATAGTTGAAAGCTTACGCTGACAAAAACCCTAGCGTCCAATCCTTCTTCATGTGCAGAGCCTCAAGCAAGCCCTTGGATGGTTCCAGACTGCTAAAGACGGCCGTAGCTCCGGCCTCTGCAAGTTGCTCCGCGGAGTAGAACCCAGTTGCCGCGCCTAATGCTTCTACATTGTTTGCATTGGCCGCCTCGATGTCACGAGGCGTATCCCCTACGATTGTTACGGATTTGGGGTCACGCAGTTGATACTTCCCAATGCACTGCCCGACGGCCGCTCTAACCAAATCCTCTCTGTTGAAATACCCGTCGCTGTAGAACACCTCCGAGAAGTGCGACCGAATTCCTGTGATACGCAGCTTCTCCTCAGCGACGCTTGCTAGGTTTCCTGTGAGAACTCCAAGCCTGTGATCTGATGATGTTTTCAGAATGGGCAACAGGTTAGCGACGCCCTTGTTCAAGATCGGCTTCTTCTCCATTGCCAAGTAGATCTCACCTACTTGCGTGAGCACCTGTTGAAGATGCTCGGCGGTCGCAGTTGGACTCAAACCGACTTTCGTGAGAAGAAGCCTACAGATCTCAGGGTCTACCATACCGTCGTATTTCCATGGCTCGGTCGCCGGCGACTTGCCTACAACCTCAAGCACAGCACGTCTGAAACGTTCGCGCTCGTCCCCTTCGGTGCTTTGCTTCGCTAGGAGTGTCCCATCAATATCAAAGAGAATGATCTGCAATAGACTCACTTCTCGCGACACTTGGCGAAGACACACCCGAGCCAACAAGCGTTATGGCACTTTCGCATACCTATCCGCGTTAAATACCAATCGTAGGGTGAAGAACCGGTTGGAGGTGAAGAGTTCGATGATTGATCTATTTGCGAGCGTGGCGGTCATGGTCTCGGATGAGAAGAAGGCCAAGGAATGGTACAGGGACAAACTTGGGTTCGAAGTCCGGAGTGATGAGGAGCACTGGGTAGTGGTCGGTCCAAAGGGTTCAACAACCTGTCTTCACCTGTGCCCGGACGATCAGCTTGAACCCGGGAACACAGGAATCCTATTCCTTGCCGGCGACATTGAAGGCACATGCACCGAACTGAAAGCGAGAGGAGTGGAATTCACGAGGGAACTTGGCAAGGCGGAATGGGATCCGAACATGAGATACGCCATGTTCAGGGATCCCGACGGCAATGTGTTCTGGCTTATGCCGAAGTGAGCGGCGTTTCCAAGGCTGTGCAGACGTACACTACGAGGATTCCATCGACGCCATTGCTCACTCGGTACAGCATTCAGCGCACGCGCCGCCTCGGGTCACCGCGCGCGCGTCCGATCTGTTTCTATCAGATTATCTTGTAGCATTTCTCTGCTATGGTGCTTAGGATCTCGTCATGTCTCTTCTCGTCTTCTGCAAGATGTTGAAGAAGTGTTCGAATTGCTTCATCCCTTGTATTGTCAATCTCGCCCTGTATATGTGTCAACATTGATTTCCCCAGCGTCTTGTGATTCTCTATCTCTCTTTTCAGTATGATTGGGTCAACGTAGCTGTCGAGGGCACGCTCCCACAGAGGCTTCGTAGGTCCGCCCGTCAGCACCTCAAGTACAGCCTCCAACACGCTTGCGTGTTTCTGCGAATCCATCCTCATCTCTGTTAGCAGGAGTTTTGCTGCGCTGCTGCCGACTTTCTTCTCTGTATCAGAGAGCCTTTCTACGCTCTGTCTTTCAATCTCAATTTGCTCGCGAATCAGTCTGGTCAGGTCTCCGTCGGGACTCATTCAAGCTCACTACTTAGACCTCGGCCCGTGACCCGATCTAAAGGCTAGTCCCAGTCCATTGTCAAGTGATCTTGCTCGGCTCCATACAAATGCGAGTTTGTCAAGGCACGTGATTGTGTCAGTACTATGCCCGCTACGACAATCTTTCCCATACAGAGTCTCAACATGATCCGATGAGACGGAATCATGAGAGGAGTATCACTACAACGGATAGTCTCTGCGTGATCTCTTCGTGTTCGTCGGCGCTTTTCAAACGCTTATATTGGCCACGGGCAGAGGCCTGATCGAGACCATCAATGACACAATGCCCCAAGTGTGGAAGAGAAGTCCCTGTTGAGTCAAGGTTCTGCACGAATTGTGGAGCGCCTGTTTCTCTTGGAGCACAGGCTCCTTACAGGTACCAGATCAAGTATCAGCCGTCCTACTCCATGCTCGTGTTGTCTCTGAACGCGGGACAGGTCGTAGTGGCTGAAGCGGGATCCATGACCTACATGACTCCTAACGTGCAGGTCAAGACACGGGCACGTGAGAAGAGTGTCCTCGGCAGTTTGGGTATCTCAATTCTGGGAGGCCAGTCTTTCTTCGTAAATGAGTATTGGCCAAGTCAAGGTGAAGGCGAGATCGGCCTAGTTTCGGCACCCGTGGGAGATGTCACGAAGATAGACATCTCGCCCGGGAGAGGATACATCATCCAGAAATCCGCTTACGTCGCCTCGTCTCCAACAGTGAACCTCGACATACAATGGCAGGGATTCACGAAGGGGATATTCGGTCAAGGACTCTTCATGATCAAGACCTCAGGCGAAGGAGAGCTCTTCATAAACTGCTTCGGGGCGATCGACAAACACGTCCTACAGCCCGGAGAGACGATCGTAGTAGACAATTTCCATCTCGTCGGGTTCAGCGACTCATGCCAGTACAACGTTCAGAAATTCGGAGGCTGGAAGGAGACGTTATTGAGCGGTGAAGGACTAGTCACCCAGATCACTGGGCCGGGAGAGGTCCTGATACAGACCAAGAACATGCGAGAACTGGTTGAATGGTTGTGGACACTGCTCGAACCCCGAGTACGCTCTACAGCCCGGTAACCCGGCGACCTTGCCTCACCTATTCCGCTCTCGCAGTTATTCATCCAAGTCACATGACAATTACACGTGACGCTTCGGGGCAACACGATGAGTAGGGCAAGTCAGAGCACGGATGGGGCATTCCGGGATCGCCATGTATCTCAATTCCTCAATCCGGTCTGGAAGACCTTGGCGCATCATCTAGCAGCCAAGTGTGAGCACTGCGGCCAAGAGAGGTTGCTCTCTGTCTTCGACGCCTATTCAAGGGGCTACAACCGCGGCTGCAGCGTCTGTATGCTGACATCGAAGGGACTGTTGCCTCTAGTTCGCTCGCTATTCTCACATCTCGACATTGATGATAGTGGAGTGACGCGTCTACTCGAAGATCCCCTGACGCGCAGGTGCATGCTCAGTGTTGTCAGGGGAATCAGCCATTTCGGAATAAGGTATCCGCAGCCCGTGGGTTCCCCCGTAACCATCGTCTGGAACTTCACGAACCGGTGCAACCTCGACTGCTTGCACTGCCACCAAGACTCCTCACCCTTGCCGTCTCATCCGGAACTCAGCACTTCAGAGGCGTTTCGCGTCATAGACAACATGGGTGATGCTGGCGTCGCGATACTCACCTTCTCTGGAGGTGAGCCCCTACTTCGTAGAGATCTCTTCGATGCAATCAAGAGAGCTAGCGAGAGCGGCATGCTGTGCACCATCGCATCCAACGGAACACTCATGACCCGTGAAGTTGCCCAGAGACTTGCCAAAGCGGGCACTAGAAGAATCGAGATTGGACTTGACGGAGCAACTCCTGAAACTCACGACTTCCTAAGAAACAGCGTTGGCAGCTTTGATGCGACCGTCAAGGGGATCAGGAACTGTGCAGCTGTCGGTTTCGATGAGATAGCGACCACAATGACTCTGCACTCGAAGAACCTCAACGAGCTGGAAGAAACGATGAGCTTAGCGGAGAGATTGGGGGCGACCAGATTCTATCTCAACCGCCTCATACCTGCTGGGCGAGGAGTTGATGCATATTACCTTGACGTGAGCCCTCGCGAGAAGACAATAGCACTTGAGGCACTCTACAGGAAGTTCCGCACCACCATCGATGAGGGATCTGGCATGCAGTGTTACGCTCGAGGAATGACCTACTACTCTCGCCTAAGCCACGAGCGTTCAAACGGCGTGATCTTCACGGTTAGTGAGGCTCTCTCGGGATACGAGAGAATGTTCCAAGACAGATTCGGCCTCGACGTTTCCAAGATCGTAAGGAAGATTGCGGCAGGATTTGGTGGATGTTCAGCTGGGCTCACGTATGCAGGACTTGATGCGTCTGGGGACTTGCTTCCTTGCGTTCCTGCTCCTATAAAATTAGGGAACCTCCTTAATCAGAGCCTCGAAGAGATCTGGGTTCATAATGAGCTGCTAAACTATATCAGAGATCGTAAGTCGCTGAAAGGATACTGTAGGAAGTGTGTGTACAGTGCCTTGTGCGGTGGATGCCGATACACAGCGTATGTGACTACAGGAGATTGGCTGGGTCCGGATACTTCCTGTCCATTTGGACCTGAAGTCTGAACTCTTCGTTGCCAGCAACGAGCATGGTTCTCACTCGATAGAGGTAGGCAGCAAAAAGGAGGGGAATGCTCGGTCGATCGAAAGAAAGACCGAGAATCATGTCCGCTGTTGACTTGGCGAGGCTTCTGGCTTCCATGTACTTGTGGCTGAGTTATGGAGCACCTTCACTGTACAGTATTCCTAATGACCTGAAGAAGAACACCAGAAGGGCAGGTCCGATGATTGCCATGATTAGCCATCCGACGTAGGGTATCGATCCGCATACTCCGCCAACTATGATGGCGATTACGGCGACGAAGACCACCCACACAAGATACTTGCCCCACCCAACTTTCGCGATAACTCTGAAGATCTCGCCGAATGCGAAGGCCTTTCCAAACTTGCCTGTCTTGATCATGTGCGCTACGCCGGCGGCAAGAACTATCAGCATGAGGAAGGCGACGACGATCCCGATCAGTAGGAGCACTAGTCCAGTACCTCCGAGGAGTAGCATAGGCGCAACGCCTCCTCCCATGAACATTCCCGCAACGAGACCACCTACGCCAACTGCAATCAGGATCAGTGGGATGATCATGTAGATGAGCGAGGCGAAGAAGATCTTGGCGCCGTCGACGAAAAGCTCGCCATAGTTCTCGAGCTTCGGAGGCGCGTCGGCTCCGGGTGACTCCTTCAGTACTCTAGAGGCGTACCCCAGAACGATCCAGTCGACTATCGGTATTAGATTAAGGACTATCAGAATCACAAGTCTGCCGAAGTCGCTGAACAGCTTCTTGGCGTACTCGAAGCTATTGCTCAAATTCGCTGCTAGGTCCAAACCAGACATCTCCCTAGCGAAACACCCGCTTTGACGATATATAAGGGGAGAGGGATATCCTCGCCGAGCTGAGCTCTCTATGCCAGCGAAAGCAGTCTATGCCAGAACAATATCCAGTGAAGAAGCACGGGAAGGCTACATCCTAGTTCTCAAGGACAAACTCTCCTTCTTTCCCCCTCTTCGAAGAGACTTCACTCTCGTCAAGAATGGCCGCCCAAGGAAGGCCAGAGTGGAGTCATACCCCTGTACTTGCAGAGGCCCTGCACTGCCTCACGAACACTACTTCATACGATGGCACGGATTGAAGGCACAGGATCAGGTGCATATCCGGAGAGACAGAAAGGAATCTCGTCGATATCTTGTCACAATATCTAGATGAGCAGACAGCTTGCACACGCAATCAAGAGCTAGATCCCTGCATCGTACATTGGATTGGTTACACACTATTCAGAACTGGACCTCCGGTCGACTATCTTTGGACATCTCGAGTGTTGGGATGATGATCGACGACGTTCAAGTCTCGTGTTCGCATATTAAAGAAAAAAGGGGGAGTTCGTCCCGCTCCAAGCGGGACGGCGTCTGCTACTGTTTGGTGCTATGTCTTCATGAAGAAGAGAGCAATGCCGAATATGATGTTCAGCACACCTATCACGATGAACAGGGGCGCGAGAAATACGCTAGGATCAATGAAGCCTACCTGAGTTGCATACCAAGGAGCCAGTACCGTCATCAGTCCTAGGCCAAACAGCGCGAGAGCCATGCCGTCCTTCTTTGTCGCGGGTTTCTTTGGAGGAGCTTTCTCAGACAACACGTTTCACCTTTTAGCTCGAAGGGAAGAACACCTCGTATGGCACATACAGTGACCCCCATGCCAGCCTGAGAACGATCATTGCGCCGAGAAACACTGCAGAGACGACCATCAGAACCCAGTCCACGGTCCGGAGTTCTGTTGATCTCAGTGAGGTCTTGCTGCCGGTCGACCCGAAAGCTCTACCCTCGAGCGACCAAGACATCTTGTTGATTCGCTCGAGAGCTCCAACCGTAAGCGGAATTGCGATCGGCACAAGCTTCAGGGGGTTTCTTCCTATCTCTAAGCCTCTGGATCTCTGCGCCTCGATGCACAAGTTCAGCGCTCTCTGCATCATTGGAACCATCTGCAATGCTGAGAGGACAATGAAGCTTGCCAAGTATGGAAGCTTCAGATCCTGCAAAGCCGCAAAGAGATCTCCGGGATGGGTCGTGATGAACAAGAGCGACAGCCATCCCACAAAGGCGCTTATGATCGTTACCAACCAAAGCGCCTTCCAGACGCCCTCGTACCTTAGCTGCAAAGTAATCGGACCCAGACTGTAAGTCGCGATCACATGATGCTCGAAAGCATAGAAGAAGCTCTGGAAGACAACTATGACTATGATCATGGAAGCGATGAATGTGTAGCGTTTCAGGAACGAAACGAACACACGCCCAACCGCCGCCAACGGGAGGCACCCAAGGAAGATTAGGAATGCGGGTATAGGACTGTAGAAAAGCACGGCGGAGACGGAGGCGGCGGCCGTCATAGTCAGCTTGCTCTTTGCGTTGAGTCGGTGAAGGACAGTGTCCTTCGGGACGTACATCGAGACCCAAGGCAATCAGGTCACCCGTGCCAGTTCCGACTACTTCTTCTTCCCATAGGGTGTCTTCAGCCGATACTCTCCTGGTAGGGCCCTGAGTATCGCAAAAGCAACTGCGTATTCAATGATCATGTCGATGGGCTTGCCCACTATGTCGGCGATGAAAACCGATGAGAACATTCCCCAGCCCGTCGCAGAGAGAAGTGCAAATACGATTATGTCCTGAGGAGCCCCTGTTGCTCCACCGAACAGGAACACGACGATAATGGATGCAGTGAATGAGACGATGAGGCATGAGAGAATGAACACAACTGCCGTCTTTGGCCATGTCTTGGTCCATCCGTGTTCAGCAGCATATCCGGTCAGGAGACCGAAGGCGACGTTGACGATGGCAAATGGAATGCCGACAGGACTAAACATTATGCCGTTCAGTATGTTCGTGAAGAAACCTGTGGCAGCAGCCCACCACGGTCCCAAGATCAGAGCAGTCAGAAACGTGCCCATCAGGTCCATGTAGATGCCGGGTAACCCAGTCAGTGTTGCGAGACGACTTGCTACGATGTTCAGTGCAATGCCGACGACGACGAATGACACAGCGTATGATCTACTAATCGGTATCTCTGATGTCAAGCTTGTCCTTCCTCGGAATTTTCGTGGAGTTCAAGTCCTAGAACTGGATATATATCACTTGGCACGTCCAACAGGACGAGGTCACTCGCGCTGATGTCCACAGCGGCAATCAGAGTTCACGATCTTACGGTAAAATATCCGCTCGCCGACAAACCTGCACTGAACAGAATCAGCTTTGAGATTCAGAAAGGCGAGATGATTGGGGTAATCGGCCCATGCCTTTCCGGCAAGACTACCCTATGCCTATGTCTGAAGGGGCTTATTCCACACATGGTCACAGCTCTGATGGAAGGAACAGTCGAAATTGAAGGGATCGATACAAGGACGAGCAAGGTCCCGGAACTGGCCAAGAAAGTAGGAATGGTTCTTGATGATCCGGAGGCTCAACTCACACAGCTCACAGTGAAAGAGGAGATCGCGTTTGGTCTCCAGAACCTAGGCGTCCCAAGAGACGAGATAGAGAAACGCGTCGTAGAAATGATCGATCTAGTCGGCCTGAATGGTCTTGAAGATAGAGCACCAATCGACCTCTCAGGAGGCCAGCAACAGCGACTGTCAATTGGCTCAGTTCTTGCGATGTATCCGGACGTTCTCGTCTTGGATGAACCCACCTCGAACTTGGACCCGATCGGAAAAGAAGAGGTGTTCAGAGTCCTTTGGAATCTCAAACGCGAGAAGCGCATGACAATCGTCGTCGTTGAGAACGATGTTGAGAGGCTTGCAGTGTTTGCTGACAGAATCGTTTTCCTTTCCGAAGGAGAGATAGCGGCGACCGGACCACCGAGCAGAGTCTTCAATGAAATAGATCTCCTCGAATCAAAGGGCGAGAATACCCCTCAAGTGACGACGCTCTGTTCAAGAATCAAACGAAACAGACAGTGGCCTTGGCCGACCCTGCCGACAAACCTGAAGGAAGCTCACGAGAGGATAGCTGAACTCTACGAAGCGAGGTGAGTCCTCCAATGTCCGGACTGCAAGAAATCATAGTTGTGGACAGTCTGGCGCACACATATCCGGGGAACGTTGAGGCTCTAAGGGGCATCAACCTCGCGGTACGGAGAAGCGAAGTAACCGCCATAATCGGCCAGAACGGTTCAGGAAAGACGACTCTCGTGAAACATTTCAACGGCCTACTCAAGCCAACGCGAGGACGAGTGCTCCTAGACGGCATCGAGACGAAGAACTACAAGCCAAGAGAAATAGTACGCAAGGTCGGCTATGTCTTTCAGAACCCTACACACCAGCTCTTCTGCACGACAATCGAGGAGGAGATAGCATTTGGACCCAAGAACCTGGGCCTGCAGGAAGCGGAGATCAGACAAAGGGTGGAAGATGCCATCAAAGCTTTTCGTCTCGACAGGTACCGAGACATACATCCTCTGAGACTGAGCTTTCCGCTTAGGAAGATGCTCGCAATCGCATCCGTTTATGTGATGCACCCCGATGCAGTCGTGCTTGACGAACCTACAACGGGTCAAGATCACATAGGCATGGGTCTCATTGAACGAACGATTAAAGAACTGAAGTCAGAGGGCCGGACTCTGATCCTAGTTAGCCACGACATGCCTCTTGTCGCGGCAACGGCTGATAGAGCAGTCGTTATGCGAGACGGCGCAATTACCGCTGACGCTCACCCGAAGGAGATCTTCTCAAATGACGACCTCATGAAGAACACGCACTTGATGTCGCCTCAGATAACGAAGCTTTCGCAGATGTTCGCCGATCCAAGAATACCCCACAACATCCTAACGGTCGATGAAATGTACTCATGCCTTGAAGGAATCCGCAAATAGAGATCCCCAGAAGGAGCCTTGCTAAAACGACCTCTCGCCCCTGAGCGTGAAGAAGAAAACTAGGCCACAGAGCAAGCCAATCGTGACGAGAATCTCCAGAGACACATACGCAAGATGACCTCCAGTCCTCGTAGTGACCAATCCAACCATTGGGGGCATACTCATGTATCCTAGCCCCCAAGACAGGTTGTAGATACCCATGGCTGTTGAGGGTGCCTTCTCGCCCAAGGTGTTTGCTATCAAAGCTTGAAATGTGATCCAATTCACACCCAGTAGGGCACCTATGACAATCCATTGCAGAATGAGCGTCCAACTGCTCTGGATGACATAGGTACCCAACAATAGCACAAGGAGAGCAGTGAGAAAGGACAATGCAGGGTAGTATCTCCGCTGAAAGAAACGGTATGTATAGGGCAGTGAGGACCTGCTCGCGAGCGCTGAGACGAGATACGACGACAGCAGCAGACCTGACAGTGCAACCGGCAGACCAATGCCTGTCAAGAGATCCGAGTTGTGTGCCTGCACGATTCCCTCGAATCCTCCCATAATGCCAGTCATGACCAATGCCAAAGCGACGACGGAGTCGACGGAATGAACGACGCTCATGACTCCCGGTGCTCTTCTCCCGCCTCGAACATGGTAGACGCTCCGAGAATGGAAGAGCACAATGGTCAATATCGCAGAGAAGAGGCTCGTTGCAATGACAGGTATCAGTCCAAACCTTGCCGGAGCTGAAGCAAATAGGAGGCCGTTGAAAGTTGGGCCTATGGAGAAACCGAGCGAGCTGAAGACCGTGACAATTGCGAGGGCGCCTGTCCTAGAGTGAGGGAACTTGAATGACACGAGGCCGAATATGCCTGCCCAAACGAAAGATTCAAGGACACCTTGGAGAAGCCTGCCCACAAGCAAGAACGGCAACGATGTGCCCAGAGCATAAAGAGCACCAACAAAGCAATTCCCCACCATCGCGGCCGGAATGGTCACTCTCAGGTCATGTCTGTCCAACAACGCCCCTGCGGGAACTCCCATTGCAACATACGACAGGGCCCAGATACTGATGACCAGTCCTACGTCGAGCTCTGAGCCCCCGAGTTCTTCGACTGCCCTTGGTAGGCTGGGGAGGGCAATCCCGAACCCAAGCAGAAACAAGAAGGAGACTAGACTCAAGCCATAGAGCAACGGTTTGCCGTCATTACTATCGTCTGGATTCAAGGAACTCTGTGATCTTGCCGTTTGCTCTCTCAAGGAAGGACTCCTCATCCATACCGAGAAGTCGCCCTTCTCTTACGATTGTCTTTCCGTCGACCATGGCTGTGTCTACATCGCGTCCCGAACAGTTGTAGACGAGGTGCGATTCGATACGGCTGGTTGGAATCATATGCGGTTTCCGGCAGCCGATTAGGGCTATGTCAGCGCGCTTTCCCACTTCAATCGATCCTATCTTGTCTGCCATGCCAATCGCCTCCGCGCCTCGTATTGTAGCCATTTCGAGGACCGTACGAGCAGGCATGACGCATGCGTTCCTGAGAATTGCCTTCTGGATCATCGCGGCCATCTTCATCTCTACAAACATGTCCTGACTGTTGTTGCTTGCAGCTCCGTCAGTGCCGATGCCAACTGGGACACTCTGCCAGAGCAGCTGCGTCACCGGAGTGACACCATGGCCCAACTTTGAGTTACTAGATGGACAGTGCGCGACTGCGCTCCTATACTTTGAGATCAAGTAGACCTCTCTCTTAGCAAGCTGAACGCAGTGGGCTAGAAGCACATCCGGTCCGAGAAATCCGACCTCTTCAAGTAGCTCCACTTCTCTCATACCGTGTTTTCGCTTGCACAGTTCAGGTGTGATCCAACCTTCGGCTGCATGCGTGTGCAATCTCGCTCCAATTCGTCTCGCCTCCGCTGCTGAGGCCCTCAGCAGCTCGGGCGAACTGGCGGGGAATCCCACTGGACCAAACCAGAAACTCAACCGGCCATCACACGTGCTGTTGTACTTCTCATACCACGTTCCAGCCTTCTTGACCTCGTCGTCCACTGATGAAGTACGTTTCAGCCCAGAGTAGGGTACCTCTTCGGTATCGGAGAGAATCCCGGCCAGCACAAGTCTAGTACCCATCGGAGGAGCAACAGCCGCAACTAGGTCCACGCAACCCTCCATGTCGACGCTCGTCGTAACTCCCGAATGTAGTTTCTCCATGAACGAGAGTTGTATCCCTATCTTGAGCAACTCCTCGCTCATGCGGCTCTCAGCCTCCGCCATCACAGTGAGCCAAGGCATCAGTGGAATCTCATCAAAAACTCCGCGAAGAGCCGATTGGGTGGAGTGACCGTGTACGTCGATAAGACCAGGAATAGCGACGCGATCTTTTCCTTCGATTACCTCATCGACCTTTCGCGTTCTCAGCAGCTCGCTGTACGGACCAACGTCGACAATTGCGCCATTATCAACCAGAATGGAAGTATCCTCTAGGATTCTACGCTGCTTATCCATGGTCACTACGCGATGAATATCTTTCAACAGGAGAGCCAATCTAACCGACAGCTCCCAGCATGTCCCAGAACTCTATTTCTTCTCCTTCTTCTCGAGAATCCGGACTGATTCTATCGCTGCGCGAATGGCTTTGTCTAGGGCTTCCTTGACGAGTTCTTCGCTTTCGGGTGTCATTACGAGATTATTGCCTCCAGTAGCGAGAATCACGCCGGCCCTCTTCCTTCTTAACCGAGACACGACAAAGATCCCTGAAGCTTCGTTCTCCACGCAGAGAACGCCGCCCTTGAGCCACGGTGCTATCACTTCCTTGAGATCGGGTTGCCATCCGATCCAAGTTCCCCGATAGAAAGAGTCATGTGTCCAGACAATGCCGACACGAGGTTCCTTTCCAACTCGCCTGCATCCCTCTACCAACGCGTTGCTGACATCGATGTCAGCAACTGCCGGATACTCTATCGGCATGTATTCACGTGTCGCTCCGTCCCCTCTCACGGCTGCGTATGGAACGATGACCTCTCCGCCGGTGATGGATGGATCTATTCCGCCACATGTTCCGATCCTAATGAGCGTCTCGGCGCCGATGTTGGCTAGTTCCTCAACCGCGATCGTTGCAGCGGGACAGCCGATCCCTGTCGACGTAACAGAAACTCTGATCCCATCAACGTGACCAGTGTAGGTTACGTATTCTCTGTTCTCAGCGATCTTCTTGCTATCATCGAAGTAGCTCGCAATCCAAGGTACCCGGCCCGGATCTCCGGGCAGGAAGACGTACTTTCCAACATCGCCCTTCTTGCACCGGATATGGTGCTGAATCACTTGTTCCATCTGCGAATCCGTTGAGCCTCAGGCCTTGTCGGATATAATACTTGGCAGGCCACACGCCTGAAGAAGAATTGGTCGTATCAGTCGAATAGAGTCGGTGCTCAGATCAACCATCTAGATTTCAAGCGACTTGCCTTTGTGGATCTTCACTATGGCTTCGAAGGCGATTCTTAGCATCATCTCCTCGCCTTTCGAGTATTCCTTCAGTTTCTGGCCTCTGTACCTGTTGTATTTCGGATTGCCTCCTACGCAGTTGACCGTGCCGGTTCGCAGACCTAGGGCGCTACCAATACAGAATAGAGCAGAGGATTCCATGTCACCGGCAACAACACCGAGGTCTCGAAGCTCCTCAATTGATTCAATTGCTGGCGGTCGATAGAACGCGTCGAAGCTTCGAACAACGCCAACATGATAAGGCCACTCCAGCTCCCTAGCGGACTTGATCAACGCCAGCAGGACCTCCAAGCTGGGGATAGCGGGAAAACCGGCTGGAGCATAGTGTGTGCTTGTGCTCTCCTCTCGTAGCGCTCCTGATGCAATGACACAGTCTCCAATGTTGATGTTGCTGCGTATCGCGCCGCATGAGCCGATTCTGATGAAGGTATTCGCTCCTATCGCTGCAAGCTCTTCTATGCCGATGGCGACTGCCGGGCAACCCATGCCGGTCGACATGATTGAAACAGGAACCCCCTTGTACCTACCTGTGAACGTGAGATATTCACGATGAAACATCTTCTTGGCTGCTTTGTCCAGGAGCTCGGATGCACGCTGAGCTCGTTCAGGTGGGCCTGGAGTGAGAACGTAAGGTGCGACATCTCTCTCTTTCAATAGGATGTGCGGCATCCGGCCGTCCTTGAGCCTCATTCCTTTCTTCTTCAGCCGTGCCATCCAAGCGGCAACGCCCGATCGAGACAATGAATCTGCACCTCCCACGAAATCTCAAGAAGTTCCTATTTCACGATTGTGGCACTCGACGCCACTTGACGCGGCGTCCGAAGAACGGATATGTGCAGGGCCGTCAGCGCGTGTGCGGTGGCGCCGCTGTGCTCGAATTATAGTCTAGTTGACTTCTCGAATTGACCTTGAAGCCCATTGAGATAGCTCCCTGATCAACGGCCTCTGATCGTTCTGAACCTCCTCTAGAATCGCGAGCGTATCCGGATCTCTGTAGTCCGTCAGTGCAAGGATGGCATTGCGCTGGATGACAGTACGACCGACCCATTCCGCTGATGTCTGGCCGATGGTTTCCACATAGCGTCGTGAATCCATGCCTATGAGCTCTATGAGGTCTGGATAGGGTTGGACGATGCTTGGCGAGAACGCTTTGTCACCTATTTTCGGTGCTGCCTTGTTGTAGGGACAGACTTCTTGGCAAACGTCACAGCCGTAGATCCTTCGAGCGAGTTTCGGAATCGCCCATTCCGGTATTGCTTCGGAGGTTTGGGTAAGGTATGAGAGACACGCTTTGCCGTTGAGCATGTACGGTTCGACAAGAGCCCTTGTTGGGCATGCTTTCAGGCATTCCTCGCAACGCCCACAGTCTGCTTGAAGCGCGGAATCAGTTTGCAGTCGCTTGTTGACGAGTATCTCGCCGAGGAAGACCCATGAACCTACGCCGGGAACTATGAGCGTATTGTTCTTGCCTATCCATCCGAGCCCCGCTCGCCAAGCAACAATCTTGTCGAGGAGTGGCCCGGTATCGGCCATCATCACGTAATCCAGATCGGAGAACACCTTTCCGAGTAGCTCCACAATCTTTGTCATCTTCTCTGAAACAACGACATGGTAGTCTCTTCCCCAGGCGACTCTCGCGAGCTGCCCATGATATTTCGGCCTGCTCGACTGAATATACTCAACGTTGTAGGGAACGGCGACAGAGACGATCGACTTGACATCTGAGAGGCTTCGGCGTGGATCGAATCTCAGCTCGAGGTCCTTCTCCTCAAAGCCTGTGAGGAAGCCTCGCTCCATTCTCTTCCGACATGCTGGAAGAGCATCATCGAGCGGTTCTGGACCGGTGATTCCTACAGCTGCTGCCCCTATCTCCCGTGCGTAATCCTTGATTTCATCTTCTACGGTCAACTGTACGATGACGACTCCACATGATGCGAACTATGTGACAAAGATTGTCATGCGACTTCATACCTTCATGGTGAGAGACTGTTGAACGCTCGATAGCACGATTCTCAGGCCTGTAGTTGTCGCGACTTGTTTCATTTGGTTCCAGTCAACTACTTGTACTCTATAGCTTCGAATGGGCAATACTCCACACACTTGGGCTTCCCGAAGCATAGATCACACTTTGACGCCTTTTTCGAGACTTCGTCAAACTGAATCATTCCTATAGGACATGCGTCGACGCATAGTCTGCATCCAGTACATTTCGCTTCTACTATCGTGACCGCGTTGATCTCTTTGTCCCTTGAGAAGGCACTAGTTGGGCAAGCTTGCATGCATGGAGCATCATGGTTCGGCAATTTGTCGCATTGAATGCACGAGACGGGCGTGAAAGTCAGGTTCTTGACGTCCCTTGATATTTTGATATGGGATCTAGCTCGAGAATAGGCGCCGAACTTGGTCATCGAGCATGCGAGTTCGCAGATCCCGCAACCCGTACAAAGGTCGAAGTATCCCACGATTGCTTTCCTCATCTGTCCTTCAGCTCCGCACCATCATCGCTCGCTTCCTTTCAGGGAATTCACGTGTACACTCCTAGAGTCTTCGTCAAGAGCCTCTAGAGGATCCGCAAGCTCAACACATGCTGAGTGCTATTGATTTCGACGGCTCGACTGGACGCTGCCTGAACTTGCGATATCAAGACATGGCTCGATTTCTATATATTCAGTCAGTGTACGATTCAGTCTGCGATAGCCAATCGGGCTAGTCATCAATTGTAGGTTGGAGAAATCTAGAACAATCCGATTGAGAAACTTCAATGAAGCGCATCTTGTTGGATTTGAAATCGTTATATACAATCTTCCGTCTTTGCGTTGACGGCGAAGTGGATTGTCAAAGGCTGAACCCAAGAAGAAGTATGCAATCGATGAGCTGACAACTCCTCAAGGATATGTTGGAATGCTTTGGGATGTGGGACTGAGAATAAGACCAGATGAGAACATCGGCAAGTACGCATTAGTATGGAGAGATGAGTTTGGAAGCAAAGGGAAACTCGCCGTCGACCATCTGAAAGATGCGAGAATGGTCGGCGACTTCAGAGGCAACACAACATGGACCGGCCTATACGAGGGGGTCAGAGTTGCAGTTGCAGCAACAAACTGGGGATCGGCCGCGGCTTCTGTGACTGTGGAGGAACTCGCCAACATAGGTGTGCACACGTTCATACGGTTTGGAACCTGCGGGTCACTTCAGAGCTGGCTCAAACTTGCTGATCTCGTGATAGGGGAGGGCTGCGTCAGAGCTGATGGAGCATCCTTGGAATACATGCCTCCTGAATATCCGGCGGTCTGCAGCCTTGAGGTCACGAGGGCGCTCGTTGACGCCGCGGAGAAACTAGGAGAGAAGTACTATCTGGGCATCACCAGAACCCACGACGCATACTTCGTTGAGACAAACGAAGGGATGGGAGATCCTACCGGAGGAGGAGGACCGAGAGCTTTCTCGCACACCGAAAGAAGACTATCCAGAATCTCGACATTCGCTCGTGCCGGCGTACTCGCGGTTGAGAATGAGGCAGCGGCCACGATCGTGCCTGCGAGACTTAGAGGACTCAAGTGCGGTGCCTTCTTCTGTGTCACAGGGAACATGATCACTAACGATGAGATCTTGCCTGGGGAGAGCGAACGGAGAGTAAAGTCAGTGCTGAAGATCGCTTTCGAAGCGATCAAGAGTCTAGAGAAGAAATAGGAATCATTAATCTCTCAGAACCCAAAGACTCGAGACTTAGATCGCTCGTTTGCGGGTACAGTGGACTTTGAAGGCAGCAGTGTTCCACGGGCCTGGAGATGTCAGAGTAGAAGAACGGCCCGAACCCTCGATCGATGTGGACTCTGTCTCAATCAAGGTCAAGTGGAGCAGCCTCTGCGGAACCGACAGTCACATCTACCGCGGTAACTTCCCCGTCAACGCTCCGCTCGTCCTTGGACACGACTTCTCTGGAATTGTCGCTGAAGTAGGAGTGAATGTGACCACTCTTCGCATTGGAGATCGAGTCACGGCTGAACCCGTCAGATACTGCGGCAAGTGCAATGCATGCCTCAAGGGTAGATACACCGTATGTGAAAACAGGAACATCATGGGCATGCACATCGATGGCTCAATTGCGGAGTTCGTAGTAGCCCCTGAGAAGAACGTCTTCCAGATTCCTGAACGGGTCTCCTTTGAGGAGGCAGCGATGTTGGAACCTGCAGCCGTAGCTCTGCATACGATGGACTATGCCAAACCCATGCCGGGCGAGAACATAGCCATTCTCGGTCAGGGGCCTATTGGGCTCCTGCACACTCAGGTGGCGAAGGTCGCCGGCCTAAACGTCTTGGCTGTGGAGGTCAATCAGCGCCGTCTCGTTCTCTCGAAGAAATTCGGAGCCGATCACCAAGTTAATCCTTCAGTGGAGGATCTCAGAGCCAAGATCGGACAGCTTACACGCGGTGGAGCCGACATCGTCGTAGACACGACCGGATCACCGAAGACCGTCGAGATAGCCCCCTACATCGCAAGAAATTCTGGAAGAGTATTACTGGTTGGATCATCCGAGGAACTCATGACTCATGGTCCCCCTTCAGAGCTGATCCTGAGCAAAGAGCTCTCTGTCTACGGAGTGGCTGGCGCGCCAATGAAGTATCCCGTAGCGCTAGCTCTGTTAGCCAGCGGAAGACTTGACGTGAAAACGCTGATCACTCACAGGTTCAAGCTCGACGAAATTGGCGAAGCCTTGAAATTACTACACACTGACAAAGAGCTGATCAAAGCGCTAGTACAGTCGAACGCGTGATATGCGCCGTGAGAAGGTGAATTCAGGTGACCCTGACACAAGAACAGATTCGCAAGATGAGAGAGGAATACGAGATCAAGGTCATGGGAGATGTTCCCATAACCTTCGTGCAAGGCGAGGGCATGTATGTCAAAGACATAACGGGCAAAGAGTACCTCGACGCCATATCAGCGGAATGGGTTCTTAATCTCGGATACAGGAATCAACACGTGATCGACGCCATCAAGAAACAGATGGAGCAGATTGAGTATGTCAGCCCGGTCTACGATTCTATACCGCGGCTCCTGCTCGCTAGGAAACTCTCGGAGATTGCACCTGGAAAGTTGAAGAAGACACTGTTTGCGTTGTCTGGTGCGGGCGCGAACGAAGCAGCGATGCACCTTGCTATGCGGAAGACCGGCGGTCAGGAGTTTGTTACGTTCTACAGTAGCTTCCACGGCAGGACGTTCGGGACAATTCCGCTCAGCTACACCGAGCCGATGATGCTTGGGGAGTGCAAGACAGGTCTTGAACGGTACCTTACAAAACAAACTAGGATCCCCAACTTCTACTGCTACCGTTGCCACTATGGGTTGGAGTACCCTGACTGCGATGCCTTTTGCGCACAATTCATCGAATCTGCGCTGAGGCACTGTGTGGACTCGAAGCCGGCCGGCGTGTTCTTCGAGCTTGTCCAAGCAAACGGAGGGATGATCGTTGCCCCAGAGAAAGCCATGGAGATCAGCTGCAAGATTTGCGCGCAGAACGATGTGGCGCTCATAGTCGATGAGGTCCAGACCGGATTCTGCCGATGCGGAAGCTTCTTCGCTTCCGATCTATATCACCTGAAACCTGACATTCTGACCCTAGGGAAATCCATCGGAGGAGGATTCCCACTTGCTGCAGCCATGGCAACAGAGGAGTATGCGAGCGTGAAGGGTTGGGAAATAGGGTGGACGCAGCTTGGTCACCCCATCTCCTGCACAGCCTCACTGGCCATGATTGAGGTAATGCAAAAGGAGAAGCTTGCTGAGAACTCAACCAGAATGGGCAAGATACTGATGAATCGTCTTGACGAGATCGCGAAGCGTTACCCTGCCATCGGAGACGTGAGGGGCTTGGGACTGATGATAGGAATGGAGATGGTGAAGGACCGGAAGAGCAAGAAACCTGCTAACCAAGAAGCCGCTTACCTCGTCAAGAAGGCCTATGACAAGGGGCTAATGATCGGGATCTCTGGTCCCGTATTCGGCGCACACGGCAATGTCCTGAAGATGAAACCTGCTGTCAACGCAAAGCGGGAGCAGATCGAAGAGATCGCTGACAGATTCGAAGACGTTCTCAAGGACGCAAAGAGCCAGGGACGAATCTAGGTCGCAACTAGAAGCACGCCGACGCCCTGATATCAAACCATCGAGCGACAAGAGGCGAGGTGAGCCTCTACTTCTTGTTCGAGCTGATGTTCAGGGAACCGTCTTGACTTCTTGTATGATATTTCCTCCATCGATCACCAATTCTGCTCCAGTTATGTACTTTGATTCGTCAGAGGCCAGAAAGACAGCTAGATCCCCTACATCTTCTGGGGTTCCAAACCTTCTGAGTGGTATCGACGCTGCTATCTTGTTTTCCTTCTCGGCTAGGTATTGCGATCCCGGCGTCTTGACGTAGCCAGGACACATTGCGTTCACGTTGATGTTGTGTTCCGCGAACTCAAGGGCCAGAGCTCGCGTCATTCCTGAGATGGCCGCTTTCGTCGCCGAGTACGCAGCCGAACGAGGGACAGATACCATTGGTCCAGTGACAGATGACATGTTGATGATCTTGCCTTGTTTTCTTTCTATCATGGTTGGAAGGACGGCTTTCAGACAGTAGAAGATGCCTTTCACGTTGACGTTGAACATCCTGTCCCAGAAGTCCTCCGGCATATCAGGGATGGAAGGCTCATCTGGATAGATTCCAGCATTGTTCACAAGGATATCGATCTTCCCGAACTGCTCAAGAACTTCCTTGATTGTCTCGTTCACGTCATCATGCTTTGTGACATCCATCTTCATTCCGACAGCTTTCCAGCCCGATACCTTCAGCTCATTCGCGGTCTCGTGGACCTTCTCTAGTACGTCCGTCAGTATCACGGTGGCACCTTCTTCGGCCAACCGTTTTGCTATTCCTTTTCCGTTTCCTTGAGCTGCTCCCGTCACGACGGCAACTCTGTTTTCTAGTCTCTTCATGTCTTGCACCTCAACTCCAAATTCCGTCAGCTACCTCGCCAAGACCGACCTTTTGAAGCGTACTCTTGAGAGGTTTGCCTGTCTTCTCATCCCAGCCAAGTAATCGGTATACTTCCGTCACCATTGCTTTCACGTGGGGAGCCATCGGTTTGCCCTTGCCTCTTCCCGCGGGAGGCGACTCCACGATTCGTGGAGACACATCATAATCATCTGTCGGTTTGAGCCCAAGTCTCAGGTTGAACGCTCGTTCCAAGTGCACCATTCTCTCGCCGACTTTGAGCGCTTCTTCTGGCTTGAAGTCCCAACCAGTCACTGCCGCAATGGCCTCGGCCGTGAGACTAACGCTTCCTGGAACGCCCCATGTGGAGAACCAGCATGTACCGTGGCAATCGTCCCAGTACTTCTTCGGCCATGTCTTAGCAACGGCTGATGGTTGAGCCTCAGGGTCAAGGGGATCCACGAACTGCTCGTATCCAACATCGGGTTCGGGAGCGTACACGTTCGCACCGTGAGCTGGCCATGAGGATCCTCCGCCAACGATTTGGCCGAGCATTGTACCCCATGCCGCTCTCCAATCATGAAGGTTCATTCCTGTACCCTTCACATGGATCGCGAACTTCGGTGCGTCCCCACCGATGCGCTCAGCTGCTCGCTTGGGTCCGAGCACGAGTAGCTCGCCGAGTCTCCCCTCTTTCCTGGATGCCATCCTCAGCAATCTTTCCACGAGCCTAGCATCTCCCCAAGTGAGTTCGATGCCATCTGTGTCTTCTTTCTTCAGGAGACCTTTCTCGTAGCATTCGATCGCCAGAGCTATTGTACATCCAACGGTGCTTGATTCGAATCCTAACCGGTCGCAAAGGTCGCATAGGTAAAACGCGGCACCCATCTCATAGACTCCAGATATCGAAGCGGCACCCTCGAGGTTCTCTCCTCCTCCATTCATCGTTGCGACGTATCCCTTGAACGGCCCGGCTGTGACTTTGACATCGTAGCTGCAAGCTATCGGGCAGGCGAAACAGGGTCGGAGCACAAACTCGTTGTCCGACATCCCTATGCCCCATTGGGGTGGGTTCACCTCAAGGAAGTTCTTCCCCGACGCGATGGAATGCTCCTTCTCATAGGCGTAGTTTCCTTTTCCCGCGCCTGCGTTGCTTTCACCCTTTGCCACTTCGCTCTTGAAGAGGTTCTCCTTCCACCTCGCACTCACTTGCTTCAGGCTTTCGAGATCAGCAATGGGTACCCTCCTCGTTCCATACACAGCGATGGCTTTGAGCTTCTTTGAGCCCATTACGACGCCGACGCCTGAATGAGAAAATGAATGGTTCTTGTCATTCGCGATCAAAGCGCCGGCAGCTAAGTTCTCGCCGGCGGGGCCGATTGCGGCCACGCTCGCCTTTGGCTCACCGACATCTTGCTTGATCAGGTCTTCTGTTTCGTGAGTGTCCTTGTCTTTGCCCCAGAACCTGCTCGCGTCTCTGATCTCCGCGTCGCCATCATTCACCCAAAGATACACTGGCTGGCTTGCAGCACCGAGCAGTATGATGCCATCATAGCCTGCAAACTTCAGGTGAGGACCCCAGAAACCGTGAGAATGAGACCTCCCCGCTGTGAACATAGTATCAGCATTCAACGTGACAATGGTCGTGTTGGTGGCAGCAGGTATGGAGGCCACGCCTGTGAGCGGACCCGTCATGAAGATCAGAGGGTTCTCCGGGTCTGTGGCTCGGGTGCCGACTCGAAGATGATCGTAGAGAAACTTCAGACCAAGCCCGAAACACCCGACGTATTCCCTCAAGATGTTCTCGGGAAAAAAGTCAATGAGAGTCTCATCCTTCAATCTCCTGCTTGTCAAATCCGCTCGCAGTACCTTGCCAACATATCCTCCGCGCATCATGATCCCTCATGTTTTCTCTGGACAGTGATTCAGGTGAAACAGCTTAGGATGAGTTGTTCAGGACTTTAGTAACTGCTCGATGTAGCGTTTGCTGTCCTTGAAACCCTTCCTCGGATCTCGAACCACGATCTCTATCGAAAGATCACCCTTGTAGCGAACTCGGCGCAAGGCATTCAGCACGGCTTCGAAATCAATGACCCCCGTGCCAAGAACAAGGTGCTCGTCCAGCACTCCATTGTTATCGTCAAGATGTACATGCACAAGGTGATCTCCTAGATCATGTATAGCGTCGACTGGATGAGGTCCGGTTTCTCTCCAGCTGCTGTGAAATGTCATCATCGCATGACCCGTGTCCAAGAGCAGCTTGACATTGTCCGAGCCTATCTGCTCGACCATCGATAACCCATCGCTCGAGTCCTCCACGATCGTGCCAGGACATGGTTCAAGGGCGATTGTCACACCGTAGTTTGCACATGTCCTTGCCGCTTCGGACAGTCCCTGCTTGGCCCATTCCCACGCCCTCTCCTTTTTGGTGCCAACCGCCAGATAGTACCCTGGCGTAGTGGAGATTATCCGCGTTCCCAACATAGATGCCAATTCAGCGTTGGTCTTCAGGTTGTTGATCTTCCACCGTCTAACTTTCTCATTGTAGTGTGTCAGGTTCGAGACGAAAGCGCTTCCGTCGTCCGTATGCAATGCAACGGTTCTCAGGCCAGCAGACCGCACAAGCTCGCCGATTCTCTTAACGTCGTCCTTCGTGTGGTCTTCGGGATAGTATATGTGCGGCCTGACGGCCGCGAGCTCGATCATCCTGAAACCGAGCTCAGCAGTAATCTCTATTGTCTTCTCGACGGAATACATCGGAAAACAATGCATACAGGCAGACAGCTGCATTGTCAACGAGATCAGATCCCCCCCCGGCGTTCTTGGCTGGAATATTTAGTCTTTGGCGGGGGCGTTCAACCGGATACTGCGTTCTTCCGTAGACGATGGGGCAGACTCGACAAACGGTGGGTAAGCGTAGAAATTCTTATTAGCGATTCAGCGGCGGCAATTCGCCTCGGCGAGTATGAGGAGATCACTTGGTTAAGAGTCGAATCTACTTCACTACAGACATCCATGGCTCCGAAGTATGCTTCCTCAAGTTCGTAGCCTCGGGGAAATTCTACAACGCGAATGCGATCATATTAGGCGGCGACATCACCGGCAAAATGATAGTGCCGTTAGTCGAGACATCTGATGGATCCTACACGACGAACTTCATGGGCATAGATCACGTCCTAAAGAGCAAGGAAGAGACTGACAAGATCGAGAAGAGGATCAGGGATACTGGGTACTATCCGTACCGGACGACTCAGAAGGAAATGGAAGAGCTGAACGCTGATCCCGAGAGAGTCGACAAGCTCTTTTCAAACCTCATGAACGTGACTTTGGAACGATGGCTGGGCATAGTGGCAGAGAAACTGAAAGGAACAGGCATAGAATGCTACATCGTTCCAGGAAACGATGATCGACATGAGATCGATCCGATTCTGGAGAAGTCCGAATACGCCATCAACCCTGAAGGGAAAGTAGTCGAGATCGATCCCCATCATGAGATGATCAGCTCGGGATTCGCCAACGTGACGCCGTGGAATTGCCCTAGGGATGTCAGCGAGGATGCCCTCAGAGAAAGACTGGAAGCAATGACCAGTCAAGTCAAGGACATGAAGAATGCCATCTTCTGCTTACACTGCCCACCCTATGGAACTGAGCTAGATGTGGCGCCGAAACTCGACAAAGACCTCAGACCCGTAATTCAGCGTGGCGGCATCACGATGATTCACGTTGGCTCGCAGGCGGTGCGGGAAACCATCGAGAGGTATCAACCATTGCTTGGGCTTCATGGACACATACACGAGTCGAAAGGAGCGTATAGACTGGGAAGAACACTGTGTCTGAACGCAGGAAGCGAGTACTCCGAACTGATCTTGAGAGGTGTACTAGTGGACCTTCATGAGAAGGGTTTCAAGGACTACCTCTTTACTTCTGGTTAGGTCTCGAAGTCCGTCTAGCGTATGTCTTTCAGGACTTCCCTGAATCTCGATACTACCTCATCTATCTGCTCCTTGGTCACGATTAGAGGCGGAGATATCCGAATAGCGTTAGCTGAGTTTATCGTCCATATGACAATGACCCCTTTCTCGAAACAGCCGTTCACGAAGGCGTCAGCCACGCCTGTGTCTCTAAAGGCAACACCAAGCATTAGACCAAGACCTCTGACCTCATTGACTAGACTCGGGAACTCCTCCTGCAGTTCGCCAAGCCTCTTCTTGAAGTAGGTACCTCGCTCAGCGGCTTTCTCGGGGAGCTTTTCGGCTATGGTTGTTTCAACAGCTGCCTTTGCCACGGCGCATGCGAGGGCGTGTCCACCATAGGTCGTGCAGTGCGATAGTGGAGGCCATCTGAACGAGTCCATGATTTCAGGAGTCGACATGAATGCCCCCATTGGGATTCCTCCGCACGTCAGGGCTTTGCCTAACGTCATTATGTCAGGAGTAACATTCCAATGCTCACAAGCGAACATCTTTCCAGTTCTACCGAAGCCAGTTTGAACTTCATCGATGATAAGCAATGCACCGTGCTTATTGCATATCTCCCTGACCTTGGGCAAGTAGTCGTCTGGTGGAACGATGAAGCCTGCTTCACCTTGTACAGGTTCCACGATGAAGGCAGCTGTGTCGTCCGTTATTGCGCGTTCAAGAGCGTCAGCATCGGCATAGGGCACGAACTGACAGGCGGGAAGCAGCGGCTCAAAGGGCTTCCGATAGATCTCCTTCCATGTCACGCTCGTCGAACCCAGAGTCCTTCCGTGAAATGCTTTCTCGCACGAGATCAACCACTTCCTCATGGTGTACTTTCTCGCAAGCTTCAATGCCCCCTCAGTTGCCTCTGTTCCACTGTTGCAGAAGAAAGTCCTCGAGACTCGCCCGGGAGCAATCTTCGCGAGCAATTCTGCGAGTTCGACCTGTGGCCTGGATATGAAATTTCCAAACGGGTAGGTATGTAGTATCTTCTCGGATTGTCTTCGGATCGCTTCCAAGATCTTGGGATGCCCGTGGCCGAGGTTGTTTACGGAGATCCCTGCTGTGCAGTCAATGTACTCCTTGCCTGAAATGTCCTTGACATAGATTCCCCGGCCTTCTTCCATTACCAGAGGTCTCTTGCATCCCGGGATTGTCTGGGCAACGAACGTAGCATCTTTCTCAATAAGCTGTTCGAGATCCATCTCCTTGGACATTGGGACACTATCCGAAGACTGCCGATAGGGACGCCAGCACGATAAATAGGCCTTTGGTTCGAAGCTTCAGGCGTCAGCAGTACGAATTACATTGAATCACATGAGAACAACAAGCGCGTATTGTGATCGTCGCACTAGATTCGAAAGATCAGGTTCTTCTGTGCAAAGCTTTATCAACATTGAGACGGGCGTTACCAGACCGGGAAAATTCCGATGACAGAAAAAGTCTTCGTTAGAAGAGCTAGTGGACTAGTACGTGATCTTAATGCCTTCGACGCTTTTGTCGCTAACACTACGATATCCGGCCCAATCGGTCTATCTCTCGCATACGGCGTCTTCTGGGCACTCTTCGCGCTACCAGGCGGTGACCTCATCACAGCTGTGGCGATAGGTACTTTCATGTCGATATGGCACGTCATGGTCTACGCGTTGTTCTCAGCAGTGTATCCGCGATCCGGTGGCGACTACCTGTTCCTGAGTAGATCGCTTCATCCTGCCATAGGATTCATGGCGAGCACGAACTTCCTCTTCTTCGAGATAATATACTTCGGACTCGTTCTATACTGGTTCGGACAGATCTGCGTCTATGCACCTTTGGCCGTCCTAGGCTTTGCATTCAACGACCCATCCTTGGTGAGCGCGGCTGCGTGGGCTGCGAGCCCTGACGGGATCTTCGTCTTGGGCACGATACTCATCATATTCGTGGGACTGATCACAACCGTCGGAGTCAAGGTACTGTTCAGGTTAAACGATCTTTTCTTCATACTTGGTCTCATCGGTATGGTGATAGGGTTAGCAGGTCTTGCACTCTCAAGCAGAGCAGATTTCGTAGCTCATTTCAACGCGCTCGCGAACCAGTATACAGGTTCAACGAATTCCTATCAGTGGTTCATAGACAAAGCAAAGGAGCTGGAGCTGTCTCTCCCAGCAGGCTATGATAGCACCATGACCCTTGGACTGATCGCGGTAGGAACGTCATCCACTTGCTGGGGATTCTTCTCGTCCTTCTGGGCGGGTGAAGTGAAGAAAGCTGACAGTGCAAAGAGGCAGCTTGGCATCATGATAGGTCCAACAATCTTCAACGGTTTGCTGATGATAGGAGGTCTATTCGTACTGTTCAACGTGATCGGATACGAGTTCTTGGCATCCGCAGCTTGGATATGGACTGTCTTCCCAAGCGAATACCCCTTGCCGGTCCCACCCTTCTCTAACTTCCTCATGGCCATCCTCTACGGAAACCCAGCCATTCAGTTCATCGTCGCGGTCACATTCATGTTCTGGCCCTTGGTCATCATGATTCCTGCGATGATGCTTTCGACAAGGTACGTGTTCTCATGGTCGTTCGATAGGCTGACGCCATCCGTCCTAAGCAAAGTCAATCCGAAATATCACACACCAGTGTACGCGACTGTGTTTGCATGTATCCTATTCTGGCTCGTCTTGGTGGGTGTCGTCTACAATCCAGCGCTAGTATTTCCTGTCCTCGCAGCAAGCAGCATGTACATATGGGTGGGAAACGTCGCCTTGACGTCGATTACGGCAATATTCTTCCCGTGGAGGAAGAAGGAAGCATACGAGGCTTCTCCAATAAAGAACCTCAAGCTGGGGCCTCTGCCACTCATATCGTTCGCCGGAATTGTCGCAGTGATCGTCTGCATATTCAATGCATACTTGTACCTCAATTTCCCAAGCCTAGGCCTAGGTCCTTGGGAGAACGCCTTGATGATATTCGTCGGTGCTGCTGTGATAGGCCTAGTACTGTACTATGTTGCCGCCATCTATAGAAAGAGACAGGGAATCCCTGTCGAGATGGCCTTCAAAGAAATTCCGCCTGCATAGAATTCCGATTCTCTCCTATTTTTCTTTAACTTCTACGACTCCTACTCTACCGGCTGGATCGCGACTGCGTCAATTTTCTTCTCTTTTCATCATCTTAAATTTCTGCCGAACGCAGTCACAGGGAACTGAGAAAGAGGTTCCAGAAACATGCCATCAGCCAGCTGCAACGCGGCCCTGGGTTGACGATGTGGATTTCTGGCAAGTCTTATATTCCGTTGAAGGACTCTATTGTCCCCAGTCAAAGTGACAGCATGTCCACGAAGATAGGAAATTTTCCGTTTCCCCCGAACGAGAAGAAACCGACACTAATTAAGAAAGAACAAGCGTTCGTACTGCCTGCATCCGGCCATCCATTAGGGACACCGTACTTCAGCAACCTCAGTCATCTGTTCGTGAGCACTGACAAACTTCACTTCGGAATCTTCACGGTAGCGCCGGGATCGAAGTACCTGCCAGAGAGTGTACACATAGGAGACGAAGTGTACTGGATCTTGAAAGGAACAATCACGCAGTTCAATCCAGAAACCGGGCAGGTTACCGAGGCACATGAGGGCGACGTGGTCTGGCAGCCTGCAGGAGCATGGCACTTCGGCTACAACTTCACGAATGAGGAGTGCGTGCTCTTGTACGCGATTGCTCCTGAGATCTACGGCAAGGGTGTAACACATGCGCCTCCGTTCCCTACTAGACACAAGCTGTTCAAGGTGGAATGAGGTAGGTCCAGATGGGCCCCGAATCAATCGGAAAATGGCCGGTGCCTGGTAAGGAAGCAAGAGTCAAGCCGCCCAAGCATTACCTCATCACACGCCGCGATGCTCTCCAAGTGATCCACGGGAAAGATCACCCGATGCTCGAGACATTCTACGTCAGCAATGACTTCATACACTTCTCAACCATCGAACTCCCGTCTGGTGGTGAAAGCGTCAGGTCATCCGAACCTGAAATACACAAGGGAGACGAAGCACTCTATGTCTTGAACGGTCCGATTGCTGTTTTCCTGCCCGCGACTGAGGACACGTTCGAAGTGAAGGATGGAGAGGTCATGTTCGTGCCGGAAGGAATCAAGCACCAGTACGTCAACTACACTCAGCATGTGGTCAAGGCCATACACGTGGTTGCACCCGAGATCTGAAAGTCGGGAAGGACTTTGGTTTCAGCGGATTCATACGCAGAGAAGGACGAGAAGTACTGCCTCTATGGCATCGGTATGCCCAAGGGCGTTCTTCCACCAGTATTCGTTGAGGGTTATGGTGCGATAATCAAAGACATCAACGGAAAAGAATACCTAGACATGATCGGCCAGACATCGGGAGTCAATAGCATCGGACATGCTCATCCAAAGGTCATCGCAGCGGTCAAGAAGCAACTGGACGCCTCTCTGGTGCACAGCTTCACGAGCAATGTCAACCTCCCACGTACAGAACTCGCCGAGAAACTCGCGAAGATCGCCCCGGGCGACATGAGAGACAATTGCAGAACCCTGTTCTCTTCTGGAGGATCCGAAGCAAACGAGGTCGCACTCAAGTTCTCAATGATAGCGAAGAAGAAACACGACATCATCTCTCTTTATCGCGCCTACCATGGCGACACGCTCGCTCTGATGAGCCTCATAGGGCAGTCGTATTGGAGGAATCAACCCTTGTTTCCGATGCCGGGTTTTCCAGGATTCCACCAGATTCCCGACGCATACTGCTACCGTTGCTATTTCGGCAAGTCATATCCAGACTGCGACTTCGAATGCGCCAGAATACTGGAACATCAGATAATGTACGGGTCGACTAATGTTGCTGCTTTTATCTTCGAGCCCATACAGGGCAACGGCGGAGTCATCACGCCCCCATCCAAGGAGTACTTCAAGATCATAAGAGAGATTTGCGAGAAACACAACGTGCTCCGAATAGCCGACGAAGTGCAGACTGGAACTGGCAAGACAGGAAGGTATTGGGCTTCCGACTACTTCGACATCAGACCTGACATAGTGACGACTGCGAAGGGTATGGGGTCCGGTTTCCCAATATCGGCAACAATGATCAAATCTGATGTGGTGCCAGAAGATCTGCCGGATAAGCATTGGCACGTTTTTACGTACGGTGGCAGTCCACTAGTGTGTGCCGCTGCCTCGGCTGTCGTTGATGTTGTGACACAGGAGAAGCTCACAGACAGAGCCCGAGAACTAGGCGCTCGAATAAGAAAACATCTGAATGATATGGCACGCAATCAGCGCATGATCGGGGATATCAGAGGCGCGGGCGTGTTTCTCGGAGTCGAACTCGTGAAGGACACGAGAACCAAAGAACCCGCGATAGCTGAGGCAGAAGAAGCTATCGTTAAGACAAGGGAAAAAGGACTCCTGCTCGGAATTTCGGGTAAGCCGGGTTACGGCAATGTCCTTGAAATCCGAGCTCCACTGGTGACTACAGACGAACAAGCGGATAGGGCCATCGAAATACTGGATTCAGTTCTGAGGGACCAAGCTTAGACAGTTCATACGGAAACGCGTTGACCAAAGGCGACGCTGTCAAGAGGTGATTGCCAGAACTCGACACTCAACAATTCCCTGACGAGATTAAGCGCAACTCATATTGTCGCAATGTGAGTAGTGCTGAGTCTCGACTATTTTCTCGCCTTCTTCTTGTGCAACCCGAATTCATTGACGAATCCACAACTGCCTCTTCGTTTACTTCCACACAACAGTCGTTAAATACAAAACATGTCGGAGATACATTCTGCCTTCCCCACATGGAAGTGACAGAATGGATGAAGAGAAAAAATCTAGAACGGCTGAGTATCTGAGCTACCTTATCATTGTCGTGGCGCTCGCAATCTGTCTGTACATCGTCACATTAACTTGGCCATTCTGAGAGGAGTGATCGAAAATGACATCAGAAAGGAAATCGCAACCTTTCTCTGCGTGGGACATTGCGCTTGTCGTTGTGATGGGCGCACTCGCAAACATCCTAGGCTTCTTGGCAATACCGGGTCCGCTGAATATCAAGTTCGCCATGACGATGGTCCCCGTCTTCTTGGCGGCGTATGCTAGAGGATGGAAAGTGGGATTCCTATCGGGACTCATGGGCGGGATCATGCTCGGCCTCCAGTACGGGTTCATAGGATACGCGTTGATACTGACAGGCGTGATGGGCCTAGTAGCTGGAGCGCTCGTCGAGTTCACGAGCTTCTTCAAGAAGTACCCAGTCTGGGCAGGAGTCATCGGAGCGATATGCGAAGCACCTGGAGACATCTTGTCGATGATATTCATGTTTGGCAATCCATTTGAGATATGGTTCCCGCTAACCTTGAAGGACATCACACAGGACGTAATCGCGGCGTTCATCGCAGTTCTGATCTTGAAGAACAAACGAATTCAGAAGGGACTACGCTCGATAGTCAAGCCGTGAGATCCGGACTTGTCCGTGATCGAATTTTCCCACGTTTTTTTTACACCTGAAGAGAGGAAAGAGCCTGCGCTGAAGGACATCACCTTCAGCGTGAGAAGCGGCGAGTTTGTCGTCGTTATTGGTTCCAGCGGTAGCGGCAAGAGCCTGCTTTGTCAGTGCATCAATGGGATAATTCCCCACTATCTCGCAGGAACTCTAGAAGGAATCGTCACGATCGCAGGCCTAGACACGAAGACGCACAAGATCAGCGAGCTGGCCAAGAAGGTAGGGATGGTCTTCCAAGATCCCGAGACCCAGCTCTTCGAAATGCGAGTAAGCGACGACTTGGCAATGGTCCTTGAGAACCTAGGAGTCCCGGCCGAGGAGATAAGAGAGAGAATCAAGACCACCGCGGCCACCGTCGAGATAGAAGATCTGCTTGAAAGGAATCCCATGTACCTCTCGGGAGGTCAGAAGCAACGCGTTGCCATCGGCTGCGGTTTGATCGCAGGTCCTGAGATACTTGTACTGGATGAACCGACCTCAGACTTGGATCCTCTAGGAACACAGATGGTCTACTCCACCTTGAGCAAACTGAACACGGAAAATGGTACAACAATTATCATGGTTGATCACAAGTCCTCTTTGATCAGTGAGATTTCCAGCAGAGTCATAGTAATGGATGAAGGCACGATAGTCAAGGATGGAAGCCCAAGTCAGGTCTTCCAAGATGTCGATCTAATGTACAAGATCGGCGCGTTCATCCCTCAAGTGACGGAGACTGCGTGGAGACTAAGGAAAGACGGATACAGATTTGAGAGATTCCCCATCCATGTGAAAGAAGCTGCAGGAGCATTCTGCAGACTTCTGCCTGAAGCGAAGGCGCCAGTTGGGCGACATCACAGGGCTGGAACGGCAAGCGGGGGAGGATTGCAGCCAGTTGTGGAGGTAAGGGACCTCAAATACACCTACCCTGGACCTGTCCAAGCTCTGAAGGGGGTTAATCTCAAAGTATCTCGGGGCGAGTTCCTTGCGATAATTGGCCAGAATGGATCGGGGAAGTCCACTCTTCTCAAGACTCTGAACGGACTGCTAAGAGTTGAAGAAGGCAGGGTCCGGGTTCAGGGTAGGGACATGAGCCGGATCAAGGTCTCGGACATGGCGGGGATCACAAGTTTCCTGTTTCAGAATCCCGCGAATTCGATATTTTGTGAGACCGTCGGCGAGGAAGTAGCCTATGGTATGAGGAATCTCAGCGTTCCTGACGAGCAGATTCGTTCGGAGGTTCCTTCCATTCTCACGGAATTCGGGCTTGCAGGTCTTGAGCAAGCATTGCCAGAGAACCTGAGTAGGGGCGAAAAACAGCTGACCGCTGTCTCAGCCGCATTCGCTATGAAGCCCGAGCTTGTGCTGTTCGACGAGCCGACGTCTGGCATGGATCACACAACGATAGGTCTCATCATGGCGAAACTGAAGCAGTTAGTCGAGAAAAGTGCCACAGTGATAATGGTTACTCACGACATGGAGGTGACTGCCAGATACGCTAGTCGGGTCGTGGTCATGAATGAGGGAATCATTCTGCGAGACGAGTCAACAGCAGAACTCTTCACGAAGGATATCGAATTGCTGAAATCACTTCGCCTAATCCCTCCGCAGATTACTCTGCTTGCACAGGAACTTCGCTCCAGAGGGAAGGGAATTCCTCCAGACATTCTCACCGTTGAGGAGTTCTGCCAAACCTTCGAGAAGGAAGTGAGGTTATAATGGTACTATTCAGAGACTACACAGGCACCACGCTCATGCATAGACTCGACCCGAGAAGCAAGGCAATTTACATGACAGCCGTGCTTGTAATCGCGATATTATTCTCTGACTACACATATCAGCTTGCAATAACCCTCAGCCTTGTTGTGCCGCTTCTGATCATTTCCAAGATCCTTGCTCGACCCGAGTTGAGGAACAAGCTCTTCTTGACTGGCATAATACTGACGTTTGCTCTTCTTGTTCCAGCGAACGCCGTTTTCAGGTTACCCGCGGGTGACTATCCTGAGCTTGTTAGACAAGGAGTCGACGTTGGACTCTTGTTCTGGCTTGGCCCGTTTCCGGTGACGACCTATGGCGCACTGCTCGGCGTGAACTATGGAATCAGGATACTCAACATGCTGCTGTCATTGCTCATCTTTACAGGAACGTCCTTCCCGAGGGACGTTGGAAACAGCCTCGAGAAGTGGGGAATCCCAACATACCTATCCTATATGTTTGCGATGACTATCAGATACATCCCAACCGTAGAAGACAATGTATTCTCTGTGATGAATGCTCAGAAGGTCAAGGGCTTCAAAGGATACGAACGAGGAAGCTTTGCAGAGAAACTCAAAGCCTATGTCGGCATGTTCGTTCCAGTTCTGTTGCTCTCAATAGACATGATCAACAAGATGTCCATTGTAATGGAGTCACGCTGCTTTGGGGCAGCCCCGAAGCGCACGATATTTCGGGAATACAGATTCAAGCTGCGTGATTTCCTGTTTCTGGCATATGTGCTATCGGTGACTGGAGCGTTTGTCGCGTTGTGGATTCTTGGTTACGGCCACGCGTACACTTTCTTCTGGAGTTGAGTTGCATAGAAAGGAGGAATTTGAGATGGTAAGGCTTCCGGTGCCGTTAAGTGAATACAGGGAGAGAGTTGAGAGATGCAGAAAGTTGGCGAAGCAGGCCGGCTTTCATGCGTTGGTGGTCTTCTCACACTCACCAGATAGACCCGGACATGTTAGGTATCTCTCTAACTACTACGCCCCCTGCTCCTTCAATGCGTCCAGTCTTCCCGGGCAACCTCTCAGGAGGGGGATGGCTGACTCGTGCGTTCTGATTCCGACCTACGGTGAACCTGTACTCCTGAAGGCTGAGGTGCCGTTCACAGAATTCGAGATCACAATCAGAGATGTTAGGAACTATGAAACCGATATCGTGGAGGCTGTCGTCAACGTTGTCAAAGAGAAAGGGCTTGATCACGCAAGGATTGGAGTTGGGGGTGAGGATATAGTCGCCGCCTATCTGATGAGACTCATAGAGGAGGGACTCCCACGGGTCCAATTCGCGTATGCAGACTACATCATCGAAGAATTGCGCCAAGTGAAGAGCAACAATGAGATTGAGCTGATGAGGAAGACCGCAGATCTGTCAGATAGGGCACTCAAAGCAGCAGTCGAAGCCGTAAAGCCCGGCGTGAGGGAACGAGATATTGCTGCAGTAGCGGCGGCAACAATGCTCCGAGAGGGAGCGGAACGTGTGCTCTTCAACGATGTTCAGTCGGGACCGAACAGTGAACTCGTTATCGCATGGCCCATGGCTGGAGACAGGGTCATTCGAGAAGATGATATGGTAATGATTGACCTAGGGGGTCAAGATGAGAACGGCTACTTCTTCGATGTCGCTAGAACGACAATAGCTGGCAGAGCATCTCAGCCTAAGCGTGATCTTGTCCGGCTTGGACGTGAAACGACGGATTTTGTGGCTGAGATCGGCGCAGCTGGTCTGAAGGGAACTGACTGGATGCAAAGCACCAATGACTTTGTGACGAAAAAGATGGATTCAGGTGAGTACAGCATCGCGCGCCCTTCTCCTGTGATGTTCATTGGACATGGAATGGGGCTGGACATGGAGAGCCTATGGTATGTTCCGGGGGCTAACATGGAGCTGAAAGAGGGAATGGTGATCTCGATCGAGCCCTGGATCCTAGTGCCCGGCCTCGGCGGTTCCAGGTTTGAGGACCTCATGCTAGTGACAAAGAGAGGCGGTGAACTCCTGAACACCTACAGGTACGAGGTCTGAATCCATAGCCGCCGCTTGCAAGTGAGGACAGAGCCCTTCGACGTTTGAGTGTCTATTCGGTCAGACTCTGATAGAGCTCGGGACGGCGGTGCATCAGTGTCCCTGGCACGCATTTGAATGGCTTTGGGACATCGTAGGATTCTGGAGTAGACCTAAGCCAGTGGATGCGATCGATGTCCAGAGTTGCGGTTATCACGCCCTCGCTGTCTCTCTCGGCCAGAACATCCTCGGGTCCAGCGATTACCGCTATTCCTCGCTCCATCCCAAAGAGGTTCGAGCAACTGATCACGTATGTCAAGTTCTCGATCGCTCGTGCAATCACCATGTGCCGCCATGTCTCCCGTATCTCGTAGTACTTGCCGCCGCACGGCCAAAATATCATGTCAGCGCCTACAAGAGCGGTTATTCTCGCGACTTCCGGAAAACAGATCTCATAGCAGATATGAATCCCAACATTACCGTATTCTGTTCTGAATAGCTTTCGGACTTCTTCTTTGCCGCCAGGTACTCTCGCTTCGCCCACCGCAAGATGGGTCTTCCTGTACTTGCCGACCACCTCTCCATTTGGGTCTACCAAGAGCGCAGTGTTGTAGAAACCACCGCCTTCAGCCTTCTCTGCCATTGTGCCCGGTATCACATACACGCGACTTTCCTTTGCTTTGTCTCGGAGCACCCTCACGCCGGGATAAGACTCAATGTTTGAATTGGGGAGCCTTGCGGTATCAGAATAGAGGTAGTCTTCTGGAAAGCAGACAATCTTCGCTCCCTGCTGAACGGCCTCGTTGAGATATTCTACAGCTCTGGGAATGTTTTCTTCATCAATCGATCTGGTTAGCGGCAGGACCGCGGCGACTTTGACCTTCACATGAGTGCACCATTCTGAGCTCCGACCATGATTTGTTATAAAATGCTGTCGGCGTCAGGTAGAAGAGCTTCTGTAAGTTGCTGCTCTCTGAACTAGTTCAACAATCTACGCAGACATTGCTCATGGAGTCGCATCATTGGGTATTCTTATCTTCGCTAGAAATCAAAGGGGTATTGTCCGTATTCCCTAGCTGCCTCAAACATTGCGATGATGTTTTCCGGCGGAACATCCGCTTGGATGTTGTGAGCAGAGGCGAAAACATAGCCGCCCTTGGTAGCTAGATTCTTCAACACTGCCTTGACACCTCTTGCGACCTCTTCTTGTGAGCCACGTGGGAGTGTCTTCTGAATGTCAAGTCCCCCGTGGAAGCAAAGACGACCACCAAATTCCGCCTTCAGCTTTCCGTGATCCATGTTCGCAGCTAGCGGCTGGACTGGGTTCAATATGTCAACACCAGCCTCAACTAGGTCGTTGATGAATGGATAGACGGACCCACAAGTGTGCCAGAATATCTTTGCATCAGTCTTGCTCTTCACGAAATCAAGGAATTCCTTGTCTCTATGTTTGAAGTATTTCGTGAACAATGCTGGAGACAGCAAGGGACCAGTCTGCATCCCATAGTCGTCTCCCCATTCTATGATATCCACATGTTCACCAACGGCATCCAAGTATTTCTCGTAGAAATCAATGTGCACATCTTGTATTCTGTCCAAGAGGCGGTTCGTAAACTCAGGCCTGATCATCATGTCTGTCATGAAATTCTGGAAGCCCCTCATGAACCAAGCTTGTTCGAAAAGCCCGGCGGCGACCGGTCCTGAAATGCCAGCGACTATTGCGTAGTCTGTCTCTCTGCGGAGTTTCCTTGCCTCTTCTCTTACTCCGTCCAGTCTACCAGGGGCGTTGGCATCTGGCCACGGATGTTTCTCGATCGCTTTGATGTCTGGCTGCTTCAAGGGATGATCTATCATGTCGTAGTAGTATGGGTTCTTGCCCCATTTGATTCCCCATTCGTCTGTGAAGTACGGACGCCCGGTTTCATCCATGTGCTCTTGAAAGGTCCATGTCTTCGGAGGCCTCATGTAGACAGGTCTGAAATCAGAGCTGAATCGCTGAAGGATTTCCTCGCTTGGGGCTGCCAACTGCTGTACAAGATCGACTATGCTCGTATCGGTACTAAGCCCAAGATGCCTGGTCACCTTCTCGTACGCAACTCTGTGTATCCCCGAACAGATTGTCCCTCCTAGGTCTATTGGTACTCGATCTGCCTCTTGATGATCTAGAGCTGTTAGAACTCTTTCTCGCGAGTCCAAAATCCAGTCACCGGGTCACGATTCAAGTCTCACGGGTCTATCGGTTTCGGCTGATTCATAGCATGCGGAGACGATTTCCATTGCTGAAAGAGCATCCTTCTCAGTCACTGGCGGCTTCATGCGGTTGACGACAGATGAGATGAATTCGTGATCCTCTTCTAGGAAGCCCAATTGGGCGAGTTTGGGCAGTTGCGAATAGTCCTTGACGGTCATCTCTGCTTCATTTCTAGGCGAGAACAAGACTCGAGTGGATTCCTCGGTCATTACGCAGCAGTGATCGCCGAAGAGCTCTACGCGTTCAAATGGAAATGCCCATGAAGCATGGCCCGAAGAGGTGACCGTTGCGACTCTATTGCCTTTGTGCAGGGTTGTGATCGCGAAATCGTCCAATTGCGTATAGACGTTCTTCCTTGCCACACATCTGACTTCGACCATGTCTCCGAGTAACCACCTTGAGAGATCTAACACGTGAATTACGCTCTCACGGAGGAAACCACCCGAGATTGACTCGTCTTTGACCCAAGAAGGTCTCGAGAGGTCCCCACGTGCCATCTTTATGTCTGCTAGGTAGGGAACGAGCTTCCCATTATCGATTAGGTCCTTGACAAACTTGTAGACGGGCCAGAACCGACGAGTCAAGCCAAACTGGTATATGGTCTTCTGTCTTGAGACTTCCTCGACTATTCTGCGAGCATCACTCAGAGCTATCGCCATTGGCTTCTCAGAGAATACTGCTTTCGACTTCGATACCGCATAGAGCGCCTGCTCCGCATGGAACGCATTGGGAGACGCTATGATGACTGCGTCCACTTCGGGACTGTCGATCATCTCGTGATAGTCAGTATATCCCTTGATGCGATACCTTGACGTAAACGAAAGGACGGCTGGCTTCATGGGATCGGCAAGAGCAAGTAGTTCTGCGCGTTCGTCTTTCGAGACTGCTTCAGCATGCATTAGCCCCGCGTATCCGGCTCCTATGATGGCAACGCCTACTTTGTCCACCACAGATCACTCGATCTCTCTTCGTTACGAGATTGACCGTATGTGAGGTTTTCGTAGAAACATGTGCTGTTCGCATTCAACATGAGACTCAGGCGAATCATGCAGCTCACAAGAGAGGACGAACTGTCCTACTTGTCTGCGCGAGGGCCCTTGCCTCATCTGGTTTGAAGACTATCTCTGCGCTCACCCAACCTGCATATCCCGATGCTTTCAGCGCGTTGAGGATTCCTCGAAAATCGATGTGTCCTTGGCCGGGTGCGCCTCGGTTGCAGTCGGCAAGGTGTACATGTCCAATGTGCCGGCCAGAGGCTCGAATAGCCTTCACGAATGAGCTTTCTTCTATGTTCATGTGGAAGGTGTCCGCGAGAATCCTGATTCCTGATGCGCCGGATTTCTTGATCATTTCTGTTGCCTCTGTAAGCGTGTGTATCAGATTGAGTTCGTAGCGATTGATTGGTTCCAAGAACAGGCTGACTTTTCTCGTTTCAGCATACAGGGCGAGAACTCGCAGTACACGTGACAACCTCTCTTCCGCCTTTGCTCTTCCTGATCTTGCCGAATATCTGCCTCGTATCAAAGCAAGCACTACGCCAGCACCGAGCTCAGATCCAAGTTTGATGTACTGTCTTGTCGTTTCGTACGCGGCTCGTCGAATTTCGATTCTATCGTCGAGAAGGCTCAGCCCATACTTCGTGTATGTCATGCCCGTACCTATAGCGGCTATTTCTAGCTTCGCTGTTCGTGCCAGATTCTTGATTCTCTTTGTGTCAGCGTTTCGTGGTTGATCGATATGCAATTCGACACCATCGAATTGATTCCTCGCCGCGCGTTTCATTCGTCTGAGAAGACCTTCGTACTTGAACTCTGATTTGCCGACTAGTGGGAAAGCCACAGCAAGCTTCAGCTTCGACATGTTCTCACTCAGAGAGCGATCGGCGATAAAACGACTTGCGTGGACACTCAGCTGACTTGGCATTCGTATCCTCGCACTATCAAGCCGTGACTATCGGACACAGAACATTAATACGACTTCTGATGGTGCATGAGAACCACCGAGGTAAAAGGATGGGGAATTGGAAGCTACCACCTCATGAAGGTCACATGGAGAAACCATCCAAGATCTACCTCCAAAACATGACTATGTCTGACGTCGAAGAGCGTCTCACAGAGAACGATTTGATCATTGTGCCCGTTGGGTCGACTGAAGCTCACGGACCCCACGCACCGCTTGGCGAAGACACATTCCTCGTAACGAGAATGGCGGAGTTGGTGGCCCAGAAGACCGGTTGCACAGTAGCTCAGCCATACTGGTACGGATCCCATCCGTACCATCACTTGGGAATGCCTGGCACAGTGATTGTGGACGATGATGACTTCAAGGCCACTCTGAGAGCAATCATAGCCGGGCTTTGGAATACGGGTTTCAGGAAACAGATTCTTCTGAATGGTCACGGACAGGAGTACGTGATACCATCAGCGATTCACCAATTCGCCAAGAAGTATCAAGTCCCGGGCGTCTTCGTGAATCTGAACTGGTATCACGCCATTCCGCAATGGGTGAAGGATAGAGATCACGAAGGTCCCTTTGAGACTCCGTTCATACATGCTGATGAAGTTGAGACATCTTTCAGTCTCGCCCTGTTTCCCGAGATGTTCAAAATGGAGAAGGCCGTAGATACGAAACCGTATGGCTTCCTTCGGGATCAGGGGAGGCACGTTGACAAGGCAGGCAACATGTACCAGAAACCTATCAACTGGTATGGGCAAGTTGGACTCGGACCGATGGAGATATTCGCATACCCTGCAGGAGTCGTTGGCAAAGCCACACTCGGAAGGGCACAAAAGGCGTTCAAGGGCGTTGAATCCCTGCTTGACTACATGGTGGAACTTCATGACGCTATTATGGAGAGGTTCCCTGCTGGACAGCTTCCACCGATCGAGGAAGTTACGCAGAGAAAGAAAGAGGACATAGAAGCTGTGATCAAGGGGCCACTCAAGGGAGGCAAGCACATCTATACTCTTGGCTATCCTCCTTAGAGTCTGCCACTTGCACGACTGGCCCTGTTGGTGTCCTAAGAACTATTACTCAACTGGAGAATGTCGAGGTGCAATCGTCACCAGATCCTGTCCAATTTCTTGGTTAGCGGCTTGCCGCCATCACTCGTAACGACAATGTTCTCTTCGAAGGCTGCGCTCCCCAACCTTGGTACAATAATCCCAGGCTCGGGAGATAGGACCATGTTCTCTCTCAGTTCGTCCGTATGCTCAGGGGTGAGCTGAGGCCGCTCTACTTCAAACCCTAGTCCGTGACCTCCATATGTGATCGAATCAATGTCGGGCCTGATTCTCAACACCCGAGCATTGGTCTCTCGCCTGACGTAGTCTTGGGCGATCGTTATCAGTTCATTCGCCATAACGCCAGGTTTGCAGGCTTTGACAACCTCGCGGCTCATGTCGTACGTCAGTGCTAGCAGCTCCCTCTGTTCTCTGGTGGGTTTGCCCAGGACCACAGTCCTCGACACATCAAGAAGGTACCCATTCTTGTCAGCCGCGCCAATATCGAAGAACACCAAGTCTCCTTTCCTCATTCTCCTGTCCGAAGCCATCGGCCAAGTGATCGGGTAACGAAGACGAGGACCTGACTTAACATCAATCCAGAATACACGCTCAGCTCCGTTGTCAACCAGATACTTCGCAATGCTTCCAGCGAGCTCAGCCTCCCTCTTGCCGGCTTTTGAGTTGGCTAGTGCGCATTCTATTGCCCGGTCTGCAAGCTTTCCTGTCTGCTGCATGAGCTTGATCTCGTTCTCGCTCTTGATCATTCGCAGGTCTTCGACGATATGATCTGCATTCACAAGTCTCGCCGAGGGAAGTCGAGCAGTGAGATCCACGTATGCTTGCGCTGAGAGAACATCCTGTCCTGCGATCCCGATTGCCGACCCTTGAAGGCCCTTACTCTTCACAACCTCGGAGACTGACACCGCAAGATTGGACATGAAAGGAAAGGGCCTAACATCCTGCACCGCTACTTCTTGTCCGCTTTCCTCCGGAGGAAATCCTACTATGAGAACGGCATCTTGATCGCGTGGGATCAATACAGCGGAATAACCAAGCCCAAGGGAGACGTTTGTCGATGGATTGTAGGAGACGGGATTGTAGTAGTTGGAGAGGTATCGCACATGTCCCGGACGGTCAGGCGATCGTGAGATCGCTAGGATTGCGTCGAGACCTTCATTCTCCGCTGTCCTTTGACACTTCACAATACGTTCACGATACTCGCCCAGAGGAACGGGTAGACCCATTCTTGGAAAACACCTTCCATAGGCTGGAGCCTTTGACTATAAGACTTCGAGCTCTCGTGGAGGAGACCGTGTAGATCAATTCGGGGAATATCACAGTGCGCGACGACGGCCGCAGCTAGCTTATGGGCTCAACGGGAATATATCCACCCCACCACTTCTCCCACCTCGGCAGCTTGATCTCAACTAATTCCGATGCATTCGCTGAGACTTTTTCGAATGCAGTGGCATACTGCTTCATCAGTTCGAGATCATTGGGTGGGTGGACCTGGATGTTGAATGTCTCGTCGCTGATTCTTTCGGCGATTGGACAGTCCCCATCCTTGTACTCAATCTTCCTTGTTGCGTGAGGACATCTCCATGGGCATCCGAGACCGTAGCCGTCCAGCGTCTTGAAGAGTGGTTGCTTGTAGATCGGCTCACGGCACCAAACAGCCGCCTTTACTCCCTCTGCGGTCAGAGCAGCCACAACTCGGTCTCGCAATTGATGCCCCGACATCTTCACGTCTAGCGCACTTGGATCGACTCGTATTTTGTAGTAGTGATAAACACTGGTCCGATCCTGTGGAATATATGGTGGAATGAAACCAGCTGTCCGTTCAAGTTTGTGAGTGAGATACTCGGCGTTCTCAATCCTTACACGATTAGTTGCGTCCAACCTAGCAAGTTGGACTCTCGCGATGGCTGCATTCAATTCACACATACGATAATTCCATCCATCTCCGCCCGACTTGTACTCCCTTGGCGTATTTGGCCTGATGTCCTCCCCAAAGATTCTGACCCGCGCAACACGGGCAGCGTACTCGTCGCTATTGGTTGTGAAGACTCCACCTTCGCCACTCATCATGTTCTTGGCTCCATTCAGGCTGAACGCAGCCATGTCGCCTATCGCGCCTACCTTCTTGCCCCCGTATGTTGCCCCATGAGCTTGGCAGGCATCTTCAATGACGACCAGTCCGTGGGAATCCGCGATCTTCCCGATCCTATCCATGTCAGCCGGTAGACCGCATATGTGGACTGGTTCGATCGCTTTCGTGTTCTTAGTTATTCTCTCCTCTATCTTCTCAGGATCAATGTTGTAGGTCTTCGGATCTATGTCCGCGAAGACCGGAACGCCGTTGTGATGCATCACGCTCGTGGCAGATGCAATGAACGTGTGAGGACTCGTGATGATTTCTGTCGCTGGGCCGACTCCCGCGGCCGCCATTGCTGAGTGCAGCGCGGCTGCTCCGCTGTTTGTTGCTATTGCATGAGTTGTTCCTATGTACTGCGCGAATTCCCTTTCAAACGCTGTGACTTCCGACGCGAAGGCTCCCCAAACAACTCCGCTTCTTATCACCCTCGTAAGCGCGCCTATCTCCTCTTCGCCGTGAATCTTCAGAAAATCTTCGGGCCAGTTCAGTGTAGATTTTTCAACAGCTTTCTGTCCGCCAAGAATCGCCAGTTTGTCCATGATAATCGCGGCGTAGTCTGGGGTACTCCTGTAATAAGAATTGCCAGATGAATCGAATCTCTCGGATCATGCTCACGGTGTGACCATGCATGGACGATTGTAGAGATCGAGTGTCCAATGCGTCGTGACAGGAACGAATTCCTCGCTGAAGACTCCTGGGAAGGATGCCCCGCTGAAAAGGCTCGTGCTCGACTATTCTCGAACAGTGCGGACTAGCGATCTCTGGGGGGCAACTAGTCTACGGTCTTATGGTTATCTTCGCGTCTGTTCTGCTCCTGATCTGTTCAAGGGCATCGTTGATCTCTGGAATTGTAAAGCGTGCAGTAATGATGTCAAGTGTATCGAGTCTTCCTGATGCCATCAGGTTGATGACTCTAGGCCACACGCCCTCTCCCGCGTGTCCTTGGGTACCGAATGCTTGTAATGATCTCACTTGGTAGAGTTCGAAGAAAACAGGCGCAGCCTTATCTGCTCGACCGATTTGCACAATCTTCCCGCCAAGCGTGAGACTTCTCTCGGATTGTGGAATGATCGATGAAGGGTCGCCGGCGGCTTCAATGTGCATTTCTACTCCTTTTCCGCCTGTGAGCTCCAAAACCTTCTCCCATGGCTGTGTGCCCTTGCGTATGAGATCCTTCGGGCTGAATGCGTAATCGGCACCGACTTTCTTGGCCATTTCTAGACGTTGTGGTATGTCTTCAAAGGCAATTATCTTAGCGGCACCAGCAGCCTTGGCGAGACCAATAGCGGATAGACCTATGGGTCCTGCACCCCATACCGCGACATTGGACCCCGGCCTGAACCCTCCTGAGCGAACGAACATCCCGTTGTAGGAGACACATGCAGGCTCAACGAGAGACCCTGCTTCAAAGATTTGGTCGTCTGTCCTGAACCGGCTCTTGAACTCGCTAATGTTCCAGCAGAATTTCTGGTGAAGCCGCATGTACTGTTCAAATCCGCCGTTGTGTGTGAAACCCATTTCCTCTAGGTTCAGACAGTGGTTGAAATAGCTCGTCCTGCATGGATCGCACTCGCCACAATACCACATCTCTTCGCATGCGATGTAGTCGCCTGGTTTCACTTTGACGACTTCGCTCCCCACCTTCTCGACGACTCCTGCCAGTTCATGCCCAATGACGACTGGTGTCTTGACCAATCCGGGATAGACCATGTAGCCTTCGCTGTCACTCTCGAACATGTGAACGTCGGAACCACAGATCCCGCAGGCTTTGATCTTCACAAGAACATCTTTGGCTCCTATTTCCGGTGTCGGTATGTCCTCGACAACGACTCTAGGATTGTGCCAAACGCGACTAGCGTACGTTGCTCGTCGACTTGCCTCTTCAGCAGCAGTAGGTACGTAGCCTTTTCTCGGTTTCCAATCTGCATGCAAGACTGCCGCCGTTTGTTTCCCGGTCATGGACCATCCTCTCGCAGTACCCCGCAGCACTGTAGAAAAGACTTGCCCAATCTCCGAGCCAGCGATTGTGCTAGCCCGAGAAGTCTGATTCACGAAATGTGCAGACAGTCTACCATAGCATTACCAGTGAAGATTCAACAATGACGCAACCGATCGAACACAACATGCTCCTCAGACTAGATAGTTCGTGAGGATCCGATGAACGGCTACCGAAGACATGCAGATCGCAGTGCACCGGTATCTTCAGTCTAGTCCGCGGTCCAAGCTGTCATAGATACGGTTTCAGGGATCTCATTGACTGCCGTGCCAACTCGAATGGATCCATCTTCCAGTACTCTGGCCTGAACATTTCCACTGAGAGCCACCCATCCCAACCTCTGTCTCTGAGCCATTGAGAGAAACCAAACAAGTCTATGACGCCTCTGCCGGGGAGGAGCCTCATCTCATCGGTCAGAGTATCAATAGGTGCTCCTTCAGTGTCGTTGAAGTGAACCAGCCACAATCGCTCAAGTGGAAAGTCTCGAAGCGTCACAAGCGTTGATTGGGCAACATAGTGATGAAAGGTGTCTATCAGTAGCCCTACGTTGGAGGCTTTTGCGGCCTTCAGGACTGTCATCGAATCGTCAAGTGTGTTGGCTGATCTACCGCATACAAACTCGAATGCTATGTTGATGGAATACTCTCTAGCCACCGCCGCGATCCTATCAAGCCTATTCGATGTAATCTCGAGCGCCTTCGCTTTCGAGAAGCTTTTCGGAGTCCCGCTTGGACATGCGACAAAAACCTTGGTGTTCGTCTCCTTGCAGACGATCGAGAACTCTCGAGCTCTGTGCAGGACCGCTTCAAACTCGTCTTCAGGAACATTGCCGAAGTCCTCAAATGAGTTCAAGCAGACCGACTGAAGACCATGCTTGTTGAGGAGCTGTCGGACTTCGCCCCAGCTATGATTCAGGGCAGAGTATGAACGCAGGGGCTCGATTCTGAATTCGATCCCTTTGAAGCCCGCGGCAGCAGACGCTGCCAAGAAAGTGTCAACATCAGTCTGTTTTACTGTCGCCTCGTTGAGGCATGGTAGCACCAGAACATCACTCTCATCCCATGCGACCTGCAAAAGTATTTGAGACATTCGCCATCTCTCACATCCGAGAAAAGAATTAATCAGTGGCGAGGAACGATCTCTATGAAACCTAGGGAAGCGACAGCGTGGATCACACTACACGACTAGAACCGCTAGGCCGTGGATGCCCGGGGAGACACTGCCCGAACACACTGGCTTGTCAAAATTCCCTTTCGGAAGGTCTTCCCTGAGATGAGAGCGACACGTCATCACCACTCTTCCCGTACAGAATTCGATTCCAGATTGAGAACCATAGCTCGTGTGCTATCACAGGTCGGATGCTTCGAAAGACCTGTAGATGCAAGGCTAATTCTCTCGGCTCGTCGAAAAATCAAGAGAGCAGGAGTAGACGCCGCAATGTTCTGGCGTTCCGTTAGGCAGAGCAGAGGCAGAGTATACTTCGCTGCCACGTTCGGGACAGGCGAGGCGCTCGTGTGCCTCGAACATTCAAGGCTCTCGGAAGGAGACCCTCCCAAGTTCCTTACGAAAGCAACGCGTCATGTAGCTGTTCCAGACGGTGATAACGCAATTATTGCGTACGTGTCGCCTCTCACTTCGGAGAACCTTCTGCTACTTGCCGAGCAGGAGCAACTTGGAATTCTCCCGCAGAACTTGAAGACAACTCCGAGACTAGGCTTGGGCGTAAGGATGCTGTTCTCGTTGCCTCCGCTGTTGGAGGCCGTCGAGAAGGCTGATTTTCGCGCGGACTTCCAGCTATCCGGTGGAAGGGAATTCAGCCTGCGGGAGGTCATAAAAGCGCTGCCTGGACGATATCCTGAATGGCTAGGTCACACCGGACTGTACGCCGACCTCCTGTATGGGACAATCGTCAAAGAATGTTTCAAGTTTGGCAGATCGACATACGGTACGGAGATCGATCACCTGATCGTTTCAACTGATCCATCATCTGTCATCGCCAGAATTCGAGGACACGCAGAACCCAACATCCCAACGACCGACATCGACCGTACAATGCTCGACAAGTCTGTAGAGTACTGCCAGAGAGTAATCGAGGAAGCAACCCGCACAGGGCTCGTCGTTGGAATGACGACTGATGTCTCGGCTCTGTCCAAGGAACCGGTAGATGATTCAGTCGCTTGGTCAACAGGACACATCCTGTCGGAGTATGAAAGGATTCTCTCTCCCGAAGAGAGAGATGCTCTGTTAGCGTGGTATCACCCCGGTACTCCTCACGTGATTGCCGATCATTCAGGCATGGATGGCTTCGAGCTAACATTCAGCGATGAGGAGCTTGCCCGTCTGGCAGTCAAGTACAGAGATGGCCTACTCGTGAACAAGAGACTGTACGAACACATGAAGAGCGGGATGAGGGGCCGATCATTCAACTTCGAGCTGTCTCTTGACGAAGCATACAAGACCCTCACCACCGAGAAGGAGTTGTTCTTCTACCTAAGCGAATCTGCTCGAATGGGCATGAGAGCCGACCTTGTCGCTCCCAATGTCGGCTTCAGAAAACGAGAGGACCACAGCGGCGATCTAGGCGAGCTGGAATCTAGGATTCACAGACTCGCTGTCGTGGCCTGGCATTTCGGTGCGATCTTGGATTTCCACTCAGGAAGCGACAAGCGACCGGAGGTCTATCAGGCAATATCGAGAGCGTGCAACGGAAAACTCAAGCTCAAGATGTCGGCCATCTTCCAACTATTGTTCTTCGAAACGCTGGCAAGCTTCCGGCCGGGGACTGAAGAGAGAAAAACCTTCGAGCGAGTCTGGGACTACACCCTCTGTTACACTCGGAAGAAAGCGGCCGAGGGAGATAGCTCAGCACAATGCATGATCAAGGAATTCGATACAAGAACACACCCACGACGCTGCGGGTCGAGAAGTCCAAGAGACGAGTTCTTCAGACACTACTCGTTCATCACCGTAGCCGCTAGGAACAGAACAGGAAGATACCTGTTCCGGCACTCACTGTATAGGCTCGCTGAGAAGCCCCGCGTCGCTAAGAAGTACAATCGGAGAGTAATCATGGTCACATGCCGAGTTGCGAGAGCACTCGGATTGGCTCAAACGGCGAGGCCTGCAAGGCTACGGTCATCATGACTGCTGTGTTCATCTGGATGTTCAGACACTACGCGGACGAAGACAGAATGTCCTTGGTGGAGCTTGACTAGGCTGCACCCTGAGTTAGCCATACATGCGCTCGATGAGTTTGGTGCCTCTGCGTCTGCATTCCTTGATGGCTGCGGCTTCATCCACTCTCGTGAATTTCCTATCCTCTAGGATGACCTCTCCGTCTACTATGACGGTGTCAACGTTGGAAGGTGTGCAGGAACAGACTATCTGCTTGACGATGTCATTAGTGGGCGTCATGTTGGGCGTCCTGAGGTCTATCACAGTGAGGTCGGCCTTCTTTCCGACCTCTATCGAGCCAATTATGTCCTCCATCTGCAGCGCTCTTGCTCCGTCGATTGTGGCCATCTCGAGGGTCTTCTGCGATGGGAGGCAGGAAGGATTCAGCGCATGGACCTTCTGCAGGTACGCTCCCACCTTCATGCAGCAGAACATGTCGAGGTTGTCGTTACTTGCGGGTCCGTCGGTTCCCAGCCCGACGTTCACGCCTTCTTGGACCATCGTCCATATTGGGGCTACCCCATCTGCCAGTTTCATGTTGGAGACTGGGTTGTAAGCAACGTTGCTTTTTGTCTCTTTGAGCAGCCGGATCTCTTCGCTATCTACCCATACGCAATGAGCCAACAAGACATCCGGTCCCAGCAGGCCGACCCTGTGGGCGTGTCTAATCGGCGTCGTGTCCTTTTTCTGCTTGAAGTATCTTAACTCGTCGAGACTCTCTGCGGCGTGAACGTGTACGCCAACACCGAACTCATGGGCGAGTGATCGAACTCTTTCCATCAATGACTCCGAGGCGTAGGATATCCCACCTAACCCCACTCGTACGGTAGCTCTCGACTCGTCTTTTCGTCTCTTGACGTGTTTGACAGTGTCGTCTATCATCTTCTCATCGATGTCGTCAGATACCGACAAGGCCAGCTCACTTGGCAGGGCATCTTTGGTAAATATCTCCCTCGAGATCACACCGCGTATTCCAGACGCATCGACTGAACCGATGAGCGTGTCGAATATGCTCTCGATCGTTGTATCGAAGTGATCAGAGTAGCACGTGATGCCTGACTTTATCATCTCGATCTGAGCCAGAAGTGAAGTCCAGTAGCAATCATCTATCGTAAGGTTCATCATCATAGGGTTGATGATCGTCTGCAACCATGAGTAGAGATTCAGATCGTCTGCGAGACCGGGGACAAGCTTCTCGGAGGTGTGAGTGTGCACGTTTACGAAGCCCGGAATGATTGCTTTCCCTCGGGCATCGACAATTTGATCCGCATGGTGTTCCTTCACAATTTCGTTTCGTTTTCCAACCTCTACGATCCTATCGTTATCTACAACTATAGCTCCGTCACTGATGATCCTACGAGAACTGTCCACGGTGACTATTGTTCCGCCTTCGACTATCAGGCGCCCCATAGGGGAACCCCCGATCACTTCGAGACATTCTCCAGGTCCAACACACCTGGAAGGTCTCCCCTCAACCGTTCCCTAACCTTCGCTCGAGAGATCAAACTCGCTGAAATCTCCTCGGCCTTCGTCATGATCTCCTCTTCGTCCACGGAGAGTACCGCGCGATGTTCCATGATCAGATTCCCGTCGACGATGACGGTATCCACATTCTCGATATCTCCTGAGCAGACGAGCTGTCTCGGCAGATCGTGAACGGGTGTCAAGTTCGGCGAGTTGAGGTTCACAAGGATCAGATCCGCTTTCTTCCCGACCTCTATGGATCCCAGCTCGCTCCCCGCACGCAAGGCCCTCGCTCCATTGATTGTCGCAATTTCGAGCATCCTCTGTGACGGCAGGAGTGACGGGTTCATGCAGTGCACCTTCTGCAAGTAGGCGCCAGTCTTCATGCAGCAGAATATGTCGAGGTTGTCGTTGCTTGCGGGTCCGTCGGTTCCCAAGCCGACGTTCACCCCCTCGCTCAGCATCTTCCATATCGGTGCCACGCCGTCGGCAAGCTTCATGTTTGAAATGGGGTTGTAGGCCACGTTCGTTCCAGTTTCGCGGAGCATCCTGATCTCGTCGTCATCGACCCACACGCAGTGGGCACCTATCATGTCACGTCCGAGCAAGCCGACCCTGTGAGCATATCTAATTGGCGTTTCGCCGTACCTCTTCTTCGATTCCACAACTTCACTTCTCGTCTCCGCGAGGTGCATGTTGAGTCCTAACTTCTCGCGAGAGGCAATTTCCTTCACCCTCTCAAGTAGGTCTCTGGAGGTCGTGGTTGCGATTCCAGGCGCCAGCCTGACCTTCACTCTATCTATGGATGCTGATCGTAGTTTCTTCATTGTCTGAATCGTGTCGTCAATTGCGAGCTGGGCTGATTCCGCAGTTATCTCCTCGATCTCCCTAGATAGATGCGCTCGTAGACCTGAGCGTAGCGTTGCTTCGGCTACTTTTCCCAGCACCTCCTTCTCAGTAAGCTGACCAAACGTGTCCACGAAGCAGGTAATTCCCGACTTGATCATCTCGACACAACCGAGCAGGGCCATCCAACAGCACTCGTCTGGTTGGCTGTTCAATAATACCGGGTAGACGAGTTTGCTCAGCCAAGAGTAGAGGTCCAAGTCATCGCTTAGTCCGGGGATGAACATCTCGGAAAGATGTGTGTGCAGGTTTACGAATCCCGGTAGAATCGCCATGTCAGTCGCATCTATTTCCTTCCGACCTTTGTGATCCCTTGAGATTCGATCTGTCTCGCCAACTGCAATGATCTTGCCTTGGTCGATCGCGACCGCTCCGTTCCTGACTAGTCTACGTGTCTTGTCCAGTGTCATTACGAGGGCGTTCTTGATCAGCAGATCAACCATGATCCAGTCCTTCATCGACTCGCGACACTGCTCTTGACAGTGACCTCTATGTCTCCTGGCTTGCTGTTGCACTCTGCATCGTCAGGACATGCGGTGAGGCCTACGACAACATCACGCAAGGCTTCGAGCTCGACGAAATCTCCAAGTTTGGCGGGAGACGGAACGATTTTGAGTTCCTTGACTTCCATGAACATCGTGGCCATGGACGGAAGATTTCTTCGCTCTATATGGAAGAAGTCAGACAGTATGTCCCTGCAACCTCGCCGACCGTCCGAGTAGAGCTCTCTCCAGCATCCAGGGAAGAGGAGATCATGGCTCGCTGACGAATTGTTCTTCACGATTCGCAGAACGGGCTTCAGGTCCCCGTCCACAAGAACGTCCCCCTCGTCGAACTTGGTGACCAGTCTCGGCTCGTTGAATCGCCTCCAACCGTTGACGTTCCTAGTCATGGCTTGATCAAAACCGATGAAAGTCAGGTCGGAAACCTGTCCCCCACTCACTGTCTTTACGAGCGCACGATCACCCTTTCTCATATCAACCAGCATTCCATTTCCGTGTTCTATCACGTATCGCTTCACCATGACTCACTCCTGTCAATGCGTGGCAAGTAGCTTGGACTCGGGATAGTGGGCGATGAATAACCTTTAAGATCGATCTTGGTTGTTCACGATGGCACGATTGGTGAGGAACACTTCTGAATTCATTCAATGGACATGTGCTTCGAGTTGACCTGTCGAATGCTAGGACCGAGACCGAGCGCCTAGAGGAGAGAATGTTCGACAGGTATTTGGGTGGCAGGGGGCTAGGAGCTGCGCTCCTTTCGGAGGAGATTTCGCCTTCCATAGATCCTCTGTCTACTGATGCTAGGCTGATCTTGGCGACCGGACCACTGACAGGAACGATGGCTCCGGGCTCGTCGAGAGCCAGTGTCAATTTCAAATCGCCGCTCACGGGAGCATATGGATTCAGTCTCGCTGGCGGCCATTTTGGTGCCGAACTCAAGTACGCGGGCTATGATGCAGTGATAATTCAAGGCCGCTCGAGATCTCCCAGCATGCTTGTCATCGACGACAAGAGAGCTACGGTGACAGATGCCGAACCGTATTGGGCGGCGGATACAATTGAGGCTCAAGAGGCGATTCACCATGATCTCGGAAGAGACTTCGAGATTGCCTGCATCGGCCCGGCAGGCGAGAACCTTGTGAAGTACGCGAACATTATCTTCGGCAGAAGAGCGGCAGGGCGTTGCGGAGCAGGAGCCGTGCTCGGGTCCAAGAAGCTCAAGGCCATAGCGGTCAGAGGAACCGGCAACATCACCTTACACGACATCAAACAGTTTGACGAGAATCTCAAACCCGTGTTCGAAGCTGTCAAGAAAGATGCTGAGATGATTGACTACAGATTCTACGGGACGCCTTCACTAGTCCGCGCCCTCAACGAACTCGGAATGCTCCCCACACGCAACTTCCGGACAGGCGTATTCGACGGAGCCGAAGAAATAGGAGGAGAACGCATGAGACAGAAACTGGTTTCAAGAGACTCCGCCTGCTTCGCTTGCGCTGTCGCCTGCGGAAAGGTGAGTTCGATTCATTACAGAGGCGAAGCTGCGGTGACTGAAGGCCCTGAGTATGAAACGGTGTACGCGCTTGGATCGAACTGCGGAATCAAGAGCATACATTCGATAGCGCTCTCTGACTACCTATGCGACCGAATGGGAATGGATACTATCACAACGGGTAGCGTGATCGCTTTCATGATGGAATGCCACGAGAGACAGGTTCTCAAGGGGCGGCTCGGAGAGTTCAAGATCAAGTTCGGAAAATACGCGGAGCTCCCGCGAGTCATTGAAGCGATCGCCCGCCGAGAGGGTTTTGGAGCCGACTTGGCAGAAGGTGTCAGACACCTAGCCAAGGCTGTCGGACATAACTCCGATCATTATGCGATGCACGTGAAGGGACTCGAGCTAGGAGGTTATGATCCGAGAGGAGCCAAAGGAGAAGGACTTGCCATGGCTACATCCGAACGAGGAGGATGCCACCACGCCGGCGGATACACGATGTTCCCTGAGGTCTTCTCAGGCAAGATGGACAGATTCACTCCACAAGGCAAGGCATCCCTAGTCAAAGAACTAAGGAAGAAACAGCTCGTCTTTGACTCTGCAATTCTTTGCGTATTCTATAGCGGAGTTGTGTATCTCGATGCGGTAGCCAATCTCCTCAAGCATGCCACGGGGAGCGACTTCACCAGCTCACGACTTCTAGAAGCGGCCGAGCATATATCCAATACTGAAAGAATCTTCAACTATAGAGCGGGCGTTAGAAGAAGAGACGATGATCTGCCTAGAAGACTCATCGAGACACCTATGCCTGAGGGACCATGCAAAGGCCAGCGAGTCGAGCTCGAACTTATGCTCAAGGAATTCTACGAGGAATGTGGATGGGATTCCGAAAGTGGTGCCCCCAAGGGTGAAGGTTACTCTGCAAGCGGACGGTAGAGTTCCGGCCTTCTGTACTTGAACAACCCCGGAACGCACTTGTACTTCTTCGGTATCGTCAGCTCCTCGTCCGTTTCTCTGATCCAACGTAACCTCTCGAGGTCTAGGTCAGCTGTAATGACACCTTCGCCCTCGTTCTCAACCAAGATATCTTCTGGTCCTGCAATCATAGAGAGGCCCTTCTCCTTACCGTAGAGGTTCACGCTGATGACAACATAGGCTAGGTTGTCTATCGCTCTAGCCCAGATGACCGTTCGCCAAGTATCTAAGAGCTCGTAGATCTTCCCTCCAGTTGGAAAGAGGAGGATCTCAGCTCCTTTGAGCGCAAGGACACGTGGAAGCTCGGGGAACAGGGCCTCCCAGCATGTCAGTATTCCAGCCTTGACTCCTTCGATCTCGAACACTTCGAGCTCATTCCCCCTATTCACAGGTCTTCCGTCGGCCGCAACCTCGAACGCGGCAGGCGTTGTCTTCCTATGTTTGTGGACCAGCTCGCCTGAAGGACCGACAACTAAGTAGCTGTTGAAGTAGTCGTTGTCGTGCACCTCCGTCAAGCCGAAAGCGATGTGTACACCCTTGTTCTTCGCTTCTCGAGAGAACGCTCTCACAGAAGCATACTCGTCCAGGCTACGGTAGCCTAGCTTCTTCGCCGGCGATACGCCAAGGAGTGCCTCTTGCCATGGGCCGGGATAGCCCTCCGGGAAGCAAATGAGCCGCACTCCATCTCCAGCCTCTCGATCGAGATACTCCAAGGCGTTATCGACATCTTCGTCCTTCTCTCTTACCGGTTGGATCACGGCCACTCTGAACGCCATCGAAATCATCGTAGACGATTGTCAGTGTGTTCTATTCATCAATTGCTACGCTGTGCCTTGGGACATCTTGCATCCTCGCGGGAACAAGCATGAACTCGCCCAGAAGGCGCTTCATGTCATTGGAACAGCTATTGTACAACCTCTTTGCCGACCCTCGTAGAGCGTAATCTCCATCTGTGCGATGTTGCCGGAGAAATCGCGATATTCCTTGAGCCTAGTTGCGGTCTGTGCTCCGATCCAGAATGCGAGAGCCTCTATGGTGACTTCCTCCAGTGGCAGGAGTTTAACGTCCTCAACTGGGAGAAGATACCTCTTGTTGTCGGCGGACACGTACTCGATTGTGATGGAGTTCTCTTTGTAGACATTCTCGCCTCCTGAGGCGAGCAACACCTTGTTGTTCAGCTCTTCACAAACGCTTTTCATAATCGCCGCAAGTTCCTCGAATGGAAAAATCAGTTTCTGCTCTGATGCCTTTTTCCGTGTCAACCTTACGGAGATTTCGTACGTGTGTCCGTGAAGTCTATTGCCTCCATGGGGGGCGTTGCTGACCCTGCGGGTGGCGCTGAAACTTCCTCCGATGAATCTGCCGTCAACGAATATCGACGATTGTTCGTCGGTCAAGTCTTAGTCTGCCTCCCAAGACCACGTTTCAGGGTTATGTGATTTCGCCCAAGCTTGATATCCTGCAGAAGAACAACTCGTTCAGAGTCCTATCGTTGAATTCTTGTGAGCAGCTGTCCACGCAGTCTCGTAGGATGACTGGTCTATACCTGAGTTGATATGCATCTACGGCTGTGTATCGGATGGACATGTGCGTCTGTCCCCCGACCAGCATGACGCTCTCTATCCCTAGCTCTCTGAGGTAGAGGTCTAGGTCGGTTCCATAGAAGCCGCTTAGACGCCTCTTGTGAACCACGTAGTCTTCACTCTTTGGCTTGACCTCGTCTACGATGTCCGCGCCCTGAGTCCCCTCAATTGCGTGAGGTCTACACCAACCCGTCGAGAATATCGCGTCTTTGTCCGTATGGGTACATGTCACATGAACTACAGGCATCTCGTGATGTCTTGCGTATTCTATTGCCTTGACAATGTTCGGCATCTTCGTCCTTAGTCGGTCCGCGTTGAAGGGCTTGTTCCGGTAAATGTGATCCTTGTTCAAATCAATGACCAACAGAGCCTGTCTCATTTTTCAGCACCTCTGTATTCCCTGAGGAAACCATCAAGCGTGGTCTTGCGGGCGAAGATCATCGCATCTAGACCGGACTGGTGATACTCTTTCGTTCTGCTGTAGAGGCAGTCCTCAACGGCGACTACCGAGTATCCTCTCTGAAATGCATCAGCAACCGTATACAACACGCACACATTGGTCGGCCTTCCAGCGAAGAATAGTGTGTCCACGCCCAGCTCCGACAGCAGAATATCCAGATCTGTTCCAAAGAACCCGCTGAAACGCCTCTTCTCAACAATATAGTCGCCTGAAAGAGGCTTCACCTCATCGATCACCTGCTCCCGACCAGATCCCTTGACACAATGTTCTGCTCCTGCGGGGAAGTCCGAGAACTCTGGGTCGTCTGCTCTATGCGCATCGCAGACATAGATCACAGGAATTCCCGCCTTCCTTGCATTTTGTATCAGTAGAGCGATCTTGGGTACAACGGTTTGCTTGAATTCCGGTGGCATTGGGAAAGGCTTCCCTCTTTCAATCATGTCCTTCAGCATGTTGATGACGACGATGGCGGATCTGCTCTTCGCACTAGGCTTCACGCACAACGTCTCCCCGTAGTACACGATTCTTCGTACGACAGCCGCAACTGCCTCCAAGATGTATAAAGATGCTTGGCGGATTCTCAATATCGATCAACAGACCATTCATGTCCGAGTCGATCCCGCAGGCGACAACATCGAAGCGGAACGTTCTCGTCCTGACATAGCTTTTAATTCAGCGATGAGAGTTCGATCTTGTCAGACTTGCATCCATCCCTAGGACACCTCGGCTCTGATGACACTCGCGCTACAGAGCTCCTAGTAAGACTTGGATTGACCAAGAATCAGAGAAGTGTGTATGAGATTCTACTCCACGAGGGCCCCTCTACGATTCCGGATCTCGCCAAGAAATCAGGAATACATCGTGCCAACGCCTACCGGATTGTGAAACATCTGAAGGATTTCGGACTGATTGAACTCATTCTCGGAGACGTGACAAAAGTCAAGTCTGTCGTACTTGACGAAGCCGTGGATATACTCATCGCGAGGCAGGAAGAACAGCTGGACCGGATTAGGAGCTACACGTCTCGCGCGAGTGTGCAGGATCAGGAGCAGATGGCAGACCGCCCTCTAGCAAGTACCGGTCAGCAGCAGATCTTTGCGAGGCTGCTTGTTGGAAGACACGTCTACAGGCAACAGGAAAGGCTGATCGGCCAATCGAGAAAAGAAATCTTGCAGGTCACATCTTCCGATGGGTTTCTCCTCACGCGTAACCTCGGCCTTATAGACGCCATGGGAGACAAGGCGAAGAAAAGTGGAATCGAGGTGAAGATACTCACCGAAATTCGCGAAGTCCCAATCAGTGTGCGTTCTGAGATACCTAAGAGCCTAGAGATCCGTAATCATTCTAACACGCTGACCATGCTGAGGTACTTCATCGCTGACAGGAAGCATCTCATCGTCAAGATGGCTCCTCCTCCGAAGTATGCCGACCAATCTGTGGCTCTATGGTCAAACAGCGCCGATTTGATCCGAGCGCTGTGCAATGAATTCGAAAAACTCTGGTCAGAATCTTCATCGATCTAGAAGATGACAGATTTGCCTACTAGAACGGGGTATCGCTTCCAGCGTAGCATTTGATACCCCTCTTCTCGAAGAGCCCTGCGATGTGGTCGATCTTCTCGGCAGTCGGTGGGTTGGTGTCCTTATAGGCATAGTCCAGACCAAGCTGCTCGTACTTGGACACACCTAGGCGATGGAACGGGAGAAGGTTCACTTCATTCTTCCCTATCTTGTTGAGAAAGGCTGCTGTGGCCAGAACATTGCTGTCGGAATCGTTGAATCCTGGCACTATGGGCATCCTAGGGATCATTCGCGGTGATTTCTCCGACAAGGAAATACGCTTGATGTTCTCCAAGATCAGTTCATTCCCGACGCCTGTTTCTTGCCTGTGCCTGTCAGTGTCCATGTGTTTTATGTCCACGAAGATCCAGTCCAAGTAGTCGAGCGCTCGCATCAGGTTGTTCCAAGGAACCTGAGCACACGTTTCAATCGCGGTGTGAACGTATGCCTCGTGAAGCTCTTTCAGAAGTGCGAGAGTGAACTCTGCTTGCGCGAGGGGTTCCCCTCCGCCCAATGTCACCCCACCTCCGCTACCCCAATAAGCTCGATCACGTCGAACAGTATTCATCAGTTCTTGAACAGTGACGTAGCGCCCGACTACCCTGAGCGCTCCGTTATAGCAGCCATTGGCACAGCCAAAGTGCCGACATCTCGTGCATTTTGACCGATCAAAGGTGGGATATTCGCCAGCCTCATTGACTGATATCGCCATCTCGGGACAGGCCGTTACGCAGCCGTACGTCTCCTTTCTGCATCTTCTCTGACTGTACATCAGTTGCAGTTTCTGTTCTTGGCCCTCGGGGTTGCAGCACCATTTGCAGGTTAGAGGGCATCCCTTCATGAAAACTAGAGTCCTGCAACCCGGCCCATCGTGAACCGAGAAGCCCTGCACGTCAAATATCAGTCCCTTCAAGGATTCTGGTTTCTGCGTCGACGACATTGCTACGCTTTGCACATGAAGTCTGCCCTCCGTTCAGGCGATGGAATTGTGTTGATATACACGATCGTACTTTGTCGAAGAGGAGACGGATAGCAAGGCATGGGTTAGTTCCGGCCGGTTGGTAGGTCAGAACTCCACCCGAACATTTCGCAGGTTTTGGTCGCTAGTTCCGGGTAGGTGATCTCCTTCGCCTTGCACATGCCGAGATGCTCGTCTCTTGGCGAGTAGTGCTTGCAGAACTTGCACTTCTTGGCAGGTGTGCAGTCCTTGCAGGGCGGATCATCAGTCAGTACTGTCTTCTTTGACACTTGGCAGAGTCCCTTGAAAACGTCGACGGGAATGAAGTGCTCGCAGTCGGCACATCGCCTAACGATGACCTGCGCAAGCATCTAGGTCAGCTCCTCGTACTCGGTTCTGGCGATGATCTCATCTTGTATTGGCTTCGGAAGCTCCACCCAGTAGTGAGTGAAACCTGCAACTCTCACGAGTAGGTCCCGATACTTCTCAGGATGCGCTTGAGCGTCTCTTAGCATATTAGAGTCGACTATGTTGAACTGAATGTGGAAGCCACCCTTCCGCATATAGGAGCGAATCAGTTCCAGGAGTTTCCTGCTGCCTTCCCTTCCCTTGATCGCTGATGGGTGTATCTTGAGGTTCATCTGTGTGCACTGGGAGTTGGAGTGATCGAAGCAAGTCGCGGAATTGAACAAGGCATATGGGCCATTCAGGTCTGTGCCAGGATAGGCGGAAACCGATGCGTCCGCCAACGTAGTGCCATGCAGACGCCCATCAGGAGTCGCTATGTTCACCGCACCCATGGGCCCATGAGTGGATACTGATAGCTGAAGCGCGTACAATGGCTTGGCGAATAGTGACTTGTATTCGCGCACAACAGAGCAGTAGAATTCCTCCCATTCCCTCAAGATGTCATCGGCATATGGCTCATCGTTTCCATATTTCGGTGCGTTCATGCACAGGTGGTGAACCCTGTCCCAACTGTGGGAGAGTCTGACTTGGTCCATCAGCGAGTAGGAGCCGACCTCTTCAGCTTTCTTGAACCCGAAGTTGTGTCGAAGTGCTTCCTTCAGCTCTTCAAGCGTGATCTTCTTGTTGTCGTACACATTGAACTTCAGCGATGTGAGAGAATTCACTAGGTTGATGCCACCACAGATGTTGACGCTGAAGTTCGCATTGTATCGAGAACCCATCATTCCGATCTGCATTCCCTTCTCGAGACAGTCGGGCTTCAGCATGGAGTTCACGACCGAGGGCGTGACCTTCCTCCAGACATCGTGTTGAACGTTGTTGCATCGAATGAGAATGCCTACGACCTCTCTGAAGTATTTCTTGTAGGTCTCCCAGAGCTCGCCGTAGGTCTCGAGCTTTGATCCGTGAGACGGCAGCACTCTTTGACCCGTTCTCTGGTCCAGTCCGTCAAAGAGCACTAGCTCTAGCACTTTCGGAAGGTTGAGAAAGTGGACTCCTACGTCTGTGGCTGGAGCTGCTCCTCCACGTGGGATCACGTACTTCTTTCCGTTCAGCTTGAGCTCAGCCCATGCGCAGGCTGCAGTCTGTAGACAGCCACCTATTGCCACAGCTCTTGCATCGTCCAGTGTCATGCCTTCGGGGCCATAGTTCTTGAGGAGGAATTCCATGGCTACGTTGTTATTGACCCATGCTGGGTACCCAGTGCCTGTCTTGTTGCACTCGACAGCCTTGAGCAGATACTCCTCTGGAAGCCTTTCGTCATAGAGTATCGTCATGGTTGGCTGAGGAGTCTCACAAGTCATTCCAGCTTCGATCATAAGCATCTCAAGTTCGTTTGCTGCACTCTCGCCTTCTCTCGTTAATCCGCCTAGGCTTACGTTGTTGAATGTGCTCCCTGACTGGATTCCCTCTATCACCATCTTTGGACCGAACAGATCAATCTCAGTGAATTTCATTCGAATACATTCGAGCAGTTCCAGAGTCTTTTTTCTGTCGAGTAACCCACTCTCCATGTCCTGCTTCCACCAAGGATACAGAATCTGCCCCAGCCGTCCTGGAGCAAGGCCTGAGAAGTTGTCTTCCGCGAGAACTGCGAGATGGAAGACCCAGGCAAGCTGGAGGGCCTCACGGAAAATCCTAGGCTGCTTTGACGAGACCCACTCGAGTGTACTTGCGATCTCCTCATACTCGTTCTTCTGGTCGAGGTCCGTCTCTGTGCTCGCTAGTCGCCTTGCCTCACTCGCGTAGTTGAGAACCCATGTCTTGATCCCTTCAAGGACAGTAGCCGCCGCCCTGTAGAAGTACAGCCTATCCATGCCGTTGACTCCATCGGTACCAGGATCCCCCGCCACCCGTTCGATCTGTCCATGGCAGTACTGGATCATGCCATCGATGCCTGATTGGAGCGGATGATAGTAGCTGATGACCTCTCTCCCTTGCGGTAGAGTATAACCGGAATCATACATGCACACGAGACTGCGCATGATGGCTTCCTTGGTCTCGTAGTTTGGCACCATCCTTTCGTACTTCAGCGAGAGGTCCTCGACTGACTTCCCGTCCCATGAGGTCGTAACCTCTTTGAGTATGGGGTACTCTTCCTTCCTCAATCCGAATTTTCCCGCAACTGAGATCACGTTGCCTATGGCTTGGGTGACGTTGCCTCCTCCTTTCGCCACCTTCACCACATCTTCGCCAGCAAGTCCGCGTTGCTTCGCTTCCTCGTATCGTTTCCCGGTCTCCAGAATGAAACTCTGGGAGACCCATGGCATCGGGTAGGATCCCCTCAGGTACAATGTCCTTCCCATGACCAAGAGTTCGCCGGGAAATATCGTAGGGGTCAGATGCGAGAAGGCGTGTCGAAGAGCTTCTGCCCTTCGTATGATCGGGATCTCCCCTTCGAGTTGGTTCCATCGTCTCGTGTACCAATAAGGGAATTCAACGCTGGCGGAGGACTTCGTCTCGAAGTAGAGGTCTCGCATCTTTCGAGTTCGGGGGAATGGTTCCTTTCTTACCTCACGACGTTCGATACCTTGGAACTGTGCGGTGCCGTACTTGAATGATAACCGCAGACCCACCTGATCGGGTTTGACGGTGCTCTTCTCCAACCGCTGCGTCCATCCTGCTCAGAGACGTTACGTTAGACATGTCGATGGACGACCGTGCGGTGGTATAAGCATGTGTAGTAAGCGCAATGCGACGATGCAAAAGCTGCAAAGTCCGAACTTTCTTGGCGACAGAGAATGCGTTCAGAGGTGGCCCTGTGGGATCTCACCACTTTTCAGCTCAAATGTAGTTCTTCACGCCTTGATGCATCGCTTTCAAGATCTTCTCTGGCGTAATTGGCAGCGACCTGAATCTTATTCCCAAAGCGTCCTTCAGCGCGTTGGCGATCACTGGAGCAACTGGATGGAGTGACGCTTCGCTTACGCTCTTGGCTCCCACCGCGCTTGGTTCAGTGGTCTCGACTAGTATGGCTTCCGCCTCGGGCATATCTGCGATGGATGGGATCTTGTAGTCCGTCAAGTTCGAATTGACTACCTGCCCCCTAGAGTCGAACTTGACTTCCTCCATGAGAGTGAGTCCAATGCCTTGGGCAATCGCGCCGTAAATCTGACCTTTGGCTCCTGGCCCGTAGATGATCTTGCCCACATCTTGTGCCGCCACATATCTCGTCACAAACACTCGCCCCGTAAGAACATCAACTTCAACCTCAGCGAAATGCGCTCCGAACGGAGGCGGATTGTCGGGAGGTTCGTCCGCTAGGGACACGACCAAGCTCTTGTTCAAGTGGAATCTGACATAGAGACCCAATTCTGAGAGCGTCATCTTCAGCTTGGGATCCTCTCTTGACCGGATCTCTTTGCCTGAGATCTCCAAGGTCTGAGGGTTCCTTTCAACCATCGTGGAGGCGGCTTCGAGAACCTGCGCCTTGATCCTCTCACAGACGGCTTTCACTATGCTTCCGACGACGTATGTACCGCGGCTTGCATGGATAGGCCCCTCGAATACGGTGGTGTCAGTGTCGCCTGTCTGGACATCTATCATGTCCGCGTCTACACCCAGCGTGTCTGCAGCAATGTTCCTGTACACCGTGTGCTGACCACAGCCCATATCGATGGCTGCGGTCACGACCGTGAATCTTCCATCTTCGTTGAACTTGACTGTGGCTCCGCCGTGCTCAATTATTCGTTCGGTTGTGGTCTTGGCGCCTGTGCCGGAACCTCGGATGGTTTGGAAGGCCATACCTCTGCCTCTTCTCCTATTGGGGTCAGAGGATTGCTGCGGTGGCTTGTCCCAACCGAAACGTTTCGCCGCGCTTCTTGCTGCCTCCTCCAGGCCCCAAGATCTCACCACGTAGCCTGTCCGCGGGTTCACGTCACCCAGCTTGAATGAGTTCTTCAACCTGAACTCGATCGGGTCGAATCCCATCTTATGTGCGATATCGTCCATCTGACTCTCGATGCCGAAACTAGCTTGGATGCCGCCATAGCCTCTCATTGCCCCTGGGGAATATGTATTGGTGTAGACAGCATAGGCCTCGAACAAACGGTTTGGAGCATTGTAGGCTGAGTCAAAGTAGAGGCCGCCGACAATTGCCACGCTTGGACCATGAGTCGCATATGCGCCAGTGTTCAGCACGTACTTGCAGTGCCTACCTGTTATGGTTCCGTCCCTCTTCACTCCAGTCCTGAGCGTCATGCGGACATCGTGTCTGGACGTGGTGACGAATACCTCGTCCCTCTTCAGAACAAGCTTGACCGCCTTCTTGGATTTCCTAGACAGGAGAGCGCAGATTGGCTCAACCTCGCTCATCTGCAGTTTGGAGCCGAAAGAGCCGCCTAGGTAGGAGTTGTGCACGTTTATCTTCGATACGGGAACGGCGAGCGCTTCTGAGAGCCTCTCTCTAAGAAGGAAAATGCTCTGTGTTGAAGACCACACGTTCAGCTTTCCTTTCTCGTCCCAGTATGACACGCAGCAGTGCGGTTCGAACGGCACTTGGTTCTGTCTCTGCGTCTGGTATTCGTCTACGAAGACCTCATCGGCCATCTTGAAGCCTTTTTCGATGTCCCCGGTGCTGATTGTCATCGGGTTTCCGTCTTTGGCTCCCCATGCCTCTGCGACATTGTAGTGCAGTTCAGTCCTGACCTTTGGAGCTCCTGGTTCCATGGCCTTAAGAGGATCCAATACGTAGGGCAGATCCTCATACTCGACGCATATCTTGCTAACGGCTTCCTCTGCCGTCTCCACGCTTGTAGCTGCGACCGCCGCCACGGGTTCGCCCACATAGCAAACCTCTCTTCGCATTATCGACTTGTCTCTCGGTACCATGTCTGCTTTGGGGTATGGCGCGTTGAAAATTGGACTGTATCGTGTGTTCGGCGCATCTTCGTAGGTAACTACGTTCTTGACTCCGGTAAGGTTGAGAGCGTCTGAAGCATCAATCGACCTAACTCTCGCGTGGGGTCTGTCGCTTCGAAGAATTGCCGCATAAAGCATACCTGAAAGTTGCATGTCTGCCGTGAATGTGAGTCGACCTGTGACTTTCTGGACTGCTTCAACTCGAGACAAGGCGCGTCCACTTCGTCGTCATCGACTATAAGAGAATTTACAGTACCTGATCACTGGTCGCATCGAATCAAAGGCTTAATAGCGCCCACAAAACCCCTCACGCTGCATGAGAGCCACCGTACCAGCGTTCGACTACTACGCTCCAGACACGATTCCAGAATTGCTGAACCTACTAGGAAGACTTGATTCGCCCAGTCTTATCGCGGGGGGCACGGATTTCATTCCAGCAGCGAGACTGAAGGGATTCAGACCTGCGAACGTCGTCTCCTTGAGAAACCTTGGAAAGGAACTGAGCTACGTAACGATCAAGGACGGATTAGTTAGAATCGGGGCTCTGACCAAGATCATCGACGCACAGAGATCAGAGTTGGTTTGCACAAGAGCACCTTGCCTCCATGAGGCTCTCTCACAGATCGGATCAGTCCAGATAAGGAATCGAGCTACAATCGGAGGAAACCTATGCAACGCAAGTCCTGCGGCCGACTCAGCTCCCCCTCTTCTCGTGTTGAACGCTTCAGTTGAGACAATCCGGCAAGGAACGGGCAGGACAATCCCCTTGAAGGATTTCTTTCTAGGTCCGGGAAAGACAGCGCTAGAAAAGGCTGAGGTGCTGAAGGAAGTTGCATTCCGCCCTCAAGAGGGCGGCTCATCATTCGAGAAACTCGGTCGAACGAACGGAGAGGACATATCCGTTGCTTCTGCGGCTGTCCTGCTAAAGATCTCGGGATCCAAGATCTCTGAAGGGCGAATAGCTCTCGGCAGCGTCGCTCCCATGCCCATGAGAGCGCTTCAAGCTGAGAAGATGTTGAGTGGAAAGGAACCTAGTGCAGCCCTTCTTGACTCGGTGGCTTCAATGGCTTCGGACGAAGCCGTCCCCGTAACTGATGTGAGAGCCACAGCAGAATACAGAAAGAGCGCGGTGAAAGCGCTTGTCAGGTCTGCTTTCGCCCGAGCGCTTGAGAGAGCTCGCGGTGGTTGACATGAACGTCCAGATGAGCGTCAATGGCGATTCGATCTCCTTAGATGTGCCACCGAACGAGGTTCTGCTTGACACCCTTAGAACGAGACTAGGACTCACTGGGAGCAAAGATGTCTGCAGGACAGGAGACTGTGGTGCGTGCACGGTTCTCTTGGACGGGAGAGCGGTGAATTCATGCTTGGTGTTCACTGCAGAGGTAGACGGATCTGATGTTCTCACGATTGAAGGGCTTGTGGAGGATGACAAGCTTCACCCGATTCAGGAGGCGTTCATCGAAGAGGACGCCGCCCATTGCGGCTACTGCACGCCTGGCATGATCCTGTCCGCCTACGCACTGCTGAAAGAGAAACCTAAGCCGAGCCGCGAAGACGTACAGGAGGCTCTGGCGGGAAACCTATGCAGGTGCGGCACCTACTATGCCGCGACTAACGCAGTCCTCAAGGCAAGTCAGAAGTTGAGAGAGATCCAGTCGAGCTAACGTGCGGCGAGCACGTCCTGAGGGAATTCATGCAACAGAGGCTCTCTAGTCACAGCACGCCTAGAAGTTGAAGCGTCTGCTCGAAGAATGATGAGGCTTTATTTGCAGCCTCCGTAGGCCAGACTCTGATTCGAAGCAGAAGGGGAATGCCTCAACTGATCGACCTTGTTCTGAAGAATGGAGAACTCGTAACTCCCTTTGGCGTAGTTCATGGCGGGGTTGGTATTGAAGAAGGCAAGATAACAGCAGTTGCGAAGGACGCGCATCTGCCCACCGCCAGCGATGTGATAGATCTCAAGGGAAAACTCGTTCTTCCCGGAGCCATAGATATTCACACACATCCCGGAGGAAAACATGCGTTAGGCGACGACTTCAGAACGGAGACACCTGGCGCCCTGCTTGGTGGCGTCACAACTATCGGTGGCATAGTCCGAGCCCCTAGGATGGGCCAACCTTTCAAAGAGGATACAGACCCCGCTGATGTCGTGTCTTGGTTTGATGCCTTCGAATCGGGTAGGACAGCAGCGGAGCAGAACTCGAGCTGCGATTTCCTCTTCATCTTCACCCTCAACTCGATGCAACACGCCGAAGAGATACCTGACTACGTTGAGAAGCTCGGTGTTTCTGCCTTCAAGTATCATGGGAACTTGAAGAACGTGGCAGATCATCCGATGGGAGCAAGATGGGCTCGACGAATGGCGCTCCCGGTGTCCTACGATGATCGCCTAGCTTTCCGGGCATTGGAGAACGTCGCGAAGACTAACAAAGCCGTTCTGCTGATTCACTGCGAAAACACTGAGATCTCCAGACTGTTTGCCGAACGCGTGAAGGCATCCGGGAGAACTGACCCTGAGGCGTGGAGCGAAACCCTGCCTGGATTCCTTGAAGCCGAACATGTGCAAAGATACTCGTTTCTGTCGAGGATTGTGGGGTCACGAATTCACATTGTCCACTTGACATCGAAGGAAGGTCTCGAGCAAGTCGTGGCCGCAAGAAGAGATGGAGCCAGACTGACTGTTGAGGTCTGCCCGCAATATCTAATGATTGATCCGGCTCGGGCAGGCTATCTCGGCAAGCTGAACCCACCTCTACGGCACGAGTCGGACAGAGAGGCACTGTGGGCAGGAATAGTGGATGGCTGCATTGATTCGATAGGTACAGATCACGTGGTCAGCAGCAAGTATGAGAAGTTGGTTTGGGGAGATGGATCCTCAGGCGGAGACCCAGCTTCGAACATATGGTACACTGGCTCCGGCAGCACAGGCAGTCAGACCATGCTGATCACGATGTTTTGGGAAGGATTCCGAAGGAGAGGCCTGTCGCTCGAGAGGTTGGCTGAGCTGGTCTCCACGAACCCAGCTAAGATAGTTGGCTTGTTCCCGGAGAAGGGAACGATCAGTGTCGGCTCCGACGCAGACCTAGCCATTATAGACCAAGATAGAGAGGGCAAGATCACCACCGATTGGTTGCGTTCATACGGCGACTTCACTCTGTTCGAGAACATGAAGGGCAAGGGATGGCCGAGCATGACGCTGCTCAGGGGAAAGGTCGTGATGTCAGATGATAACCTTCAGGTAGGGCCCGGATTCGGTAGGTTTGTGAAGTGTCTATGATCACTCTCGTGAAGAACGCCGTTGTGTACACAAACGATCCCAGCGCAGGCGTCATATGGGATGGCTGTGTGGCCATTGACGGATCCCGGATAGTTGATGTTGGAAAGACCGATGACCTAGCTCCGGAGTATCGCTCGGCGGATCTCGTGATAGATGGAAAACGAAGGCTCGTGATGCCGGGCTTTATTGACACTCACATGCACTTAGACGCAGCCTACCTGAGAGGACTCATTCCTCCAAAGTGGATGGGTTGGCTCAGAGAGTACTTCGCATGGTACTTTGACCTCATCGACGAGGAGGACTTCTACTACTCTGCGATGTTCAGCATCGGCACCCGACTTCTGACTGGGACAACCACGATTGTGGATTCTGGTCCGCTCCCAGGTTTTGAGAAGAAAGCTGTAGATGCCGTGGAGAAGAGCGGCGTGAGGGCAAACCTGAACCGGATAACAATGGACGTGTACGATCAGGCGTTAGGTGAAGGAGGTTTCTCTCCGAAGCATAGAGAGAGCACAGAGAAAGCGATCAGGAACGGCCGCGACTTCGTCAAGGCATACAATGGTTACTTGGATCGAGTCAGGGCAGGACTCTGCCTGATGCAAGTCCCAACAAGCACTGAAGAGTTGGGAAAGGAAGCGAGAAGAATCGTGGACGAACTGGATGGAACGCTGCATACTCATGCAGGAGTTCACGGCGAACTTCTGGAGAAGACCGTGAAACTTCACGACGTTCGGGACATAGAGTATCTCGACAAGATAGGCGTGCTCTGCAAACGATTGACAGCTGCTCACATGGGTTGGCTCTCAGAGAACGAGATGCAGCTGGTTGCCTCTAGAGGAGCAAACGTTTCCCATTGTCCCACCTCGACCACAATCAACGGCAAAGGCATCCTCTCCAAAGGCAACATAGTCAGAATGTACAAGATGGGAGTGAACATCGCCCTCGGAACAGATGAGCTCGACACAACCGATCTCCTGAGGGTGATGTTTGCCGTCCTGATTCATAGAGACGTGTGGATGGACTCCTCACTGTTTCCTTTTGAGAAGATCGTTGAGATGGCAACAATCAATGGTGCTGAGGCGATGGGAATGAGAAATGACCTCGGCACGATAACGAAGGGCAAGCTGGCTGACTTGGTTCTCTTTGACCTGAACAATGTTGACTGGATCCCCATGTACGAGTGCTCATTGTTGCCGAACCTAGTGACGGCGGCTTCAGGATCATCTGTGCACACAGTCATCGTTCACGGGAAGGTTGTCGTCGAGGACAGGAAAATCAAGACCTTCGATATGAAGGAGGTCGCTAATCAAGTCCAACGGCGCGCTGGCAGATACATAGAGTCTGCTGTTGAGAAGAATATGCAGGGTGCACGCGCTTCAAGATCTGTGATAGACACTAGGCAGTAACTGTCGGCGCAACGTCACACGTAAGCGCACAGATCCTCTCGCGGATCTGTATTGTCTCTCAACCGAAAACCTGCGAGTGACAGCAGACCCATATCTTTTCCTTGCGCAGCCGTACTGGGCGGGATCAGAGCTGTACTCGCAGATTGGTTGGCATCAGGCCTTGCTCGGGAACTAGAAATGACTAGGACTCCGAGCGGAAAGAGGGCTACTGTCGAGGCTCTATTGGAACGTCGCAGAAGCCCCGATTCATCACAGCACGTACGAAGCATTCCAAAGCCGCGCGAGCGTCGTCAGGTGAGCTCTGATCGAACCCGGAAGAAACTCGTGGAGCAAGTGCGAAGTGATCGGCGCCTTCGCACATATTTCGAACAAGCCAGCGACCTCTTCTTCGCTCTCGACCGCTCAAACAGAATAGTCGCCGTGAATCCGGCAACATGCAAGGCGACGGGATATACCATCAAGGACCTGATCGGCCGCAATCCAGTGGACTTCGTGGTTCCCAAAGCTCGAACCACTGTCGAGAACGAGTTGCAGAGGATCTCTCGTGGGCAGCGCGTGAAGCGACTTGAGTTGGAGATCCAGACCAAGACTGGAGGCAGAATCAACCTTGAGATTCGCGGCGGACTCCTCCATGAGGGCAGACGGCAGATTGGAAGCTTCTATGTTGCGCGTGACATGACTAGGCGTAAGCAGACTGATCGGGTTTTACGAGAACGCGAAGAGAGGTTTCGGAGCCTAGTCCAAGAGACCGCTGCACCGATCGCGCTTACAGACACGGAAGGCAAGTTCACCTATGTGAATCAAGCATTCGCCAAGATGCTGGGGTATTCAGTTCTCGAACTGTTGGGTCTCCAGTTCAAGAGCTTCCTGCACACTGAGGATGCGACAAGAGTGATGGAACTCTTCCTTCGAGCTGCTTCTTCAACAAGAGAGACCGGAGATCTGGAGTTCAGAGCGATACACAAAGACGGGCGTGTTCTTCACCTCTATTCAAAGCCGACAAGACTCAGAGTGGAGGGCAAGACCGTGGGCTTCCAAGCGATCATTCTAGATATCACTGAACGTAAGCGGGTTGAGCACTCTCTCGCATGCAGGTACGATTTTGAAAGGACCATTGCGACGATCTCGTCCAGATTTGTGGGCGCATCCGACATCGATGAGTCCATCAAGGAATCTTTGCGTGACATGGGCAGGCTTAGTGGAGCTGGTCGCGTCTACGTCTTCATGCTTTCCGAAGACGGAAACAAGATGAGCAACACGCATGAGTGGTGTGCGGACGGAGTGAGTCCGCAGATCGAGAATCTTCAGAATCTACCCTGTGAGACGTTCTCGTGGTGGATGACAAGACTTCGCAAGGGTGAAGTCATACACGTCGAGGATGTCTCAAAGCTACCTCTCGAGGCAGCAGCTGAGAAAAGTGTTCTGGAGAGCCAAGACGTCAAATCGCTCCTGGTACTACCCGTCGGGGTAGGTGGAGAGCTGGCCGGATTCATAGGTTTTGACAACATTGTTGGGGCCAGAAGGTGGAGTGAGGATGACTACTCGCTTCTCCGGTTTTCATCTGGAATTCTCGGAAACGCCCTAGAGCGTAAGCTCATGAGTGACAGACTGCACTCACGAGCTGAAGAGTTGAGCGCTCTTCAAGCGACCGTCCTCGAGATCACGCGCCGACACGATCTACCGTCATTGCTTCAAGCGATCGTCGAACGAGCAGCTCGGTTGCTTGACGCGCCTAGTGGGGGGATGTATCTATGCGATCCCAAGAAACGCGAGGTTCGCTGCGTTGTCAGCTACATGACCCCTCGTGACTACATTGGAACTGTGCTGAAGTACGGAGAGGGGGCAGCAGGGATTGTGGCCGAAGCCGGAGAACCATTGATCATCGACGACTATCGCACTTGGTCCGGTCGAGCCATCGCCTACGAGGAAGAGCACCCCTTCCGAGCCGTCCTCACAGTGCCCATGATCTGGCAGAGCCAAGTCACCGGAGTGATCCACGTACTCGACTACTCTGAGTCACAGCACTTCACGCAATCAGACTTGGAGTTGTTGAGTCTGTTTGCCAATCACGCTGCCATTGCTGTCGAGAATGCGCGACTCCTTGAGCAGAGACAACGTCACGCTCAGGAACTGAGAGCCTACTCATCAAACTTGGAGCAAGTCGTTGCAGAAAGAACCCTTGAACTATCAGAGAGCGAACGAAGATTCAGGGAATTGGCTGACCTTCTGCCGCAGATCGTGTTTGAGATTGATACCGAGGGCAATATCGCCTTCGTGAACCGCATCGCCTCTGAGGCTACCGGCTATACTGAGAAGGAACTCCACGAGGGATCGAACGCATTCATGATGTTTCCATCGGAACATCATGAAAGGGCCAGAGAGAATATTCGTAAGCTGTTAAGGGGAGAGAAGGTGAGCGGCAGCGAATACACGATCAAGAGAAAGAACGGCAGCACATTCCCAGTAATCGTGCACGCTGCACCCATTCTACGCGAAGGCAAGGCTGTCGGCCTGAGAGGAATTGTCATGGACAT
>Ga0209725_1000029_pt1 | contig 80946 bp, 87 predicted proteins | sample I18A1metaG_FD_184145 | JGI IMG/M metagenome (GOLD analysis project Ga0209725, IMG submission 184145) | Lake sediment bacterial and archeal communities from Gulf of Boni, Indonesia to study Microbial Dark Matter (Phase II) - ​I18A1 metaG... | ecosystem: Environmental > Aquatic > Freshwater > Lake...
AGAATCTACGAGGATGATGACATCATTCGATATGGAATGAAGTTCAGGCCAGCTTGAACCCCGCAAAGCTATGCAACACGGAAATCCTGAACAATCACGTGAGGCCTTCGCAGAAGAAGCTGCAAGGAGGATGATTTGTTCAGTTTTCGCGCGTAATCTGTGAAGAACCCATCAGGTAGCCTGAGAATCCTATTGCCCACAACAGTATCGGGTATGCGATCATTCTCTCCAGTCCACCCTGACCCAAACCGAAAAACCGACCGGGACTAAGAGATAGACCGGCTCCTAGGAGAACGAGCGCTGCGAGCGAGATCACACCCATTGCTATGGAGAGGTAGCTGAGAGGGGCCTTCTCCAATCTGCAAGTTGCGATCGGTGACAAACCACCGAATAGGAAGGCAATGAGCGCTACGAGTGTATGTACGATACCGAAATTCTCTGGGAATACTCCTACGCCAATAGTGCCCGCGCCGGCTAAGCCTAACAGAAGCGCAATACCCGGGTGGCTGAACACGCGCCAGATGAAATACGCGCTCGCAACGACCATTACGCCGTACAGAAAGACTGACGAGTTGAACAGTGCAGCTGTGGGTCCAATTCCTAGGTCGCTTATGAAGTTCTCAGAGACGCTGTAGCCGGGATACGCCGCTTCGGCGACAGTCATTCCCAGGATGAACTGTGTGGCGCCAGCAAAGAGAAGTGCGCCTGCGATCTTGCGACTGGTTTGTCTACTTTCGATCATTCGTTCACGCCTCTTCTCGTACTGCCCAAGCCAATATAGCGCGTCTTAACAATCATTTGGTCTTAGGGGAATGTCGCACCATCGAGAGTGAGCGGGACCTGGGCATCAGAATGACCAGAGCAACGGCGGTTCTCTCCTTGATCCTAGCATTGCTCGCCATGCCATGGATGGCGAGCCTTTCCCCTGCGGTTTCTACCAACCCTGAGCTGATTCCGTTCTGGTTCATAACGCGTGGAGGCCCCAACACCGACGGTGCTTGGGCGGTCACGACGGATTCCTCCGGCAACATCTACTTGGGAGATCATGAGACCGTTCCGGGTCCGTGGTCTGACGACTATGTGTACAAGTTCACGCCCGAGGGTGGTGAGTTGTGGAAGACCCGGTGGGGCGGGCCGTGGAACGAGCAAGCCTTCATCCTTGCAGCTCACGAAGACCGTATCTACATGGGCGGACGCACCGACAAGCAACTGGCCAGCAGCTCAGGCGACATGGCGGTCGTATCCTTTGACATTAGTACGGGCGACGTGGTCTGGCAGTTCGTGTGGGACCAAGGTTTCGGTTACGAAGAAGTCGACGGACTCGTAGTGAATGAAGGTTACATCTACGTGGCAGGCTGGACAACCGGCGAGACCAGTCAAAACGATCTAGCATTGCTCAAGCTTGACCTCAACGGAAAGCTGGTTTGGAACGCAACATGGGGGACCTCTACATGGGACGAAGCAAACGGGCAGATTGTCGTGGATTCACAGAACATCTACGTCGCCGGCAGATACAATGCCCCGAACATGTTCTTCGGTGGCGACGCATTAGTTGCTGCCTTCGACAAGACAACCGGCGCGTACAAGTGGCACAAGACTTGGGGAGGCAGCATGACAGATGACGCGCTCGGTATGATCGGCGACCTGCCATACTTGTACGTTGCAGGGATGACAGGCAGCTTCGGTCAGGGAATTCAGATCTACCTCAGCAAGTACGATACCGCCGGAAATCTGATCTGGAACAGAATTTGGGGAGGAAACGGCGGGGAGACATCAAGAACGGTTGCCATGGGAGAAGATCAACGCATCTATGTTGGTGGGAGAACAGACAGCTATGGCGATGGACAGAACGACATTGTGCTTCTCAAGTACGATCAGGATGGCAATCTTGAATGGTACAAGACGTGGGGTGGCGCGGGAGTTGACGAGACACATGCACTCGCAGTCTCTGGAAGTTACGTCTACATCGCTGGAGAAACGTCAAGCCACGGCGCCGGCAAGCAAGATTCACTGCTTCTCAAGGTCGATACCAACGGGGAGAACGTGATCCCTGAATTCATGAGCACTCCAATCATCCTCCTTGTCGCCACACTCGCAGCCTGTGCTGTGATCAGAAAGAAGCGCATGCAGCATCAGACAAGTCGCATAGGGCCCAAGACATAAATGCGGTCAGACGAGCGGAAGTGCAGGAGAAGATTCTGATGACCGAGGAATACGTTGCAGTGGGTCAACTAGGAGATTTCCCGCCAGGGGCGAAGAAGAAAGTTCGTGCTGGCGACGAGGACGTGCTCGTCGTGAACATCGCCGGCACTCTTTGCGCGATCTCTGATGTATGCACGCATCGAGGCTGCTCACTGAGCGAAGGTGCAGTTGAAGCGATGGAGGTTACCTGTCCATGTCACTCGGGACGCTTCGATCTTCTGACAGGCAAGGTCACCGCTCCCCCTCCAAGGAAAGACGCGGCGACCTACGACGTTCGAATCGAAGGTTCCAACGTACTCGTCAAGAGGAGATAGGTCATTCAGGGCCGTCCGAGACGTTCTCTCGCACGCCTCGGCTTCACTGTGACCCGTTTCATTCTCGCAGAAAGGTCATCGTACACTTCAGGCAGACTCCAACCCGATAGATTGAACAATGTTGTTCTGCTAGGAGTGATAAGCTCCACTTCGACCTCGTATCTCCGTCTCTGCCCGGCTTTCTCGAACGTCTTGATGACAGACCTCGCCTCTAGCAGATTCGGAATGCTTCTGATTTGGCGCTTGACGACTCTCTCGAACTTTGCTTTGGCCGCTTCAGCCTCGAAGGGATCGTCCGGCAATCCTACTATTGAGATAGGGAGAGTTTCCTTCGTCGGTTCCGCAAGTAGTTTCACGCAGTCCCTGTAGGTGATGATGCCTTGAAGTTCGCCCCAGAGAGTGACAAGGGAGTAGCTCGCTGCTTGCTTTCTCATCTGCGTGATGACTTGGGACACGTCCGTATTAGGCCCCGATGTCGCTAGATCCCTCACCATGAGCCCGGAGACTCTCGTGTTCAATCGTCTTGCTCTTCAGCAATGAGAGAATGAGGCGCGATCTTCTCGAGAGGGCTCATCCTAAGGACAATCGCGTCGGATGTCACGATTCCGGCGATTGCTTTCTCGTCAAGTATCGGTAGATGATCGATGTTCCATTGGATCATCAGGGTTCTAGCTTTGGATATCAGATCGTCCTTTCCGAGGGCGATGGGATCGGGAGTCATTATTGCTGAAGCAATCAGGTTCAGTCAGAAGCTCGCCAATTCCCAGCGAACCAATGTTGCTCTTCAATCAGAGTCCCCTTTGATTGCTCTCACTCCGAGATTCCTGCGCGGGAAGAGTCAGCGGGCCCTTCGTCTCGCTCGTCTGTCTTTGCCAATTAGCTCGAGCCAGATCCCGTCATGATCCTTGACGAAGGCAAGGCGGTAGCCACCCTCGGAAAATGGTTCCACCGCCTTGAGGGCGCCCTTTGCCAGTAGTTCCGCGTATCTCCTGTCCACGTCCTGTTCCCAGAATGCGAGGTGATCCAATTCGGAGCCGTTCTTGTACGGTTCGTAGAATCTTGTGCCTCGTGGATAGTAGTTGAGCTCAAGCACTTGACGAGATCGAGGATCCTTCAGCTGCACGAAGACCCCTCCCGCTTTCATCCTTCCTCGGAGGACCTTCCTCAACCCCATGATCTTAGTGTAGAAGGAAAGCGAGCGCTTGAGGTCACGAACCCTTATGCCAGTGTAGGTGAAGGTCATCCCGTCTCACCTACCTAGCGATAGATGCGTGAGAGCTTAATCATTGCCTCCCCAAGCTCAGGCCTGCCGGAAGAAGAGGTCCAGATAAAGTATGGGCAGGAAGAGCGTGGATCCGATCAACAGTGACAAGGCACTCGCCGGCGTGCTTTCAATTCTCCACCTCGGCAAAGCGAACCCCAACCTGATCACAAAGTGAACAGTAAAGAGAGCCATAGTTGGAATCGGAAATAGAAGATGCGTTAGGAATCCCCAGTTTCGGTCTATGAATCCCTTCGTGAGCATCTAACCGCTGAGGGTCATCACAAAGGCCCCAAGGAAGTTCAGAGAAAGCGGGCTTTTTTGGTTCTCAACGTTGAACAGAAGAAGATGGGCAGTCCTCCGAGAACATGCTGCTCAACATCAGCTATGCTGATGGATCAGGCCTATCCCTAACGATGCCCGAACCGGATAGCTAGGACCTTGATCCCTCTTGCATGACATGAGAAATGCCGCAAGGCTTGAGCGACACGCCCAAACCTATGCGGGCAGTTCCTGGGGCTGTAGAGATTCTGGATGCAATTGGTCTAGGCCCTTGAGAGTCTCGCAGCGAATCTAAGGTGGTAGCGGCTGGTTTCGTTGCCAAGTCCGCCAATGAGCCCTGTCACTACGAGCCCTTTGCGTTCGATGTGCAGCATTCCTTCGAGTCGAAAGTTGAAGGTCGTACCGTCTGGAAGGGTTATGATTCCGTGGACTGCTATCCAGCCGAACTTCGCTACGAGCGCGCCTCCTTCTCCAGATTGGACCGAGTACGTGTTGTCGCCGAAAGAGATCTGTCCACCGGTCACTGTGAGACGTAGGCGTCGACCGTCCACGTCACTGACGGTTAGCATCAAAGACAAAGTGGCTTTCGTCGTCTGCTCTGTGGCTGGATCGTATGCCGTTCCTCTGACAGATTCGAGTTTTAGTACGTCGCCGACCTGAGGACCCTGTGGTTGATCTGCAAGAGCCACCGCGATCGGAACGACGACGGCAAGGGAAACCAAGACGAGCATCAATGCGGACATGAGTTTCTTCTGCAATATTATCACCGAGCGGAGTGGAGTCTCAGCTACCTATATAGTATCTGGATGATTCATCCTCAGCCTTGTACACTCGAATGCACTTGGATGAGGATAGCTACGATCCGAGTTCTCGCTGTTTGCGAAGTACACTTCTTCTTAGATGAGTGGTAGCTTGACTGGTCTTCCTTCCTTCTGAGAGATGATGGCTGCCAGCGCAGCCTCGTGTGGGTTTACTGCGTCCTCGAGGTTGGAGGGGGATTCCCTGTCCTCTATTATGCCGTCAACAAGTTCGTCGATCTCATCTTGGAACGAGTGATGCGCCACTTCAGCTGTATCTAGCATTATCCCAGGCACAGCAACCCAGTCGTTCTGGCCGGGAAACTTCAGGGACCAGACTCTGTTGTTCTTACAAGTGCCCCTGTCGCCGAATATTTCCCAAGTGAAATTGTACGGCATTATCACATCATAGTTGGATGAGACTTTCCCGAGCGCGCCGTTGTCGAATTTCATTAGCATGACTTCGAGTCCGTCGTATTCCATGGGAGACGCGAGGATTCCCTTTCCGCTTTTCCCCGTGTACCGCTTGAAGTCATACTCGAATGGAGGCAGGGACCGGTTCTTGCGAAATCCACCCGCATATGAGAACACTTCGACGATCTTCGCAGCTCTCTCAGGGATAGTCTCAGCAAACCATCTCGACAGATCGAGCGCGTGAATTCCGGCGACTAACGTCGAGCTGACTCCTGTTTCCTTCTTCCTCGCCCATTCCCATCCCGACCACCAACAAGTGATGTGTGACTGATAGTTGGTCTCGACGTAGTGTATCTTGCCGAATACGCCGTCGGCTAACATGCTCTTGATTGTTCGCACGATCGGGTTCCATCTTGCTATTACGCTGACGATCGTCTTCACACTGGCTTTTCGAACGGCGTCTCGCATTGCCTTCAGTTGTTCGAGGCTTATCGCAACTGGTTTCTCGATCACAATGTGCTTCTTCGCTTCGGCAGCATTCACGACCTCGTCTGCGTGTAAGTGCTGTGGTGTGCACACTGAGACGATGTCTACGTTCGGATCGTTGAGCATCTTATCGTAGTCTGTGTAGATCTTCACATCCTTGAGGCCGCACATGTCGACCAGTTTCTTGGCGCTCTCCTCTTTTCTGCTCGATACTGCGACTAGCTTGGTGTGCGGATTGTTCAGGTACGCCTTTGCGTGCTGGGTGCTCACCCAGCCAGCTCCCACAATAGCTGCTCCATAGGATTCCTTGGTCATGATATGACGCCGCCGAATCTCGGCATTTAAGCCTTTGATTCCTTCACCGCTGGCTTCTATTGATGAGCGAAATAGACCACGATCTCATTCTGACTTACTGAGTCGACCCTGCCGAAACCGAATCTGATCAGCTGGATTACCTCTTCTACACGGCAACTGGCTAGAGCAGGCTCGCCCAAGCCTTCGGCCCTCTCGGCAGTCGGCATTACGACCGAGACTGTGCAGTTACTTTTTTCTGGCAACCAATGGATCAACTGGGCGTTCAGCTTTCTTGCCTCAGCATAGCTCTCGCTATGCAGCTTCGCACATGCACGATCAGGGTCCGCCCGTTCAACTTCGATGTTGAAGAGTTCCATCAACCGCACTACCTCTCCGGGCTCCAGCTTGCCAACGTCTCCTGCAGCGAGAAGAAGCCGGCACGATCCGTCTGTGACATCTATTGTGATCTCTCTCATTCCCAGCTCGGGGTGGTCAGGGTGAACCAGAAGCTTGACAGTTCGGCCACTGGATACTCCGGAGACCGACAAGAGGACTGGCTTGTGTATGAAGAAGAATCGATGTGCAATGGGATCGATGATCTTTCGGTTTGCGGCGTAAAGGTTCTCCCAGCTTATCGTTGCGTCAACAGGGCGGGGTCCGACCTCATAGACCACGCTTCTAAGGGCTTGAGGAGTGATTCCGCGGCGACGAAGCGCCATCAGTGTGCCCAACCGTGGATCGCTCAGATCCTCGTATACGCCCTCTTCGAGCGCTCGCATCATCTTCGACTTGCTGAGCTCCATCCCAATCAAATGAAGACGCCCGTAGTGGATGGCATCGGGATATTGCCAGCCTAGGTGTCTGTAGAGGTATTTCTGTCGCTCCATGTTTGTGAGATGCTCTTTCCCACGAATCACGTGCGTGATACCCATTAGATGGTCGTCAACGCCACACGCCAAGTTGTACAGCGGCCAGACTCGATACTTGCTACCGACACGAGGATGAGGATACTTTGCGGCGTCTATGACGCGCAGCGCAGGCCAATCTCGCACCGCTGGATTCGGATGATCGAGGTCAGTTTTGACACGCACGACTGCTTTGCCTTCCTCGTATCTACCTTCGAGCATATGCCTCCAGCGAGCCAAATGCTCGTCCACGGAAACGTCACGACATGGACATGCTTTCCCTACCTCGGTTAACTTCTTGAAATCTTGTGGCGCACATTCACAGACGTACGCGCTAGACCTACGGATCAGCTCCTCCGTGTGCTGATAGTACATCTCTAAGCGATCGCTCTGGAGATATTCCTCATCCCAAGAACACTCCAGCCACTTCAAGTCTTCACGTATCAGGTCGTAGTATTGCAGTGCCGCCTTCTTCAAACGTGGATCAGTGTCCTCGAAGCGGAGGATGAAGGCTCCTCCGTACTTGCGAGCATAGTCATGGCTGAGGATCACCGCACGTGCATTTCCCAGATGCAGGACTGAATCAGGGTTGGGGGAAAAACGCGTGACAACCTTTGGATACTTGCTCACATTTGGGAGGGGGGGCAGCGTTGGCTTGGTTTTCGGTTTCTCCTTGATCAGCTCCTCAGGCCAGCTCTCCTTTACTGCTCTCTCTTGATCTTCTAGACTCATCACATTCACTTGGTCGACGACTCTAGCGACGAGGGTAGAGATCTCCGCTACCTTTTGCCTGAGTTCGGAATGAGCGCCGAGAAGTCTGCCAATGACCGCACCTGAATCTGCTCTGCCTTCGTGTTTGATGGCGTTCAGCAGCGCGGCTCTTCTTGCCTCAGGCTCAAGTCCTTCTAGTCCAGTCACTTTGTTCGCCAGGGTTACTCAATTACTCCAGTCACTTTAGCCACACGCTGAGCGGCGTCGTGTGCGAGCCCTTTCTCACCCAAAATGGTGTACCGGTCAGGTCTTATCTTGTGGGCGATGGTTAGAGCTTTTACGACATACTTGCTTTCGATTCCTAACTTACTAGCCGTCGTCGGCGCTCCGATCCTGCGGAGTACATCTCGTATCAGTTGCCAGTTCGCGCCGTGTAAGTGCGCACAGATGATTGTTCCCACTCCCACTTGCTCGCCGTGAAGAGCGGGACGCGGTGCCGTCATTGCGAGAGCATGACTGAACATGTGTTCCGCCCCGCTGCACGGTCGGCTACTTCCTGCGATGCTCATCGCGACCCCACAGCTAATGAGTGCTTCAACTACTGTCCTGATGCCGGTTTCACTCATGGTTCTGACAGTGTTTGCATTCCTCATGACCAAACGAGCGCTCATCAATGCTAGGTCTGCAGCGTAGTCGCCGTAGTATTCGTTCTTGATCTGATGCGCAAGCTTCCAGTCTCTAACAGCGGTGTACTTGCCCACCACATCTCCGCAACCGCTCGCGAGTAGTCTGTACGGTGAGCGTGCAATTAGGCCCACGTCTGCCATGATCGCGATCGGTGCTTGGGCCATAGAGGAGTAGGGCTTACCATACCCTTTCATTGACACAACAGGGCTCGCTATTCCGTCGTGAGAAGCAGCCGTCGGAACACTAACGAAGGGAACACCCTGGTTCGCGGAACTCAGTTTCGCAATGTCGATATCCTTTCCGCCGCCGACGCCGATCACAATACTAGGCTTCACTTTCGCAATTTCACGTTCGACTTCACGCGATTGCGCGAGCGATGAAGTCTTCGCAAGTATCCGCAGAACAGCCATTCCGGAGTTCGTAAGCGAATCTGTCACGGGCAAGGCAGCAATGGCCTCGACCCTTGGACCCGTGACGACTAACGCGGAGCCAGAAAAACCAAGTCGCCGGCATGTTTCGCCGGTCCGTCGTAGCACGTTGTTTCCAACTATCACCTCTCGTGGCAACTGCATGTAGTGGAACTCTTGAGACAATCGAATTCGACCTAGATTAGAAATGCAAAGGAGATCGCTGCGATCACAAGCACTACAGGAAAGAGCGTCGCAAATGTGAGCCTTGCGGTTCTCAGGACGAAACCTGTCAACCGACTCAATGATACAAGACCAAGCGTCCGTACTTGGAGTTCAGCACAGCTGAGGGAAGCGTTGACCGGCGTCAAGTCTTTCTTGGCTTCTTCGGTGACCCTCTTCACAGAGTTCAGCACTAGCTCAGGATCGATCGCGCCAATGGGGTAGTATCCGAGCTTCGCTGACACTATGCCATTGACCATATGCGTATCCGAAGTCAGCACTTCCGCGTCAGTGGCGCCCGCCTCTTTCAATATGTTGAGTAGCCTTTCCCTCAGCCCCGTCGCCATGTTGTTGCTGTCGAAGACCAAGTAAGCGAAACACCGGTCTCCCACGTTCATCCAGAATACAACGATTCCTCCAGGACCCATGCCTTCTCTCAAGGTGAATCCGTCTGGGATGATTTGCGCCACACCGACCGATACAGGATGGGAGGACACTCCCTTTGTCCGCTTCATCGCATGCTTTGCTGCTGCGGCAAGATCATTGAGCTTCTCCCGGCTCATCACCGTGACTCTGCCCAAGCTGTTGTGCGCATCGATGAGCGCGACACACTTGAAGGGTTCAGGAGCGCTTTTCCGTAACAGTTCACCTACCTCGAAGTCAATATCCTCTGTGTCTTCGGGCGCGACCGTCATGGTCACGAGCGCGGATGATCCAAACACTTGACAGGTTGCGGTTGCGGTTCCAGCGGTTGATCGGATGATTGGGCCGGCCTCCGATGACCTTGATGGAATCGTGAGCATTGATCGGATCCTTTCCATCACCTTCTCGTTCTCGTGTTCGCTGACAAGATTAAGATGATGTCCCGACACGCCATGAGCTACAGCTGCGATACCTCCCGTAGTTGACTCAACGACACGTTTGATCATGTAGGGGAGCGCACTGCTTCCGACGTTGAGAAACGGCCCGGGATGAAAGTTGGGCACAACCAACGTTCCCCTTGTGAGTCCGGTTGCTTTTGAACTGAAACTCAGGACACCTATGTTGATCGAGCTGTCGACTCCGAAGATCTCCAGGTACTCCTCAAATGTTGAGAAGTTCCCATCCAGCCAATCTCGAAGAAAGGCTCTGAAGACTCTCAAAGGGGACGCGTCGAGCACTTGGATACCACGTCTCTCAACGTAGACAAGAAACGCAAACGAGAACACGAACGACACCACCCCAGCAAGGCTCAGACTTGTGGCAAGACCGGACAGCGAAACGGGAGCGAAGAGGACAAGTCCGAGGGAACAGGCAAACGGATCAGAGATCGTAAGAATCACTCGTCTCACTAAGCTGACTGTCGACATGGAGAATACTGCCATCGATCGCAGAGGCAGCACAACGAAGAGACCGAGATAGAAGGCATGCGACGGAAACAGGAAGCTAGAAGAAATCCTGTTGGCGACCGCTCCAATGAGCATCATAGCAATCCATAGCATGCTGCCGAAGAGCGATAGAGCAAGCACTCGTCTGGGGAAGAATAGCGGATCCTGTGCGACCAACATATGGGCCGAGATAGGACCCGAGACCAGCGTGGGAATGAGGAATACGAGCAAGCCCGCGAGAAGTCCCTCATAGAGTCCAGAAGCAGGATTTACCGTGAAAAAAGCAATAGCGGTCCCGACAACGTCGACCACGATGAGAGAGATCAGTATCTTCTCCGTTGAAGGAAAGGCGATACGCCGAACCGCATTGTAGTACGGCGTGGTCTTCTTGATACGGAGGTAGTTGTCCTCGGACACTCGGTGAACCCCGTGTCCGTCAAGCGGCCTTCCTGATACTACGGACGACCCGGCGTAGAGCCTCAGGAGAAGCTTTCTCTACCAAGGTCCCGGTCACGATGATGCGGGCGCCCGCTTTTGCGATCTGTCTGGCAACTGTTGGAGACCGTATTCCTCCTCCGACGACCAGTGGGATCTCTATGCCCTTGCTGACCGCAGCTACCATCTCCGAGGAGACGGGCCTTTCAACTCCAGAACCCGCCTCGAGGTAGTAGAATCGCTTGCCCATGAACTGGGCCGCCATCCCGTAGATGACAGCCAGAGACGGCTTCTCAAACGGAATGGGGTTAGCTTGGCCCACGAACGCTGCTGCCGAGCCTCTATCTCCCACTATCACGTAACCCATGGGGATCGGTTCCAACCCGTAACGTTTCACAAGTGGTGAGCCCAGAGCCTGTGCATGAGTTATGTAGTAGGGGTTCATCGAATTCATCAGGCTCATGAAGAAGATCGCGTCTGCCTCTTTGCTTACCCCTGCGACATCGTTCGGAAAGATTATGACGGGAAGATTCGTACGCTTCTTCATGGCGCTGATGACCTCGTCGATGTGATGAACTGATACCGCCGTTGATCCTCCGACCATGATCGCTGAGGATCCGCTCTTGTCAATGGCTCTAGCTAGCGACGCAGCAGTCGACCTTGTCACTTTCTCTGGGTCAAGCAACGTTAGGTGTATTGCACCATGTTTTCTGATGCCTTCGATGAGATACTGCTCGACCCTCCCAACCACTTCGGACAATCCTCGCAAATGCCATAGACTGAAGACTAGAGAATTGTTATTAAAAGTGCCCCCGTGAAGACATGTTCAGATGAGAATTCACTTCAAAGAATTGGTAGTCTTGCATCAATCGCGGAGGGATATCACGGTGAGCGGAACCATCTCAAGAGCCGACAAGTTCTCTGGCTTCGTCGAGATCTCGAGAATGCCTAACTGCTTGATGATGGGTTTCGCGGTCATCATAGGTGAGTTCATGTCGCTCGGATCAAAGGTTCCGTTCCAATCGGGAGTGCTCGGGTTCCTTGTCGGGTTCATTCTTGCTGCAGGTTCGATGACAATCAACGATATCTTGGATGCGGAGATCGATGCCGTAAATGTTCCGAGCAGACCGATCCCATCAGGACGTGTTTCCAAGACAGAGGCTGCAGTCTTCGCCGCGATTGCGCTGATTGCAGGGCTAACGATCGCATTCTTGCTGAGTCTGACGAATTTCCTGATTGCTATCCTCGCGGTCTGTCTGATGCTCTACTATAACAGGTTTGGAAAGAAGACCGGACTGTTGGGAAACGCAGTAGTCAGCGCCAACTTGGCAATCCCGTTTCTTTTTGGCGGAGCTGTGGGAGGCATCAATACTACCCTCTTCGTCTTTGCGCTGCTGGCATTTCTCGCCGGAATGGGACGTGAGATCATCAAAGGAATGACCGACGTTCCTGGCGATTCGAAGAAAAGCGTGAGAACGGTTGCGGTCTCATATGGGTTAAGCTTTGCATCGAAAGCCGGTGCGATGTTCTTTGTGGCAGCAGTTCTTCTGAGCACGGTTCCTATTCTGTTAGGGCTGGTATCTCAGCTCTACGTTCCGATTGTTCTAGCATGCGACATAGGCTTCCTGTACTCGGCTTACTCCGTCGTCAACGATCCATCTCCGGCCAACGCTTTGATGGCGAAGAAGCACGCTTTGGTGTGGATGCTCCTCGGCCTCGTCGCATTCATCGCGGGCGGGCTTTCTCTCGGAATGTGAATGTCAGCGAACATGTGCAGTTCACAGGTGTGAATGGAGCGCTACATGTACGGAAGACGGTTCTCGTCGCCACTTTTTTTGACCTGCTATTCGAATACTCAACGCGCGAAATCAACAACCTCCATTTCCCGTCATCTCTTCGGCTGGTTCTGGGTATCAATTGAGGCAATGTATCGTTCGCTATTCTTGTGTGATGGGCGTCGCTTCAGAATGTAATGACCTACCACATTGCGAATCGAATTGCTCAGAGAGACTGGAATAGCAGCCGCCTTCCCAAGCTCACGTTCGACCCGACCACACACGGTGCGTCAAACGTGAACACGACACCAATTCGAGTAGTTGTCGCCTGGACGACTGTACTCGCGTTTGCGATTGGATTCATCGACCACGTTTCAAGATGTCTATAGCAGTCTGGAGAGCAGGAGGGGCGTCATAGTGGCACTTGGACGCCAACTGCTCGTAGGGTTTTTCTGACGTCGTGAATGGGCGTTCGCGGCAACGTGTCTAATGCTGGAGCGCTACGGCACCTAATCCGACGCGAAGAATGCTTTTAACGGTTGACTTGCGATTAGCAGGAAGTGGAGACAAGGTGGGGAAACCTGAGAAGGGCCGCGGAAAGAATGCGCCTGATCAAGTCTAGAGGAAAGCGCAAGCTTTCCAGAGAGAGTCTGACAACCCTTCCTAGGGAGATCATCGGAGCATTCGTTCGCTTGCCTAAGGTGTTCAAGAAGATGGATCTCGACAGGGCTCTCGGTGACAAGATCTCCCGGAGCATGAAATGGAGATACGTCAGAAGGATGGAACGCCTCGGTTTGGTGAAACATTCCACGAAGAAGTACTACCAGAAACTCTATGATAGCGTCTCAGATTGGATGGAGAAGGACGCGGTTCCGAAGATCAAGCACTTGGAGTCAGTCGCGCTGATAGAAAGGATCTAGGAGCCTTTCGTGTACTCGGCTAGGAGCTCTTTGGCCCGGTCGATTCTGATCTTTCTTTCTTCAACCATCTTCTCGGCAATCTTGTCGATTAGATCGCCGGCCGCTCCAGCTGTGGCTGCCACATTCCTAGCGTGGAGTCTCATGTGCCCACGTTGGATTCCCTCAGCCGCTAGCGCCCGCAGGGCTGCGAGATTCTGACATAGACCGACAGCGGCTATTATCTCGGCGAGTTCACGGGCAGATTTCACTCCGAGAATCTTTACTGCGATCCTCGCAACCGGATGAACTGCGGTGGCGCCTCCGATCAACCCTACTGCCATTGGCATCTCGATCTCCCCAACAAGATCGCCGTTGACATCTTTCGCCCACTGCGTAATGGGACTGTAGTGGCCGGACCGCGAGGCATATGCGTGCGCTCCGGCCTCGATGGCCCGACTATCATTTCCTGTCGCCAGCACTACTGCTGTGACGCCATTCATGACGCCCTTGTTGTGTGTTGCGCATCGGTATGGGTCAGATGCCGCGAAGGCGTATGCACTGGCTATCCCGTCGACGACTTCAGGGCCACCGACGGCTTCTTTGGCGACCGTGACGCGAGCACGGGCGAGTCTCTTGTCAGCTAGGTTCGAGATGATCCTGAGGTGAACTTTGCCTCTGGTGATCTTCTCGATCATGGGCGATATAGCTTCTGCCATCGTGTTGACAGCGTTAGCACCCATCGCGTCCCCGCAGTCCACGAAAAGCTCGGCGATCACCATTGGACCGAGCAAGGTCTGGATGATCTTGGACTCTAGCGTGATTGCACCGCCGCCCTTCGAGACTAGTACCGGATCCCGCTCGTTCGCCTTCTGAAGGATCTCTTCCGTGGACGCGATGATAGACGCACGCGCCTGGTTCGGATCCTTACAGCCCACGACCTGAACCTGTCCGATCATTACCGGACGAGTGCTTGATGTCCAGAATCCACCTCGAGAACGAGCCATCTTGGCTGCGTTGCTCGCACCGGCCACGACGGACGGTTCCTCCGTGGCCATGGGTATCATGTGATCCCTACCGTTGATTAGAAAGTTCGTCGCTATTCCGAGCGGGATTGGCATGACGCCTACGACGTTCTCGATCATGCGATTGGCCGTCTCCACTTGGAGCGCACTGTGGGCTGAAAGAACTTCCAACTCCGATCTATCGAGGGCAGCAAACTCGCCGACTATTCGGAGCCTCTCCTCCGGTGTCAGCTTATAGAAGCCAGCGAACTCGGAAGAGCGCAAGAGAATCCTCTCGTAGGAATGTAGGCCTGAGCTAAAGGCTTTCGAGCCTCGTCAACCTATGTCAGCAACCCTCTAGCTCTCAACCATTCACAGATCCTGCCCGTGATTACAGCCGGGCATTCGTGAAGCCGGTCGAGATTCCCAGAACCTGTGAGAAACATTGCGTTCCTTAACTCCTCGAATAGTGTCGAGAGAATGTCCTTGGCCTCCGTTCCGCTCTTGGAAACAGTCTTCAGGAGAGGCATCGCAAGTCCTCCGTAGTGTGCGCCGAGAGCAATCGCCTTCGCAACATGGAGACCGTTGCGGACGCCGCCTGAGGCGACTACCTTGACCCTTGTCGATTTGGACACCTCCACGATACTAGCTGCGGTCGGGATTCCCCAGTCCCAAAAGGTCATGCCAATGTGCGCTTGGCGCTTGAGGTGTCTTTCCTTCGCACGATAATACTCTACAGCTGCCCAGCTTGTTCCTCCGAGACCAGCAACATCGATTCCTTTTACTCCAGCCCTCTCCAGCGCGATCGCAGTCTCGCGAGAGATTCCGGCCCCCGTCTCCTTCACAAGAATCGGAACGCTCAATGCTGCTGTCAGTTCATGGATTCTCGCAAGGACTCCTTTGAAGTGAGGCTCGCCTTCAAACTGAATCAACTCTTGAAGTGCGTTCAGATGGACCAGCAAGGCGTCGGCTTTGATCATATCAACTGCCGCCTTAGCTCTGTTGACTCCATCTTCTTTGACGATCTGCGGGCAGCCGATGTTTGCTAGGATCGGAATCGATGGAGCGTTGTCTCTCGCAACTCGGAATGTGTAGGCGAGTTTCGGGTCGTCGATTGCAGCCCTTTGGCTTCCGACTCCCATTGGGACTCGTAATTCCTCCGCTATCTTGCCAAGTGCAGCGTTGATCTTCGCTGCAATCGGAGTGCCGCCAGTCATTGACTCGATGATTACTGGTGCTGCGAGCTTGTAGCCGAATAACTGAGTACTGAAATCAATCTCATTCAAGTCAAGTTCAGGTAGTGCGTTGTGAACCAACCATACGTCGTCGAAGCCTGCAGCCAAATGTGCTTGAACGTCTCGCCGAAGAGCGGTCGTGATGTGGCTTCTCTTCCGTGTCTCTGTTTCACTTACCAAGATCATACTCTCAGGGTTTGCTTTCGATGCCGTAGTTCCACGGCTGAGGGTCTACGCGGTCCTCTTGGCGATAGTAACTGTTCCAGCTGTTGCGTCAACGACTAGATTGTCGCCAGTCGAGATCTTCTCAACTGGGATCCGGTCGACACACGGAATGCCAGCCAAGATCGCGCCGGTGGCGACTATGGTCTCCGTTTCTTTGTTCACGATCGCCAGAGGGGCTTGATCGTTCTTTGCGAGTCCGTAGATGACGTAAGAGCCTACGGTGGAGCCTTTCCCGCATGGGAAGACCAAGATCTTTCCTTTGACTGACTTTCCCTCGAGTTCGTGTCCTTTTTCAATGAAGATGCCTGTCTTCGCGTCTATACCACCGTAGAATCCTATCGGCTCCTTCGAGACGAGGCTTTCTCCCTCGACCTTGCCCGGGCTTATTGTCCTTCCTTTCAACACTTCCATTCTCAACACCTCGAAGCGTGTCTATGAAGTCACCTTCTCGAGTATAGTGTCGAGTCTGCCGAAGACCACGTTCTGCTTGCAGAAACCGGGTAGGTAATTCGCTGCCTTTCCCGAATTGACTGCGGTCGTCTTGTATCCTATGTCCTCTATTGGGGCCACGACCATGCAAGTGTCGGCGACGACCCTACCGCCGGCGGCTTCAATTGCTTGTGTGAAACCCATCCGGTTGGAAGCTTCCTTGACCATCCTCGATGTGCAGACCCAGAGGGGTTTCTTCAGCTTCCTTCCCTCCACCTTTCGCGCGACCGTCATTATCTCCTTGAGCGATGAGTGTGGACAGCCCAAAATCACTATGTCCGGTTCCATGCCGGTTGAGAGCTTCGCGAAAGTCTCATTCAGATCCTTCTCAGTTACCGAGAGGGCCTCGAGCCCTTTGGTCTCCATCAAGTGGGCCTCTGGAGTCATATTCTCGACATGATAGAGTGCAACAGCACCGGACGCCGCCATTGCGGCACCAAGTGCCTTTAGCTGATCTGAATCCGCTTCTTTGATGCCCCTGAAGAACGGTATCCTATTCTTGATCTGCTTTCCGACTACGTACCCAAGCGCTCCGAAGTCTGCGTTGTCCTCTAGACCTGCGTCAACCTCAACGACCATCTGCGGCTTTCTATTCTCGTCCAAATGAAGGCCATAGTTCGGAGTAACCCCGCATAGGGCGGCTGCGAGTGCTGATGGTCCGCCCTCTCTGTTTGTTCTCGCTCCTATGATGGAGTTCGCGAAAGAGATCGCTGACGACTCGGACCATGCGATATGTTCTCTGAACCTTGGTAGGTTGCCGGCGAGGTACGGTGTACAAGTTGCGCTCACAACTATGCCCATTTGTCTAAACGCGTTCATGATTCGGAGCTGTTTCTGTGCGAAGTCTGGTGGAATGTTCAGTTTCTGCCAATCTTCGATGTCCATCCCTGCTGGATTGAGGAATGTCACGATTCTCACCTTGGCGTCCTTGCTTGCATAGTCTTCAAGGAACTCGACACCTGGATCGCCGATCGACTTGTATGAGACGCCTGCGACCTGTGCTGAGCTGGCTGGGATCATTCTATCAGCGCCGTAGATCTCGCCCAGCCGTACAAGCAGCCGAAACATTCGTTCCGTGACTTCGCCATTCTCACCTACTAGGATTTTCTCTTCAGCGCGAGTGAGATGCATTTCGTCCGTCAGCTCCAAGCTATTTCTGTGGTAGATAGTCGTTCAGGTTGAGTTTCATCGGTAGGCTCGGGCGTCTGAACTCTTTCTTGCCGCCTTCCGGGATTGTGAGGTCGAATCCAACCTTGCATGTCATCTGAGTGTCCATGTCTGACGAGGGGTCAAGTGATGATCCCTTCTCGCGCTTGGTGATCATGTTCTTGTCGGCTTGGAAACGAGTTGCCATCGCCCATTCGATCTCATTCGGATCGTGAATGTTGATATCATCGTCCACGATGAAGACATGCTTCATTGACTTGTGACCTTTGAACGCAGCCTCGACCGCTTTTCGACCATCGTCAGGATGCTTCTTGTGTATGCTCACTGCTCCATGAAGCCATGAACATCCGCCAGGTGTAATCAGCACATCTTTGACATCACAGACTTTCGCGACCTCTCGATAGATAGTGGGCTCTCGTGGCATGCCCATCAGGGTCTTATGCTCAAGCCCGCCTGGTAGAAGGGCGTGGTACATCGCTCCTTTCTGCACGTAGATCTTCTTCACCTTGGCGACGCGCTGCTTTCGAATGATGTCAAAAGTCTCGGTCAGATCGAGGAAGGGGCCTTCGTCATGTAGCTCACCAGTCAGTTCCGCCGTTATCACGATGTCTGATGGCGGTACGAGATGTCCGCCGAGCTGCAAGATGGGAGTCTCTTCGAGGGCGTTTGCTATGTCAATCTCGCTGATCCCGACGTCGACGGATATGGCAGCGCTGACTAGGACCTGTATTGGGCAGGAGATGCAGATCGCGAATTCCTTGAGTCCACGCTTGATGTACGCGTCGAAGTGCCTTTCGAGAATTCGAAGGACGAGCTCCTCCTTCCCCAAGACTTGTGCCCGATGGTAGGAGAGGTTGATGCCGTACTCCTTGTCGTTTGAGGCAACTACGCCTGAGGAGATATAGGGGCCTCCGTCCTTCGGGTAGTATGTCATTAGGGGCAGTTTGCCAAGGTCGGCACCTATTTCGTCGTACCCTTGGGCATCGACAATTCTCGGCTTCTTTGGATGATCTATCGCATCGGCCAGTTTTGCGATGAGATCCTCCCTGCGAATCCCTAGGCCTGTCGCGACAAGTTCTCGCGATGAGCAGACGTTCGCGATGACTGGCATGGAGGCGCCTTTCACGTGGTCGAACAGGAGAACATGACCATCGAGCATCTTCATTAATGTCGAGACTTCGTACTTCGGATCCACCTGTTTGCTGATCCTTGTCAGCATGCCCTTCTGTTCAAGCGCATTTACGAACCTAGCTAGGTCCATTCTAGTCCACCAAGAACTATTGCCTGAAACCTAGACCCCTATGGTCGTGCGTAGTGCCTGAAAACCCTTCTTCTCCATCGCTCTTGCCACACGTTCCTGAAGATCTTCACTTGGAGCTAGAGCAACCATGTAGCCGCCCTTGCCAGTGCCCGTCATCTTCGCTCCCAATGCTCCATTGTCGCGTGCCAAATCTACTAGGAGATCCAGCTCCGGGCATGAGACCTCGATTTCTTGGAGGAGTGAGTGATTCTGATCCATGTAACTACCTACTCTCTCAAGGTTGAACGCTTCAAGCTCTCTCCTTGCGTCAAGTACGAGATGCTCCGCCAACTCGAAGACCCGCGTGTATCTCTCCGGTTCCTTTTCCTTTCGTTCCTTCACGCCGGCGACGACCACTTTCGTATCCGCCACTAGGCCGGTGTTCCCCATGACAATCTCTACTGGCTTCTTCAGCTTCATACGTTCCATGACTCGCGATTGGCCCTCTCGCTTATACCAGATCAGACCGCCGAATGTTGCTGCCGTGTTATCTATCCCGGACGGTGTTCCGTGGTATCCCTTCTCACCCTCGAAAGCTACCTCGTTGATCCTCTCGTCTGAATAGCCCAACCCGAGCTCTTCAGAAAATGCTCGCGCAATCGCTGCACACGATGCTGCGCTGGCTCCGACCCCACTGGCGGCGATCAGATCCCCAGCCACCGTTACAGTGAACCCGTTCTTGGTGATGTCGATGTTCATGAACTTGAGCATGCGATCCAACGATTCCTCTTGCTGGCCAAATTTCTCAGCCTTGTATCCCGCTGTCTCTGGCCTGTTGTCCTTCAGCTCGATCCCAAGCTGCGAATGCCGTTGAACCACGGCCGTCGTCTTTGCTCCGATCGCAGACGCTATTGCTGGAAGACCGTAGACAACAAAGTGTTCGTTGAACAGTATGACCTTGCCGAACCCAACGCCTGTACCCAAGAACGTAGCACCATGTGCCTGCTAGTGATCTACCTGCTACAAAAAATCAACGCTTGACAGGCCCATCTGATGGAGAGCAAGCAATGAGGCGCTGCCCCGAAGCAGGATAGTGCCAAGCAGTGCCCTACTTGTGCATCGAGAGGGCAAGATATCCGACGACGGCTGAGTTGTCTCCGGTGATATCTCCACTCGTGCTGTAGCCGAGGAGGTCGGCTGACTTGGCGTTGAGTATCTTGGAAGCGATGATTGTACTCGCCACTGGTCCATGGCCGCACATTGTGATCCTGTGCGATTCAACAGTCTGCTGCAACTTGACATCGTCAAGGGCAAGTATTGCATCTATTGCGAGGCGATCCTTCCGTTTCGCTACATCAGCTGGTTCGTAATGAGTCATGTCGGATGACGCGACTACGAGCGCGTCTTTGCCTTCCAAAGCTCGCCCGACGGCCTTTCCAACCTCCGTGCTCGTCTCCAAGTCCTGCATCATCATGCAGATCGGAACGAAGTCGAACTTGGATTGAAGGACGTATTGCAGGAACGGCAACTGGACCTCTATCGAATGCTCGTATATGTGTGCGCGATCATCGAGGTCAATGATGTTCGACTGCGCGGAGATCGCATCGGCGACGTCACGGTTAATCTCTACCTGCCCGAGCGGTGTCTCCCAGACGCCTTCATGCATCATTGAGACGCCGCTGCCCTGACCTGTGTGATTTGGCCCGAGTATCACAATCGTGGACGGCTTGCCATCGCTTGCCAGTTCAAAGTAGGATTTCGCGGCAACGGGGCCAGAGTACATGTATCCCGCGTGCGGACAGACCAAGCCGACTACTTTTCTCTCGCCAATCTTCGCGAGCATGGGCAGCCTTCCCGGACCTAGACGGTGAGTGAAGCACTTCTCAATTTCGCTCGTGAGCGAAGCTTTCGTGCCTGAATAGAACGATCCCGCGACCTGTGCTCTTCTCAGCTTCAAAGCTCGCCGCCAACTCTAGGCGCGATCGCAGCTAGCTTCGTCTCGAAATCGTCAACGGTTGCTGTGATCGTCCCATCGGCAGAGACCTCGCCTCGTTCGCGGAGTACTTGTCTTGTCAGCAGCCAGTAGACCATCGCCAGAGCTCGCCTACCCTTGTTGTTCACGGGGATCGCAAGGTCGACTCCCGTGAAGGCGTTGTCGGTGTCGCAGAGCGCTATCACCGGCACCCCTGCGCTCGTCGACTCCTTAATCGCTTGGAAGTCCGCCCTTGGATCTGTCACCAACACGAGTTGGGGCTCAGCATGCCTACGCTGAAGAGGATTCGATATCAAACCTGGCATGAAGCGGCCGATCATGGAGGTAGTCCTCGTCAGTTCGGAGAACTTCTCGATCGGCGTCTTGCCGTAGATCCTTGAAGAGACTGCTAGCACGCGTTCGGCGTCGAACTTCGCGATGAACTTAGCGGCGAGCCTGATCTTCTCGTCAGTCTTGCCGATGTTCAAGATGAAGAGCCCGTCCGGTCTGACCCGGTAGATGTAGGCCTCCATGTCACCGGTCTTGATTCGGGTACCAATGTGTAGGCCCGCTGCGAGCATCTCTTCGAGAGGCAGGAGAAGGTTCTCGACCTTCGGCATTACCTCTTTCTCTTCAGCCTCAGACACGCCATATTCCTCTATGATTCTGTCATTCCTGACTGGGGCTCACCGTACAAGCGGATAACTCATTTAAGGATAGCACTCGGCGAGACTGCGCGAGATCGACAAGCGACCCTCGTTGCGTGACGTTATCTGACCTCGAAATGCAATCTGAAACCTTTCTCTGCAGAGTCGATGCGTCGGACTTCCAAGCTTCCGATCTCGCCCAGGCTTTGGACATGTGTCCCGCCACAAGGAATCGGGAGCTGCCCCTCAATTGTCACAATGCGCAGCCGCTCGGTCTTCGGGAGCCTCAATATGTTCGGTGCGTCTGCGATCAAACGTTCGGCCTCCGTGCGAGCCAACGTCTTAATCTCCACCTTGAGTGCTTGACGGATGAAATCGTTCCCGAGATCTTCAATTCGTTTCAGATCGAGGCTTTCGGGAGGTGAGCCTCCGTATCCAACGTATGGGTCCTCTCCAAGCCAAGAGTCGGTCGTCTCGACTTGAGATTTGCTCACTGTGGAGAGACAGTAGTCCAAGAGATGCGCGGCTGTGTGCCTTCTCATCATCATGAGTCTGTTCGACCAGTCTATGCTACATGTGACAGGCCCGGGCACCGGTATTCCCTCGGTCTTGCCGTAGTGGATGATCACTAGATTGACTAGCATCGCTCTCTTTACATCCACCCGAAACGTGATGCCTTCGATCGTTCCCTGATCGGACGGTTGCCCGCCAGATTTCGGGTGAAAGATCGTTCTATCCAACACCACGTATGCAGACTTCTTCTCCTGAGCGACTTTCACGATGTCGGCGCCGGCAGAGCGCGTATACGAGTCCTCTAAGTAGGTACAAACCGTTAGAGGCACTCCGTCAACGAATCCCACGAGATCTACCAAGTGCGTGACTCCTTCATGCGTGTGTATTGGTTGGTTCCGTTCCCATCGGATCTGAGGCCGGCTTAGTGCTTTCAGAGACCGTCGACTTGGTGAGAACACTCACATGCAAAGCGAGAACAACGGCAGCCAATGGCATCATGCACTTTCTCTCTGTAGTGGGCAAGGTTGACACTTGGCCAAAAGGGTTGCAGATGCAACTCAAGCCGGCTACGGCGTACAATCCCGACTGTCGGGCAGACTGACGGTCTGGTTGACAGTCGAAGACGAGCGAAATATGTAGTTGCGAGCAGCAAGGGAACTGGGGCATCGTGTGTGTCTTCTATACGGTTGAAACGGAGATCATTCTTGACTCTAGCCGCTGGAGCTGCAATGACTGTACTCGGAACGACGTTGCTAGTCACAGACCAGTTCAGGCAATCGAAGCCGACGCTTACGCAAACGTCGCAGATACTCGACACTAGTGTGCAGCCTACAGCCGCCGGAGCGGTTTCAGTCGAGGAAGCCTTGGCGAGGCGAAGGTCGATCAGAGACTATGCCGACAAGCCTCTCTCCTTGGAACAGGTAATGCAACTGCTTTGGGCGGCGCAAGGCATCACACTCCCAACATATGGATTCCGAACAGCACCTTCCGCTGGAGGAACATACCCGCTTGAGCTGTACGTTGTGACAAAACCTTCCGGAGTGGATGGACTTGAGACTGGCATCTACCAGTATGACCCAAGAGACCACAGACTGGCTAGGACGAGTTCAGGGGATTTCAGTGGGCAATTGATGGCTGCCGCCTTGGATCAAGAATGGGTGGGCGCCGCACCGGCAAATCTTGTGATCACAGCCATCTTCGAGCGCACGACAGCAAAGTACGGTGAGCGAGGAATCAGATACGTGTGGCAGGAGTCTGGCCACGCCGCCCAGAACATATACTTGCAGGCCGTCGCGCTTGGACTAGGTAACGTGGTCATCGGGGCCTTTCACGATTCTGAAATCCAGAGAATCCTCAACTTGTCGGATTTTGAGAAACCGTTGTATGTGATCCCGGTCGGGGTCCTCAAGAAACCTTGAGCCCCATCGATGAGCCGCCTAGTGGAAGAGGCGATCGTACGCTCGCCAGAGTGCTAGGATGGCTTGTAGGAACTGCCCTCGTAATGTTCTTCTTGTTGCTGGGTTTTTGGCAATCGCTCGCAGAGATCCCTTCCTACGCGATTGGAGAGTTCTCTGCCAGAATCCTGAAGGGAGGTTCGCCGATAGGCTTCAAGCTTGCCTATTTGGGAACCATCCTACTGGTGGTTGGACAGACCTACACTCTGAGAAAAGCCGTGATGATGAATCCGCTGCGCAGAGGCATAGGAAGCGGAAGAAGCTGGCTGGGTGCCCACTGCTGCTTGGACATCGTAGGCAGCGTCCTACTCCTGATCCATTCGGGATTTCCGCTGAGCTTCAAGTACGCAAACCCGATTGGGTACCTAAGACCGAGCTGGGGACTCATCGGACTTGCAGGGATTCAAGGGTTCGCAGCTTGGCTGGTTCTCGTTACATTGGTGAGCGGCCTCGTAGGCGAACAGCTGCGGGTTAGCGTTGGACGGGGTGGACTGTTGAGACCTTGGCTGAGAGTTCACATTGTTCTGACTTGTCTTCTATTCTTCTGTGGGATTTTCCATCTCTATATTGTTCTCTGGCTGAAGTATCTCTCAGCCGGATGACACGCACCACCGTCCGAATGAAGTGCGATCAAGATGCGATAGCGTTGGGGCCCTAAGCAATGAGAAGAGCACGGCTCAGAATTGTAGGGGCGCGATGCTCCATCTGCATTATTCCGATTCGTAAAGCGCTGGAGAAGGCTGAAGGAATCAAATCAGTCGGAGCGAACTACATAACAGACATGATCTTGGTTGACTACGATGAGAAACTCATCGAGTTGTCGGCAATCCTGTCTTTGGTTAGCAAAGCTGGGTATGAGGCGATAGCGGTAGCAGGCCCACTTTGGTGAGGCCCCAGCTTTGTGTTCCACGTGCATGAGTCTCGTGAGGACCGTTCAGGACGCGTGCGCACTAGTCCAAGGTCGACAACAGCTTGCCTGCAACTGATGTTCTGAATTTCCTCACGACCTTCTCGAGAGGCTGGCCAAGTATCTCTATTCTGTCCAGACCGCATGTTCCGAGTCCTTTCTTCTCTGCCAACCTCAAGTGCCTCACGTTCTCCGGAGGTATGCCCATCACGGCGGCTCCAACAGCATCTACGGCGACAGGATCCGTTCCAGCTATGACTAGGTTCATCTCTACGGGGTCGCCGCTCGTCTCGTGTCCTTCGCCTGCAATTATCCCGTCTATGACAGCTAGACTCGGTCTGACAACGGAAACAAGATCAACAATCTTCTGGCTCAAGTGAACGTGAATTGATGCTTTCCGCGTCACGACCCCCATCATGTTCTTCATGCTCAGCGTCACACCAGCTAACCTGTGCGGCTTCAGCTTCGCGACGCTGATTATGGTACTCTCTAGTGCGGTCTTGGCGATCTTCACCTTCTTCAAGGCAAGCGGATTCCGTGGGATGATCTCGACGAACTCGTCCTCGTTGAGGTCAACCATTCTCGCCTTCCATTTCCTTGCGACAAGATCAACGCCGGCAACGTTGAAGGCCTCAAGAGTGTCTCCGAATCCTGTTCCCTCACCAATGATCATCTTTCGGATGCCGCATTGTCTTAGAAATGCGAGAACGCCATCAATGACTCTAGCGTCGGTGGTAATTCCGGTTGACGGATGCTGTGTGTTTATGTAATTGGGTTTCACGAGAACCGGTTTCTGTACAGGAATGACCCTGTTTGCTTCCACCATCTCTAGGGCTTTGACAGTCATGTCTGAGGGGTTGAGGCCCTTCAGGATTGCGACCTTGGTCACTGACGCATCGCGCATGTTGATCTCTCGCCGCTATTTGAACCGAGCCATTGACAAGCGACACAACGTCTCGTCGCCAATGAGCCAGCATTTGGCATCTCATGGAACGAGTCATGGAACGAGTGTGTTGTGTTGCCCAACGAACACAGAGAAACCTTACTAGCAGAGGTAGCTGAAACGAAGATGGTTGAGAAGGTTGGCTAGGACTCTATTGATCCATGAATGGGTCGGCCTGCTCATTACAGCCGTTGCAGTCGCAAGCTTGGCCAGCACTGCCTGGAGCATCGCTCAGAACGTCTACTTCTTCGAATGCCTGCCACCACCTCCAGATGTCAAAGAGACCATGGGCTGCCCCGGCCTCATTGAAAGAGTAGGCTGGAACATCCCCGGGCTCTTCGTGAGTTGCGTGGTTCTCGTATTCGGTTTGTGGACATACGAGAAAGGCAAGAAAGGAGTCCCACTCGTCTCGATTGAGTAGGCCCACTTCAGTCGCATATCGCTCCAAGGCAGCAGCTGATGACACGGTTCGATTGCGCGCGCTAGTCTGACATTCACAACGGGAGGAGAGATCCAGGGCTTTTCCCTGTAGGATTTGTCGGGTAATTCATCGACTGAGCTGGTGAGAGAGGTGTGGGCTGACAGAAATGGGGTGAACGATTAGTCAGAAGCCTTCGGAGCCGAGGGCCTCGCCCAAACCGATGCCGTGCCGCGACCGTGCGGTTCAAATCATCGAAGTTGAAGTATGCCGCCTTCGTTAGCACGTGTCTGTCGGAGTAGAACGGTTGAAGATCGTACTATTCGGATTGCCGGGGTCGGGCAAGGGAACATACGCTTCGCGTTTGACCAAGAGGCTGGGTATTCCACATATCTCGACGGGAGATCTCGTCAGGGACGAGATACGCAATAGAACTCGCTTGGGAGAAGAGATTGAGAAGTACAGCAGTTCTGGCAGATTGGTTCCACACGAGATCATTACCGAAATGCTGAAGAAGCGTTTGGTCCCTGAAATTCTGACCGGCTTCATCCTTGACGGCTACCCAAGGACCGTTCGGCAGGCTGAGGAACTGGAGAAGATCACGAAGATCGATGCCGTAGTGAACTTGTCTGTTCCAGATAGCATCATTGTTGATAGGCTGTCAGCTAGGCTCCAATGTAGGTCGTGCGGTGCCATCTATAACGAGAAGACCATGAAGCCGAAGGTCCCAGGAAGATGTGACAAGTGTGGCGGCGAGCTCTTTAGACGTGTTGACGATGAACCCGACGTGATACGTCAACGCCTCAATGTATATAGGGAAGCATCGGAGCCTGTCGTCGACTTCTACCGATCGAGAAAATTGCTCAAGGAAATCAGGAACGAAGATCCAAACGCGGACCCAGACGTTGTCGTCGAAGAGATCTTGAGGGCTATCAAGCCCGATAAACTTACGCGCGACTGATCAAAGCCACGCGTGCTTATGTGCGCTCTAAAGCCTTCTCCGCGAACCCCAGCAGGAACCCCCTGATCCTCTCGAGTTCCTGCTGCGACGGGTAATTCACGTAGTCGGTCACTGGCTCGCACAAATCGTATCCGGCCTCCTTCAGTTTGGAGGCAAGAAGGGCTGGCGCGTTCCCTCCCCAGAGTTTCGTCACAAGCGCTGCTGCGAGTTTTCCTTGACCTAGTCTCTTGATCCTCAAGAGCTCCACCAAGTTGCCCACGGGTGGGAAGATGCTTCCCTCATAGGTTGGAGCCAAGAAGAGCGTTCCTGCAGAGTCGACCACGTCGCTTAATATGCTGTTGACTTCTTGATCTGTCGCCTCGTGCACGGCCACTTCCTCCACCTTCTCGTTGAGAACCTGTGACGCGAACTCTGCAAGCCTCTCTGTAAGTCCGTACATTGAACCATACACGACCGTGATCTTTCTAGTCTTGCGTAGTTCACACCATGATTTCATTGCTTGAGTGAAGTCATGAATCTTGCTTTTCACTACGACGCCGTGTGCAGGAGCGATCATCCTGACGTTGAGGCTTAGCTTCTGTATCTTCTCGATGTCATGCAGGACCAATGTTCTGTGTCCTACGACTACAGTTGAGAAGTAGTCTTTCGCTTGCGTTAGGTAGGTTCGGAAGTCCACCTCATCATCAAATACAGGCTTCGGAAGGGCTCCGAATGCTCCGAAAGCATCGGACGAGAAGAGAATCCCCTCGTCCTCCAAGTATAGAAACATGCTATCTGGCCAATGAATCCATGGCAGTTCGATTACCCTGAGGGTCCGGTTCCCGATCTTAAGTGACTCTCCATCTTTCACTGTCTTGGGCTCAAGGTTAAACATCTTCTTCATGAACGTTGAAGCTCGGCTCGTCGAGTGAAGCACGGCACCGGGAAAGAGATGCGAGGCTTCTTCGATCAGGCCGCTGTGATCTGGTTCGGTGTGAAGAATGGCAATCTGTTTGATTCTGCTAGGCTCAACAACGCCTTTGATGAGCTCGAGGAACTGATTCGCAGAGACGATCTTCTTCGATGCATCTATCAGCAGGTAGTCTTCGTCACTCCCAATCAGGTAGGCGTTGTAGTTCACACCATTCGGTATGGGCCAGATCCTCTCGAAGCGCTTACTCTCGGTATCTGGTATGCTCAGCCAGAATACGTCCGTCCCAATCTTCCTACACGATGCCTCATACATGATGATCTACTGCCTCACGATGTCTTCTAATGACTCTCAGAATCCTGAGGGCCTTATCAGATGCTTTTTCCGCGACTTTGGGGAACGGAGCCATCTTGATTTGGACTCTAGCCGGGTATCTTGGCCATCCCAGCGAGTAGCTTTCTCTTCTCCGCATCTTCCTCTATTCTGATGAGTTCGTTCAGTTTGGAGATGCGTTCACCGCCGATGACACCGCACTTGATCACTGGGCACGACAAACCCACGGCAATCTGTGCAAGCTCGCCCGTGCTGACTTCTCCCGACCGATGAGACATGACGGTCACGTAGCCTGAGGATTGGGCCTTCTCGACAGCTCTTCTCGAGTCTGAGAGCGTACCGACCTGGTTTGTCTTGACGATCATTGCGTTGGCGGAACCCAACTCCACTGCTTTCTCGATCCTCGCCGTGTTCGTGACGAGAAGATCATCCCCACAGATGAGCGTGCCGGCAGCCCTCTCACGCAGCTCCGCGAACTTCTCAAACGCGTCCTCATGGAGAGGATCCTCAACGTACACGAGTCTGTAACGCTCGATCAGGCTGAGTACGAAGTCTATCTGCTGACCCTCGTCGAGTCTTCTTCCGTCTCGCTTGTAGACGTAGGTCTGTTCCTTCTCGTTCCAGAGGCTTGAAGCTGCCACATCGAGACCCATTCGCACATCTGCGCCTGTGGCGAGTGAGACAGTCTGGCAGGCGTTCGAGATCACATCGAGTGCCTGCTCGGTTGTCATATCAAGGATCCAGCCGCCTTCGTCTCCCTTTCCCATGATTGGCGATCCGCGTTCGATCGCTAGCCGTGCGATCTCGGCGTGAGTTCTTATGTTCGCCTCTGCGGCCTGAAGCGCAGACGAGGCTTTCGTCGGGAGGACGAGAAACTCCTGTATGTCGGTTCGCTTGCCCTTCGCGTGGGCACCGCCGCCGACCACATTCCCTAGAGGCAGCGAGATTCTGACCTTCCCGGAACCGGCAAGCATTTGATAGAGTGGCTTCTTCTTGGCCGTCGACGATAGCAAGGCGACTCCTATGGAGATCGCGTATGCGGCGTTTCCGCCGATTCTGCTGAAACGTTCCGTTCCGTCTATCTCGTGAAGCTTCTTGTCAATCTGCTCTTGTCGATCAGCGTTCATTCCCGCCAGTTCAGGAGCCACCAGCTTCCTCACTCGTTCAACAGCCTCCTCGACGCCTCCGTCTGGGAAAGGTTGAACCTCCCACCGACCGCGGCTCTTGCCAGATGGCGCCGCGACTCTGGTCATAACATTCTTGCTGAATAAGTCGACCTCCACCGTGGCTTCTCCGCGGCTGTCGATAACTCTGCGGGCTACGATGTTTGTGATTTTGACTGGAATCGCCAAAGGAGACGCCTATGGGGTCTGCATGCGCTTGCGTGCTGCGATCTCACTGTACTTGAGGAACTCGTCGATCACTTCAACGTGGGATATGAACATCCGTCGGCAGCAGTAGCGTTTCATACCGAGCTCGTCGAGAACCTTGCCTGGGTTCTCTCCCTGTCTAGTTCGGCGGGAATACTCTTCCCAGCGATCACCGATGACCTTCCCGCATGTGAAGCATCGAACAGGAATTATCACTATGCGGTCAACTCGCCGACCTAACGGTAGGACTTCTGTCTCCTACGTCTTGCTCCAGGACCTCCGAACTTCTTCGGCTCCTTCCTTCTCGGATCTCCTGCAAGCATTGTACGGTCGAAGCTTGTGAAGATGCGTCGGAGTTCCGCGCTTCTGGTCCATTCAACAAGTGCACTGGCGATCGCCATTCTTGCGGCTTCGGCTTGGCCCATGAAGCCGCCTCCTTCAACTTTCACGCGAACGTCGACGTTGCCTAGCCTGTCCCCTGCCAGCATCAGCGGCTCGGAGATTCTGGCACGTGCAAGTTCCGGGGAAATGGAACTTGCAGGGAACCCGTTCACCGTCACATTGCCGCGTCCCGGCCTTATGACGGCTCGGGCGATGGCTGTCTTCCTCTTACCAGTCACTATGAGTATCCTTTTTCGTTCGCTCATGCCTTCCAGGGCCTTCCTATCTCTTCGGAGAGTTCGCCTACTGTGATATGCGAGTATCTAAGCTTGGAAGCCTCGGCATCAGGAATCCTAACGGTGGACTTCTCGCGGTACTCTTCAGGGACGCCTATGTAGACTCGAACGCGTTTGAGCGCAGTGGTCCCTTTGGGTTTCCTCCGAGGGAGCATACCGCGAATGACGCGTCGCACGTAGGTGTCGGGTCTTCGAGGATGCGTAGGAGCCTTGTACTGAGAGCCCAGTGTTCTCGTCCTCAGCCTTCTCTTTGCCTCCTCGACAATGTTGGCCTTGGTTCCGGAGATCACCGCGTTCTCTGCATTTAGGATGACGACCTCTTCTCCTTGGAGTGCGCGTTTCGCGACAAAACTGGCAACGCGTCCAAGTATCAGATTGGTTGCGTCGATGATCAGAGGCTCCTTGGGCAATTGACTCTCACCTCAGGACCTTGACCTTGCTTCCTTCGGGGTTCTCGTCTGCAAGCTTATTCAGGCTGACGCATGATCCCCCGGCTTTCTTGATCTTTGCCTTCGCGCCTTCAGAGAAACTGAAAGCACCGATATGGATGGCATGATTGATTGAGCCGGCGGCCAAGACTTTTCCGGGAACCGCGACCACATCGCCCTTCTTTGTGTTTCCTGCGATCCTACTGACGTTTACGGCAATCCTAGACCGCCTTGGCTTGCTGAGTAGTTCTGCGATCCACAACCATATGGGCGACTTCTTCTGTCTTCCTTTCTTCTTGAGAGAGGCGATTGTGTCGTTCAGTTCTGGATTTGTGATTCCTGCTCGCATAACTGTGATACCTCATCGCTTCTGTTCTGCTGCGGCAAGTTGCCTCATCAGCTCAGCCTTCTCGCCGAGTATTGCACCCGCTTCCCTGACGATTCTCTTCGGGGAAAGCGCGCCGGTCGTTTCAATACGAAACACGAAAGCTGTTTCATCAGCCTTGACTTCCACCGGGGCGGATTTGCGTTGATCTAAGGGAACAACTCGCTCCACGCAGGCCATGCACAAGATGCACGCAAGCTCGTTCTTGACGGAGATCTTCCGTTCCGCATCTGAGGCGAACACTCGCGTAGGGCAGCACTTGATCACCTCTTCAGGGTTTGAAAGGTTCTCAGCGCGTAGAGTGATCTTGGGAAGATACTTGTACGCGGCCACCGAGGCTGGTTGCCATTTCGCGTGTTCGGAGCCCCTTCCCAGACGCGCGTATGCTTCGAGCCTGATCTTCTGTCCAGGCGCGAGTTTTGCGATGGGTATCCTGTCAGATGCGGGAGCAACTTCTGTTGCGGGTTTGAGGTCCCCGGAGTAGACTGTGATTGTGCTGTCACTTGCCTCGGCCTCAAGCACGAAGGAGGCGGTACACTTTGCGCACCCAAGCTCGCTCTTGCAGTCGCATTCTTCGCGTGGAACATACGCGTCCAGATCGGTCTTCAAGGGAACGAGACCGAGTCGGTGAGCGAGGATCTCATCATACATAACGGAGGTATTCTCGACCAGAATTACGTCTTCGATCGCCATCACGGGGACATCGGCCAGTACTGCGCGTCGGAGGGCGTTTGCGAATGCGGGAGCGCTGTCTCGCAGAACGAACCTGAGCGAGTCTCCCCCTTCTTCGAGGATCTCAACCTCCATGACGCGCATGACCTTCTATGTGATTTTTCAGGTGGGGTTGCAGTCTAGGCTTTCAAGGCGCTTATAAACCATTACTGGTCAAAAATCATACTCAGACAACAATTCGCAAGATATTCTCACAAACCTCGTAGGAAAGACTCGATGATGATCTTCGTTGACAGCGGATGCTGTGTTGTCTCCGCGAACCTTGAGGCGAGGTCATCGACCTGTGCGAAGATGGTTTTGCGTCCGTAGAAGATCATCGGAGGAGAGATCTTCTAGAAGATCGCATCGGGCGCTCGGAGAAACTTGACACAGTCTATGAGCCTCTAGCGCACCGAGTAGTACGCTTGGCCTATTTGTTTGATGATGCGAAGGCGTCAGCGCGTCAGCAACTTCGCACATAACTAGTCTGAATATCTACAGCTGGAAGATTTGTCAGAGTAGCGAGAGCCCGCATCAGGCGAGTCCGCAGTCGTTCCTGAACCTTGGAGAAGAATCTAGTCCCGAGTCAGGACTTCCGGATAGGTAGAAGTGCAAAGCGCCGAAACCGGATACTCCGGTTTCACTCGGAATCGATTGATGCCTAGGTTGGGGGTATCGCAGCCTGAACATGCTCGGTCGGAGTGAGCGATGCATTGCAGTGTGGACAGAACCTCTGGCGCAAGCCATTTGTCTTAATGTATTCGTGGACGCTGCGAGTCACCTCAGTGAAACTCACAAGCGTTCCTCTTGGACGCCCGGTCAAAATCGATAGAACATCATCAACGACGATGCTCTGCTCAGTCAGCGCATTTCTTCTGCTCATCTAGGTTTTCCTCAGCGAAGCATACGGTCGGAGGCGTTCATTTGAGAATTCAGTATACAATCACCGTCAACAACGACCTCCGGAGAGCTTTGACTTAGACAGCTTTGGTTCTATCCTAGATTAAGCTCGTAGCGCACACTTCCTACTCAGAATGGTTCGCGGATGGAATCGTGACACGAGAAGTTCATACATGAACTTGGCATATTTCTGCAGGTCAAACGGTGCCGAGTCAGTCATCTACGTTTTCTTCCTAAAAACGGCAATCCAAGGACTGCCGAATCACTTTTGTTCTCCTCTGCTGGTTCTTCTGTAATTCTTGAAGCGGCCCTCTGGGTATCGCGTGAATGTGGGAAGAACTGAACCGGCTCTTCGAGAGTACAGATCGAGACGATTGGACAGGTATGTGATCACTATGTATCTTCACTTACTTCCGAATCGACCAAATCGCTTGCACAATCGTTTCCAGTCATCTGGATAGGTCGATCTGAAAGCATCGATGAAGTCAAGAATGGTGAAAGCGGCTCTCGGTATCCTTGAGATCGTCTCTCTGATCTTGTCCTCTTCGAGGAGAGTCTCGGTCATAGTTCCGCACCCCTTCCCTGCTATAGTGATCTGACTTGATTTGACACATTCGGAACACGATGTCTGTTATCGCATCACGTAGCTCGACAAGGTGAAATAAGTCACTGCTTTCACAGGCAAAATGGCGACGACTGTGTCTGATGCGATCAAGAGCTATCTTGAGGCAACGGGGGCGCGGTACAAGATTCACAGTACCCGCGGTCCGACCATGACGGCGCCGGACGCTGCGAGAGAGCTACACGTTCCGCTCTCAACGATCGTCAAGACCATCGTCTTCACAGATCAAGACGACAGACCTTTGCTGGCAATACTGACGGGGGATAGGCGAGTCGATAGAGGGAAACTCTCCGCTGCTGCAGGAGCGTCAAGGGTCAGAATTGCGTCGGCTGAAGACACAAAGAAGTTTACAGGGTTTGAGGTGGGAACCACGCCCCCACTTGGGCATACACAAACGCTCAGAACAGTAATAGACCAAACAGTGATGGGTTTCGACAAGGTGTATGGCGGCTCGGGAACGACCGATGCGCTGCTCGAAATCAGTCCGCGGGACCTGGCGATGCTTACAAACGCGAAGATAGCTGACATCTGCGAATAGGCCATGCAAATATGGTGAGATTTCGTGATTCTTGTTACAGGCGCTGCGGGCAAGACAGGTAGAGCGGTCATCGCTGCTCTAGTTGCGAAAGGACAACCTGTGCGTGCTCTTGTTCACCGTGATGAACAGATAGGGCTGGTTCGTTCACTGGGAGCTGAGGAGGCTGTCGTCGGTGATATGCGTGTTGAGAACACGCTGAGAAAAGCCGCTCGTGGCGTCAGTGAGCTCTACCATATCTGTCCGAACATGAGCCCTGAGGAGGTTCAAATAGGCAGAGTTGCGATCGCGGCAGCACGCGAAGTCGGGATCGAACAGTTCGTCTTCCACTCCGTTATGCATCCTCAGACTCAGGCGATGCTCCACCACTGGAATAAGCTACGTGTAGAGGAGGCTCTGTTCGAGTCTCACCTGTCATACACGATCCTGCAGCCGGCCTCGTACATGCAGAACGTACTAGCGAGTTGGCAGAGCATTGTCGAGCGAGGATTGTACGTGATACCCTACTCAGTCAACGCACGCATGAGTATGGTTGACCTAGAGGACCTCGGCGAAGCGGCTAGCGTTGTCTTGACCCAGCCGGGTCATATGGGCGCGATCTACGAGTTAGCCGGGCCGGAGATTCTCACACAGACACAGGTCGCGGACATCTTAGGCAAGCACGTGGGACGCTTGGTTCGTGCCGAGCAGATGGCCATCAAGACGTGGAGGCAACAAGCGCGGACCTCAGGGATGGGAAGGTACCAGATCGAGACGTTGGCCAAGATGTTCGAGTATTATGATCGCTGGGGTTTCTGCGGCAACCCTCGTATACTACGCACCTTGATTGGACGAAACCCTACGACATTCGAGGCTTTCTTGAAGCGAACAATCCAACAGCGCATGCAGCACTAGGGTCGGACTTGGACGGCGAAGCCTTGGCGATGGGCTAGAGATGAAGAATTTCTCTTGCTAGGATAAGCCTTTGAATCTCAGAGGTGCCCTCACCGATCTCAAGCAGCTTTGCGTCTCGATAATAGCGTTCGAGCGGGTAGTCTTTCGAGTAGCCGTAACCTCCTAGGATTTGGATCGCGCGTCGTGTCGCCTCAACTGCAACCTCGCTCGAAAAGACCTTTGCCATCGACGCTTCCTTGATGAAGTCACGCTGCTGGTCTCGCAAGTAGGCGGCATGGTAGGTGAGCATGCGAGCGGAGTGGATCTGAGTGAGCATGTCGGCGAGCATCCATTGAATCGCTTGAAACCTTGCGATTGGTCGCCCGAAAGCCTTTCTCTGCTTGGCATAGTCGACGGCGATGTCGAATGCAGCTTGGGATAGGGCGACGCCTCCGATGGCTGCGCCTATCCTTGACTCGTTCAGAGTCATCATTGCGATCAAGAATCCTTGTCCTTCATCACCGAGCACGTTCTCTTTCGGAACCGGGCAGTCCTCGAAGACCAACTCGGCGGTTCCTGTTCCTCGGAAGCCCATCACATCAATCTTCGAGCCTACACTAAATGGTGAGGCTTTCTTGTCGACCAAGAATGCCGTGATCTGGCCGTGGTCGCTTCCCGACCCACCTGTCCTTGCGAATACGAGAGCTAGATCAGCAACCTCTCCTTGAGAGATGAAGGTCTTTGTCCCGCTCAGGAGGTAGTGGTCCCCCTCGCTGATGGCTTTCGTCTCGATTGAGGCGACATCTGACCCCGCTACGGGTTCGGTGAGGCAGAAGCAGCCGATTCGCTTACCAGTAGCCAGATCTCGCAGGTATGTGTCTTTCTGTTCCTTGTTTCCAAACTTCGTTATTGGAGCAGATGTGAGCGCCGTCTGAATTCCGACAAGTAGAGAAGCTGACATGCTGACTCTTGCGATCTCCTCTCCAGCCACAGTGGCGGTCAAGAGATCGAGGCCTGATCCCCCGTACTCTTGTTCGGTCCACATGCCGAAGAGCCCTTGCTTCGCCATCTTCTCGAAGAGATCCATCGGATACTTATTCTCACGGTCGATCCCATCGGCGATTGGAGCGATCTCCTTCTCAGCGAACTCCTTCGCCATCTGGCGTATGGTTTCAGCCTCTGGCTTGAATTTGATCTCCCAGGATTCGAGCATATAGGCTGGGTATAGCATCTGAAGCCCTTAACAGCTTTCATGCCAATGACATGCCGGGCGGGGAGATCCCTTCGTTGAGCTTCTCAATGCAAGACTCGAACACCGCGGCGTCAAGAGCGATAGGATTGATTCACGAGGGCAACCTTGAACAGGTCCATGTCGTCCTCGATCCTTTCGCCCTCGCTCGTACCAAGTTCCCGATACTGGATCGGATAGGCGCGAGGCTCGGGCAGTCGAGTTTAGAGAATCGCGCACTGCTCAAAGCACTTGATGAGATGATCCCCAGAAGCTCGATCGGATACTACGTAATTGCGGGCTCAGCACTCCAACAGCGTTTGGGGCAAGACATGATGAGGTGCCTTGCAAGTGCGGCAAGTTACATCATAATCGGAGATCGTTGGGATAGATGCGACACGATGGCTGAAAGAGTGTGGGGCGAAGCCCTCATCGAGAACTTCGACCAAGCGTATAGGTACTTTGCCAAGATGGTGAGCCACGAGAATAGGTGGATACGCCGTGCGGTTGGTGTCGCCGTACACCACTATGTAAAGAAGAAGCACAACACGGAGGCGGAGATGAGAAGGCTTCTGAGATTGCTAGCACCCGTGGTCGGTGAACACAACCGCGATGTGGTCAAGGGCATTGGTTGGGGGCTGAAGACTATTGGGAAGTACCAGCCCGAGCTTTTGGTCAAATATCTGAGGGTCCAGACGAGGCGAGCTCATCTAACGAAGCTGATGCTCAGAAAGGCCGCTACCTACCTTCCCGCTTCCGCAAAACGGGAATTCCTCGGTCGCTGAAGAGCTCTCCTAGTGATGCCAATGAGCGAGGGCACGGTGTCGGACGATCGAAGACCTACCGTGACTTATGTTCCCTATCAGCCGAGGAAGATCTTGAACGTTCACAAGCATGTTGACGGGGGCTGGTTCTGGGACAAGTACAGCGCGCACCCGTATGTCGGCTGTCAGGAAGGTTGTGTCTACTGTTACTGGCGGGACGAGAAATACAATATGCTCGCACGCGACCCGCACGCCGCTGATCTTCTTGACCCGTTCTCTCAGTACATCAAGATCAAGACGAATGCCGTTCAACTCTTGCGAAGGGAACTGTCACGAGTTCCTCGGGATATCATAACGGTCGGCGATTATCAGCCCGCTGAGGGACGGTTCGGCCTCTCACGTGAGATGTTGAAGGTTTGCGCGGAATTCGACTTTCCGATAGTGATTCTGGAGAAGTCCCCTCTCGTCTTGAGGGACCTAGACGTGATCTCTCGAATCAACGAGGAGTCCTGGGCGTGCGTCATGTTCAGCATAGCACGGGGCGATTCGGAGAGCTATGGACAGATCTTCGAGCCGTATGCTCCGAGGATCGAGGGGCGATTCCGAGCGATGAGGAAGATCTCTAACGCTGGAATACTGACAGGAACGGCCTTGATGCCTATCCTCCCATTCATTTGCGACAACGACTCGAACCTAGAAGAGGTTGTGAAGAAGACCGCGGAGAATGGTGGCAAGTTTGTGCTAGCCGCCGGGTTGACAATGAGCGGAGCGCAAGCTAACTATTTTCTGGAGGCCTTGAAGAGACACGATCCGAAACTCGTCCCGAAATACAAGGAACTCTACGGACGGTCATACAGCCCACAGGATAGAGAATACATTGGAAAGATAGGACTGAAGGTCAGAGAACTTTGCAGAAGCTACGGCATCCTAGATAGAATGCCAAGATACGTTCCGAAGGGCAACCTCGCGACGAACAAACGCATTGCGGAGCGAATCTTCAACAGATGCTACGAGATGGAGTTGGAGTGTGTGCAGTCCTACAAGATCTGGGCCTATAGGCGGGCAGGGTGGACCGTCGACGAACTGGAATGTGACATCTTGACACTCTACAAGGAGAAAGGGATCGAGGGGTTGCAGGCTCTCCCGAGCGTGGGGCCGAGCACAGCCCGATTCATCGCGCAGAGCCTCGGAGGGCTCGACGAAACGTCAAGCTGACATACGAACCCTACCGAAACGACCTCACCGCACATCAAACGAGAACCGAGCCACATTGAGATCACAGACACAACGCTCTCAAAGACACACGAACCGGTCTAACAAAAGAGGGAAAGAAGAAGCGTGGAAGGGAACTCTGCTAAGTCTGATTCACTCTAACTGTTGAGTTGGCGACTGTTGTTGTCACCGTGAGACTCGCAACTGTGATTGTCATCGTTTCTGTCACTGTCACAGTTGAGGTGGTATCGCTCTGGGTCGCGGTTTCCGTCACTGTCTCCGTAACCGTGCTGTACTCCGCCAATATGACTGTCTGGATTTCGTCGTCGTCGCTTTCAGTCGTGGTGGTAGATTTGGGAGTCTGATCAAGAGTCGCCTTGCCGGTGAGTGAGAGGAAGTAATGTGAGGATAGCTTGCTTTCAGGTTGCGTGAACGTCACATTGGTTCCCTGAATGCAACCGTGGAGAGCAAGTTCGAGGGTGCGATTGCCATCACTGGTCTTTCCTTTGATCTCCATCGAGCCTTCATTGTTGACTTCGCCTTTGCCCTCAGTTATCGTGTAGTTCGTTGAACCTATTCGGAGAGTGCCAGTGAGAGCGTACAACTTCATCTCGCCTTGACCTTTGCTCTGCACTGAACCCAACAGCGTCAGGCTGGCGTCCGCCGTGACACTCTTCGACTTCGCCTTTGGAATGGAGAACGCTTGGCCATAAGCGTCAATCGATATGGGTGTTGATCCTTGCTGTGGCTTCTCGAACGCGATTGCCGGATAGAGCGATATCGTTGAAGATACGAGTAGGGCTAGGACGAGCGCTATTTGGCGGTTTCGAACTGTCATTGCTTTCACTTTTTGTGACCTCGAAGTGGCATGGAGATGGGTATATTAGTGTTCCGTCCGCAGCACATTAATGTCTCCATATCGTGGATCAGCTGCCCAAGGATTTCCAACCTTATACGGGTGCCAATCACTAAGCAAACTCCATGCCTCGTAAGCTGCCTAGGTCGTACCTCGTCAAGCTGAGGGAAGAACAGACGCGCGTCATAGTCGCGAAAGCGAAGAGTGAGGAGAGAAGAAAGAGGGAGGACGAGGAAGGCTTCTCAAAGGTAGGCATGCTTAGGTCTTTTGAGGGTGACTGTACCTCGTGTGGTCAGCGAACTCGCTTCATCGTGAACGATCTGGGCTACTGTAAATGTAATAGATGCGGATCACAAGCGAACTTCAGGCTCGGCCTGCCGTGAAGTCAGGATCGCCTCATTCTTCTCACAAACAACCCAAGAAACTCTCGGAACCGCGATGTCGGAACCACCGCTCCTGCTGCGATCGCATGTCCACCGCCTGAGCCTCCGACCTTGCGGGCGAGACGTTGCATCACCTTTCCAAGGTGTTGCCTATGTTCACCAGTCCCTCGGACTGAGACGCGTGTGTGCGATTGTGATCCAATGGTGTGGTGGACTAAGCTCGCATCGACTTTGGGGACGCCCAATAGGAGTTCCGCGCTCGTCCCGAGCGCAAGCCTGCCGGCTCGCGCTATTGCCACGCGCCCTCTCACTTCCGCTTGACTGTAGAGCTGTTTCTGGATTCTCGCCATGCCTGCCGCTTGCTGATCCGCGATACGACGTATGGCGGGGATCTGGTGAGGTAGTTGAAGTGCCGCCAGCTTCTTGACGGTCTCTTCTCTGAGAACCTTTGTGCATCTGTGAGAGGAAAGCGCTAATGCTAGCAAATGAGCCTCATAGGCGTCCTTGTTCCAGCTCGTTTTCAATAGAACCTCTCGTGTCAGACGACCAGATACCGGCGGGTCGGTCAGAGCTCCGTAGGCCGCCAAATTGATGGCCTCTTCGGGAAGTTGCTTTCTGAACGAGTCCCACACAAGCACGCTTGTGCATTCCTCTATTGAGTGGCAGATGATCGCTCTTGCTCTCCGGAGTGCGCTTCGTGTCCGTTGCGATAAAGGATGATGATCCACATACAGTATGCGTTCAGCTATCGCCCGAAGACCGGGGATCACTTGCTGATTCTCACCAAGGCCGAGGTCAGTCACGATGACCCAATCCATCCCGCGAGGCGCACCCGCTAGGACTTTCTCAAGATCCTCATATCCCGCCAAAGCGAAACGACAACGCGTGGCGCATCGAACAAGAGCCGCACTAGCAAGACCATCAGCATCGTCTCTATGGGAAAGACAGAAGACCTTCGACCCACCGGAGATGCGCACACCAACCTTCCCCGGCAATGATTCCTTCATGGATCGAGATCCGTCTCTAGGAGCGTTTGGCTACCTTGGAGTCCTCGAAGAATCCCTCTGTCCTCATAAGTTCTCTGTTGACGACCGGACAGATGGCACGTCTCTATTCAGGCGGAATTAGCGCAAACGTGGCCTGCATGTCGACCCTCTGCTTCAGTCGTATCCTTTGGACCCAGTAGTATACTACAACACCGACGCCGGACCACGCAACAAAGAGGAGAAACGAATTCGAGGAATCAATGATGAATTCCCCAAAGAGAACGAGACACGTCAGGAATGCGAGTACAGCCACTACTATGTTGAATCGGCCGAGGCTGAACTTGGCGTTCTTCAGTATCAGTGGTTTCTCGAACGATGCAGCGATGATTGTGACTGCGACTAGGATGTATGTCCACAGCATTCCAAGGGTCGCGATGTCGAGAACTCTAAGATAACCGGTATAGTAACACTCCACCACGGAAAGAAAGGACACGATGTACGTTAACGTCAGTCCAAGAGTTGGTATGCCGTTCTTCCCTACTCTTGCGAAGGTTCTAGGCATCATGCCATCGAATGCCCAAGCGAAGAGGATCCTTGAAGCACTCAACATCAGCGGGAAGATATCGCTCAGCACGGCAACGACCAAGCTGAGCGACAGGAACACAACAGCATCCTGCGGAAGAATGAGGCCGTACAGCTGCAGGACGTTTGCGTCTGGGTGAAGTGCTACGTACCCTGCCGCAAACTCCTTGGGCACGACGTGGTACACAGATGTCGCATAAAGCACATAGTACACAACGGTGAAAGCTACGCCAGCGACTATTCCTTTCGGAATCGCCATCTCAGGGTTCTTCACTTCTCCTGATGCGGCGATTGCTGTTTCAAGTCCCCAGTACGCGTAGAACAGCATGGCTGCTGCGCCCAGCAGCACTCTTAGGTCGAAGGCGTGCCCAGAGGTGATCGTCTCTCCAGTGTTCAGTAGGAACGAGACCGTTTCGGCGCCTAGTCTCGATCGAGCAGCGTCCAAGAAGTAGGCGTGATCTTGACTGAATCCTACAGCCGTTGTGATGAAGCCGCCAGCGACGAACACGATGAAGGAGACCCTGATCGCCCACTTGAATATCCGAGCGCCAGCGAGGTTCACCGCGAAGCACAGAGTCAAGATGGCCAACGTTAGCGTTGTGTCTCCGAGTTGTGTATGCTCGAGAGGGGTATTGATCAACTCGAGGAACTCAATCAGGAGCGATCCAGTGACGTAGGAGATGAAACCCAGTGCGGTCGCGATGCCAAACCACTTCGTCCACGAGGCCCAGAAGCCAAGAAACGGGTGGAACCCTCTGGAGATGAAGACATAGTCGCCACCGGATCGGGGAATCGAAGACGAGAGAATCCCGTAACAGAGAGCAATCAAGAGGGCTGGGACACCTGCTACCAAGAAAGCCAATGGGACGAAGTCCCGTATGCCAGGCATAGCGGCCTGAATGGTTATGCTACGCGCTGATATGGCCAATCCGATGAGAGTGCAGCAGGTCATTACGAAGACATCAAAGACGCTAAACCTGCGGCTCAGTCCGCTCTTCTCAGCGGCGAACCCCAGCTGATAGCTCTGCGCCCTCTCTCTGAGCTTCCTCGTCTCCGCCTGGATATACTGGAAGTACAGGGTTTGGGTGATCTTGTCGACTTCTTCGTGGATCTTCTCCCTGTCTATCTTGATCTCAGTCTCCGCCATCTCGTTCCCTCAAGCTTGATTTGCCTTTGCGCCAAGGAGTAAGTGCGACCGCCCGTGTCCAGTCAGTGTTCTAGCGAGTGCCAGATGGTTCTCAAGTCCCGAGGATCAGATAATCCTTGTCATCATGTTGTACTCCAAACGATCCTGCGCACCAAAGCTTCTTGCAGAAATTGAGAGGGAAAGCCTGAAAGCTGGCGCTACGTTCGTCTCGGCGACAGTGCAGGCGCGCGACCATTGATACAGTGCAAGTCCCTAACGAAAAAGTTCGGAGACTTCGCCGCGGTTGATCAAGTCAGCTTCGATGTGCAAGACGGCGAGGTCTTTGGTCTCCTTGGCCCGAATGGCGCTGGTAAGACCACTACGATGCGTTTGCTCAGCACAGTCCTCAGACCAAGTGGTGGGACTGCGAGTGTTGCTGGTTACGACCTGATACAGGAACCGCAGGCAGTCAGAGCCTCGATCGGCGTCCTGCCTGAAGAAACAGGCCTCTACGACCGGCTCACACCAAGAGAACATCTACTCTACTACGGACAACTACACGGAATTCCGGGGGAGGTATTGAGGAAGAGAATCGATCAACTGCTCGAAGTCATGGAACTGGCCGACAGGGCAAACACGAAAGTCGGCGACTTCTCGAAGGGCATGAAACAGAAGGTCGCCCTTCTTCGGGCCTTCGTCCATGATCCTCCGGTGTTTCTGCTCGACGAGCCTACTGCAGGACTGGATGTGATGAGTGCTCGCTCCATCCATGCGTTCGTGGAGCGATTCCGAAAGGAGGGGAAGGCCGTCATGATCTCGACGCACAACATGACGGAAGCGCAGAAGCTCTGCGACCGAATCGCGATAATCGATCACGCCAGAATCATCGCGACTGGAACACTCGGAGAACTGGAAGCTCGCACCGCTCAGAAGGACCTCGAGAGCGTCTTCGTTCAGCTCGTGAGAGATTGAGGGATGGACGTTGGACTTCATGAGAACTCGAGCAATCGCAGCCAAGGAGCTCAAAGACGCCTTGCGTGATCGACGAACAATTCTAGCCATGATCGTGATCCCGATTCTGGTTCTTCCGGTTATAATGTTCCTCCCGGCGTTCTTGGCGAGTCCTGAGAGAAACCCCGTGCAGGTCGCTGTCATCCAAGCAGACAACACATCGGACGATTTCGTTGCAAAGCTCACGTCGAACCAGATCCGTGTCGTCAGAATCAGAGGTGAAGAGAACATCACCAGACTGATACAGAATGGAGATTACGAACTCGGGATCGTTCTTCCAGCAGATTTCTCCCGTATACTCGAAGGCCCCGATCAAACCGCAACGATAACAGTATTTGTGGATCAGAGCAGCACTAGAGGTTCCATCGCGCTGAGCCTATTTCAAGACGCCACGACACAGTACGCAGACAAGATCGTTTTGGAGAGACTCGCGAAGACAGGGTTGCCTCCTGAAGTGCTTACGCCGATAGAAACGGACGTGCGCTCAGTCACGGTCACCGGAATTGGCTCGATATTCCTTGCATTGCTGCTTCCACTCTTTCTCGGGATCTACGCAGTTACAGGAGCGATGTACTTCATCATGGACACGACGGCCGGTGAGAAAGAACGGAAGACATTGGAGGCGCTTCTGACGATGCCGGCGACTCGCACGGAGATAGTAGTCGGCAAGTTCTTGATCGCTGTCCTGATTGCGCTCCTCTCATCCGGACTGGCGATACTCGGAATGACAGGGGGAACTATGCTAGTGTTCGGAGCCTTTGGCGAAGCTTCAGCTCCGGGCCTTACCATTTCGTTGCCTAACCTGCTTCTGATCGGTTTGGCTACGCTCGTGCTCGCCATGACGGCCGCTTCAATCGAGATGGTGGTCGCCATCTTTGCTCGAAGCTTCAAGGAGGCGCAGAACCTGCTTTCCCCGTTGACGCTCATAGTCGTCGTGCCCGCGATAGGCATGCAGTACATGAGCGAACAGATGCTTCGGTCTCTAGCCGTCGCACCCATATTCAACGCGATGCTGATGATCAGAGATGCTCTTCTCGACAGAGCCTCCTTGGGTAACGTCGCTCCCGAGTTCATGTCGGCCTTCGTCTACATGCTCATCGCGCTGGCGGTCGCGATCAAGATATTCAACAGCGAGAAAGCAATGGTACGCTATTAACAGACAGCACAATCGGAGTGTTGTTCCGTATTTCCTTTCTAGGATTTGGTAGTGTACTCTGTCTTTCAGGAAGCCGGTTAGGATCATCCGATACGGACACGGACACCAGCCTTTACTAAATCGAGCACTCCCCGAGTAAACGAACCCTTGTTGCTCGCTCTACAATCCGATAGAAGAGAACCTCGCGCCCATGATCACGCTACGACCGAACCTCCAGATGGCTATCCATAAGTAGAGCTGCGAACTCAAGCATGCTTCGTCAAGTCGGGAGAGCTGGGATTTGATTTCTTTTGTTGGACTATGGAAAGGCAAGGACTTCCTCAACACGAACGATTTCTCACAAGAAGAGATCAGACTGGTTCTGGACGCGGCGGACGCGTTGAGGAAGCAGTATCGGTCAGGTAAGAAGCATCAGTATTTGTCCGGGAAAACACTGTTCATGTTGTTCTACAATAGGTCCTTGAGGACCCGTAACTCATTCGAGGCAGGCATGTACCAGCTCGGCGGCCACGCCCACTTTCTTAGTCCACAGGATGTCTACACACCCGCGCTTCCAGAAGACATGGTAGCCTACCAGACCGAGGCTATCTCTGACGTGAGTCGTGTGTTGAGCAGGTACGGGAATGCGATTGCGATACGAATCTATGGCGACGCCGCCAAATGGATCATAGGACGCGGACACAAGGTCATACAGGAATTCGCGAGACATGCAACCATACCAGTGCTGAACATGGAGGATGACATGTATCACCCGTTTCAGGCGCTGGCGGATGCCCAAGCAATGAGGAACGCCTATCCCAAACTGAAAGGCAAGAAACTCGTCGTCTCCTACGCCTATTCCGGAGGCCTAAAGCCGCTGGCTGTTCCTCAAAGCGAAGTCCTCATCGGAACACAGATGGGCATGGATGTGGTTCTTGCGCATCCGAGAGGATTCGAACTGGAGGATGTGGTCCTTGGAGCGGCGAAGGAAAACACGGACAGATACGGAGGACAATTCACAGTCGTCAACGACATGAGAGAAGCGTTCCAAGGCGCGGACCTTGTATACCCGAAGGCATGGTCGCCGAAGAACTTCTTCCCTCCGCACAGCAACGCGCCCGACAAGACGGCCGCAACTACGTATCAGGACAAGTTCAAGGATTGGATTTGTATGCAGGAATTGATGGATCTCACCAAGAATGCCAAGTACATGCACTGTGGACCCGCAGATCGGAGCCAAGAAGTGACGGACGATGTCATCGACAACGCAAGCTACTCCCTGTACTTTGAAGAGGCTGAGAACCGCCTTCACGTGCAGAAAGCCGTGATGGCATTGGTCATGGGCGATCGTGCCCGTAGCCGACGAAAATGAGGGATAGCCACACGAGAAGGATTGTGAATACGGCTCCCTCTAAATGCTAGCTGAACACGGAAGCTCGCCCTTCTCTGCCAAGTCTATGCGGTTCAGGAACCTCAACACCATTCTGACAGCCAACAAGTTGAGAACATAGCACGCGACGCTACACGGCTCCCTGTATCCCTCCAGAACCGCCAAGAGTTCCTCCTGCCTACAGATCTCAAGGTTCTGGCCCTGTTCAGATCAGGAAGTCACTGATCCGTGTCACATGGGGCTAGGTCTTCAGCCCCAGAACCTAATGAGAAGTATCACGTTGGCGACTGCCGTGGTGAGGAGCAGGATGACCATTCCGACCTTGGCGAACTCCACAAACGTGATCTTGACGCCCCTAGCTTGGGCTAGACCCGTGGCGATGACGGTTGCTGAAGCCCCTATGATTGTGCCGTTTCCTCCAAGCCCGGTTCCCGCAGAGAGCGCCCACCAGAGCGGGTAGACATTCGCGCCTGATAGGTTGCCGAGATCAACCAAGACGGGAATGAAGGCTGCAGTGAATGGGATGTTGTCTATGAATGCTGAGGCGAGGCTGGAGACCCAGAGAACTGTGCTCACTCCCAGCGGGACGTTCGCCCCTACAAGTGGCGATATGCTCCGCGCCACCAGAGTCATCCAGCCGGTCTTCTCGAGACCTCCCACGACGACAAAGAGAGATCCGAAAAAGATCAAAGTGCTCCACTCGACATCATTCAGGATCTCCGGCATCTTCGGTCCCCCGACGAAGAGTAAGATGACCGCGGCCGCAAGAGCAACCACGGTCGGGTAGATACCAACAATGTCCTGCAAAGAGAACAGCAACACAGCGCCAACAAGCATCGTGAGACCTGTCCAAAGCAGACGGCGGTCGGGGGCCACATCAGGCGCTGTGATCGCAAGTACTTCTGGCTTCTGCTGCCCCTCTCTTGCTTGGTTCATGTTTCGCCTAAATTGCCTCCGAAAGTACAGCAAGGAGACAGCCAGAGCAATGAGCGAAATTGGGCCCATATTGACCAGAAACTCTAGAAATGAGAACCCTGTCGCGGTCGCGATCATTATGTTCGGCGGGTCACCAATCAATGTGGCTATCCCTCCTATGTTCGAGGCAACTATCTCGCTCAGAATGTAGGGCTTGGGATCCAACTTCACCAGCTCCGCGATGTCGATTGTCACCGTGACCATGAAGAGAACGGTAGTCACGTTGTCCAGAAGTGCAGAAAGGCCAGCAGTCATGAGCGTAAAGACAACTAGGAGATGCATGGGTCTGCAACGGCATGCGTTTGCAACATGCACCCCAACCCATCGAAAGAAGCGCGCTTCTCTCAAGGCCCCGACAATGATCATCATGCCGAAGAGTAGCCCGATGGCGTTCACGTCAACATAGGCCGTCATTTCTTCAGGTGTGAGAATGCCAAACGCGTACATTGCTGCGACCCCAGCCATCGCTGCAATCGTACGCTCACGATAGCCTGTCGCAAGCAGCAGGTATGTCGCAAGGAAAATCAAGAGTGCGATTAGCTGCTCGCTAACGATCTGCATTTTGGTTCTGGGAACACTTGCCGGCGTGTCATCTAAGGGCGTACGTACTGCGGGTACGTACTCTGCATGCGTATTCCGCATACCTGAATGATTATGGTGGGCCCGTTCCCATACTACTGATCGTTCATGCGAGCTTCGATCTCTCATGAGAATGCTCTTGGAAAGCTGCTCTATTGACACGTTATCCTTGATCTTGCCGAATGACATCTTTGTTTATGCCTCATTCAGCTTCATGCTTATCATAACTTCCTTCGCGATCTACATGCTCGCCAGAATTCTTGACTGGTCGAGTAACAAACCGCTCCCAGGAGTAGTCGAGAGCTCCGTCTTCGGCGTTTTGCTGCTGAGTCTGGTTGCGATGATTGCAGTGCTCCTACTCCTTGGTGTCGATTTTATCCCAGTATTCGGGAAGCTCGGAAAGCTAGTTCTGTCGATAGTCGAGACGAGGGACTATGTTCCCGCGGCGATCGTCTGCCTAGCTAGTGGCATGATGCTAATAATCGCTCGATGGCTTTACGCTGTCTAGTCTAGGCCGAAGCGTCTCAAGACTTCAGCAACTTTCTCGTACTCGGACACAAAGCTCCTGCCCTTCTCGGTGCACGCCAGAGCGACAGCGTACTCAATGAGCCCCAGCGCCTTCATGTCCTCAAGGTGTGCGCGGAAACGGTCTGAAGGAAGATTTACCTCATTCTGAACCCTAGTGATTCTTGCAACACCGGCAGACTTCTCTTGATTCATTATCGAACAGAGGATATCGTAGAAGATCTTCGGACGATAGCGAGGACGGGGTCTCTTTGCTTTTCCCGAATGGTGCAATCATGATCATCCGCGAGGGAGTCCGGTAACCACGCTCGCAGCCTCTATCAAGAGCGCGACAAGGCCAGCGACCCGGAATAGGTTCGCTAGGGCAAGGGACCAGAATCCTTGGTCCAATGTCCAGAGCAAGACACTGTATTGCCCAAAGGCAAGCAGAATGAAGCCTACCTGTACTAGGAAGTTCACTTCATGTGGGTACTGCTTCAGGGCCTGGTTCAAGCTAAAGATGATGTAACCCAGTAGGCCTAGGTTTACGATTAGAAAAATCTGAGCTGCCACAGAGTATGAAGGAAGAGCGCCAAATGGCGGTACGACTTCGACTAGAATAACCACAACAATAGCTAGAAACGCTAGAGAGAAAAGCCAGTGAGAGACTGGGCCAGTCGCACCCTTCCGTCTTAAGAAATAGGTTCCTCCTATGAATGCAAATCCGTAGGTGGCTGAGAACAGCTCAAACCAGCGGGTGATCTCCATCGCTGCAGGAGATGCAGTAGATGCGGCAAAGAACAGGTAAGAAAGGGCTAGGAAACTGAATCCAATCGGAAAACCCAACAGGTAGTCTCTTTGCGTCACTCTGAATGATCTGAGCATCAGGTATGCTATGCCTAATGCCAAGCCTGCTGAGATTATGCTGCTATAGAAGAGCGGCGCGATCTCGAAGTCCAAGTGGCAGGCCTCTGTTCGTCGTCCCGACTAGGTGAATTCGAGCTTTGTTAATATTTGGGCGGCGTTGGCTGCGCGGATGAAATGAGGATGAGCTCTGAGAGTGATGATCCATATTGGACGATTCTCAAATGTTCCTACGTGATTCCTCCTCTAGCCCCTCGGCTGGAGCTGTCGTTCAGGCAGCTGATTTGTGTGTCTATTGGTGCGCATACGATTCCCACTGCCGGCAACTGAATTTGAATCATCATTTTGTGATGCGATGAGAAAGAAGTAAGATGGCGGGCGAGCTCAAAGCATCGTATGAGGTGCTCACGGAGGGCAGACCATTCAAGCTCACTTATCAGTTCATGAAAAGAATGAATGAAAGTAACACATGCACAATAGGAACAACCGCTGTCACCTCTGCCGATTGAATGAACAGAAGAACAAGCTCAGCCTTGCCGGGAACGGATGAATGATGGTTCAGCTCAGAACCGCTTGGTTCGTTCCAACGTTCGGTCACCCTCGACGAAGGTCAGCTCTCCGTCGTCATTGCTCGATCCCGACTTCATGACGATGTGAAGGTTTGAAGCTTTCTCTCGCATCTTTCAATCATGATCAGAAGACTAATGAATTGACCTCGTGTATCGTCCCGGCGGTTTCGAGAAATGACCATTCAATGGGACCAATTAAGATTCGAGCGGGCGAGTCTTTTCGACTGTATTGGAAGGACGCCTCTTATTGAGGTCGGGAGCATCCGTCGAGATGAGAAGATCCGCGCAAAGATCCTCGCGAAACTGGAGTATATGAATCCGACTGGCAGTCTGAAGGACAGGATCTACTATGAGATGATTACTCGCGCGATCGAGAGAGGTGCCCTCAAACCAGGCATGCAGATTCTCGAGGCCTCGACCGGGAACGCCGGCATCGCATGCGCTTTCGTTGCAACATTGCTCGGCTACCCCGCGACTATTGTCCTTCCGTCTGGGATGAGTCAGGAAAGGATGAAGTTGATTCGAGCGTATGGAGCGAAGATAGTCAACACTCCAGGCGCCGAAAGCGACGTCGACCTTAGTATCAGGAAGATAGAGGAGCTGAAACGAGAGAGCCCCGGCAAGTACTGGGAGCCAGCACAGTTCACGAACCCAGACAATATCAACGCCCACTACAAGACGACAGGACCCGAGATCTGGGAACAGACAAGCGGTCGTGTGGAGTGTTTCGTGGCCTCGCAAGGTACAGGCGGCACGCTCACGGGAGTAGGCAAGTTCCTACGAGAGAAGAACCCCAAGGTTCGGTTGTATGCGGTTGAGCCTGCTGAGGCGCCAATCCTCTCGAAGCGCAGGTGGGGAACCCACAAGATCGAAGGAATAGGCGACGGCTTCGTCCCGCGAAACCTGCACCTCGGCCTACTGAACGGCATAGTGACCACCACGTCTGAAGAGGCTATGAACATGACGCGGCGACTGTCGACGACCGAGGGTGTCTTCTGCGGCATCTCTTCAGGATGCAACGTCGCGGCCGCAGTCAAGATCGCAGTGAGGCATCCGGAGCTTGGCGTCATAGTGACCATGATCAACGACACTGGCCAGAGGTATTTCTCGACGGAACTGTGTGGTGAACCTAAGGCTGTGGAAGTCCCGGAACGTGAGCATCCACTCGACGAGTACAGCGTGTCACAGCTGAACAAGTATCAATCGTCTTGGGAGATCATCGAATAGCACGATCGCCCCAGAGGACGCTAGGGCGGGAATCGCACGGCTTTCCTGACGGCGTCTCCTATGTCTCCGAACCTAGCCGCGTCCTTGAGCGATCCCTCGAACTTGAATCGGCCGAGTATGAAGGCCCTCATTCGGTCTAGTTCCCCGGTCATAAGCCGATAGAAGACGTCCTCTTTCCCCTTCATTGTCACGTCTGGCTTCGCGTGAGTACCCTCCGAGAGCGATACGGTGCCGTTGTAGAATGTGAGATAGAACGGATCCTCTCCGTCGAGTGAGAATTGTACCGTCTTGTCCCATCTGTTCATGAGCTCTCTTGCCTTCGGAACCTCGTTCGCGTGTTCTGCGAAGTATCGCCAGCCGTCCTTGACTCTCCCCATCGTTCTCGCCTGCAAACCGCGAGTCGAACAGACGATTCGATTTAAGAATTCCTCAGCATTGCGCGAGAATGGAAGAAGAGACGCGCCTCGGTTCAGATCTACGAGCTTGACCCATGCTGACGTTATCAACGCAGCGATCCTAGAGCATAGTGATGGGATGCATGAGCTCGGCCTATTGTCAAGTGCGGATTGGTGCTACTACCGAGTACCCTCGAAGAAATCGAGCGCTTTCGAGAATTCCGCTCGCGCATTTGCCGACCCTCGCACGGGAAACAGGTTCGGCGTTGAAAAGATTAAGAGCACGCGTATGATTCGGTTGACCTGATGGCGAGGCGGGAATCATCTCATGAGCTGGGAGTTCCTGTCGTATGTTCCGGCCGTACCCGAGGTATTCAACTTCTTCGTCCGAGCAGGTGCAAAGAGGGTCGTTGTCGCATGCACTCTGGTGGGTCTAGGGGGTGTCACGGTCAGGTTGATCGGTCGCTCGAGAACCTTCGGAGAATCAGACATGGACGTACGCGAAAGCACAACAGTTGATGTTACCGGACCACCTAAGTACGAGTACATGAAACGAGCAAGCCTTACCATCGAACCTCACCCAACCGTAGAGACTTGGACGCTTCAGCTGACATTTCCTCATCCTATGCCCCATCGAGTAAGCATCGAGGTCCTCTAGCACAGGCCCACGATACGAGAGCTCAGCAACGTGTTGAGACAATAGTCCGAGCGTTCGACGAGGAATGAGGAGCGAGTCCCGAACTGGACGCGAGAGATTCACGTGTAATAGAGAAAGGAGAGGCGAGGCCGTATCCAGGTTACCTCACGCCTACGTCTGAACTCTTCGACCCAGTAGACCTCGCGTCTGAGACAGAGAAGATTGTCAGCCGAGGTAATGAGAGAAGGTATACAGGGTTCTACGCTACTGGTGTGTATGGAGGCATCGCAACCGGCTACGCGTGCGGATGCTGCTTACGATGTGTCTTCTGCTGGGTGGACTGGAGCCGTGACTTTCCTGAGCGATATGGAGACTTCCACTCACCAGAGGGCGCGTTTGCAGATCTGACCGACGCGGCTCGGACGTACCATGTGAGGAAACTAAGGATCTCAGGCGCTGAGCCGACACTGGCAAGAGAACATCTGCTGAAGGTGCTGGACCTCGTAGAAGCCTCGGAATTTGATCTATTCATCTTAGAAACGAATGGTATCCTCTTTGGAGCGAACCCGAACTACGTCAGAGAGATCTCCAAGTTCATGAAGCCTCATGTTAGGGTATCCCTGAAAGCTGGAACTCCTCAAGCCTTCGCCAAGAAGACCGGTGCGGTTCCGGAGAGCTTTGAGCTTCCATTCAAAGCGATTCGAAACCTACTAGATTACGGTGTGAGCTTTCATGTTGCAGCCATGAGCGCAGACCCTCGGATAATGGAGAAGAAGGAGAGGGAGAGCCTCATCTTGAAACTTGCAGAGATCGACCCAAAGCTGGCGCTCAACTTGGAAGAGGAGGTCGTCGACCCCTATGAGACAACACTGGCAAGACTGGAGCATGCTGGATTGGCGTTGAGGTGGCCTCTGAGACGTATCTATGCTCCTGTCAAGCTCCCGCGAGAAGGAGAATTCCTCAGGCGTAGGCTAAGGAGACGCTCATACGTCGACTAGATGATTTTGTCGTACCGGTAGCATTCTTGCCCGCAAATTGATCATAGACAGTTGAGACGATACGCTGTTTCCCGGCCTGAGGATCTCACAAGTGATCGTTCATCGGCGACGAAGAGGGGATGCACACGAGATGTCCCGTCACGCGGGCGTACTATCTATCAGGAATCCTCTTCTGTAGGTCAAGGAGGAGACCCACGGTGAGAGGCTTGAAGCCTAGCTTCTCATACAGTCTCAACGCGGGCTCGTTTCTCGTGAGGGTTCCTGTCGTGATATTGACACTCTCACATATTGCCCTCTCGCGGAGCACCTCGAAGAGCCTCGTCGCGATACCCGATTTCCTGTGATCCTCTCGGACAACGATGTGTTCGAGTCCGTAGTGCCGGCCTGTCCACTCATCCTCGCCTCGGCAGAAGGACATGTATGCCACAACAGCGCCTTTGATTTCTGCAACATATACGCTGTCCAGCTCGTCTTCGTCGAAGTGCTCCTCCTCGATTTCTTTGGCAGGGAGTTCCAGTCTGTAGAGGCTCGCCAGGTCACGGTGCATTGCGTCTGTAAGTTCATTAATCGAGACTAGATCCTCTACTCTGGCTTTCCTAATCGTGATCTCCAAGAGAGGTCACCCTGTAGAGATAGCAATGAAGGTTCAGAATTGATGTGTGCTGCGTCCGATCTCTACTTTTCGATCTGTGATCCTATATCGAGCACACTTTCGGGCCGGCACCTATGGGCATGATACCGGCCTTTCAGCTCAGGCGATGGTGGAACATTGCACATTGAAGAATGCGAAGCGCGTACACACCAAGATATTCCGGGAAGTCATTTCCCCCTTTGTCACGTTGTTACAGCGCATTGGAATCTAATTGGTGGCCGACATCCGACGATCTCCCACGTCGAAGTACACTGAATTCATGGGAGAACGATTGAGCGAGGAGCTGGCTAGAAGCGGTATTCGGTACGTTCAGCCAAACTCATCAATCTTGCTAAAGAGTAGCAAACCTGCATCATGTGCGGTGAAGCGTCCTACCGATACTCTCATAGAAGATTCATCTCCGAACACCTTGAGCAACTAGGAGTCGAGGTAGTGCACCTCCAGTAGTGGCACCGTGATCGGCAATGGCCCGAGTCGAGGTTCTCCTGATTCCGGATCTCAGGAGGTCAGTGGAGAAGGCTATTCGTTTCCTTGAATCGAAATCCGTACTCGATCTGCTCCTACTGGATTTCCCCCAGACGCTGGAAAGAAGTGTCTCTAAGCTTGCAGAGTACGAGATCAGCTACGAGGAATTCATCCGCAGGATCAGGCGAGAACGTACGTTGCCGGAACCGCTTGAGAGTTGGACCTACCTAGCGGAACCTATCCTCAGGGTTTTGCCGCGCCTGAAGCTGACCAAGCCTGAACTGGAAGTGCGCTGTTACACTCCCGCTGAGGCACCGTTCTCCTACTCGGAGGACGCCCTCAAGATTGCTCGCCTCGCATACCGTGCCAAAGCAACGGGAAAGCTCGACGCCAGTCACTGGAAGAACACCATCATGATGATCTTGACTCGAACCCGTACTTACTTCGAGAAGGCTGTCACGAACGTACTCCTTAGAGCAAGGGGACGAGACGTGATCTGCTTCGCAGGCCTCGACGCATTTCGTCTTAAACGACGCATAGCTGAATACCTTGACCGAGTCACCGTGAGATCGATCGAGCCGCTCTACCATCGAACCCCTCTGGAAATCCTGCTCTCCTGCGCTTCCAGAGGCGATGTCAACGACGATCAGGTCTCGATGCTCGCATTGGCTCACGTAGAGTACCTTTACGAGTATGTGCTGAGGTCACGAGACCGCGACGAAGCCCACGACAGATGGGTCAAGCAGACAGTCTTCGCGGCAAAGACACAACCCCGGATGATGACCTGAACTTTAATCGGGGCAGACTTTGGAGCTGTGCCAATTCTTACGGAGGTACGCTTTCTCGCGGAGGCAATTGCGGATGTCGAGTAGCGAGTTTGTGTTTAGATACAGAGCGACCGTACATTGTGGCAGGAATGCTCGTTCGCTTCATTCTCTCATTTGGGTTCGCGCTTGGGATGAGCAGCTGTGATGGAGATTGACTCCTGAGCGCCTCTTTGTACTCTGCTATTCTCGTTCTTGTCGTTTGGTAGTCATGATCAACGAGAACTCTGTTACAGAAACGAGAATCGCGATGAGTCCTATCGGCAAGAACTCGTCGACGGCTAGACTGGAGATTGGCTGCGGACGGTGATACTGCACGTTCGGCGCCTGTTGGGTCAGCAAGGTTCCGAGCCTTGCATTGTCGCTTTCGCTTCCATGCATCGGAATCACGTCGTTAGGTTGAAGTGCCCTGACCATCTGAAGAGCCGCGTCAGGCGAGGCCGTAGGTGCGATGCCAGTTGGCATGAGCGCCAGTCTTGCTCGGCCTTTGTAGCCCTCTAGGGCAGAGATGGGTCCCGAGTCCGATCCATGATAGATCGAAAAGGGGCTCATGGTTAGGAGGTACGTCAACGGTTCGTTTCCTGGATGATCCGAAGCTATAGCTGTGATTTCGATCCCGGAGACTACTTGGGTCTGCGTCGATTTCATCTTGATCAGTTTCTCATGCGGGATCGGGGCGGTCAGTTGGGTGTACGCACCAGGGTTGGCAACTATCACAGCCCCGGTCTGGGACTGAATGGAAGAAGTGGCGGATTGCGAGAAATGGTCCGTGTGCTCATGCGTTATCAGCAGGACATCAAGTCGTTGGAGCTTTTGCACGTTGCTTCCTGAAATTATGTTGGCTGGATCTATCAGCACGACCTTCCCATCGGTCTTGAGTAGTATCCCCGAGGAGGCGTACCCTGACCAGGAGCCAACCCCGTTGCCAAGCCACATGACCACTACTTCTCCGGGATCGACTGGATGAGCATAGAAGGCATCCAAAGCATCAGGCAGTGATGCCTGGGGCATCACTCCCAAAAAATGAAACGAAGAGATCTCTGGGTACTGTGTCCCACATGTGGCAATCCTTTCGCCGACACAAAAGTCGCCGTTCCTCAAAGCCCACGCCGGATGCGTGAAAGCTAGGATTGCCAAGGCGAGCGTAGAAGCGAGCAGGATTCTGCCCCTCAACGAACCTCATCGTGTTGGTTGATAGTTTGGCACTTAACGCTTTTCAGACCGCCCCCAGACTCGGGTGTCAGCCACTCGGCATAGTGTTCAGTTCTAGGAAAGTCTATATCAGGTATCGAAAGTGTCAAGCTCGAAGCGCAATTGGCCCACGACATGCTCTTCGGCATCGGCTTGCTCTTCGTCATCGTAGGATTCGGCGTGGGGATGCTGGCTTTCATCATCGTGATTCTGAGTTCTGCGAGGGGCGCAGCGAGAACTCGCGGGGGAGGCGTAGTCATGATTGGTCCTGTGCCGATAATCTTTGGAACTGACAAGGAATCCGCTCGCGTACTTGTCATGCTGGCGGTCGTCTTGATGGTCCTGTTTCTGGTTTTATCGTTGCTCCCGATTATCTGGAGGTAGTGATTTGTCCCAACTCTGTGAGATCTGCACAAACCACGAGGCCCGCTACGTTTGCAGGCAATGTGGCCGACGGGTCTGCGCACAGGACTTGCATTCTGCCTCGTGGCTTTGCACGAGCTGCGAATCATCCGCTCGTCCCGCCGGCCGGGGACAAGTGAGAATCTTTCCCATTGGCTTGTCATGGATTTTCCTAGCCAGCTTCGCAATGATATTCATCGGCATGATCCTGATGGCGATGGCGTCCCTCACGCAAGGTCAGGGAATCACAAGCGGAGGCGCGGTAATCCTGATCGGACCGATCCCGATAATCATAGGCGGACCTGAGTCGAACTGGCTGATACCGCTTGGAGCCGTAATCACGCTGGTAGCATTGGCTGCGTGGCTACTGGCTCGAAGGAGAATCTGCCACTAACGGATTATCTCCGGACAGCTTCGAATCCTATCACGTCGCCTGTCTGTGCATCGATCTGGAACCGAAACAGTTTCTGCTCTTTCATGACGCCGGCCTTTCTCATCGTGAGAATGCCTTCGACCTCCCAAACATCCTTCAGCTTTCCACCGACGAACCAGATCTTGTTGAACTTCACATTGATCGACCTACCCGGGTACTGCGACTCAAGATAGCGTCTCGCCGCAAACTCAGCCGTGGTCGCGTCCTCAACCCGGACTTCATCGCTCATGGAGAGAACCTTCCGCTGTCCCACCTATGAGAACCAGTTGATTTATGGTTTACAGACATCGATCAGAGCAGGGTCCTGGTGAACCGAAAGGGAGTCATACAAGCGCCTCGACGATACCATGAGACAGCAAGTCGGCGCGAGAGCGCATCATCGACCCGATGACCGGATAGTACGCGTCACGACCGAAGACTGACCCAAACAGCTGGAGGCAGGATCATTACTAGCAGTATCGACGCTGAGAGTCAAGGTGAACGGTAGGTGGCTCGTGACGGTGCTGGGCCTTCCGGAATCAGTAATCTCTTCGCGTATCGGCCATGGGTCTACTTGAGAAACTTCTTGATGCTCTCCGGTATGTTGGGCTCGTAGAATACGCGGATGACCCATTTGAGTAGGTCCCGCTCTGTAACGATCCCCACGAGGCGCTCTTGCTCCACGATCGGAAGTCTCCGTATCTTCTTTGTGACCATGGTCTCGAAAGCCTCCCAGATCGGCATCGATGGCGGCGCAGTGACTAATGGCCGACTCATCAGCCGGGTGACCGGCCTGTCATAGATCTCTTTAGTCTTGGCAGGGCGCAGTGATCTACGTGTAACGTCGCGTTCCGTTATGATACCAGTCGGTTGTGCACCCTTCACGACGACGAGGCTTCCGATATCCTTCTTGATCATAAGCTGTAGAGCCTTCCTCACGGTAGTGTCGGGTTTGATCGTTACAGGGTTCCGTGTCATTATGGCTCCAACGGTGTCCTCCGTATTTGTAACCACGATGCTTCACACATCCGCTTGGAACTCTGCTATTCTGTGAGGTCATGACTTAAAGAGCCATCGCACATGGCGCGAGATGGCGGCGTATCGTTTAAGGATCATATCGGCAAGAACCGTTCCGAGTGTCGATTTCGACTGAGTTGCTTACTCACTTTAGGACCTTGCCTACGTAGTATGAGAGAAGACGCGTCTGCACAAGTAGCGAGAGTAGTACCACACCGAATGTGACCGCTACAATCACTCCCTTGAAGGGGAACTCAGGCAGCGACAACGCCAATGCGGCAGACACGGCGCCTCTTATCCCCGCCAGTGAGGCTATGTTACGCCACGACCTCGGAATCGCCCCCGCAAACTTCCTCGCTGGCACGAGAACTGCTTCTATGCTGACATATCTCGCCACAAGAACCGCAAGGAATGACAGAACGATCAGCGGCCCATACTGCAGCAGGTACTGCGCGTCACAGGCAAGGCCGATGAACGTGAAGGCTGCTGTGTTAGCGATAAAGGCTGCGACATTCCAGAAACCAATCATTAGACCGTTCTGTGATTCCTCAGACTCCGTGGTTTGATAGTATCTGCCTATGTACAGTCCCAATACTGCCACAGCCACTATACCTGAGAAGCCCAATACGCTGGCAAGCATGAACGATCCGTAGGCAACGCCTATGGAGGTCATCACTTGCGCGTTCTTGTCTGACAGTCCGGCGATCAGCTTGGTCGATATGAACGCCAACGCTAAGCCGACTATTGCGCCTCCCCCGAACTTGACCAAGATGTCGATCGCATTGGTCAGAGGATTGAGCGTCAACGCACTAACGGCTGAGAAGAGGGCCAGCGCTGTCGCGTCGTTGAGAAGCGCCTCGCCCTCTATGATCGTGCCGAGTTCTTTTGGAGCCTTCACCTTCTTCAATGTGTCAATGACGGCGGCGGCATCTGTCGGCGAGATGATCACTCCGAAAGCCAGAGCGGCGATCAACGAGAGGGGAGTGAGAAAGCCAACAATGAGTGAACATACGATCACTGAAACAACAACGCCCACCACAGCCAGCAAGACTACGGCTCCTTGCACCTTCCTGAACACGGCGTAGTGCATGGTCAGCCCCGCCTGGAAGATCAAGGGCGGCAAGACAACCGAGATTATCAATTCCCCAGTAGGCTCGACGGCCGGCGTGGATGCAGCGTGGTACACTATGGATACGACTAGGCCAACCAAGACGAGAAGAGTTGTATAGGCTACCTTGAGCTTGGTTGAGAGGATCGACACGGTAGCGCCTACGAACAGTATTAGGAGCGCAACGAATCCGATGTTCAAGTCAGATCAACTGGATCCTGCTTTGGTGTCGCGTCAAGGGTGTGCGTCAATTCGATGCAATGTTTCATCACACAGTCCACGCAGCCATCATATAATTTGTCCCATCTAGACTGCGTCATTTCGGGCCCTGCTTCCCGCTTATCGCTTCGACGACTATCCGTACGATTCCGACCTTTCGTACGCTTTCGTCGTCTCCAAGACGGCCTAGAACCGAGTCCGGTTCGGATTCATGCCTTCGGACGAGAAGCTCAATCCCACGACGCTTCTCTGCTAAGTCTGCGACTAGATGCGCCTCTCCCCGCAGTATGAGCGAGCGGTAGGCGTGGTCGCACTCACCGTGAATGTAGCCACGGTCTTCGACGACGGTGACACATACGCGGCGATTGGTCCCGAGGATGTCGATCTTCCGACCTTCAGTAGCGCAGTGGAACCAAAGCTCACGAGCCTGCGAATCCCAGACGAAATCTACCGTGAAAAGGTACGGTTCGTTGTCACGACAACAGGCGACTGTCATGATCCTTTGCGACGCAAGGATCTCCTCGATCGTCTTCTGGTCGACAAGTTCCTTGTCGGAACGACGAACGTGATAGCGTCCGGTCGCGTTATGCGTACTCGAACCTAGAGTGCTCATGATCCTTCAGATCACCGTGCAGGAGATCCCGCTGTGTCCTCACCGTGCGGATTTAACGTCTTCTGGACGTTTCAAGACGTTGACTGTGGGAAACCTGTAGGATCGTTTCCTTTTCGTGCGAAGAATCAGAGATGAATCGGTGGAATGAAGTTTGCCAAGTTCAGGCCGATTAAGAGTAGAATCGCTTGTACGACACATATCAGGCCGATCAGGATAGCGATTGGCGCAAAAGACAGGATACCTCCGATGATTCCGAGCAGGTCCTCAGCGAACTTGAACAGCAAGTACAGGAGCAACGTGACCGCGACGAATACCATGATCAACACAATCGTTGTCACGTGAAATGTGCCGTATGCGTAATAGGAGGCTAGGGCTCCTACAACGAATGCCACGAGCGCGGCCCATCTTAGGTTCTTGATGGGTCGCAGGAAGAGCATCAGACCCGCAACTGCGAGTATGACGAGCGTGGTCAGATCATATTTCTCACTTGAATAGAGCAGATACACCACAGCCAGTGCAGCGATCCCGAGCAGAAATCCCACTGCCACAAGCAGATGCGAGATTGCCTTCAAACGGCCTCGGAACAGGGGCGCTAGGGACGCGAAGCCAATCAGGAGTAGGAAGATTGGCAGATTATCCAAGAGGAATGCTAGATCCAATCACCCTAGCTTCCTGCAGCCTCCTCCGGCTGCCACTTGAGAGAGATGTAAAGTGGCTAATCTACGCGGCTCCCCCACGTGGGGTGGACCCTGAAGTCCCCGCCTCTGCTGGCCTACCTTTAGCCGCTGCCTTGCGTGCAGGATGGTCGCTCTTTGCGAGTGAACTTTCAGGTGCATATTTAACTCGCTCCTCTTCCGCCTTTGGCACCAGATACCCGGGAACCGAGACAACTTGTCCGCCGACTAATATGTGGCCGTGTGCTATCAACTGTCTCGCCTGTGACGGAGAACGAGCGAGCCCGGAGCGGAAGACGACTGTCTGTAATCTCCGCTCTAGCAGGTCTCTGATGTCCAAGTCCAGTGTGTCGTCGACGCTTGTCGTCTCGCCGGCAACGCCCATTCTCCTTAATCGCATGAGGAACTCTTGCTCGGACTTCTCTCGTTCCGAGCCGGATTTTGCGAGCAGTGAGCGTGCGTTTCCTCGCATCTCCGAGAGCATCGTCTTGTATCGCCAGAGTTCCCGCTTGTTTCTCAGTCCGTACTCGCCCATCAGCCTAAGCTCAACATCGAGTTGGTCTCGACGCCAAGGATGACGTGGAGTTTCGTACTTCTTTCTCTGCTTCTTCGGATCACCCATGTGTCCTACCCTCACTTAGCGGGGTTACCTCTTCTCCTCTCTTCCTTCTCTTGCCGCAGCCCTCGCCGCCTCGATTGCGGCTTTCTTCTTTACGCCGACCGCTCGGCCTTTTCTGCCGGTGCTCTTCGTTCGCTGCCCGCGGACCTTTAGACCTAGTGAGTGGCGTGTGCCCTTCCAGGTGCGAATTTCCTTCATGAAGTCGATGTCGCCCTTCACCCTCAAGGCCAAGTCGGGGCCGATCATGTGACTGTCCCTGCCGGTCTCAAGGTCCTTTCTTCGATTGTACAGCCTCGCCGGTAGGTTGTACTTTGTCGGATTCGCAACGACATCCTCTATACGGTCAACCTCGTCTTCTGTGAGGCTTCCAACTCGCATATCGGGCCTCAATTCCGCAGCCTTCACAACGGCAGCCGCGTAGCTAGGACCTATCCCACGTATCCTCGTAATGCCGTAGACAATCTTCTTCGACCCGTCGAGATCGGTGCCTACGACGCGGACGATGTGCCTGAACTCTCTCGACATCATTCAAACCGGCAAGCGGCTATCGCAGAGCAGATCAGGAATTAAACCTTCCCTAGATCTAGACCCTGCTTTCAACCATTGGTTGATGTCATGCCTCATGCAGAATGGCCGAAGGTTTGACTTGCGTTTTCCCTTGCCTGACTAGCTCTTCTCCTCTCATGCTTGAGGGAATCATCGCGATGAGGCTTAGTATCCCCGATACCAAGAGGGCCTTCCTGACGCCATTGAGGAACATCACCTGATCCGCGGCACTGACTACGGCGAGCTTGCCAGAAAGCATTGCAGAAGCTGCTTGGTACGGTAGCTCCGTCACGAGTATTGCCGCTACAAGGCTTATGCTGATCACGATACCCGAATTGAAGAGCGTCGACCTGATGGCTGCGGCAATGCCTCGCCGCTCTGGCGGTGCGGATCTCATAATCGAACTCATGTTCGGAGCCGCGAAAAGTCCGAGCCCGACTCCGGCCAGAAGAAGCATCAACGTGACTTCGACGACTGACGCGGTCGACAGAACTACAGAAAAGGCGAACAGACTTGCCGAGAGAACACCTAAGCCCATCGTGGTTAGGCCTCGTGATCCGTATCGATCGGAGAGCGCTCCACAGAGTGGTCCAACGGTACCAAACGTCACTTCCATCGGTATGAACACAAGCCCGGCCTCAAGCGCGTTGTACCCACGAAGTACTTGTAGGTAGATGCTTGCGATCAACGTGACCGAGCCCATCGCCAGCGCCATCAGCAAGAGACTCACATTTCCGGCGGTGAACAACCTATCTCTGAAGAGCCTGAGGTCGAGGATCGGATGGCTCGCTCGCCTCTCTTGGAGCAAGAAGAGCACGAACGAAACGCCGCTGATTGTTGATAGGGCAGCTGCCAATGGCAGGTATGTGGGATCCATCGTCCCGAACGTCGCCGCGAGAAGAAGCGTAGTCAGCGCCGCGGTGAATGACAGAAAACCCCACAGGTCGAACCTCTCATGAGTTGCAGGGTGGGAGACCTCTTTCAGCCGAACGTATCCCCAGAGGGTTCCGAAGATCCCCACTGGGACATTCAGGAAGAATACCGACCGCCATCCGGCAAGTTCGATCAAGGCTCCTCCAATTGTTATGCCTAGGACCGAGCCGACGCGGAACACTATCTGGTTGATGCCAATCGCGAATCCTAGCTGCTCAAGGGGAGTTGCATCAGTGATCAGTGCAATGCTGTTGGCTACAAGCATCGCGGAACCCACACCTTGCACGAGTCGAAATATGATCAGTTGCTCGCCCGTCTGGGAAATACTACAGAGAGCAGAGCCGACGGTGAAGATTGCGAATCCGATATTGTAAATCTTGACTCGTCCGAACATGTCTGTAAGTCTGCCGACAACTAGGAGACCAACCGTGACCATGAACTGATAGGACTGCGTCACCCATAGGATCGTTTCCAAGTCTGCTTGGAGGGCTGTGGCGATAGTTGGAAGACCTATGATGACGACTCGCATGTTGATGCCTGACATCAACATGCCCACGGCCGTCACGGTCAGAACGACCCACTTGTATTCCATACGCATGCTTCCATGCATCTCAGCCAATCGGCGGTCGACATCATAGACGCTTTCGTGTCGCGACACTCCGTTTGAGGGAGCGAGGCGAGCCTCATGCAGACTAACCCTTTCAGCCTTTTCCTCGCCGAGTGAACGAGCCGGGTCACCTGATCATTCTGTCGGGATCGCCTCGTTAGCACTCAAGTCTCCGCTGCGGCCCGTGGCCTGAGCTGTTTGGTAATCCTTAAGCGGATGATTTCAGATGTCCGTCGAGACTAGGAGCCGAGGTCCTACCGCACGTCAAGGGACAGGGAAGCGACCCAAGGATGGCAAGCGAACCGGTGATTCGCGCGGAGAAGCTGAGGAAGATCTATCGAATAGGCTCGATAGACTTCCCCGCCCTAGATGGTGTCGACCTCGATATCGATCAGGGCGAATTCATCTCAATCGTTGGTCCGTCCGGAAGCGGTAAGTCAACCTTACTCAATCTCCTAGGCGCTCTTGACAGACCCACATCGGGCCACGTCTATGTTGAAGGTTCCGACTTGTTCCGAAGGAACGAGAATCAACTTGCTGAGTTCAGGAACAGGAAACTCGGATTCATCTTTCAAGCGCACAACCTGCTCATGCGCACATCTGTCATCGCGAATGTCTCACTCCCATCTCTGATCGCCGGTGACTCACGAGCGAAACGCACTAAGCGAGCACGCGAACTTCTCGAGAGCGTCGGTTTGGGCGACAAGGTGACTCGAAAGCCCACAGAGCTGAGTGGAGGGGAGCAACAGAGAGTTGCCGTTGCGCGAGCACTGATGAATGAGCCTCTAATTGTCCTTGGCGACGAGCCTACGGGTAACCTTGACTCGAAGACCGGTGCCGAGATTGTTTCCCTCTTGAAACGCATCAACCAAGAACGCCGCACCGTCTTCATACTGGTCACTCACAACCCAGAGGTCGCCAACGAGACGCAACGTGTCATACACCTCAGGGACGGACGAATCAGCCATGTGGAGCGAATGCCCGTTTGAATCTGACTGATCTAATTGGATACTCTTTCGGCGCCATGAGGGAACGAAAGCTACGCGCCGTTCTAACGATCGCGATGGTCATGATCGGGGCGGGACTGATGACGGCGCTCAACGGCATGACTACAGGCATGTATGAGTACATGGGTGCCCAGTTTGGAACGCTCGGCGCGAACGTAGTCATAATACTGCCTGGTATGGAGTCAACCACCAGGATCACGGAGCAGACAGTCTCCGTCATTAGACAGATCAAGGGTGTGAAGTCCGCAGTTCCATTCGTCCAGCAAATAGCCACCGCCCAATCCGGAGGCGACATGGCATCGGTACTAATCACCGGGACGGATCAGAGATATCTGAAGGATATCTTCCCCGGCGTCGAGGTCGCAGAAGGCGCTCTTGCAGCTCCTCATGACTCTATTGGGTTGGTGTTGGGACACAATGTTGCGTATCCCCCGGACAAGCCTACACCATTCGCTCGAGTTGGCGGCGTTTTGACGATCTCATTCACAATCGTCAAGGACAAGCAGCCCGAGACAGTCAAGCGGACCTTCGTTGTTAGAGGCATACTAACGGAGGTTGGAACAGCGGGCATGTTCCTTCCTGTTGATCGAATGGTGTTCATGTCCTTGCCAGCCGCAACCAACCTCTTCGATACCGCAGGCAACTACAGCGGCGTGAACGTGATAACCAACGGCCCCGATGAGGCTGAGAGAATCGCCAGTGAGATACGTCGCATATACGGAAGGTCATTCGAGGTTTACACGTCGAAGACGCTCATCACGATGATACAGAACATCCTAGGCGCCTTCTCCCTCTTCTTGGGCAGTGTCGCCTCGGTATCTCTGATAGTGGCGTCTGTCGGAATCTTCGCGGGCCTCTACACCTCAGTAATGGAGAGAACGAGGGAGATCGGCCTACTCAAGGCGATTGGATTCAAGAAACGCGGAATCCTCGGCGTCTTCCTCGGCGAAGCCACCCTCATAGGAGTAATAGGTGGATTGCTCGGAGACGCCGTAGGCGTCGTTCTCGGATATGGCATGGCGATTATCGCCGGACAGGTTCGGGGAGAACTCACGACCGAGATGGGTGCTCCTCAGATCTCGTATGTCCCGCCGTTGTTTACGCCGGAAAACTTCCTGTACATCCTCGTGTTCTCGATTGTAGTCAGCATGCTGGCCGGTGCTTATCCCGCGTGGAGAGCTTCGCGACTTGACCCGGTTGTCGCGCTACGCAAAGAGTAGCGTCGACATGTCGCCCCAATTCTCACTGTCATAGCCCAATGTATAGTCGGTCTGCAAGGAATTTAGGAAGACCTCTCGCGACTATCTTGCTCGCGGCCGCGTCGATGTCGTACTCGACTCTGTATACGCGAAACTTCGCGTTGCCCGAGAGTTCGAGGATTGCGTAACTGGCTCGAGGGTCGCCATCTCTAGGTTGACCAACGCTGCCGGGATTGCCGAGCAGTTTGGAGTTGAACTCATGACTAAATGGCATGTGGGTGTGCCCGAGCAAGAGGACCTCTCCTTGAGATCCGTCGACGAGGCTTCTGAGGATGAACTCGTGAGTGCCCGGGTAGATGTACTCGTTGAGTGGGTCTGTTGGGCTTCCGTGAGCTAGGACGATCGTGGATCCGTCGGCAGTGAAAGTCACTGTCCTTGGCAACGATGAGACATAACGCACGTTCTCTTCTGATATCACCTTCCGCGTCCATTCCACTGCTTGAATCGCGTGTTGAACGAAGCCGTATGTGTCGCCGGTCGAGACCGCATAGTCGTGGTTTCCCATCACGATGCCTGCAGGTTTCAGGGATCTGATCTCTGAAAGGACTTCGTTGGGCTCGGCCCCATAGCCAACAAGATCCCCAACACAGACAAGAGCGTCGCAACCCTCTATTGCTGAGACAACCGCGCGAAGGGCATCATGGTTTGAGTGTATGTCTGAGACTACGGCAATTCGCACAGCTACGGCACTCTCGCGATTCGAGTCAACCAGATACTCAGGAATTGGCTTATTGAGGCATACCTACAATTCCTCAGTCGCGAGGATGTCACAGACCATAACGCTAAGCCTACGGGATCCCGGCATGAACCTGACTTCAGTGTCCGAACACTTGCATGTTCCGTACTGAGAGCTGTGATTGAGTGTGTTCGCCAGCTTATATCGACAGAGAGGTGACTCAAATCAGAGGAGGACGGTCTTTGGCGAACAGAAAGAGTGAGACAGAGACACAGAAAGAGTATCGCGGACTCTTCTCTGGCAAGTTGGACGAGCGTCAAAGATCGCTCGAACAATTCATCAGACGGAAATTGGCAGCTCACATCCTTAGCACGGACGAGCTATCGATCAACTTCTCGTCCATAACAACGGATGAACTTGCTCGACTGATCTCGCTAGACCCTTCAAAGATGATTCGGATTCTATTTCGTACCACAGGAGCTAGCCCACGTAGTGTTGCGCGTGACCTCCGAATCCGCATAGACTCAGAACCGACAAGCATCCGTCCGGGAACCGCAGAAGAACTTGCCGCCTACTTCAGAGAACTCCTGCCCAGTCAGCTTCCAATCAAAGCAATACTATTCCATGATAGGATCCAGCGAGAAACCGAGCTGATAAGAAACTACAAAGGCCGCTGGGAGGCATACATTCGAGACCTTCTGAATAGCGAAGGATGGCAATTTGGCAAGCGTCGCTTCAGGATCGACAACAAAGTCATCGAGATAGATGCCGCATATCCTATGAAAGGGGATCCTCTCGTCGCCATCGACGTGAAGAGGATAGAAGCATTGCAGGATTATCAGAAAAGAACAGACGAAATCAATGCCAAGGCACGCGAGTTGAAGACCGCTTACAAAGCGGTTTTCATGGCGTGCGTCTTCTTTCCGTTCATGGAAAGGAGGGAAATGGTCCTCAATCGGCTGGACAATAGCGTGGTCGATCACATTTGCTTTCAGGATCAGACTTCGGACATGACAGCCTACTTAAGAAAGATCCTTGGAGGCTCGTCAATACATTGAATGGACATGCTGTACTGAAACCATTAAATACATTCAATGTGCTCTGAAGTTCCGACCCTTAATGACCAGAAGACAGAAAGGGAACATATCACGCAGGAACGTCGTCCTCAAAATCGAAACCTATGACCGTCTGGAGAAATATCTCGTTGAACTCGTGAAGAGAAGGGGAGTCCCACGAATTACCTTCGACGAAGCGATTAACGAACTTCTCGACAGAGCTGGTTGAGGTTGGAGCAGACAATTGCGATCGGGAAGGTCAGTGAGATCCTTGAGAACCTGACAACACATCAAGCGGACCTTCTGATTCCGAAGCTGGTCAAAGATCCAACAGCCCTAGCTGAGATTGAACGACGAGTGAGATCCGTGCCCACTCACCATAGACTCGTGCTCGGTGATGCAAGGGATCTGCATGAAATACCGGATTCCAGCATTCACCTGGTGGTCACTTCTCCTCCCTACTGGATTCTCAAGCATTACAATCGAGTCGAAGGCCAACTGGGACACATAGCAGACTACGAAGAGTTCCTTAACGAACTTGACAAGTGCTGGAAGGAGTGTTTTCGGGTCCTAGTTCCGAGCGGTAGGTTAGTTGTCGTGGTCGGTGATGTCCTCCTTAGCAGAAGAAAGCACAAGAGGCACCAAGTCATCCCGCTTCATGCAGACATCCAAGTCAGATGCAGACGCCTAGGTTTCGCCAATCTAGCCCCCATCTTCTGGTACAAGATTGCTAACGCGACGTATGAGGCAGAAGGAAATGGAGGAGGATTCCTTGGCAAACCATACGAACCGAATGCAGTCGTCAAGCACGACGTAGAGTACATCTTGATGGAAAGAAGACCTGGGCCTTACCGCAGCCCTGACCCCAAGACCCGATTGCTGAGCGTTATTCCTGCGAAGAAGCACTCAATCTGGTTCCAGCAGATCTGGAACGATATCAAGGGCGAGTCCGCGCGCAATCACCCGGCACCTTTCCCTGAGGAACTTGTCGACCGCCTCGTCAGGATGTTCAGTTTCGTGAATGATACTGTGCTTGATCCGTTCGTTGGAACGGGGACAACAATGGTCGCTTCGGCTAGAGCCGGGCGCAACAGCATAGGTGTTGAGATAGATCAGAAATACTGGCGCTTGGCTCGTGACCGCCTCAGCAAAGAACTCCCCTCAATAATCACAAGACATACCGTAGAGTTGTTGCGCTGGTAGCTGCTCCTTCATAGAGAACCTGTAGCCGGGCAGTTGTTGGATCAGCCGTGCCAAAATATGCGCTCTCTTGCGAGCCAACCGATGCACGTATTGCAGAGCAGCCTCCATTATCTGATGAGGAAGAGCCTCGTCATGGCCGCACTTGAATCCATAGATGCAAAGTTCGAGCGCGACAACGTTACGTTTCATGCCAGGTTGGTCAGGCTCGAAAATGCAGTTTTGATTCTCTGCTATGAGGGAACGAGCAAGTTAGGCACTGTAGCCCTTGCGATGCCGGGCATCGTGGAGGAGAGCGTGGGTCGCTCGTCCGTGCTTTTAGGCGGCAAATTCCTCATGGCAAGCAGAGCGCTTGCCGAGCGGGCGGCCGGATCCTTCGGAAAGATGACCCTCGTGTCGCTGAATACGAATATCGAGGAAGGAGAGGCGTTCCGAATCTACGCCAAGCTGCTGGAGGATCTGAGGAAGACCTCGTCCGCTCCCTAGTAGGATACGAGGCTCGATAGCGGAGATTCTCCCAGCACGCTTACAGACGCTTTTCGAACCTGTTCCCTGTGCTGTTCCGTCGTGTAGACGCGTATGATGTTCATGTACGCCGTCAGGACATCGACGACTTTGGAGATCTCCGAAATCCTCTGAGGAATCTTCTCACCGTTCGGCGCCCTGCAAAACATCGGGATATCCATGGGTTCCAAGTCGGCGGCGGAGTGGTATGGGACAGACGGAAGCGAGGGAAGGTCTATGCTGACATTCGCAACGTCAACGTTCGCTTTGTCAGCGATCTCTTCCTCCATCTTCACTCGAAAACCATCCTTCGTGAACAGGTTCGAAAGGAACTCGTCCCTCACGAAGAATGTCTTCTCGTACGCACACTTCAGTAGCTTGCGCTGATTCAGGTCATCGATTATCGGTCTGGACTTCGCATTGTTGCAGAGAACTGACCAGACGCCACTGTCGTCGAGCGCCAAGTACTTGTCAACTGATCCCAGCTCAGATACGTGGAGATCATCTCTTGCATACTCCAATGCCTTCAGAAGCATTATCTGTGCGCCGCGAGAGGTTCGGTGGAAGTAGATCGTTCTGAACGATTCCAACCTTGCGAGTATGAAGCTCTCGAGCGTCGAGAGAGCGGTTACATCAACTGCCAACTTCCCGTTGAGGATATCCATTGTGTAGATGAGACGGTAGATGTCAATATCGCCATAACCGGCGCCAGTATGGTACGAATCGCGGAGCACGAAATCCATCTTGTCAACGTCGACTGAACTGCGAACAATCTGATCCAGAAATGCCCGCGTGGGGCTGTCTAGTTTACCTACGCTCAGCTTGCTGACAACCTTGGGATCTAGTGCCTCACTTTCGAGCACATCGTGGAGTTCTGATTCGAGTACGATCTGTGTGGACATGTCCTCGTGTGTCTTGCCAAGATGCCTCAGAAGGATGGGCTCGAAGAGATGTGAGAATGGAGCGTGGCCAACATCATGCAACAGTGCAGCGACCTTCAGGGTCGCTCGGTCTTTCTCATCGAGATCTACTGGAAGGTTCTGAGCCACGACCCCCGCAAGGTGCATGGTTCCGAGGGCATGCTCGAATCGCGTATGGGTTGCTGCGGGGTACACGTACTCGGCACCTGAGAGTTGCCTGATCCTTCTCAGCCGTTGAACCGGGCCTGTGTCGAGAACCCTTCTCTCTGTCCCCGTGAGCCTGATGTATCCGTGAATCGGATCCTTCACAAACCCCCAGTAGTCACCAGACAACCTTGCTCTCTTGTCCATCTTCTCACACCAAGTCTGCTCGAATCAAGGCCTGAGATCAGCCAAGTCCTCGCCACTCTTTTGGCTTGAGAGCTTGGATTGTGATAAGCTTGTCTTCAGAGCGAAGAGCAAGCAGAGCGAAAGGCCATGGCGCAAATGCCAACGCAAGCGCTAAGGGATGCCTGTAGGATTGAACCTACAGACATCACCCATGCAACGATGAGGCCTAGAGGTCTGGTCGCCCTTGCGTGAAGCGGTTATGGCCCTTCGTCTGGCGCTCAGACCTCCCGAAGGCATCAGTCGCCCCAACGCGATATGTCTTAACAACCTCATCCGTGATAACGTTCGATCATTGAATATCGAGCTTGTTCGCTCGATTTTGAAGGAGTGGACAGTTGAGGCTTGGGTGGAGAGAACCTCGTGGAACTCTATTGGAAAAGCAATCTTCGAATAGTGAACGACCACAAGACGATCCTAGGGATCGAATCCTGATTCTCGCAGGAACGTCGTGCTAGGAACAAGGAAGCCAGAGACCGACACTATTTTCTACGAGGCTCGTACGCAGAACTCTGAAAGGAGCATCGGATTGTGCCGAGACATCGTCGAGGAGTCTTCATCGTACTAGAGGGTGTTGACGGCTCAGGAAAGAGCATTCAGTCTAGAGCCCTCAGTAAGTCCCTAGAGCGCGAGCGGCACGGGGTCTATCTGACCGCGGAACCCAGCCGAAGCGCGGTAGGGAGACTGATCCGACGCGCCTTCCTCCAGGCGGAGAAGGTGTCTCCGGAGGTTGAGGCGCTTCTCTTCGCCGCTGACCGATCTCTACATCTGAGGTCTGAGGTACGGCCTGCACTTGCTGCGGGAAAGGTCGTCGTATGTGACCGCTACATGTATGCTTCTATTGCGTATCAGGGTGCGCAGGGGGTCGATCTGAGGTGGCTTCGGGAGCTCAACCGGTTTGCAGAGATGCCTGACCTTGCAATATACTTGGACGTTCCTCCGGAGATAGCCTTGGAGAGAATTGAAAGAAAGAAGAGTGTCATGGAGAAACTCGACCTGCAAAGACGCGTGCGAGAAGAGTACCTGAAGATGGTTGAGTCTGGGGAACTCGTGAAAGTGGATTCTACGAAAACGATCGAGAAGGTAAGCGACGAGATCGTCGCGCTCGTTTCAGGTCGACTTAGAGAGCTTGGCGTTTAGCCCGTTTCCTGTCTGTAGTGCATCTCAAGAGACACTAGCGTCTGACCAATTCTGTAAGCCATGAGATAGGCTGTTCTCTGTGACGCCAGAACAAGTCAGTTATGAGGTAGTAGAACGCCAATTGCCTGAAATGCTCGTAGCGTTTGGTTAGAAACACTCGGACTCTCTTTGCACTTACCTTTCGTCCAAACAGAACCTTGCCCACGATCGTTCCCTCCCAAGGCGAGATGTGCTCCTGTGCGTCGTAGAAGTGGAACAACTCAAACAGCGTGTACCATGAAGATTGTGGTCCTACGCCATAGATCCGATCGAGAATCTCACCGATGGTTTTCTCATCACGCACCTTTCGCAGCTCACGTTCATCAATTTCTCCATGAACAAGCTGTTCTGCTTGCCTCTTCAGCGTCCTAGCGCGGTATCCAAGTCGCAAAGCTCGCAGTTCCTCCTCGGATGCTCGATCGAGGCTCTCCGGATCCCAAAACGCCCAGAGAGTTCTTCCGTCGAAGGAGACGAGTTGGCCGAACCGCTCGAAGAGAGCATGAAGCATTGAGGCTGATCGGCTGACTACTGTGTTCTGAAGCACGACGGTGATGACGAAGTACTCATACAGCGAGTAGGCGCTCTTCGGGCGAAAGCCTGGCCGACTCCGAATTGCGGGGCCGATGTACCGATCTCTTCGGAATCGACGAACGAATTCTGGAACGCCCTCGCTATCTAGATCAAAGCGCCACCTGGTCTCTTCGGTGATCTCCTCAATGTGGGCTTCTGGGGGTTTCTTGCTCGCGAAGATCACTGCATCGATTCTCGGTTTGGCCACACTTCCGGCGTCGTCAAGTCGTATGCCGTATGTTTCTCCCTTCCATCGCAGAGTCTGCCAGTAGTGTCCTGGTTCCCAGTGGTGATCGTTGCTCGGGAAATGGGAAGGATTGAATACTGTTCCGTCGAAGTGAAATGGCGATGTGGGAACCAGAGTTAGAGTTGCAGTCTTCTCAAGTTCCATGTCCACGCAGGGCCCCCGAGGGAAAACTAGTTATCGACGTGGTGCCCTGACACCCGCTCCAAGAGTGCTGATGCCCGACAAGCTCGGTCATGTGAACTTGATGCTGCTCATCCCATCCTTCCCGTAGGTGACCTGATTACTGAAAAGACCTCTGAGGCTGCTGACATCTTTCAGTTCATGCGCCGAAGGGTTGAGCAAGAAGAGTGCAGTTATCTTCGCATCTGAGAGTTGCCTAAGCGAGTTCATGGCGAACCGGTACGCGGTTCGCGAGTCTGCCGACAGAGCAAGGTCGGTCAGGCTGTCGTAGACCAGATTGAGAGGTCGCTGAGCATGTTCTTCCAAGATCGGGGATAGCATCGTATCCGGTGTGAGGTTGATGAGCTTGATGTCTTCCTCGCCCTCCAGCGCCTGGTGGATCACACTTCCACTAGGCGTGAGGATGACGACCGTCTCGTTGTTTGAGATGCATTCAAGCGCGAAGTCTCTGATGACTCTCTGGTATGGTGTGGATGGGTCGAGCTCGAACAAGATCTTCCTGCCCATCAACGCGTTATGTTCGAGTCCCAACTGTCCCGAGAACTTGCCGCCTCTAGGAGGCTCCGCTGTCACCTTCACCCCAGTCTTCGGGCGTTCAAGACGCACAGGACGAGCTGAGTAGCGAAGAAGCCCCCAGACTACGAGGATGACTCCAAGGCCGGCTGTGAGGTAGGCCAGCCACATCTGCGTGGACATCCAAGTGGTTTGGGAAAGGTAGAAGAACCCACCCAACCAGACCAGTGCTAGGCCTAGGATAAGCCCGCGTCCTGTAGCACTGCGGGTTCTCGCCACATGCGGCGTTCCCGGACTCGTGGGTGCACCACACTTTGAGCAGAACGTGGCAGCTTCTGCAAGGGCAGCTCCGCATTTGCCACAGAACTTCGACTCTCGGGACATCGATGGTCTGGCACGGGTTTCTTGACATCTGGAAAAAAGAGTTTCTGAAAGGCTTGAAGAGGACTCGGTCAGCATTCAGTAGTTCATGTTGAGCGCCTATGTGGCAGAGATGCTTCAAGTTGCATGAGATCTTGATAGCCTCCAACTCTGCCGATCCGCGAAGAATGACAGCCCTAACTGCTATGTCAGACATCTGTGGCAGGGGAATCCGGCCATACCGAGTTTGCGTACGCCACGCGTGAAGACGTGTCGTTCAAGTTCTTGGTGGTCCTTGACGGATCCTAGTCCGCATCTCTCTGGGTGAATCGCGCAACAAGTATAGGCTCTCCAGCCACCAAGTGGCGCCGGCCTCAGCGTACGGCGTTATCCTTTTGGCATTCCTAGTTCGGTCCTTGCCAGTTCCCCAACCGATTGTGGCGATGTCGAACGGTGCAGTGGTGGTTCTGTGTTTCTTGATGTAGGCAATGATGTCTCTTACATCTCGCGGGGTAGGTCTCATGGGGCTGCCTAGTCTCAGAGGAATGACTCCGTCCCACTTGCCCGCGCGACGGAAAGGTGCTTTGTTAGGCCAGAACCCTCCAACCCATACAGGAATCCGGGGCACCTGCTTTGGACGCGGAAGGAAGGCTGTCTTTTGTATCTGGTACTGTCTGCCTTGATGGCTGAACGGTTTGCCACGCCAAAGACCGGCAAGTATGTTCAAACCCTCATCGAGTCTCGCTGCACGTATTTTGTCATCGGAGTCCTCTCCAAACATCTCGAACTCCGCGTCAGGCGGATATCCCAAGCCAACACCTAGTATCAATCGCCCGTTTGAGAGATGATCAATGGATGCTGTCTGGCGAGCTACAATCCATGGCCGACGACGAGCCAATGGCGTAACCGTGGTTCCAATCTTGATGCGTTTGGTCGTCATCGCCATCGCTGCTAGAGCAGTAAAGGAATCCACCATGGGGAAACGCTGGTTCTTGTTGTGCATGATATGGTCCCAAATGAAGAACCCATCCCATCCCGATTCTTCCGCGTCATGCGCCAATTCAGCCAGAGTCCGAGCGTAAGAGGACTCGCCGAAGTTTGGAACATAGACCCCGAACCGCATGTCTTCTTAACATCCTCAAGGATTCGTGATTAGTCCGCGGATAAGAAGAATGAGGGGCTGCTGAAGCGTTCCTTCCTGAACGACAGAGTTCAGGTAGTTGTGGTAAGCGCGAGGAGTGGTCATTCTGTATGCAATGGTCGTGCGTGTGGGGTCTTATCTCGCTAGGACTCCCTTTGAACTAGAAAACGAGCGAGCGCATCCAGTGTCTCCCGTGCGTCCGATCTAGGCAGTCTCTTGAGTGCTTGAAGTCCATCTTCGATGTAACGGTCTGCGACCTTCTTTGCGTAATCCAGTGATCCGTATTCCTTGTACAGGTCGATCGCTTGCGCGATCTCTTCTTGTGAAATCGTTGACTTTCCGAGCATTCCCATGAATCGGTCTCTATCTTCTGCTGAGGCGGACCTAACGAGGTGAGCGCCCATGATTGTTCTCTTACCTTCCCTGATATCACCACCGATCTCCTTGCCATACTTACGAACATCACCAACAACATTGAGGAGATCGTCGACAACTTGGAATCCTACTCCGATAGACTCACCGAACTTCGTCGCGGCAGAGAACTGACTCCTCTTTGCTCTGCCGACGACGGCCCCGGCTTCGCAGGACAAAGCGACTAGGGCGCCAGTCTTGTTCTGAAGCACCTCGATCACATCAGCCTCGCTGAAGTCTTTCCGGCTGTTCAATTCAAATTCGAGTGCTTGGCCTCTTGTGATCTGGAACGCCCTTTTGGCGAACCTTCGAACGAGCTCGTTCTTGATATCAGCGGGAAGGGACCCATCCGCCGCAGCTTCGAACACCTTCATCAGCATCGCGTCTCCGGCGTTGACTGCCGTCGGCAATCCGAACATTATGTGGATGCAGGGTTTGCCTCTTCGCAGCTCGCTCTGATCCTCTATGTCGTCGTGAATGAGTGTCATGTTGTGGAGGATCTCGACAGCCGCCGCCGCTGGGAGAGCACGGCGTGGTTGTCCTCCAACAGCTCTGCAAACCAGCAATGTCAGCGCCGGTCTGAACCTCTTTCCTCCACGATCCAAGAGTTCCCAGATGGGTTGGTGGAGCGTTACTGGTTGGCCGGCTCTCAAGATGTACTTCTCGATCTGCTGGTTTACCATTGCCCCGTATTCCTGCAGCAGGGAATTCAGCTCCTTCATGGACCCCTAGCACCTCAGAACAGGTATGTGTCAGGGAGGATATGTCTTTGTGAGCCTACGGCACTTACCCGCTGATCGCCGCATCTTCTTCGCGGTATGGCGCGGTCACCAACTTCCTGATGCGATCAGAGATCTTCCTCCCAATACCTTCCACATCTTGAAGTTCCTTATCTGACGCAACGAAAATCCTCTCGATCGTCCCGAAAGCTCTTAGAAGTCGCCTTGCGAGTACCGTATCTACAAGAGGCAACCCCGCTACAACAAATTCCTGTTCGCGCACGAGCGAGTCAGGTTTCCTTTCCATTCGTATTCGAGGACGTCGTTCTCCTTTGGATTGCTCTCGTCTGGCAAGAGCAAGCAGGAGCAGAGCCGTCTCTGATGAGCTCCTAGTCCACACAACTGGCACTCCGAAGTCTATTATCACGCTGGCGACGGCTCCCATGACAGCCTCAGGCGCGATATTTCGCGAGGTCTGGAAGCTCGCGCCCTCAACCAGCAGTATCGGCATCTCGTACGCGGACTTCAGGTTGGAGATCTGCTCAAACAGCCTCCCATCGATTATCGATGCGACAAAATCGTCGACGGTCTTGCGCTCGATCGCGGTTCGATCAGAGATGATGAAGTCCCCCATGCTCAAGGTTTCCTGCGTGATGAGGATATCATACTTCGATAGCTCCCTCGTCGTCGGCGAACCGAGCTCACGTGAATCCACGATGATCGTGGGCTTCTCAGTCGTCTGCTTCATCCTCTCTTCCTTCAGGAACTCCTCCATCTTGGGTTGGTCGGGCTGCATGTCCGCCGCATCTGAGGCGACCTGTCTTAGGGCTACGGCCATCATTCTCTCTCTGCGTCGGGAGATGTAGTAATAGGCTTCATCCCTAGTTCCCATGGCCATGAGAACCGTTGCCTTTCCGGGTCCCTTTCTGCCGGTTCTTCCTCGTCGTTGAATGTATCGGATAGCGCTCGGCACGGTATCGTAGAATATCACCTCATCACATTCGACGATATCCAAGCCTTCCTCGCCGATCTGAGTAGCAACGAGCACATTGTATTGGCCTGACTTGAAGTCCTCGAGAAGCATCGTCTGCTGCTTCTGTGATAAGCCCTTGTCAGCGCTCTTCGTCTGTTGTCCCACGAGTCGAACCGCTGAGATGTCAGTTTCCTTGCCCAACTCCTCAACGAGCCTTGCCGCTGTGGCGCGGTAATTCGTGAAGACCATCACGCGCCTTGATCCCGACGCCAGCGTCTCTCTGACTCTCGAGATGAGGACCTGCATCTTTGGATGCTCATTCCCCTTCTCGGCTTCCTGCGAGGCGATGAGCGAAACCTTCACGATGCGTGAATCCTCAAGAAATGCTCTGAGCCAGGGCATCGCACGCTTCTTGAGTCGTTCTTGCAGGCCGTCAAGGTAGACCCTCAAAGGTGAGAATCCTTGGGTCTCAAGCAGTTCCATCGATTTGAGGGCATGAATCGAGGAGTAGAGTCCAAAGGACATTCTCCTGAGTACGTCTTTGGCGGCCGGTTCGTGAATCATGTCGTGTCGTATCTTCTCTCTAGCGTCAAGGATGTCGCGCAGTCGAATTCGGTCGGCATCCGCGCTCGGTAGGTACCCGTAATCCCTTACTCCACGAAGTGCTTCCTTCACATAGTCGTCAAGGATGTGCTTGACCTCGCGGAATATTGGTGGTAGCTCTACTGGCACCCAGTCGACCCTTATTCCACCCACGAAGGGCTTTACGTCCGCGTCAGAGATCGTGCGCGACTCGATCCTCTTGATGTTGAGGTTCTTGCATACTTCCTGTATCGCCTCTTTGCTTGATCCAGGCGACGCAGTCAGCCCCAACACCAGACCATGTGAGGTTTTGCTGTATCTTTCTCCGATGTACGTGTACGCGTAATCTCCGACTGCTCTGTGCGCTTCATCGAAGACGAGGAGGGATATCTCGTCGAGCTGGATCTTTCCGGCTATGAGGTCGTTGACGAAGACTTGAGGGGTCGAAACGATCACTCTCTTCTCCCAAGCTTCGTATCTCTGCTCCGGTGTGACGTGCCCTGTTATGCAGGCAAACTGTTCAGGGTCAAGTCTTAGCAATCGTCTAAACGTCTTGTAGTGTTGCTCAACCAAGGGTCGAGTTGGAGCCAATATCACAACATGTCTACTCGGATACTGTTCCACTCGTTTGGCGGCGACGAGAGCGGCTATGAGAGATTTCCCCAACCCCGTCGGTATCGAGACAAGCGTGTTCGCTCGGAGTGCATTCTCGGCCACCCTCTCTTGATAGGTTCGCCTCTCGACCGACTCCATGTTGACCAATGGGTGATCGAAGAGGCTAGGGTGAGCCAAGTCCATCCACTCAGACCGTGACGCAGACCGAATTAAGAATTGCCAAACCGCTCACATCAAAACGTTCTGCCTGAAATACCAGAACCTTCCTTGGAGAGGCAAGGATAGCAATGCAGATCATGGCGCACGAGGATGCGGATGGAATCTGCAGCGCATCACTTCTGAAGATGACCGAACCCTCTTCCAAGGTATTCTTCAGCAAACCATGCAGCCTGCTACGAGACCTTGATCAGATCGATACACGACGGGATCTTACAGTACTCGACATAGCGCTGTGTGAACTCACGAAGGAACTGATCGTCAGCAAGCTATCTCGATGGGATGGGAAAATCCTGTATGTTGATCATCATCCTGAGACCGCGGACACCCTCTCTCCGCATCCTAACATCGAAGTCGTAGCGGACGATGTCTCCACGTCGGAGCTGATGTTCAGCCATCTGAAGTCGAAACTCAGGAGAGAGGCAGAACGCGTCATGCTGATGGGAGCGATCGGTGACTATGCGGATATCACTCCACTGTGCGTCGACCGCCTGAACCGCTGGGATAAGCGTTCTGTCTTCCTCCAAGCAGGATTTCTATGTGGAGCCTTGGAGGTGACGAGGATGGACCATGAGTTCCATAGAGAGATCGTTGACCTTCTCGTCAGCTGTAGACTCCCCTCCGATGATAGAAGAATCGTGAGTGAAGCCGTCAAAGCGAGCGAACTTGAGGAATCGTTTAGGCAGCGTGTCGAGAGAACCGCTCGGAAGCGCGGCAGGATAGGTGTTGCCCAAGACTTGGATGGGCCAGCCGGAAAAGGTGCGACGTACGCAGCCGCGGCAACCGGCACGAGTATCGGAGCCTACATCGACAACGACACGCGACGGGGAATAGCTGACATATCGTTTCGAGTCATAGACCGATCCGTCGACTTGAACAAGATCCTTCGAGGAATCGCGCCGAGACTCGGTGCTTCAGGTGGTGGTCATGCTCACGCCTGTGGAGCCAGGGTCCCTCTCGACAAGCTCGACGCCTTGTTCGAATCGATCAATGCAGAGCTGCCCCGGCACATCACCAGTCCTCACCAGTGAATCTGTCATAGCCATGTTTGGCGCCCTGAGGCGACTCCGAACAGAACGTTCAGCGACGTGACAGCAGAATAGCTTCGAATCTCAGAATAGCCACTTAGTCGATCCCCAAATAGCCTTCAGAGCATCCATACCATCTCATTCTGTCCGGAGTGATTGGGAAGCAACTTGTTTCGACGGCGACCTAGCTGATTCCACAACTAACGAGCATCAGCAAAGACAAGTCGCGGGGTTTGTCGTGTCAGAACGAAGGGGCGAAGGGACAGGTCTGGACCCGATCTGAGACTGGAGACGCTTCCCTAACTCGGGATAGATCTTCTGATCCCAACGCCAGCGAAAGTTCACGATCTATGATGACTTGAGCTTCCTAACTTGTTCCAACGCCGAGAGATAGGTCTTCACGGCTTCCCCAAGTTCTCGAAGCTTGCTAGGCTCGCGTTCATTCTTAATCATGATTGCGAACTCTCCTACTCGGTCAATGATTGCCTGCTCTAAGCCATCGAGCACTTGCTGCCCTGCCAGCCTGACTTCCTCTTCAGCAGACTTCACAATCGCTACTGGACGGTTGCATTTCGCACAGAACGTGTCCTTCCCAAGCCTGAAGAGAGGCGTCGCGCATACTGGACATGTCTCTTTCAGCATCACAGCGCCGGATCTCAGAAGATCCGCCATCCGTTTGACTTCGGCGCCCATGAGTGTTCACGTGAATACGGGAAAGATTTTAGGCGGGACCTATAAAATGCGTGAACCAGCGAGTCAGAAATGCGGGGCGGTACGCATTGTCGAAGGCGAAGCGCAAGGAAGAGTATGAGGAACGAACAAAGCAAGCCATGGGCGTACTCAACGAGGTCTCTCAGGACACAACCACCCCGCGGAACATAAGACGAGCCGCCAAGAGCGCCATGGACTCGCTGCAAGCTCCGGGCATCAGCTTGGGCGTGCGAGCTGCGAACGCCATATCGATTCTGGACGAGATAAGCCAAGACCCGAACATGCCGCCGTACACGAGGGTGAAGCTCTGGAACGCCGTGAGCCTGCTCGAAGCAATCAAAGATTGAAACACCGAACAGATGAATTCATTTTGCAGTGAGCGCATTTACTGCCCCCCAACACGCAGGTTTTTGCTGACAGTTCTCATCAAACAGCAACGGATCATCTGGTCCAATATGAATATCGATTCATGAGTAGGCATGCGTTAATCCCCAAACCATAGGAGGCGAGAGTAGCCAAATCGCCGCCGGAACCTGACATCTGGGAGTTCCCACGAAAGACCGGTTTGTTTGTCCGGCGACATGGTCTAAGGGGTCAAGATAGGAACCTGAACCCTTCGGAGAAGAATAGGATCCCAGCCGTTGAGAGGGCTATGCCGCTTATCCTCCTGATCCTTCCAACCTGCATTCTTGCGACTGCTAACTGTCCTATGGCTCCGGTAGCTCCGCCGAGGGCAAGTGTGTAGGTCGAAGACCCCAACCAGAAGAATATGAAGAAGGCGATGGCAGCTAACAGGTCTCGAAGAGTAAGTGAATACGCCATCGCCATCGTCAGGGGAAGACACGGGGTCAGACCCATGAGGAGCCCGAGAACGAAAGTCGAGTTGTGGGAGCGAAAATGACCGCAGATTCTAGATGTCACACTGGGCCATATGTGGTGTCCGTAGGATATGGAGACTCCATAGACGATCAGCAAGGCGCCCATGCTAATCAACATTGGAGACGCGGAGGATTGGATTCCCGCGGACAGGGTTTCCCCTGCAACGCCGAGAGCCAGAGCGTAAGTGAGGTAGGCGACTAACCTACCCAGACTGAAAACCATCGAAGTGAACAGTCCCCGCTTGCCGCCACGATGGTCAGCCACTATATGCGGCACCAGCACAGGCGTACAGAAGGCCATGCATGATGTTCCAACACCAAACCCAAGTAGCAGGCCAGACATCAAAATCGAAAGCATCGCATAACCCATCCTCGAAGTTGGACTCAAAGCATAGACGGCAGTATCGTAACAATCGCCCAAACGAACACAGAAAGCCAAGTGAAAGTGAAGATCAGACTAATCGGAATGAACCAGGATCTCACCTTCTTGGATGTACCGCGGAGGTATACGTCTACGGCTCCTCGTGCGCACGAGTCTACGCAGCGTCCGCATTTGGTGCACTCAAAAGCTGCCTTCCCCGAGCTCCCAACTCTGTCAGCGGTCATGGCGTATTCCTTGCACACTCTGGCGCAGAGCATGCATTCATTGCACTTCTCTCTGTCAATCTTCACTTGGAATGGACTCAGCACACCCAGTAGTCCAACGAAAGCACCCAGCGGACATATCGCGTTGCACCAGAGCTTCTTCCTACTTAACATGGGCAGAAGCAGCCAGAATATGACGAAGAGGCCAACGACAGCTGACATGGACCACCAGAAGTACACCCCGGATGCGGGGTTGGGATAGTCGTTCCAGACTCTGCTCGGACAGATCTCGCAGAAGATCGGCCGCAGCGCTATCGTGGATATCAAGCCGATCGCCAAGAGAAAGCCCCACTTCACATCCTTGACCTCCTCTCTGACACCGAAGAGTCCCTTGAGGCCAGTCTTCTCCTTCTCTGATTCCAAGTTGCTTGGCTTCTTCAAGATCTTCTCCAGTGTCAGCTTGACCACCTTGCCGTAGGATCTCCCAGAAGCTGTGGCCTCCAAGAAGCCGCCGAAGAGGCAGCTCCATCCGCAGTAGCCCCTACCCAATAGGAGGCCCTGGAGCAGCATGAGCCCAAACACGATCAGGAAGAGGTTGAATGTTGTAGGAAAGATGACCTTGGAGCCTGGCACAAAGACCTCTCGCCCGTAGGCCATCCAGCCGAAGAATATCATGGGTATCGTAGCCGGACAGGGTAAGATGACCGTGCCTGTCTGCCCTAGCTTGCCAACAGGGAGGACGAGTGAGCCCCTTTCATGCAGCGCTATCAGGTCGAATCCAAACCATAGTATGAAAGTGAACGTCAGGTATACGGCTCTCCTCAGCGGAGTGATCCTCTTGGCAACTAGGAGCGCGAAGGCGGATATGGCAGGAATCAAACCATAGAGAAACGCAAATGTGAACTCGTGAAACATGTTCATGTTCGTGAAGAGAGTGGCGGCGAAAACTCCAA